>Ga0102832_1001148_pt1 | contig 23201 bp, 24 predicted proteins | sample EBPBio282013_DNA_FD_88942 | JGI IMG/M metagenome (GOLD analysis project Ga0102832, IMG submission 88942) | Wastewater treatment Type I Accumulibacter community from EBPR Bioreactor in Madison, WI, USA - Reactor 2_5/28/2013_ DNA (Illumina Assembly) | ecosystem: Engineered > Bioreactor > EBPR >... | reverse complement strand
CGTTCGTCGCCGGCACGACCACCGCCTACCTGATCAACCGGCGCTGGACGTTCCGCTCCGACGGCTCGAAGCGCAGGTTCGCCGCTGTCATGCTGCTGTACGGGCTCACGTTCGTGCTTCAGGTGGGCCTCTTCGCCGTGCTCTACCCGTGGATCCTCGCCGCTTCGGCGAGCCAGACCGTCGCGCAGGTGGTCGGCTTCGTGATCGCCCAGGGCGTGGCCACCACGGTGAACTTCGTGGTGCAGCGCCACCTGATCTTCCGCTGAACCGGACGGCCCTCGTTCGTCCGCGCCGTCACGGAGGTGGCCGATCGCGGGCGGGCCGGGACTAGGGTGGCGGCCGTGGCCGAGTCGCTGTCGGGTGTGCCCTCACCGGGAGACGGGAGCGGTGCCGCACGCCTGCGACGGGTCGTCCTCGTCGTGGCCGGGCTGAACCTCGGCTACTTCTTCGTCGAGTTCGTCGTCGCGCTCGGTGCCGGGTCGGTGGCGCTGCTCGCCGACAGTGTCGACTTCCTCGAGGACGCCGCGGTCAACCTGTTGATCTTCATCGCCCTGGGCTGGCCGCTGGTCCGGCGGGCGGTGGTGGGCAAGCTCATGGCGGCCGTTCTCCTCGGTCCAGCGGTGCTCGCGGGCTGGGAGGCGATCGAGCGGTTCTCAGCCCCGGTCCCGCCACAGGTGGCACCGTTGGTGCTCGCCTCGATCGGCGCGATCGTGGTGAACGGGTTCAGCGCGTGGCTGCTGAACCGGGTGCGCCACCACGGCGGGTCGCTGAGCAGGGCGGCGTTCCTTTCGGCCCGCAACGACGTGCTGGTGAATCTGGCCATCATTGCGATGGGCATCGTGACCGCCTGGACCGGCTCTGGCTGGCCCGACCTGATCCTGGGCTGCTTCATCATCGTGCTCGCCCTGCGCGCCGCCGCCGAGGTCTGGGAGGCGAGCGAGGAGGAGCGCCTCGCCGCGAAGGCCCTCGCCGGGGAGCCCCTCGACTAACGGCGGCGCCCTCGGGCCGGGTCAGGGGACGGCGCTCAGAGCACCGTCATCTGCTGCGGTTCCACCAGGACGCCGCTCGCGGTCGGCAGGTCGGACGGCATCACGCGGTAGACGCGCTGGCCGGTCGCCTCGGCGACGAAGTTCGTCGGCACCCCGTCGACGTAGTGGACGCCGGCGCCGTCGTCGGCGCCGTACCCGCCGGGCAGGTCACCGGTGGCGACCGCGTCGGTGTAGGACGGCGCACGCTCGGCCTCGCCGTCGAAGTGCGGGCAGAAGCTGCCGGGCACCAGGCCCAGCCCGCCCCGCCAGGGACGGAAGTCGCCGAAGGAGTCGGTGATGCAGCCGGTGTACCAGGCCGACCCACCGGCGGAGACGCCGGCCAGCACCACGTCGCCGGCGGCGTACCGCGACCGGATCGCCGCGTCCACCCCGTGCGCCTGCCACAGCGCCATCAGGTTCACCGTGTGCCCGCCGCCGACCAGCAGCAGGTCCGCGTCGGCCAGGCGGGCCACCGACCCGGCCGACCCGCCCTCCCACAGCGTCAGCACCATCGTGCGCACGCCGAGGGTGCCGTAGGCGAGCAGGAACTTGTTGATGTACTGCGGGTCGTCGGCCGACGCGGTGGGCGCGAAGCACACCAGCGGGGACGGCTTCCCGGTGAGCTCGACCAGGTAGCGGTCGAGGTTGGTGGGGGCTCCGAAGGGTGACATCGAGAAGCCGCCGCCACCCATCGCGACGATGTGCGCAGTCATGTCCCCATCTTGGCAGAACCCCGGGCCGGCGCGGCGGGCGGTTATCCTCACGCGGGTGAGGACTCCCGCAGCGACCATCGGCGTCATCGGCGGCGGCCAGCTGGCCCGCATGATGCACGCCGCGTCCATCGGGCTCGGGCTGCGGCTGCGGCTGCTGGCCGAGGGCCCGGACGTCTCCGCGGCCCAGGTCGTGCACGACGTGGCGGTCGGCGACTACACCGACCCCGCCACCGTCGCGGGGTTCGCGGCCGGCTGCGACGTGGTGACCTTCGACCACGAGCACGTACCGACCGCGATCCTGCACGACCTCGTCGACGCCGGCATCGCCGTCCGGCCCGGCCCGGAGGCCCTCGTCCACGCCCAGGACAAGGCGGTGATGCGCGCCCGTCTCGCCGCCCTCGGCGTCCCGTGCCCGCGCAACCGCGTGGTCTCCGGCCCGGACGACCTCGTCGCCGTCGCCGAGGAACTCGGCTGGCCGGTGATCGCCAAGACCTCCCGCGGTGGCTACGACGGCAAGGGCGTGTGGAAGCTGGACGGGCCCGAGCAGGCGGGCATCCCCTTCGAGGGGCTCCGCGCGGACGCGGTCATCATCGCCGAGGAGTTCATCGACTTCACCCGCGAGCTCAGCGTCCTCGTGGTCCGGCGCGCCGGTGGACAGGCCGTCGCCTACCCGGTGAGCGAGACCGAGCAGCGCGACGGCATCTGCGTCGCGACCGTCACCCCCGCGCCGGGGCTGCGTCCCGACCAGGTGCGCGACCTCCAGGCGATGGGCCTTCGGATCGCGGAGGAGCTGGGCGTCGTCGGTGTGCTCGCGGTCGAACTGATGGAGGCGGCCGACGGCACGGTGGTGGTCAACGAGCTGGCGATGCGGCCGCACAACACCGGGCACTGGAGCATCGACGGCGCGGTCACCAGCCAGTTCGAGAACCACCTGCGCGCGGTCGCCGACCTCCCGCTGGGTTCCACGGCGCCCCTCGCCCCGGTCACGGTCATGGTCAACGTCCTCGGCGGAAGCCGCGCCGACCTGCTCGCCGGCCTCTCCGAGGTGATGGCCGCCGATCCGGGCCTGAAGGTGCAGCTCTACGGCAAGGACGTGGTGCCCGGACGCAAGGTCGGCCACGTCACCGCCGTCGGCGACGGCCTCGATGCGACGATGGGACGGGCGTGGCGCGCGGCCCGGCGCCTGAGGGGAGACACCGATGAGTGAGCAGCCGCTGGTCGGCATCGTGATGGGGTCGGACTCGGACTGGCCGGTGATGTCCGCGGCCGCCGACGCCTGCGCCGAGTTCGGCGTGCCCTACGAGGCGGACGTGGTCTCCGCCCACCGCATGCCCGAGGACATGGTGGCCTACGGTCGTGCCGCCCACACCCGGGGGCTGAAGGTGATCATCGCCGGCGCCGGCGGTGCCGCCCACCTGCCCGGCATGCTGGCCGCCCTCACCCCGCTCCCGGTGGTCGGCGTCCCGGTACCCCTGAAGTACCTCGACGGGATGGACTCGCTGCTGTCGATCGTGCAGATGCCCGCGGGCGTGCCGGTGGCGACGGTGGCGATCGGCAACGCCCGCAACGCCGGCCTGCTGGCCGTGCGGATCCTTGCCGCCTCCGACCCGGTGCTCGCAGAGAAGATGGTCGCCTTCCAGGAGGAGCTGCGCCGCTCGGCGCTGGCCAAGGGCGCCGCCGTCCGCGGCTGAGCCGCGGCGCCCGCGCGACCGGCGGGCCTGCGCGCCGACCAGGCAGGTGTTCAGCGCGGGGAGCGCAGCGCCAGCCGGGTCTGGCTCTGGCTCACGCCGCCGCCGGCCTTCAGGCGGCGCAGGAACCGGTCGAGTTCTGTCGTGTCCCGCACCACCACGCGCAGCAGGTAGTCGTACGGTCCGGTCACGTGGACGGCGTCCCGCACCGCCGGCTCACTGCTCACCCAGCCCAGGAACGCCTCGGAATCCTGCTCGGGGCGCAGGCGGACGTCGATGAACGTCTCGATCCCGGTGTCCCCGGACGGCGCCTCCGCGGCGAGCACCGCGCGGTAGCCCAGGATCACCCCCGCCGACTCCAGCTTGCGGACGCGGGCGGCCGCGGCGTTGGTGCTCAGCCCGACCTGACGTCCCACCTCACTGAAGGATGCGCGGCCGTCGCGGGACAGGATGTTCACGATCTGCTCGTCGAGGGCGTCCACACCGTCAATCTATCCGTTCGGAAGCGAGATTGGCAGCACGGCCGCCCGGCGCATGGCAGGGTGCCTGCCGTGGACGTCCTCCCTGCCCTGGCCAGCGGGCTGCTCGCCGGCATCGGCATCGCCATGCCGCTGGGGGCGATCAGCGTGCTGCTGATCGGTGAGGGCATCGCCCGCGGGTTCCGCGGAGCGGCCCCCGGGGCCCTGGCCGTGGGCGTCGTTGACACCCTGTACTGCACGGCCGCGGTCGTCCTCGGCGCGGTGGCGGCGCCGGTCATCGTCGCCTGGGGCGCGTGGCCCGCCGTCGCCGGCGGGGTGGCCCTGGTGGCCATCGCCGCAGTGGGGCTCCGGCGGGCGCTGGTGCGCCCGGTCGACGGGCAGGAGGCCACCGCCGTCGCCGGACGCGGCCGGCACCGGTTCGCGCTCTTCCTTGGTCTCACCGCGATCAACCCCGCGACGCTGGTCTACTTCGCCGCCATCACCGTCGGGCTCGGCGACGTGCTGCACGGCGTGCCGGCGGCGATCGCCTTCGTAGCCGGCGTCGGCGCGGCGTCGCTGGCCTGGCAACTGAGCCTCGTCGCAGTTGCCGGAGCGGTCGGCCACCGCGCCACCCCCCGCGCGCGCACGGCCACGGCCGTGGTGGGCAACCTGATCGTCGCTGGGCTGGGCCTGGCGATGCTCGCCCGAACGCTGTTCTAGGATTCCTGCTGCGCATATCCGGCGAATCACCTTGCCATCGCCACGTCTGTGAGTAGCATTACTGCCGAGCGATCTGCCGTGGAGCCACGGCGAGGGGGGTCGCGAACACACTGGAACGGAACTCATGACCCCCCGCATGCTCCGGTGCCGGCTTCTCGCTGCCGGCATCCTGCCCCTCCTTCTCGTGCCCGCCGTCGGCGTGAACGCGTCGGCCACCAGCCTGTCCGGGACGGACTCCCGTCCCAGCACCCCGAGGATCTTCTCCCCGGCCTCGCCGCTGTACCAGAAGCTGCCGGCCACGACCCCGGCAGCGTCGAACTCGGCCAAGCTCGTCGCGAGCCTCAACAAGCAGGCCCACGAGTTCTACGGCACGACGTCGATGGCCAACGTCGGCGTCAACACGAACCGCTTCACCCCGGCGCTCTACGTGGCATACGACAGCGACCCCGCCTACGACATCACCGGCTGGAACTGCCAGGGCAAGTGGCCCGGCTGGGACGCGGAGCTGAACCGCATGCTCCGCGGCGTCCACATCCCCGACGACCTCCAGCCCGACCCGTCCTCCGACGGCTCGGTGTCGATCTACAACGCCGACACCCGGGACGTCGTCGAGCTGTGGAAGGCGCGCAAGGTCGACGGGGCCTGGCAGGCCTGCTGGGGCGGACGGATCACCGACGCCGCCTCGGCGCGCGGCACCTTCCCGCACGGCTACGGCGCCTCCGCCAGCGGGCTGTCACTGTGGGGCACCACGATCCGGCAGCAGGAACTGCTGGACGGCCACATCGACCACGTGATCAGCCTCGCCCTCCCGCGCACGAAGAAGGGGACGGTCTCCTGGCCCGCCAACCGCACGGACGGGTGGGCCTCCGGCACCCAGCTGGCGATCGGCCAGATGCTGCGGCTGCCCGCCTCCCTCGACCTGTCGAGGATGAAGCTCTCCCCGGCCGCCCGCACCATCGCCCGGGCCGCCCAGGAGTACGGGATCATCGTCGTCGACACGGCCGGCTCCGTCGTCTTCTCCGCCGAGAACCCGATCGCGCTCGCCGCCAACCGCTACGACGAGGTGTTCCGGGGCCGGTGGCCCTTCCTGGAGATGCACGGCGACCGGGGGCGCGGTGAGGTGGCCTTCCCGCTCGACAAGCTGGTCGCTCTGCCGCTGAACTACCAGGTGCCGCCGGCTCCCTCCGTGGCGGCCGTGCCGAACACCGCCTACGCCGCAGCCGTGAAGAAGGCGAAGCCGACAACCTACTGGCGGCTCGACGACACCGGCTCGACCGCCGTCGACAGCAGCGGCAGGAAGCGCGCGGGCACGCTGCGGGGCGTCACCCGGTACGTGGAGGGCGCGATCCCGGGCAGCCGCGCGATCGAGACCACCGGAGACGCGTCCTCAGGGGTGTACGCGTCCACCAGGACGACGCCGGCGAAGAGCTTCACCGTCCAGGTCTGGTTCCGGACCGCCACCACGCGGGGTGGCAAGCTCCTCGGCTTCGAGAGCACCACGACCGGCAAGGGGGCCCGCTCGGACCGCTCCCTGTACCTCACCGACGACGGACGCCTGGTCTTCGGCACCTACAGCACCGTGATGCAGAAGGTGGTCAGCCCCGCGTCCTACAACGACGGCGCCTGGCACCGCGCGACGGTGACCCAGGGCACCACCGGCACCCGGCTCTACGTGGACGGGGAGCTGGTCGCCACCGGCACGGCGACGAAGGCCCAGGCGGGCTCGGGCTACTGGCGACTCGGGGGCGGCAACCTGGACGCGTGGCCGCTCCAGCCGACCAGCGGCTGGGTCGCGGGAGCACTGGACGAGTTCGCCTACTACGAGTCCGTCCTCGCCCCGGAGGTGATCGCGGCACAGTACCGGGCCGCGTCCTAGGGCGGGTGCGACGCCGGCGGCCCGCGTCCGCGCCGGGCCCCCGCCGGTCCGGCTCGCGCAATTCTTCGCCTTGCCGGTCGTCGGCGCGCGTCGCTTGACTGGCCGTGGGCAGGCGCCCGGGCGGGCGCCCCCGGCCGGACGAGGTGGTGTGATGATCGCCGCGAACCTGATCCTGCTCGGCCTCGCCGTCGGCTTCCTCGTGGTGGCCGGCATCGGCCTGCGGGGGGCGTGGCCGATGATGCTGGCCGGCTTCCTCACCCTCGGCGGGTGGGTGGTGGTCGCGGTGTGGGCGGTGGTCAACCTGCTCCAGCTGCTCTCCGGCGACGACGCGGACGACGCGATCCGGAGCATGGTGGCCTACGTCATGGTGGCGGCGCCGGTGACCGGCCTCGGCCTTGCCTTCCTCGCCTTCGTGAAGTGCGGCCCGGTCGTCGTCCCCCGCGCCCTGCACGCGCTCGGGCTGACGACCCTGGTCGTCGGCGTTGTCGTGGTGGCCCTCGACTGGGAGGACGCGTCCCTGCTGGCGAAGGTGCTCGCCGTCGCGGTCCCTCCGCTGTGGGGCCTTGCCTGGCTGATCCCCTACCTCCTGCTGCGCGGCAGCGTGGACGAGGCCGCGTACGCCGCGGCCCCCACCGTCCTGCTGCCGTTCCCCGGGGGCGAGCGGACCTGGGTCATCCAGGGCAACGACAGTGCGCTGAACCACAACACCGCCCACTTCACCCAGGCGTTCGCCTGGGACTTCCGCCGGCCCTGCGGCACGCCGGTCCTCGCCGCTCTGGGGGGACGGGTGGTCTCGGTCATCGACGCCAACGACGGCATCGGCGGGCCCAACAACGAGGTGGAGGTGGAGCACGCCGACGGATCGGTCGCGTCCTACCTGCACGTGCAGAAGGGCAGCGCACAGGTGGCGGTCGGCGCGACGGTCGCCCAGGGCGACCGGCTGGCGTCCGTGGGCAGCGTGGGCAACAGCCTCACCGGCCACATCCACTTCCAGGTGCGTTCGGGCGGCAGCACGGTGCCGGTGCGGTTCGCCGACGTCACCCGGCACGCGGGGATCCCGCGCGGGTTCCGGTTCTACACCTCGGGGAACCGCTGAGGCTCACTGCTCCCGGGAGAACGACACCCGGATCGCGTTGACCACGGCCGGGATCGACCACACGAACGCCCAGACCGCCCCGAGCAGGCTGACGATGGCGAACACCAGCGCCAGCAGCTGGTCGCCCAGGCTCACCACGACGCCGGGCAGCCAGCCGTGGACGATGCCGAGGACGAGCTGGAGCACGAAGGACATGGCGACGTGGATCATCAGCGCGACGGCCTTGAGGAACTTCTGCTGCGCGGCCACCAGCAGCACGAGGAACACGATCTTCAGCAGCAGCAGCAGGCCGAGGACGGCCGCGGACTCCCCGACGGGGAAGAACCCCCAGATCGCCAGGTAGGCGATGGTGCCGAACGGCACGGAGACGAACAGGCCGAACATCACCATCAGCAGGACGAACGCGCCCAGGGCCATGACGAAGCTGAGGATGATCCAGCAGAAGGAGACGACCAGCGTGACGATGCCCTGGACCCGCCCGTAGGCGCGCTGGCTGAGCAGGAAGCTGAGCGCGAGCATGACCACGGAGAACAGCAGGTAGCCGTCGATCAGCGCCAGGTACCCGATGCCGTTGCCGGGCGGGCTGTCCGCGTCCACCCCGTCCACCATGTCGGGCTCGACGCCGGGGATGCCGCCGGCCAGCGATGCGACCGGTCCCGCGCTGCCGCCACCCAGTGCCAGCGAGGAGCCGGTCTCGACCAGCACCGCAAGGAGCAGGGCGAACGCTGCCAGGAAGAAGAGCGGGCGGCGCACCTCGCCCAGGACGGGCATCAGGCGTCCTTGCGCAGGACGACGGCGCAGCCCGTGGCCGAGCCGCACTGCAGGACGAAGGTGCCGCCCTCGCGGGTGTAGGTGAGGCGGACGTCCTCGCCGGGGTCGAGCTCGTGGCTCAGGGTCCGTCCGGCGAGGGTGACCGTGAGGCCGACCGGTTGCGACCCGGTGGTGAGGATGGCGCGGCGAGTCGCGCGCTCCCAGCCGAAGCCGCCGGTGACCTCGCGCACGGCCACGGCGCAGGTGCCGGTGAAGGCGATCGTCGTGCCCTCCACGTCGCAGCCCGGGCCGCCGTCGAGGTCCGCGGCGGTGAGCGGGTCACCGGCGGCCCGGTCCGGCGAGGCCCAGTCCGGCCACGACCCGCCGGAGCCACCGCCGGGCCCGAGGACGCCGAGCAGGTACAGGAGGATGGCGGCCACCACGAGCACGCCGAGGACCACCAGGGGCTTGCGGTCAGCCATCGGTCGGTCCTGTCACGGGTAGGGAGCGCAGCGGGTGGAGAGAAGAGTGGGGCCTAGGGCGTCCCCTCCGGATGGCCCTGGTTCTCCCAGTAGCTGCGGGTGCGCGTGGAGCCGGGCACGCAGGTGGTGTCCCCCTCGAACGCCTCGCGCCACACGTAGCCCTGCACGCACGTCTCCGGGCCGTACGGGCCGGTCGGGTCCTTGCGTGCCTTCTGGAGCCCCGGGTCGTTGTCGGCCTTCGCCTCGGCCGCGCTGAGCACGGTGACGCAGGTGTTGTCGCCCGGCCGGGCCAGCCGCGGCACGTAGGGTGCCGGGCACGGGTTCGTCGGGGTCGGGGACGCGGTCGGCGTGGGCGAAGGGGAGGGCTCGGCGGGCGTCGGGCCCGGGCGCAGCAGGAACCACGCCACGACGCCGACCACGACGACCAGCGCAGCCGCGGCCACCCACACCCACCAGGGCAGCCCCGACGGCGCTGCCGCGGCCGGTGCGGCCGGCACGACCACCTCGAGGTGCTGCGCCTGGTCGCTGTACTCCTCCGGCGGCCGGTCGGCGTCGTAGGCGATGAACCGCACCGTGTACTGGCCGGCCGCCGTCCCCGGGGGCGGGGTGAGCGTCACCGTGTACTGCTCGGTGGTGCCCGGGGCGATCACCCGCAGCGGCTCGGCGATCTGCGCCCACGCCTTCGCGTCGGGTCCGGAGGCCGGGGCGAAGGCGCCGAGCACGATCCGCGCGGGGACCGTCGCGGAGTTCGTCACCGCGGCGGTCACGGTGAGCGGGCCGCTGCCCGCGGTCAGCGTCGTGCTGGTCAGGGCCAGGGTGATGGCGCTCATCGGTCATCGCCTCTCGGTGAAGGTGTCGGGGTACTCGGAGTCGTTGAACATGTGCTCGGTGTAGCCGGGCTGGTTCTCGACGTGGGTGCGGTTGGCGGTGTCCTCCCACACGCAGACGAGGTCGTCGGGGAAGGCCAGGCGCGGCACGTAGGGGATCTGGCACTCGGTCGTGCCGGGGATCACCCGGTTGCGCTGCACGTCCGACCGGTTGTCCCACTGGGCCTCCTTCGCGCTGGCCGGCATCACGCAGGTCAGGTCGCCGGGACGCGCCAGCCGGGGGACGAACGGCTCGGGACAGGGGTTGGACGGGGTGGGCGACGGCGTCGGCTCCGGAGGGGGGACGGGGGCGGGGCGCAGCAGCAGGAACGCCACCACCCCGACGGCGACAACCAGCACCGCTGCCACCGCATACACCCACCACGGGATGCCCGTGGCGGGCGCCGGTGCCGGGGCCAGCGTGACCCGCACCTGCTGGGCCTGGTCGCTGTACTCCTCGGGCGGCCGGTCGGCGTCGTAGGCGATCAGGCGCACCACGTGGTCGCCGGCGGCGGCGTCGGCGGGCGGTGTGATCGTCACCGTGTACTTCTCGGTGGTCGCGCCTGCCAGTTCACACAAAGGGCGCTCGACGCTCGTCCACCCGGCTGCGCCCGTCGCGGCCGGTCCGGTGGCCGCCACCGTGCCGGCGAGCGGGGGATAGGCGCCGAGGACGACCCGCGCGGGCACGGCCGCGGAGTTGGTGACCGAGGCGGTGACGGTGCTCGCCGTCCCTCGGGTGGCGCGGACCTCGGTGGCGGTGAGGGTGAGGGTGAGGACGCTCATGGTTGCCCTTCGGCTGCGGCGGGGGTGGGCGGGGCGGACGGTGGAGCGGGTGGGGTTGCAGGGGGTGCGGGCGGGCCGGGATCCGGGCCGGCCGGCGGGCGGACCGCGGTCGCCCCCACCGGCGCGGACGCCGTCGGGCTCGGCGCCAGGGCGACCTCGCTGATGTCGGTGGCCGGTGCACCGGCGGCGAGCACCTCCGCGGTGACGTGCGCGGGCTTGGTCGCGGCGACGATCCGCGCCACGGTGTCGGCCAGGTCCTCGCCGCCCTCCGGTAGCCGGACGCGCAGGTGGAAGCCGCCGGCGTCCTCCACGGCGAACCCCGTCCGCCGGGTGGCGACCTCGAGGAAGCGCACGATGCCGCCGACCGTCCCGCGGCGCGCGGCGAGGTCGGCGGATGCGCACAGCAGGTCGCGCAGCGGGGCCGCTCCGCCGGGCAGCGTGCTGCGCGCGCGGGTCGGCGACTCCGGAAGGGTCAGCCAGTCGAGGTCGACCCAGGAGGCGAGGTAGCAGACCATCGGGTCGGGCGCGCGCATCGGGTCGAACCACCCCTCCAGGTGGTCCAGCACGGCACCCACCGGCTGGTGCATGCCGTCGCCCGCAGCCAGGAGCGCCGGCAGGGGACCGGTCTCGGCGCCGGCCACGATCACCTGGGGCAGCGTGTCGCGCAGGGACGTCCTAGCCATGGGCGCGCACCACCTCGACGCGGTGCTCGCCCGAGCAGAACAGCCACGACGGCGGCAGGGTGACGACGTCGTCCACCACGCGCGCGGCGCAGGGACGCCAGCGTTCGCCACCGTCCACCGAGCGGTGGACGCCCGCGGCGCCGGCCGCGAGCACCAGCCGGTCGCCGTTGTCGAGCACGGTGCCGGACACCGAGGACAGCGCGGTGAACCGGCGCCGGTCGCGCAGCGGCAGGCCGCAGTTCACGTCGGGCGCCACCCAGGTGGGATCGGCCGTCCCCAGTTCCAGGGCGAGGATGCCGCTGCTCTGGCTGGCGGCGAACGCCGTCGTGCCGATCACGCGCACCATCCAGCAACTGCCGCCCGTCCAGCCCTTGGAGAGCTCCTGCCACTGCCCGGACATCGTGGGCACGTCGACAGCGCCGAGCTCGTCGATCGGCAACCGGGCTGCACCCGTCCCGTCCCCCTCCGGGGCTGCCCGCGGCGCCCACAGGAACACCCGCGGGCCGTCGTACTGCACCGACAGCGAGCGGATCTCCTCACCGGCGGGACGGACCAGCCGGAACGAGTCCGGGGCGCCGGCGCTGGCCGACAGCCAGACTCCGCCGGCCGCCTCCGCTGCGAGCGCGACGCCCACGCGTCCGCGGACGTCGGTGAACGCTGCGACGGCGTGGAAACCCCGGTCGGGCTGGGTGGGGTCGACGAGGTTCGGCACCGGCACCGCCCCGGGCGCCATCGCGATCTCGTAGAGGCCCTTCGTGCCGGCGGCGAGGATCGTGGGCGTGCCGCCCCGGTCGAGCCAGAGCATGTCGTTGATGCCGAAGCCGAGGTCGGCGACGGTGAGCCAGTTGGTGCCCAGGTCGGTGCTCACCCGGATCCGGCAGCCGTCACCGTGGTCGGTGGCGATCGCGACGTGCCCGGGCAGGTTGCGCCCGCCCCCGCGTCCGGCGACCGCCTGCGGCCAAGTGGCGACAGAGCGGACGGTCTCCGCCCCGAACACCCCGCACGTCTCCCAGCCCTCGCCGTAGTTGGTGGTGCGGAACAGCCGGGGGCCCTGGGCGACGAACCACGTGCCGGGCTGGCCGTCGGCGCGCACGAGGTCGGTGGCGTCCGCGTCGGGCACCTCCGCGAGCTCCAGGCGGACGCGCTCGACGTACTGCACGCCGGGCTCGGCCTGTTCCAGCGACCGGTAGAGGTTGGACACCCGCAGCGGGCGTCCGAAGCCCGCCCCGGTGTCGTCCCCCGGCTCGGGGACGGGGGTGATCGTGCGGGCCAGGCGGGCGAGGATGCGCTCGCGCACCGCGTCGGCGTTCTCGTCGGGACGCACGACCACGCGGGCGTCCACGGAGACCTGCTTGTAGCTGCCCCAGGTGACGATCGGCACCGCCCCGATGGTGGCCCGCTCGGCCAGGTGGGCGGCCACCTCGCGGCGGACCTCCTCGCGCGCGTTCGCCTCGAGGGCCTCGCGGGTCACGCGTCCCTGGGGACGCTGGGCGTGCGGCACGTGCGGCACGAGCACCACCTCGACCTCGCCCGGCGCGGCGAACGCCCACGCCTCCCTCCGGGTCACGGCGTGCGCCCGCTCCACCCCGCCGTTGCGGGTGGCGAGCACCTCGTAGTCGCGGGCGGTCACGGCCCGGTCCCGCGCCTGGAAGTCGGCCGGACCGCGGCGCAGGGCGCTGCCCAGTTCCTCCGCGTCCCGCCCGCCGGTGGCGGCCTCGGCGTTGGTCACCTTGGTGCCGTCGGGCAGCGCGTCCCGCAGCACGGTGAGCGTTCCCGGTCCCACGTTGCCGCGCCCCCCGCCACCGGTGCGGTAGGACGCGATCACGGCCATCCCCGCGCCGGGGACCACCGGCGGCGTCTCCTCCGACGGGTCGTACCAGGCGAAGCTCAGCGTCCCTGACGTCCGGTCCAGCCGGTACACGGCCTCACCCGGGCGGGCGTCGGCGAACACGGCCACCTCGCGACAGATCCGGAACGAGCGGTCGCCCACGACGACCGCCTCGCCGGAGGCCGTCCCCGCGGTGTCGGCGACCTGGATCCCGATCCGCACCCCGGGCCCGGCGACCAGCGGCGCGGACGGCAGGAGGAACGACTGCCCGGGGCCGCCGTTGCCCGTGCCGACCTCCACGTCGTCGTGCAGCAGCACGTCGGCGGCCTCCACCTGCGCGGTGGTCTGGTCGGCGGTGAGGCTCGCGTCGGCGAGCGTGACGAAGACCGGCGTCGGCGCCCCCGGCACCCCCGGCGGGCAGGTGACGCGGGTGCCGCGCGGGATCAGCATCGGACGCCCGGGCTTGGGGCGCGTGAACTCCAGCACGGTCGAGGAGGCCCCGGGCGGGCCGAGGCTGGTGCCCAGCAGGTTCAGGAACGTGGCGTAGAGGCGGTCGGGCACGCGGTTCAGCCGGTACAGCAGCACGTCGGTGAGGTGGGCGAAGGCCTCCACCAGCACGACGCCAGGATCGTGCACGGTGAGGTCGGTCCAGGCCGGGTCGAGCTGGCGGATCCGGTCCACCGCCTCCGCGACGAGGTCGGTGAAGTTGCGGTCGTCGAGGTTGGGGACGGGGACGCTCATCGCCGTCCGCCCTGGGTCGGCACGGCGACGGCCACCGCGTCGGTGGCGAGCGTGGACTGGATCCGGTAGGTCATGCGAACCTCCAGCAGGGACGGGTCGTCCTCGGGCACCTGCGCGACCACCTCGAGGATCTTCACGCGCTTCTCCCAGGTCTCGACGGCCTGGGTGACGTAGTGGATGGCGAGGCCGGCGGTGGTGTCGTCCGCCCCCTCGAAGGCGAGCCGCCACAGGTGGCAGCCGTACGCCGGCCGGTTCACCCGCTCGCCCGGACGGGTGCTGAGCAGCAGCAGGAGCGCCTGCCGGATGGATGCGGCGTCGTCGACGGTGGCCAGGCGACCGCGCGGGTCCAGCCGCATGCCGGGGGCCACGTCGTCGTCGAACCCGGGGATCGCGAACGCGACGGCGCGGAAGCGGGGCGCGCTCATCGGTCGGCCCCCACGAACCGCTGGCCGGGCTCGCGGACGGTGTAGTGCGTCGGCGGCACCCCGTCCGTCATTCCGTCGATGCTGTCCAGGCACACCTTCGCCCCGCCGATCCGGACGAACTCGGAGTAGCCGCGAATGACGGCGAGGGTGTGGTTGCACTGCTTGGTGTTGGTGCTGATGTTCGGGCACATCGAGATCTCCCGGCCCTCCGGGTCGGTGGCGACCAGCACCGGCTCGGCAGCGATCCGCACCCACTCCTGGCTCGCGGTGTTGGCGACCTTGCCGTCGTGCCCGCAGCGCAGCACGCCGGGAAGGACGAGCATCATCATGGCGCCTCCTCGAAGTCGACGGTGCGGGCCCGCACCCTCAGCGCACGTCCGGGTGCTTCGATGAGCACGTCGGTGGCAGCGGTGATACGCACCAGGGCCGGCCCCAGCTCGACCGAGGAGCCGTGGCCGTCGGTGAGGGACAGGATCCGGTTCGTCCCGTCGAGCACCACCTGCTGCCCGTCCCGGGTGCGCACCAGCGCCGTCGCCCCGCGCTCGGGCGCACCGCCGGCCAGCGCGGGGGCCGCCTGGGCGGAGTTCCCGGGACGCTCCGTGCGCGGCAGCGGCGGGCTGTCGGGGCCGTACAGGCCGCCCAGCACGATGGCGTGCGCCGGGTCGTGGCCGGGCAGCAGCACCAGGACGTGGTCGTCCACCTCCGGCAGCGCGACGACGCCCTTGTCGGCGCCCGCCGCCGGGAGCAGCACCGGGGCCCAGCCGGTCTCCAGGTCGGGGTAGGCCGGCAGCCGGACGCGGACCCGCCCGCGGTCCTCGGGGTCGTCCACGTCGCTGACCACGCCGAGCGTCACCTGGTCGCGCGCCCGCGGCCGTGGCGGGGCCGGCGGGCGGGACGACAGCGTGGTCTCGTAGCCGGTCACGGTGATCTCGTGCGTCGCCTCGGTGACGGGGTACACGCCTTCGACCGCGGAGCGCACGCCCTGGAGCCGCACGCGTCCGCCGGCCTGGAGGGCGGGGTCGCCGTCCACCACCAGCACGGCCGTCACCTCGCCCTGGCTGCGGACGTCGAGGTCGGCGCCGGCCAGCGCGGTCGGCTGGGTGAGGGACCCCTGGCGGAGCTCGTCGGCGCGCACCAGGTCGCCGCCGCCGCCGAGGCGGCCCGGCGCCGGGTCGGCGCGCACCTGGGCGACCGGTCCGGACGCCGAGGCGCGGCCGGTGTCGGCCTGCGTGCTCACCGGGTCCCACCAGGTGGCCTCGGCGCCCCGGAAGGCCGGCTCGGCCGACACCTCGATCTCCGCGGCGTGGAGGGTGGAACCGTACGCGAGGGTGGCCGGCTCCCCGTCCCCCGCGGTCGGCACCAGGTGCAGGGTGCCGCCCCGCACGACCGGGTGCCGCCCGTGGCGCCCGGCGACCTCGACGAGCAGGTCGAGGTCGGAGCGGGCCACCTGGTACACCGGGCCGAGCGGGTCGGCGGGCGCCTCCACCGCCAGGCCGGTGCCGGCGGCCAGCGCCTCGGTGAGCGCGCGCAGGTCGGTGTCCTCCAGCAGCCGCGTCGACTGCCGCTTCCGCAGCCGGTGCAGGGCGTCGTAGGCGCGCACCCGCACCTGGCGGCCGGTGTCGGCGCGGTAGCTGTACTCCACGACGGTCACCTCGCCGCTGAACAGCGGCGTCCGGCGTCCGCCGAGCTCGATCCGCAGCGCGTCCCCGGTGTCGGGCGAGACTCCCAGCGCGTCCTCCGCTGCCCACGCCACCTGGCACTGGGTCGGCTGCCCGAGCGCGGAGTGCACCAGGATCCGGACGATCCGGGCGGTGTCGGCCGCGACGAGGCGCTGGCCGCCGAGGGTGACGATCAGCTCGGGGAGCCCCTGCACCTGCCTCATCGCGGACCCTCCCCGCTGGGCGGCACCGCGAGCGGCCCGACGAAGTCGAGGGGGTCGTCGATGTCGTTGTAGAGGAGCAGTTCCTTCCACTGGAAGGGGTTGCCGAAGGCCTCGAGCGAGAACAGCCCGAGCCGGGTCGGGCTGATGGTGGCCTCGCCCTCCTCCACGGACGGGCTGCCCTCGTCCACCACGTCGAGGGCGGCGACGGCGGGCGCGGACAGGTCGATGGCCGGCAGCCGCTGGGCGAGCTCCCAGGCCTCCCCGCCCTCCTCGTCCGCGGCCGTGCCGACGCGGACGAAGGTCAGCCGGAGCCAGGAGCGCAGCGGCGAGCCGTCCGTGGCGAACCGGTCGAACCTCTCGGCGACCTCGGTGATGATGCCGGGAATCGACCAGGCCTGCCCCCACAGCACCCGCACCAGCGGTGGCCGGCGCTGACGCTGCACCTCCGCGGAGTTCTCGGCCAGCGCCCAGATCCTGCGCGTGAGCTGGCGGACGTCGGAGGCCTCGAGGTTGACCGGCAGCAGGTCGATGTCGAACAGCAGGTCGAGCTTCAGCTCGGTGCGCCCGCCGCCGGTGAACAGCAGCGGGTCGTCGGCCAGCCCGGACCCGGTGAGCCGCCCGCCGGAGGACTGCCGTGCCTCCACGCCCGCGGTGCGCGTCATCACCACGGTCTCGGGGTTGAGGAGGCAGAAGATCTGCTCCCCGGTCTCCTCGACGAGGAAGGCGATCGTCTCCATGTCAGGTCGCCGCCTGTTCCGCGGTCAGCCGGACGCGGCGCTCCAGCGCCGGCACGGGGTCCGGGACGACCGGGGCGGGCGCGCGCCGGGTGGGCAGCGGGGGCCACAGGTGTTCGGGGAGGACGCCCGGCAGGTCGGGGACGGACTGTCCCGAGCCGGGTCGGACCGGCGCCGGCACGGCGAGGGGCGTGGCGTCCGATGCCGGCTGCTCCGCCACCTCCGGCGAGGGCCACACCCTCGGCCGGACGGGCTCGGCTGCCTGCTCCGGCAGGCCGGGCAGGTCCTGCGGCGCGACGGAGCCGGTCCCGCTTTCGCGTAGCGGCGCGGCATCGCCGGGGCGGCGACCGACCTCCGGCGGGCCGGCGGTGCGTCGCGCGTCCGGACGGACCGCCGGGGCAGCCGAGGACCGCGGGCGGACCAGGGGCGCGAACCCCGCGCCCGGCTCCGGTGCAGCGGGCGCCGCCTGCGAGGGACGCTGCGCGACGGGTACGGCCGGCGCGGGCGGGTCGGGGCGGCGCAGGCCGCGCGGACGCACCCACACCCCGGCGTCCTCGCGACGAGGTCGCACGACCGGCGCGGCCGGCTCACGGGCGGCCGGTGCGGCGCCGTCCTCGCTGCCGGGACGCAGCGGGGCGGCCGGTTCTCCGGTGTGCCGGTGTGGCCCCCGTGCGCGCGGCGGGCCGGTGGGCCGGGGCGGCTCCGGGACGCTCCGGGTGTCCCGGGTGTCCCCGGTGTCCCGGACGGGCGCGGGCCCCACGGGATGGCCGGGTGCCGGGGCCCGCGGCGCGACGGTGTCCCGCGACGGTGCAGGCGCGGACCCGGACGATGCAGCCGCGGATCCGGACGGCGCCTCGGCGTCCCCGAACCGCCAGCGGCGCATCCGGTAGGTCCGCCCCTCACGGCCCGCCCGACGGGCCGCGGCGCGGACGCGCTCGGCCCAGAAGTCGGGGGCGCCGTCCAGGACGACGCCCTCGGGGGCGGGGTCGAGCGTCTCGGCGAACCCCCTCAGCCAGCCGGCGAGCCGGCTACGCCATGGGGGTTGCCGGAGCACTCGTGGGTGCTGCCGAGGCATCGTCCAGCTCCAACCGGTCGTAGGCGAGCGTCAGGGACTCGATGGCGATCTCGTTGCCGCCGGCGTCGAGGTCGGGCGCGAACAGCGCGCACGGCCAGGAGCCGATCAGGTTCAGCCGCCGCACCTCCCGCGAGCCGGAGTCGTCGAGCATCGCGATCGAGACGTTCTCACGGCGCACACGGCCCTCGATGGCCTCGAACAGCCAGCGGATCATCGCCGTGGAGTCGGTCAGCCCGTACCTCAGCGTGACCGGCAGGTACTCCACCCGTCCGGGGATCGCCCGCACCTGGGCGTGCTCGCCGCCGGCCCGGTAGAGGATGCGCTCGAGCTTCACGCCGAGGCCCTCGATCTTCACGAAGTGGGCCTGCACCGTCCCCTGGAACTCGAACTTGAAGTTGTAGGCGCGGTACGGGTCCTGCGGTGCCCCCGGAGCGGCCTGCGGCTGGGGCTGGGGCTGGATGGTCATCTCACTCCCGTCGACTGGACGGCGGCCAGGTCGGCCGACTGGCTCAACTGGAACACCACGAACTCGGCCGGCTTCACCGGCGCGATCCCGATGAGGGTGACCACCCGGCCGGCGTCACGGACCTCGGGCGGGTTGGTCTCCGCGTCGCACTTGACGAAGAACGCCTGCTGCGGTGTCTCCCCGACCAGGGCCCCGTCGCGCCACACGTTGGTGAGGAACGCGGTGACGTCCCTGCGCAGCGCCGCCCACAGCGGGTGGTGGTTGGGCTCGAACACGGCCCAGCGCGTGCTCTTCAGCACGGTCTCCTTGATCATGTTCGTGAGCCGCCGCACGTTGATGTAGCGGAACTCGCTCGACTCGGCGGCGAGCGTCCGACCGCCCCAGACCAGGAGGCCCTCGCCGGGGAAGAACCGGATGCAGTTGATGCCGGCGGGGTTGAGCACCTCCTGCTCGCCCTTCGACACCGGACGAACGATCCCCAGCGCCCCCGCGATCGGGGTGTTGGCCGGCGCCTTGTGGACGCCCCGGGTGGCGTCCGTGCGGGCCCACACGCCGGCGAGGTGCCCCGACGGCGGTGCGGTGACCTGCTTGCCCGAGACCGGGTCGTTCACGATCAGCCACGGGAAGTAGGCCGCCGCGTACCCCCCCGGCGAGATCGGCGGACGCAGCCCGCGCCCGGCCGGTGCGGGGGACGCCGCGTCCCCGCCGCCCGAGGCCGCCGGGGCGGTCACCGTCCCCACCTCGGTGAGCTGGTTGACGTCGTCCACCTGCTCGACGGTGTCGAGGATCGCCACCCGGTCCTGGCGGAGCTCGTGCTCGCAGTGGGTGATCAGCGCGTCGTAGGACGCCGGGTCGGTGTAGCCGGGGGCGGCCACGATCGCGACGTCGTCCACGGCCTCCAGCAGGGTGAGCCCGGTCGGGCGCTTGGCGGTACCCGTGAGGCTGCCGCCCGTCCCGACGTTGACGACGTAGGCCCGGGTGCCGCCGTTGGAGAAGAACCCGTACACCGCCGTGCTCAGCGGTGTGCCCTCCGTGGCGTCGCCGACGAACGTCCTGACGAACTGGGTCCAGTTGTCGATCGGCACCACGACGTCCTTGGGGGCGTCCTTGCCGGGCGCGACCCCGACCACCCCCAGGCTGCTGGTCCCGACTCTCCCGAACGGTCTGGTACCGCCCGGCACCTCTTCGACGTACACCCCTGGCGCGCGGTAGTCCGGCATGGGTCAACCCCCTTCGTGGTTGGGTAGGACGAGACGGAGCCCGGTGGGTGACGCGGGCACCTCGACGGTGGCCCGGCGGGCCCCGCGGGAAACGGTGAGCGTGGTGGGACGCGACAACCCGGGCAGGCTGAACGCGCCGGCCGCGTCGGTCGTGACCCGCTGCCGGGTGAGCCCGGAGCTCACCTCCGCGCCGGGGACGGCGGCGCCGTCCGGGTCGACGACGGTGCCGGTGAGCGCGACCAGCGGCTGGAGGTCGACGACCACCTGCTCCACCGGCGGCGCTGTCGGCTCGGGGACGGCGACGCTGACCGGCAGCCCGATCAGGAACCCGAAGCCGGGGCGGTCCTGGGGCAGGGACTCGAGCCGGGTGTGCGTCACCGACTCCGCGGCCAGCAGGAGCGCCTCGGTGAGCCCGAGGACGTCGTCTCCGGACGTCTCGACGGCCACCCGCAACTCGAGGTCGAGCAGGGCGCCCGCGCGGCGGGACCGCCCGACGCGGTCCAGCGAGAGCGGCGTGACGAGGACGGCGGGACGGGGGCCGTCGTGCGGCCGGCCCGGCCGGGCGAGCTGGAGCCCGGCCGTCCCGGACGCCGCGGTCAGGATCGTGACGAGGCCGTCCAGAGCCTCCTGGGTGGCGCTCATGGCGACCCCAGCACGGGAGTGCTCGCGTGTTCCACGGCGATGTCCTCACACGGTGGGCGTTTCGGACAGTAGAGCGGCACGCGAGGCGGGCGATAGGTGTGCGGCGGCGGTAGTAATGCCCAACCACCGCAGGTATCACCCGGCCCGTGGGACGCTCCGGGCGCGCGGCCTCAGCCGGGGGTCGAGGCTGCGGGGCGTCGGTGGGGCCGGCTTCTGGCGTGTCCCCGCGCGGCGGGGGAGAATGCGTCCCATGTCCCCCCGGCATCGCACGTCCCCCTCGTCCCGTCACGCCCGGCGCTGGCTGGGCGGCACCGTGGCCGCCGGGCTGGTCGTGCTCTGCGGGCCCGGGGTCGCGCCGTCGGTCGCCGTCGTGCCGCCCGCCGCGCCCCTGGCCGCGCCGCGCGCCGTGCCCGCGTCCGTCCCCGTTGTGGCACCGGCGGCACCGCTCGCCGTCCCGCTCGCCGCGGACGCCCCGCTGCCGGATCCCGCCATCCTGACCGCGCGGCTGAAGAAGGTCTCCACGAAGGGCATCCAGAAGGTGGGAGTGGTGGTCACGACCACCGACGGGCAGGTGCTCGCCGACCGTTCGTCGGGCACGCCGCTCACGCCGGCCTCGACGATGAAGCTCTTCACCACGATGGCCGCCCTCGACGCACTGGGGCCCGAGCGCACCTTCGCCACGCGGGTGGTCGACGCGGACGGCAAGCGGATCGTCCTGGTCGGCGGCGGCGACCCGTTGCTCACCGACAAGACGTCCACCTCCTCGTACAAGACGGCGTCGCTGCAGAAGCTCGCCGCGGCGACCGTTGCCGCGCTCAGGGCAGCCGGACGCACCAGCGTCGGCCTGCGCTACGACGCCTCGTTGTTCACCGGGCCCACCTTCAGCCCCGACTGGAAGTCGAAGTGGCTGGGCTGGGAGGCCCGCGTCGCCGCTCTGGAGATCAACTCCGGCAAGGTGTCGGGTGGACGGGCCGCGTCCAACCCGCCGAAGACCGCGGCCAAGGCCTTCGCCGCACGGCTGCGCGCCGCGGGCATCACCGTCACCTCCATCCTGCCCGCCACCGCGCCCGCGGGGGCGACAGAGCTGGCCCGGGTCACGTCCACCACCACCGCCCGGATCGTCCACCGCACCCTGCTGCTCAGCGACAACGTGGCCGCGGAGACGCTCTCGCGGCACGCCGCGCTCGCCAACGGGCGGGCGGGGAGCTTCACCGGCGCCGCGGCGAACGTGACGGCGTGGGCGGCGGACAGCGGCCTGTGGGTCACCGGGCAGCGGATCCTGGACGGCAGCGGGCTCGCTCCGGGCAGCCGGCTCGCGCCCGCGGCGCTGGCGGCCGCCGTCCGGCTCGCGCTCGCGGAGGACCGGTTCGCCCCGGTCATCGGCGGACTGCCGGTGGCCGCGGAGTCCGGCACCCTCAGGCACAGGTTCGACGACCGGTCCGAGGCCGCCGGGCGGCACGTCGTCCACGCCAAGACAGGGACGCTCAGCGGGCTCGCCGGGCTCGCCGGCTACGTGACCACCGCGGACGGCGCGCTGCTGGTGTTCGCCGAGTTGGGCAACAAGGCCACCAGCTACTACCGGGTCTACGACTGGCTCGACCGTGAGGCGGCCGTGATCGCCGGGTGCGGCTGCCGCTGAACCCTGGGCCGCTGAACCCTGGAGCGCGGCTGGGCCCGCGCAGGGCGTCCGGGGGTCAGGCGGTGAGCCGGACGCCGACCGGACGGGCGTCCTCTGCGCTCCACAGAGAGGCGCCGGCCGTCCGGTTGGTCCACGTGGGCCGCCAGTCCTCGACGGTGGCCTCGGCATCGTCGGACTCGTACACGACGACGCCCTGGAACTCGGGGTGGAACCTCAGCAGGTGCTCCACGCCCTGGAGGCGGGTGTGGAAGCGGTCGTCGCAGGCGCCGCAGACGTAGCGGGTGTCGGGCTCGACGAGATGGTCGAGCCAGCTCTCGAGGCGGCTCAGCAGGCGCTCGGTGATCGTGCTCATCTCTGGTCCTCCAGTCGGGGGGTGGTGGAGGTGTAGGCGGCCCCGCCGCGACGGCGGCGTGCAGCGGGGCCGGTGTACCACACCGAAGTGTGGCCGGAGTCGGAGGGGGACGGCTCCGGCCGATCTGGCCCGGGTGGGGGGTCCTGCCCGGGGTCCTGCCCGCCGCGCCCGTGGGGGGTCCGGGGCGTCGTTGCCGGGGGAGTGCGACGACGCGTGCGACGGAGTACTTCGCCTCTTGAGTTGTGCCGCATCTGCGGCGCACCACCAGATTCACCCATCCCCGAGCGCCGATCCAGCCCCCGACGGCACCTTGGTCCCGCTGTTGGTCACCCAAATAGCCGCGCCCTTGGTCATCCCGTACGCGCGCGTCCCCCACGCGTCCCGCCCGGCTCGCCGCCGTCGTCCCCCCGCCCTCCCGCTCGCCTCCGGTTTGCCCCCGAACGCAACTCCTGCCGCCGAAATACCGGCAGCGAGAGTTCCGTTCGGGAGCAAGCGCAACGCGCGGGGCTGCTGGGACGGGGGCTGCCCAGCCCCGCGGCGAGCTACGGGCCGGTCGGTGGACGAATCGTTGGCCGTATCCGGTCTTGGCCGACTGGCGGAGGCCCGCCCGGCGGCGGCCCGGCCACACCGGCAGCACCCCGGCGGGGACAGCCGGGCGCGCCGCCCGCTCGGGGCCACGGCGCTCGCAGGCGCCCGGCTGGCTTCGTCTCGACCTCCTCCCGCTTGCCCCCGAATGTCACTCTCGCCGCCGGAATTCCGGTAGCGGGAGTTGCCTTCGGGAGCGAGCGCGGCGGGTGGGGCTGGTGTGACGGGGGCATTTTCGGCGGTGGACGCTGGTGGGACGGCGCGGGCGCCGCGGGAGCGTCCCTCCCGGCTTGCCCCCGAATGTCACTCTTGCCGCCGGAATTCCGGTAGCGGGAGTTGCTTTCGGGGGCGAGCGCGGCGGGTGGGGCTGGTGGGACGGGGGAGCGGCACGGGTGGGGCTGGTGGGCCGGGGAGCCGCACGGCGGGGGCTGGTGGGGCGGGGGGGCGGCGGGGGGGGTGGGGGTGGGGA
>Ga0102832_1001146_pt1 | contig 23208 bp, 14 predicted proteins | sample EBPBio282013_DNA_FD_88942 | JGI IMG/M metagenome (GOLD analysis project Ga0102832, IMG submission 88942) | Wastewater treatment Type I Accumulibacter community from EBPR Bioreactor in Madison, WI, USA - Reactor 2_5/28/2013_ DNA (Illumina Assembly) | ecosystem: Engineered > Bioreactor > EBPR >... | reverse complement strand
AGTATGTTATGCTTATTATTTTATTATTGAGATTGAGATAAATGTTATCGCTAACAACTAAAATGATCATTACCCAACGTAATCTACGACATATTGTTATTAGTATTATCATTCCTATTTCTATCATTTAAATTCTAAGTATTATTGTAAGTATTATTAACCCTTTGCTGTTGCTATGAGTTCAATCTCTTCTGTTGTTGTTTGTGGCTCTTTTTAACTATACTGCTCATCTATCCATGAGTTGACGCTCTTATACTGCTGCTAACCAATAAGCTATCAGTCTAATTGCTCATACTCAAACAGTTCTCCTTTGTCAATATGTAATTATTGTTATTGTTTTTGTTGTTGTTATGGATGTTTGAGATATTAGTTGGTGATCTCTATTAATGTTAATAATAAGGATATTGTTGGTGTTGTTTCATTGTTATTGTATTGTTGCTTTATTGACTGAGCTTTTTATATGATAAGATTGTTAAGTTATTTTATGTTATTTTATTGTTTTTAACGAATATATCTATAACTAATTAAAGTTATAGTTGTTATTTACAATTATTACGAAAGAGTAAGGCTAATCAAATACATTACAATAGTAATCCAATATTACTTTAGTATACATTCGATATTATAATAAACAGCCATGAGTAAATTTTATAATACCAAATTTATAAACTAAAAATTGTTTTACTAAAAAAACATCATAAAAATGCTCATCACCAACGTAATCAAACAGTCAAGAAATAAAATCACCGTCCAACGATTTGATTGTAAAAACATTAGTATACTGTCCAACATCGCCTATAAAGTGTCAAGCAGGAAGTTCCATGAACTGGCATAAAAGTATGACAAAAATTAAATCATCCATCCTTTATTCTAGGACAATCTCATTACCAAATATCTTGGGGGAACTAATAATAACAAACAGAATATTAACAACAATAATATTAAAAATAATTTATCCCCACAAAAACAACAACAATCCCACCAAAAACTGGTCAATTACAACAAAATCCTCACCAACTCCCCACGCGGCTCTATCATATAAAAACAATACAAAGACTCATAACTATGCATGATGGGCATGAACTACACACATACATCCTATGAAAATCTATACAAAACATTAATCAAATTCCAGCCTGATTGTATTTTAGTGCAAAATCGACCTTAACTGTTTTGTTAAGGGTTTGTTGATATCAAAAAGGATGAAATGAGTAATGTGTTCAGTGACAAGTTGTATGTGGAGCAGTTGGATGTTGTGAAGAATGGGAAATAGGGGTTGATGGGAATGCTAAAGAGTGAGGAGGGAAAGAAAATGTTAGAAGAGAGGATATTCCCAAGAAGAAAAGTTTTTAGTAACAATAATAGCAATAAGACAAATATTTATAAAAACATACTTTCTAATGCTTTGTAAAACTAGCTCGTACAATAAAAACCCTTGTTAGCATCAATCTACCACTCACTATACTAAACCTCTAATAATAATTCCAGCAATCCTAACAACAACACCAAAACCCCCTTACCAATCTTTTTAACCCAACTCCCTTAACGTACTACACGCCAATGGATCTCAAACACTAACACACTAATGCAACTACAATAAATATTCAAACAAGTATGCAAATCCTTACCCTTATACCCGGGCACTAACATCACACCGTATCAACTAGCATGTTACATGTTCCCTTAACAATTTTTAGGTGTGAATGATAAATACATGGCTACGATGGTTTAAGTTATGTTGGCTTTAGGGTATAAGAAGGTGATGATGTTCTGTGCTGTTGGTGAGAATGAGGCTGTGTGGGAAATATTATAGAACAGCTTGCATTGCGAGTAACAAACCAACAATATAATTCCATTAATCTAATCCTTGATCCCACCCCAAGTAAAGAGCTCAATAATCCGCAACTACGACCCCCTGTAACTGATATAGAAACACATATTACTGGACACATTATACTATGGTAATAGGTTAAAAACTATTCCAATAAGTAAATTTATGACAACGAATGAAATCATTAATAATTATGGGAGATAATAACCCAAATAGATGTTGTTTAAGTTTAGGTATTAGATGTGTTTGAAGTATAGTTAGTTGTTGGAGGAGTGTGTGAGGGAAGGGGAGGAGAGGAAGAGGAAGGAGTTCATGAGGGTGGTTATTAGGCAGTGATTTTATTGGTTATTGTTGATTTTATGTATATGGATTTATTGATTTTATTGAAGATATTGATTGTCTATTTTTTAAAATATAAAATTTGCTCAATCAATATTTCATTATCCTATTTTATTTATCAAAAACCAACCTAGATTATATAATAAATAAACAAATAAAATCTTTATAATTTTTTAACAAGAAAAACATTAAGACAGAAAAAACAATAAGTAATACTACACAACAACTAAAAAAAATAGCATCATCAATAACTTATACAATTCTAAAAGAACAACACAAATACACAAAATAAATAAATAAATGCTTCATAACATCAAAGAACAACACCAACATTAATCATCACCATCTTTATCCTAGTATTAGCAATCACTAATAACCACATAATCACAACGAATCAAAAACTAACACAACAAACTAATAAACAACACCCCATACTTAACATCATCATTTAACTAACAGTTTGATATAAAGCTAAAACAATTAGTAATAGACTATTAGTTTGATTTTGATAAAATAGCTCTACATTTGTATTATCTGTATCCAGTGTATTAACAGAAGATTACTTCAAGGACTGTGGCTGTTAGGTGGTGGCAAACATAGATGGGAAAGAGGAAGGGTGGGTTGGGAGATGGGGAGGGTAATAAGAATAGTAATATGTAGGGAGAGGGGTTAGGTAAGGAGACCAAAGAAAGATTATATGAGGAGATGAAAGAGGGTTAATAAAAATAAAAAGGAAGGGGTTTTAATAATGGTTACTAACATAAATAATAATTACCATAGTCATTACAGTACCTATAATACCAATCAATGAACAAAAACTAACAACATCATCATCACATTACCAACAAAAATTTAAAGACCTCCCTTAAACAATTCTACACCCATGCTTTGTAGCAATCATTGATTCTATAGTAAGAATAGTAATAAAGACCGATATTATACAAGCCAAAATTTATTATCGACTCTTAATATAAGCTATAACGGTATGAGGTGTTTGACTATGGGGGTGATAATAATAGTAGGGGTGATAATAATGAAAGAAATAGATTACCATAAAGAGAGAGGTAAGATGGAATTAGTTATAGTATAGAGGGTGAGAGTGATCAAAATGGTATTGATAATAATAATAATGATTTATCCTCTCAACCCGATGAAAATTCGATGACAAAACGATTTAAATCCGATGAATTCAATGTGCGTGTCTAATCAATGATCATTTTCATTTTCATTTTTTTGGTAGTATCAAATAATTTATGAAGATCATTCACTAAAAAATGACAAGAAAGTTTGGTAAACACTCAACAAAGAGTTTCCATGACCTCCTCTCAAACTTACTCTAACAGCTCTTCCTTTCTCAACTTCATAACCTTGAACCTCAATAAGAATTGGATATTTGACTGCTTTGCCTTCAGTTTTCAATGGGAAAGTTGCTGATCCATAAATCACCTCGATATTATCAAAAGATGGGAAGGCTCCACATTTAAATCCGCAAACTGATGATAAGAAGGATCCAATTTTCTTTATGTAATCACTTGGTCTCACTCCTTAAGGAATTTTCACAAATGAGTCCAATTTGTGGAACTTTTCATTTGGCAATGAGTAATCTTTATAAAATGAGTTGAACTTTTCATAATCCAATTCAACAGGAGATAAGAATTTAGTAATCGCGATTGGTAATTGAATTTATTTTTTTGAAATTTTACCAGTTTCATTTTTCCATGCAATACCAACTGTTGGTGGCTCGATTTTTTATCCATTTGGAGTGAAAGTCAGCATAATTTGTTGATTTTATGGTGTGTATTTTATAGGAGAGTTGGTAACTTAAAATCCTTTGGCTCTGAAAACTTTGAATTGCATTTCTGCAGTTTGAACATTGATGACCAAAATTATTTTTAAGACTCCATCTTAAACTTTTTATTTGATTTCACAATCATCAAAAGGTGTTTTTTTAACAAAGGCTTCTTTCCAATATGGTTTCAAATCAATTTTACCTGGAACATCAAGGAGGTTGACAATATTTGGAGAAAGCCTATCAAGAGCTTTCTTGAAACATGGATGGGTTGATAAGGGATGACTTGAAGCATTATTAATTGTTTGAGATGCTGATGTTTAAGCGAATGATTTTATTGTGCTTTTATTTACTGAAGATTTTGTTGCAACTGATTAAGATTGAAGCTTTGCAGAACTTGATTTTTTAGCGAATTTTTTCAACAATGGATTGGCCTGTTGTTGTTATTCAGTAAAAACTGGATTTTGAGAAAGTACTTTTCTTTGGATTTATTCGCTTTATTCAAATAAAGCAATATATTCGATACCTCTTTGTTGCACATCAGGATCCCAATGTTAAGAACAGAGATGACAGATCATTTGTACTTAAGATCTCAATTCTTCGTATTTCACAGCTAGTTTAGCAAATGCATTGAGCATCATAGCTTTTGACTTATTATTGGCAGCTTGGAAATGCTTATTGATGGCTTAATAAATTTTCATTGGTGATTTCCCAGCCTTAACCAGATATTCAGAAAACTCAGCTACAACATAGGCTCCAACACATTTTGATGTTTCAGTGATATGAGGAACTGATAAGGTTTGGAAAAGTTTGAAAGCAGCATATTGTTGAAGTTACTTGTTTGCGTTACCGAAACCTAAAATAAACAAAAAAAATTACCAGTAATAATCTGAACGATTCTGTACCAGATATCATTTTCTACTTCTGCGTTTTGAATAAGTTTAACAACGACATCAACATACCATATAAGATTTTAAGCAAACATTTCTGCTAAGATGGCAATTTTAAGAACCAAGTCGTCTCTCATTAAAGGATCGTTTCTTGCTTATAAATATCCAAGTAACTCAGCCACAATTTTGCTGACATTTTCATGGTTACATATCAAATAAAGTAAGTCTAAAGCTCTTCTTCTAATACTGATATCTTTGTCGTCAAGATTGGGCAGAATTTTTTCCAAATGCATTGACATGTTTTGCTTGATAGCAAGACGGCACATAGCTTCAAGTCCTAAATATCTGATATTAGCCTGACTTGAGGTGATAAAAACAACCAATATTTTTGATACATCATCCAAAAGTTTTGGACTGAGAGATTTATCGAAATGAATGATCAAGTTGATGACTTCAAATAATAAACCGTATTCGGTATTGTTTTTATTGACAGATTTTGAACTTGAAATTTTTTTCAATACTTTACTTAAAACTTACTCAATCATGTTCAAAAGTCCCTTTTACATGGGAACGCTCCATAATTGTAAGGATTTATAAAGTTTCATTTGTAACCATGGATTAGCATGTTAGAAATAAACGTAGCTTGAAGGGACTTAACCAGTGCCTGATTTGTACAAAGCTAATTTATGAACTAATTTCACAACTTTAGGTTGGACTTCGATCAAAGTGTCGGGGTTAGAGATTGCCATCAATTGAAGTAAAAATGAAGCAGCTGCATTTTGGTAACTTAAAGTGCTTGATCTTCTTTCAAACATATCAGCCAAAGGTGAGATGAACTTTTTGACATCATAATTGTTGGGATGTTTTCTGATAATTCTGCTCAAACACATAATGGCCTTCTTGCTAACAGCAGCAGATGATTTACTTGAAATAGCTAACTCGATAATGGTATCACTCAAGGCAGTCACTAACAAATCAGGAACGATTGTGGCGATTAATGATAACGCCAAAGATTGTGCGGCTTAATTTCTTGAACGAATATCAGCCTCAATTGAATGTACGATTTGACGCCAAATCTCATCATTAGATTCGCTAACAAGTAAGCCTAAAGAAAATTACAAAAGAAATACTTGATGCAATGTATCCGGTATACTTTTCATCGTATTTTGAACTGTTGATTAAGTTTGAAGCTTATTGATACCCGAAATCTACTTCGTAACCCAAAATGTGGATATAAAGAAGTTTCCAAACGTACTTTTTACGTTGATAGGCGTTTAAGCCTTTTTCTGTGGTGAATCTTTCACGGATTTTTGCCAGTTCTGTCTCAACTCTTTTTGTTTATGATTATTTATCTTTGCATGCTCTGATATCAGAAATGAACTCGTTGAGTCCTCTCATATTGGTACCTCCTGTGATTCCGAACATTCTTTATTTCTAAGTTTAAATTTTTTATAAAAACACGAATCTATTTATCTTTATTCAGAAATTTTAAATCTTTTAATTATAAAAATCCAAAATTTTTATATCAAAATGAAATGGGGATCTTCTTCATAAATAAGGAAAAATATTATGAGAATTTTGCAATTTTTATTGAAGATGATTTTTTTTTTCAATTCCTATAAAAAATCTAAGTTTTAGATCGATGCTAACAAATTTAGGAAGGAAATTTATAAATTGTAAAAATAAATAAAGAAATAAAGCTAATTTGATTTCCGATTACAGATTTATACATAAAATAAAAAATTCGAAAGTTCATGAAATCACGTCCTATTGAAATAATAACAGGTAAAATGAAGTCTTATACATAGATCGCCTCTATTGGCTCTCAGATACAAAGCCACCAACGAATATTAATAATTCTTTCTATTTTAATGTCGATGATGTACAAATTTCAAATAATACCAGGATTTAGAATACCAACCTTTTTATATGGATTTTGGGCCGTTGAATCTTGGCAAGATGTGGAAGTATGTCTCATAGCTGGAAAAGCTGATTTCTCATCCCGATTATAAAAAGAACAAAATTTACCATTATACATCGGTACAGAATTAAAAGTCCTCGAATGCAGCTTTTTTGATCTGTGCTTTTCAAGTATTCTTTTTATTAATAAAAAAAGATGATCGTATTGGGGCGAAGTGCTGATAAATCATTTTAGCCATTTAAGGACATTCCTTTTAAACCTTTTAGAGATGCTAGTTATAATAAAAATTGCTCATATAAATGCACAGTAAATATTTGATTAAAATGCAAGATTCTTGACTGTTTAAGAGGTTTGGAATATGCCATTAGATTGAATTGGTTCAATTATAAAAAGTTCAATTTGGCTGAATACTAGCATTATGAACGAGTCGAAAATGGAGATCTGAATTGGATTATTCCTGGGAAGTTTGTTGCTTTTAGCTCACCTTACGATCAGACAATTGATAAATACGGAGTATTTTTTTGCTCATTTTTAGAATCGAGTCTTTACCCCTACTGATTATGTCCCCATATTCAAAAAGATGGGAGTTAAAATGGTTATCAGGTTAAATAATAAAACATACGACGCCAGTGGCTTTACTAATAACGGAATTAAACATCATGATCTAATTTTTACTGATGGAACAGCTCCTGATCCCACAGTTGTTGACAAATTTTTATAAATTGTTGAATCATAAGAAGGAGCTGTTGCAGTTCATTGTAAGGCAGGTCTGGGAAGAACAGGGTCGCTTATCGCCTGTTATGCTATGAAGCATTATCATTTCAATGCCGCCGATTTTATTGGATGGATAAGAGTGGCAAGACCTGGTTCTATTCTTGGCCCACAACAACATTTTTTAATTGAAGTTTAATAATCAATGAAGAAAAAAGGCTAAAACTCTCCAATATGGAAAGAAATAAAAGATTCAATTGAGTAGTATAAAGTTTTAAATCAAATGAAAGTATTTTTTAAACTAAATTTAGCGAATGACAATAAAAAATGACCATTAAATGAATTAAAGAGACAAATAAATTCTAAAAAATGGTTAGCAGGGTCAAGGTTAATATTTGATGGATGCCAAAATGAAGAAAGATAAAGGCACCTATCTTCCAAATGTAAATATTTGTTTTATTGTTAGATAAAAAAATGAGGTTGAAAATAAAATGATTATTCTTGAGTTAAAAAGTAGGCAATAAAACTTAAAATGAAAAATTTTCAAGATTTTGAATTTAATTTTTCTTTGTATTTAAATTTTGTTGACGCGAATTTGAAATGGTATATGAATAAAATCCTTAATAATTTATATTAATTTTTTAATTCCAAAATATCTAAAATGTCAAAGGTACCCTTTCTATCTTATCCAGGGATTTGATGCTAAGAAATACACCAACAAGAACCTCTCAGAAGAAACAGTCTTGAAGCTTAAAGAATGCTTCGATATTTTCGACTACGATAAAAGTGGAAACATCTCAGCTGAAGAATTGGTTAACACCATCAGAGCTCTCGGTATTGAAAGCCAAGCCCAACAAATCCTCGGTATCGTTCAATCTTCATCATCTGCCGAAGAGATGGACTTTGCTGCTTTCCTTGAAGTTTTCGGATTCAGTGGAGATGGAACCAGTGAAGCCTCCCTCGGTCAACTTTTCTAATACTTTGACGTTAACAAACAAGGAGCCTTCGGTCCAGAAGAATTCGAAAGAGTTGCTGCTAGCGTTGGATAAAACTTCTCAGTTGCTGAAGTCGACCAAATGATCGATTATGCTGATAAGGACAGAGATGGAGTCATTAACTTCGACGAATTCGCCAATGTCATCACCAAAGAATACCCAAAAATCTGATCTTTGTAAAGACCTGAATATATTTTTAAATAAGTCATTTTTGTTTAAATAAAATAAAATTAATGAAACTTTTTGAATTGAATGTTGATTAATTACAGATTAATTACATCAGACAGATCTTAATAAAATTTAATTAAAATGACTGATCATTTCTTATCACTATTAAGAGCAACCAGTGATTTAGAATGTATTAAAAAATTTAATGAAAACTCCGGATTAAAAAAACATTAAAAGATTCGCTTATACTCTTTTAATCGTCCAAGTCATTTTGATAATTATTTTTGGCATATTTGTCAGGCCATTATCATATGAGGACGATAAGAATATTTTTACCGATGATTACGCTGTTTATCAGAATTTGAACGCATTGGTGCTCATTGGTTTTGGCTTTTCTATGGCTTTTATCAGAAGCCACTCATGGGCATCGATCTCATATACCTTTTTTATCAACGCTATAGTAATACAGCTGTATGTCGTGTGGAATGCTTTATGGTAGAAGGTCCTAAATGGAAATGAAGAGTTTTATGTGAATATCAAAGAAAGAGATTTCACAGATACACAATACTCCACCATCGCTATTATGATATCATTTTGTGGGATTCTAGGTAGAGTCGGACCGTTTCGGCTACTTGTTTTAGCACTGGTAGAAATAATCGGATTTACCTTAAATCGACAATTGTTGTATTTTACGATTGGTGTGTTCGATATTGGCGGGACAATAGCACGACATATATTCGGCTCATTTTGTGGAATCACTATCAGTTTGATATTGAGCAAGGCTGTGAGGCCAAAACAAAAACCATAAACTAGTTATACATCGAATATATTCGCTCTTTTAGGAACATTGTTCTTATGGATGTATTGGCCAACATCTAACTCTGCCCACTTATCTAACCAGCCATATTACAAAGGCATCATCATAATAAATACTGTTTTATCAATGTCAGGAAGTTGTTTAGCAACTTTTATTACTAGTGCGTTTATAAGGTAAAAATTTTCTATGGCTGATATTTGTAATGCAACATTAGCTGGTGGGGTTATGATTAGTGCTGCATGTGGGATATTCGTTCATCCAGTAGCATCTCTTTGTGTAGGAGTATTGGCTGGAGTCATTTCAACGCTCAGTTTCAAATATTTACAACCGAAGTTTTAGTAATGGATTGGTCTGGATGACACGTGTGGGATATTGAGTCTGCATGCTATACCAGGAGTACTAGGTGGAATATTAAGTGCAATAGCAATTGCAGTGTATTCTGTCGATCCATTAACAAACCACAAACAAATAGAATAACTACCATTCTACCCACAATATTAAGCAGACACTAACATTTATGGTCGGACATTCTATTAACAAGGTGGAGTTCAAATTGGAGGAACATTTTTATCAATGGGCATGGGAATTGTGTTTGGTATACTGGCTGGTGTCTTAATGCGAATTTCATACTAATTGGACCCATAATCTATCTATAAAGATTTTAGATATTTTTAGACAATAACTTAAGACGATGATGATTAATATATCAGAAGGAGTAAGCTGATGCAATCGATGGAGCTAATTCTACCAAACATTTCAAACATTTAAAACAAAACAATAAAAATTAATTCTACAACATAGTAGCAAACATGAAGCTTTATTGACAATAAAATTATCTGATCTGACATTACTTCTAAACATCTAAACAATTTATATTTTTCAATCAATAACAATCATTATTAAATTTCTAATAATGTTCAAAAAATTTATTAGAATAAAAAAAAATTATAATTTTCAAAAATGTAAAAAACTTTAATTGATTTTTTATCTAAAACTTTAGCTGGATTTTTTATTAAAAATCATAAATAAATTCTCTTCTAACAGAAAAATGCAAAAAAAATTTGCTCAGTATTAAAAAATTTTACTTATAATGAAAAATTCCTTTAAAATGCAACAAAATTACTTTTAGGCCTATTTTTATTTATCCTATTGAGGTCCATAGCTAATTATTCAAAGGTGAGTTCATCCTTTAACAAAAAAATGCCACATTTGCACAATTTCAAAAATTTCTTGTAATTTATTTCCCATTTCGAATTTAAAGAATTTTCCTTGACATTCTTGACTTAGCTTTCCTTGAAATAGTAGATCTCTCAAAGAAATAACTCATTAAAAAGGCTTAAATAATAATTCTAGTTCGATAAAAAGATGAATAATTATTTTTCATAAAAATTTAATGAAAAATATTTTTTAATCAGCTCAATGTTTTTAAAGAGTTTTTTTTCAATATAATAATCAATCATTTGATCACAAAAAAAGTGATTTCTCAGCATCCAGCTATTTTTTATTATTAAATTTAAATATGCAGAAAGGCATCATCAAGGTTAGAAAGTGATTTACGATAATATTGTGAAATGAATTGAAAAAAAGGCCAGCTTTTGTTGATGTATTGTTAAAAAACAAGTGAATTAAAAGATTATATAATTTGATTTAATGTGTTAGCTTGTGGAAGACTGTTTATTAGCGGACATCGATCAATTATAATTCCAAGAATCTAATGTCGGAATAAACGTAAAAGATATCTTGAACGGTTTAATGATTCATATTCAAAAAGCAAGCACCTAAGGTTACAATATTAAAATTCTTTAATCAGTAAAACATCAGAGAGAAGGCAGGATCGGGGTAGTTATAAATCTGCGATTTATCCAGTGTTTTTATGATTTGGTCATTGAAATTTGGATTGATATCCGCAACAAAAAGTTACAATGTCGTGCTTCTTTTTTATAAGAGGAGCAATATGTATTAACTGAATCAAGCCAAAAACGAAGAATGATTTGTCGAAAATTGATAAAATTTAACAATGAAATTTAGCAATTAGGATTAAAACTTATTCAAAATATGGAAACTGGAAAACTAATGATCCTAACGATAAATGATGAATCATCAATGTTCATATCGAAGGACATTCTATGGTGTAAGATAAAGTCCCTAATAAAATTAATAAGCGAAGTATACTTAAAGTACTCATCTTAACTTTACCAACTGATGAATAAATAAAGATACAAACAATATTTGTTACGAAATAATGGAAGCTAGGAGCTGAAAAGAATCAAAAAGTAGTAACTTTCTTATACAAAATTATGTCGCCAATTAGAAGTCAGTCATGTAAATTTTGGGTTTAGTTGTCGAGCTGATGAAGCCAGTTTCCCCACGTTGGAAAAATCGCAATCTCATCTTTCGCAATTGAAATAATTTATTCTAAATACTACTCATGATTTGTTTTAAAGGCAAACTAGAAAAATCTTCTGTACTAATTTTTAAGAGTATCTTGAAGTACCTTATCATATGATCAATTATGAAATTTAGCACAATCAATCAAAATTGTACAGTTCCTATTTGAAAACGCCTGTGCCTCGAGATCCTAATCCTGGTGAAAATAAATTTATCTTCAATAATATTCAAATTATTAAGCCATAAAGCGTAAGATTTCAAGACACTCATTTATAAGGAGGGACAAGTAAAATAATCATAGCAAAATTGTCTTTTTATTATTGTGAATCTATATGTTCTAAAAAAAAATCCTCATAAAAAAAGTCAGTAATCAAATAGTAGAATCATTTCAAATATCCAACTTTCTTTCAATCAAATTTTCTTCAATAAAATGAATAAAAGAGAGAACCTTCACCTTCAGGAAGACAATCTGTTATGATGCTTACAAAGATGATCGGAGCAAAAGTTCCTAAAAAGAAAGGAAAATAAGATTGGGATGAGAAGAATGAAAATTAAAAAAACATAATTAAGCTCTTTAAAAGTGGCGTATCAGCTTACGTCTTAAAATACTACATATCAAAGCAGCCAGAATTTAATTACAAAGGATGCTTATTAATGGATTTCCTTCCTAATTCTCAACCATTATCAAATTACCTCGAAATATTTAACCACACATTATCTTTAAATTCAAAGTCATTTTTATTAGTCAACATAGCAAATTCATTAAGATTCCTTAACGACTACCATGTCGTCCATATGGACTTAGGACTGAACAATATTCTTGTATATCGAGATTATCTCATAAAATTGATCGATTTTGGATAAGGCTACAGTAAAAATATTAACACAAGTGATGGAAAATATTTTAAAAGAGGTTACACAATACCATTCTGTTCGCCTGAATAATTTCAAAGAAAAAATAATTTCACCATTAAACAAGATGTATTCTCTTTTGCTGTCATTGCGTGGAGGATAATTTTCAACGATTATATGTTTTTTCCTTCAGATAAAGTACTCAAATCCTATAAAAACAAATCTTACTTAAATAAAATATTTCTAGCTCCTGAAAGAGGAGAGGCCTATGCAAATTAACAAACTATCTATCTTCTCTATAGACTACTATTAAAATGCCTAAGTCCAGATGAACTGCTTAGATGTGAACCGTCTTGGCTTACTATTTTCTTTAAAATTATCTATTTTTATCTTCTATGATCTTTTTTCCCGTCAGTCAATTTAACAAATTTTTTTAAATGGAATAATTACAAAAAAATAAAAATATTTTTATCGACCTCCTCTTGAAAAAAAGAATTAGATTACTTTTATTTTTACTTTTTAAATTTACAGGTTTAACATTGCATCTTTGTTTAAACCGAAATTTACGATATTCGAGATTTATAAAATTTAAAAGATTTTTCTGGAAAAATATCGATTCGTTATAACGAAAGATTCATTTTAAATTTTAATAGAGGAAAAGATTTGCTTTAATTAAAAAATTAATAAAATATGTTCTCAACAAGAGCTTTCAAAGGTCAATCACTTTTGCAAACACAAAAGTATTTCGCATCCAAATAATTACTTTTCGGTACCCAAGCCAGAAAAAAACTCCTCGAAGGATGCCAACAACTCGCCCAAGCTGTTTCAGTCACATTAGGCCCAGGTGGTAGAAATGTTTTGATTGATCAAAGCTATGGAAGCCCCAAAATTACCAAGGACGGTGTTACTGTTGCTAAAGCCATCGAACTCCCAGATAAAAGCATTAATATCGGAGCCAGTTTGGTCAAGAGTGTTGCCAGCAAGGCTAATGATGAAGCCGGTGACGGAACCACAACTGCCACAATCTTGGCAAGAGCTATTTTCGAATAAGGATTTAAAAAAGTTGAATCAGGTCTTAATCCAACTCATATTAAAAGAGGTATCGATAAAGCTGTTAACGCTGTTGTCGAAAACTTGAAATCCAGATCAACCGAAGTTAGAGGAAGATAAGCCATTTCTAATGTCGCAACTATTTCAGCTAACGGAGACAGATAAATCGGAAACCTTTTGGCTGATCTCTACGAAAAGGTCGGTATTCACGGAACTATCACCATTCAAGAAGGAAAGACCCTTCATCATGAAACCGAATTCGTTGATGGTATGAGATTCGACAGAGGATACGTTTCACCATATTTCGTCACTGATGAAAAGAAACAAAAAATTGAATTCGATAACTGTTACATTCTCACTGTTGAAAAGAAATTATCAACTATCCAAGAAATCCTCCCATATTTGGAACACGCATATAAACAACAAAAACCATTGTTGATCATCGCTGAAGACGTTGAAAGCGAATTATTGACAACTTTGATAATTAACAAGCTTAAGAGCAACTTGAAAATCTGTGTTGTTAAGGCTCCATCATTCGGTGATAACAGAAAAGCCACCATGCAAGATATTGCTATCTTTACTGGAGGACAATACATTAACGAATAAGCTGGCGCTTCCCTTACCAAAAACGCTGAAACTCCAGAAGGTCTTCAAGCCACTTTCGGTATCGCCAAGAGCGTCACCATTACCAAGGATGATACTATCATCATGCACGGAAATGGATCAAAGTAATTTTATTTTTAATCAAAGATAATAAATTGACAAGAGAATCGAAGTCATTGAAGGACAAATTAAAATCACTGAATCAAACTATGATAAAGAAAAACTTTAATAAAGACTCGCCAAATTTAAAGGTGGTATTGGAGTGATCAAGGTCGGTGGTGGATCCGAAGTTGAAGTCGGAGAAATCAAGGACAGAGTTACTGATGCCCTTTGTGCTACTAAGGCTGCTATTGCTGAAGGTATTGTTCCAGGAGGAGGAACAGCTCTTCTTTATGCCTCACTTGAACTTAACAAACTTCTTAAATAATCTCAAGACCTTACTGAAGGAGAAATTGCTGGTATTAGAATCATTCAAAGCGCCATTAGAATTCCATTGGCCACTATTTGCGAAAATGCTGGATTCCAAGGATCACTTATTGCCGCTAAATTGTTGGAAGAAGGAAATTACGAAAAAGGATTCAACGCCGCCAACGGAACCTACGTTGATATGAGAAAAGAAGGTGTCATTGACCCAACTAAAGTCGTTAGAACTGCTTTGGTCGATTCATCAAGTGTTGCCAGTTTGATGCTTACTACTGAATGTATGATCTATGATGAACCAGAAAAGAAAGATAAAAACTGATTTTATTCATTGATGTTTTATTACACCTTGTTTATTTATTTTCAATAATTTTTTAAAGTATAAAAGACAAATCAATGAGGCCAAAACTAAGGAAAATAAAGATTACTTAAAATTCTTTATGTCGTTCGTTACATCTATAGATCGATGAACCAACAAATTTAAGGCAATGATTCTATTGAATCTAAATGAATTTGAATTTAAAATATATCAGAAAAAAATTAAAATATATCAAAATTAATAAATTTTTATATTCATAACTGTAACATAAATATTTGATAAATCCTAAGAAAGATATATCTTTTTTTATCGAAAATATAAAAATTATAAAAAGCCTCCATGATCTATCGAAGATTGATTACTTCTAAGCTTCCTTTACACAACAAGTATTTGTTTGGAGTCGATGCCAAAAAAATAACCATTGGGGTCCCAAAAGAAGTCTATGAAAATGAAAAACGAGTCGCAATCACACCTGACACTATTCAGAGAGTCTCTAAAAAAAATGGCTGTACTTTCTTGGTTGAGTCAGGAGCTGGACTTTAGGCCTCAATCACTGATGAAGCCTATCAACAAACAGGAGCTAAAATTGTCTCGGCTCAAGAAGCCCTCCAAGCAGATGTGGTCCTCAAAGTAAGAATGCCACAATTCAACTAAAAATTAAATCAACACGAAGTTGATTCATTAAAATAAGGTTCAACATTGATTTCATTTATCCAACCAGCTCAAAATAAATAAATTGTTGAGAAATTAAAAGATAAAAATGTCACATCATTTGCTATGGATCAGATCCCAAGAACTACAAGGGCTCAGACGTTTGATGCCTTATCTTCAATGGCCAACATCGCAGGATACAAAGCAGTTATATTGGCAGCATAAAACTTCGGAAGATTCTTCACAGGTCAGATGACAGCTGCAGGTAAATTGCCACCAGCCAAAATGCTTGTAATTGGTGGCGGTGTAGCAGGATTGGCAGCAATCGCAACGGCAAAAAGTCTCGGCGCAATTGTAAGAGGATTTGATACAAGACCAGCAGTTCGCGAACAAGTCCATTCATTGGGGGCATAGTTTCTTTAAGTAAAAGGCTTCAACTAAAGCGGTGCAGGCGTTGGCGGTTATGCGAAATAAATGAGCAAGTAATTTATTGAGGCAGAAATGAAATTATTCGCGAAGCAATGCTAATAAGTAGACATCGTAATCACAACAGCCCTTATTCCAGGTAAACCAGCTCCAAAACTCATTACCAAACAAATGGTTGAGTCGATGAGACCGGGCAGTGTTATTGTCGACTTAGCATCTGAAAATGGAGGAAATTGTTAACTCACATAAAAAGGAAAAATAGTTGTCCATCATGGTGTAAAAATCATCGGGTATACTGACCTTCCTTCAAGAATGTCTGGACAAAGTTCAGCTCTTTACTCAAATAACATTAGTAAATTCTTCCAGTCAATGATTAATAAAAATAATTAGTTTGAAATCGATCTCAAAGACGAAGTAGTAAGAGGTGCTATCATTACACAAAATAAAAAAGTACTTTGGCCCAATCCTAATCCTCCAATGTTGGATGCTTCGAAAACAGCCCATAAGACTTAACATAAAGTAACTAAGCCTGTGTAAACAAATCTTTTTCAGAGAACGTTGAGAAATGCTGTTACCTTGTCAGCTGGGTTGTTGGGTTGTTTAGGACTTGGATATGCATGTGCTGATCCCGCTATCTTAACGATGACGAGTATCTTCTCACTTTCTGTGATAACAGGGTACTTTTCAGTCTGGGGCGTCACACCATCTCTTCACACTCCTTTGATGTCGATTACAAATGCAATTTCAGGAATCACAGCTGTCGGAGGACTGTTGATTCTTGGTGGAGGTTATTTCCCACACTCATTCCCTCAAGCATTGGCATCAATGGCAGTCTTGTTATCATCTGTGAACATCGCAGGTGGATTTGTCGTAACTCAACGTATGTTGGATATGTTTAAAAGAAAAACTGACCCATAATAACATAATTATCTTTACACAATTCCAGCTGTACTTGGTGCTGCTGCCTTATTAAATGCTTATTCAACAGGTATGGTTTCAGTATATCAAATGGGTTACTTGGCAGCTTCTTTATGTTGTATTGGTGGTATCACTGGATTGGCATCCCAATCTACTGCCAGAATCGGTAACGCTCTTGGTATCATGGGTGTTAGTACTGGTGTTATTACAGCCTTATGTGCATTGAACTTTACTGCACCATTGTTGACTCAAGCCTTGTTCTTGTTAGGTGCTGGAGGAACAGTTGGTCTTGCTTTGGGTAAGAGAGTCGCTGTTACTCAACTTCCTCAAACAGTTGCTGCTTTTCACGCGTTAGTTGGTCTCGCTGCTGTTGTAACATCTCTTGGATCCCATTGGAGTGCAGTCGACCATTCAACACTTCATTTAATCGCAGCTTATTTAGGAACTGTAATCGGCGGTATTACCTTTACAGGATCGATTGCTGCATTCTTGAAACTTAGTGGAATCAAGTGGACATTTGACTTACCCATGAAAAGATATCTCAATAAACCTTTAAGTTTACTTAACATTATCGGATTGATAGCTATGGTCCAAAATCCCCATAATGCTTTACTCGCCACAACTGCACTCTTATACGCTACTGGCTCATCATTCGCCCTGGGATGGAACATAACAAACTCTATTGGTGCAGCTGATATGCCTGTAGCTATCACAGTATTAAACAGTTATTCAGGATGGGCTTTGTGTGCGTAAGGATTCATGCTTTCGAACCCCATGTTAACAATTGTTGGTTCATTAATCGGCTCTTCAGGTGCCATTCTGTCATACATCATGTGCAGAGCCATGAACAGATCATTAACTAATGTCATATTTGGTACATGGACTGACAATTCAGCAAAAAAGAAACAAATTTAGCATCGCTAACATGTCTAAACCAACATTTAACAAGTTGGCTAAATGTTAGTCAATAGCAAAAATGTAGTTATCGTGCCTGGTTATGGTATGGCAGTGGCTCAAGCCCAATATGCTATTGCTTAAATGACCAAAACCCTCAAATAAAATGGTGTCAATGTAAGATTTGCTATCCACCCTGTTGCTGGCCGTATGCCTGGGCAAATGAATGTGCTTCTTGCTGAGGTTGGAATTCCATATGATATTGTGTTGGAAATGTAAGAAATTAACGAGGATTTCCCAGACACTGATCTCGTTTTGGTTGTCGGTGCAAATGATATTGTCAACTCATCTGCCATTTAAGACCCAGACAGTCCAATTGCAGGAATGCCAGTTCTTGAAGTATGGAAAGCTAAGAATGTTGTCATAAATAAAAGAACAATGGGAACAGGATATGCTGATATTGACAATCCTTTGTTTTTCAAATAAAATGCAATGATGTTACTCGGTGGAGGGAAATAAGTTTGCTAAAAGTTAAGACATTATGTATAAGCTCATTATAAAGCATGAAATACAAATTTAAAAATACTAAAGTAAAAGAAATAAAGAATATTTATTCTAGTTGAAAAAAAGATTGATTTTTTATCTCACATTTTTATTTTACCTAAAAATATAGCTTTCTAAGTTTATTCACCTTCCATTTATAAAAAGTATACATTTCATTTAGCATTTGAATTAATACAACAAAAAAATTAATGAATACAAAATGAAGATAAGAAAGTTGATAAATTTGATATTAATAAAAGTTTTGATGGTTAGGATGTTAGGCTCCTGTTATAAGGTAATTGTAGACCGAATAATTAAATACCGACGATAGCTCAGCTGGTAGAGCGGAGGACTGTAGAGTTCTGTGGTTATCCTTAGGTCGCTGGTTCAATTCCGGCTCGTCGGAGTTTTTTTTTTAATAATTTTTATCTATATAAAATTTATAAAATATAAAATTAAATGAAATAAAACAAAAAATTAAAACAATTTTTAATAAAAATTGACTTCTTTTTACTAAGAATATTAACTATTCGAATATAATCTTTTAATTCAGCATTAGCTACATGGATTAGGAATATTTTTAAAGAAAAAGTACACAGAGTTAACCAGTTAAAATTGAAAAATACTTTTCATGCAAAAGTTAAAAAAACTTTACAAATCCTCGAAGCTCCAAACAGGGAAGTTTTTTGCGAAATGAAATTATGAACGAAATAGATATTGATGAGGAAATAATGCATATTAAGTATATAATAAAATAGGACTAATAATAATTGAAAGAAATTGATTCTAGTCTATAGAAATGGAATAAAAAAATTGAACTATAAAAGTTGTAACATGAATAACTTCAAAACTAAGTGAATGTAAAATAGGCGGAATTGGGTCAATTGTAAAAGAGGCTTTCAAAAAATCAATAGGAGCTTGACAACTTAAACAAAGAAAGTGATAGTCCTGAAACCTAAATTCTTTAAGATAGACTTACAGAAGAGGCTAGTAATATCTAACTAGAAATAAAGAAATTAAAGAATCATTTATTAATAAAACAAAAGTAACTTGAAGAGGCTGATGAACAAGTTCAAGCAACCTAACAATTTACCAAAACATAAAATGCTCAAAGATCTTGTGTAATTTATTAACTTTAATAGCTTAAAGCCCATCTTAAAAAAATAAGTTAAAAGAAAAATGTGCCAAAAATAAAGAATTCTAAATTTAGAGTTGTTTGATATGTATAAAATACTATAATTTTAACTGATATTTCTTTTATTTTTGTTAATCAAATTAAATCTATTATTTCAATGAAAGATGAATACAAATCAATATGAGCTAAAAAATAAAAAAAAGCATTTTTCTATTAAAACATAATTCATTTTAATAGTCTTTGAAAAATTATCGAACAATAAAATGTGTAAAGATTAAATTTATTAACCAATTCATCCTTTATTTTTTAGTCAATAAATGAACTACAATCGGTACAGTTATTATCGAGCCAATCCTTTCGCGCATAATGACTTCATCCCTGAAGCTTCAATGACCAATCGCAAGCTAAAAGAGTTTCCTTCAGAGATTCCCCAAGGATAATAGCATCTCACATCTCGTCCTGGGAGAAGGATTTTCAGAGATAAGGTTGAAATGAGTGAAATCCAAAGGGATAACATTCTCAAATCTCCTTAACGATACCCTTTTGAAAATAGAATCGCATTGAACAAATAATTTAAAAGGAATCTTTAAACTGTCGATATTGAAGGAGCCGCTGCAGGAACAAAAGTCAGTGAAAGTCTCAGAAATAAATTTAAAGCCCTTGAAGTACTGAAATAAAAAGATAAATCTGTAAAAGAATAAATTTTAACAAAAAGTAGATTGATCGGGTAGCCACTGGATGCAGTATATGAGAAAAAAAGGAGATAACTTGCTGTGTAGATGTCTAAAAATATAGAAAATCGTAAATCGATAGAGAAACTCAATCAAAACTATAACAAAATCTTGGATAATAAAAATGTTCAATAAAACCAAAGATTTAACAGTGAGCAAAAATACTCACAAAAAATATCAAATCCTAAGCTAATTTAGTAATAATACAAAAGGTACATAGCACACAATAGCAACCAAAAATATCAAGGTTCTTTGGGACAGAATGGGTTTCAGTATGATGGTTTTCAACGATATAAGCGTCAATAAAATCCATTTCAAATGCAATAAGGGTTATAAAATCATCAGCGAGGTAATTCCATCGAGAACAACATATTGACAGGAAGGAGTCAATAACATCATACAAATAGCGTGACAACTAATCGAGGTCATTCCATATAAATAACAAGGAATAACAACAATCTTTTTAACCAAAATAACAACAACGAAATCCACTCTATCTTAGACAGCCGTATTAATCTTAACAATCGTTACCGTAGCAATCCATAATACATAGAATCATATTCAAAAGAGCACCAAAAACGGCTGTAATAAAATGAAAAAACCAAAAAGATAGAAACTACAATACAGTAAACTCTTTCAAATAATAAAAAATAATTCAGACGCAATAACCCCACAAATTTGTCGTTTAATATTGCTGCCAGAAGCTCATTGCTATCGACGATTATTTGAATGTTTTTCTATCTAATTGTTTAAAGTAAATAAAAAAAAGTTTTTAATTATGATTTTCTCTTCTTTTATTTTTCATTTCTTTCATTCTTTTAGACATAAAAAAAAAGATAAATATCAGATGCTTTCCTTTTACCTTTGTTCTCTTAAAATAAACTAAAATTATTGCAATTGTCTCAAATAGCTTGGATTTGGCTTGGCTATGTTTCTTTTAGACTTTACAAATTCTAAACTTTACTTGAATCCCATGTTGTGATACTTCATCAAGTAAACTAAAATCGCAGCTACAGACCGTGATTTGCCCATCGCACAATGCACAAAAACTTTATGCTATTCTTTTGTACTCAACGAGTTATCTTTTTTAATAAAAAAAAAGTTACAAATGAATTACGCTGCAATAAGGCAAGGTTAAATGACATCTTCTTACATTTTGTCTTCAAGCTAAAGCTTAAGGTACGATATTTGTTATGTCTCCTAAAAGCAGTTTGGTAACTATGTGGCGGCATTAACAACATGCGTGATTGACAATCTTTCAATAAGTTCCTTTTTGTTAGCAGATCCAAACCTATCGCCTAAATACAGCCTTTAATTGATTTGTGATGGGTGAAAGGTCATGTGTAGATCCAGTTCTTAGTTAAAGAGCCATTTTTGGCATCTTTGGCATTTTATGTACTGTGTAATATTGATCAGCTTTTATTCTTGTTACTCATATTTTTATCCATATTAATGCATGAAATGATTATTCTCTTGCTTTAAAGCTGTGCTTATTTTAGATTCTAACTATTTTCTTTGCATCTCATCCAAATCTGTGAATCAATAAAATCATTACTTACCAATTTATTATTATTCATTGCCATTGATCATATTGAAATGCTTCATTTGTTTAGCAGTGCAAAAATTTGTGTATGGACTTATGGTAGGTATCGGTAAGTTTAATAATGGTGGGATTGGTAGAGGACATTTTTGGTAGGCTGTTTGCTAATTTTACATCTTTTATTATATAAAATTGTTTATTATATTTATTTGAATGTTTAAATTGTCTTAATTACTCTTAATGAGTCGTTAACTATTTTATTAATTCAAATTTAAGGTTTAATTTTTAATACCTTCTCATGAAAGACATCAAAATACTTTTGGTTTTCTTAAATGTTCTGTTCATCTTGTCACTTATTGAATCTGCAAATGTTACACAAACTTACCTCCAATAAAGAAATTATGGAAAATGGACTACCCTTCAACAAGCATAAAATATCAATAACTTGCCAGCATCATATTTTATTTGTAAAGTAGGTTTAAGGGAATCAAAATGGGAAAAATTAATGTGGAATTGTAATTGCGGACTAAGTTGGACTTTTTTGAGAAGAGAATTGTAAAAATTATTTTTATTTTCAGGAGATATCGTTGTTAATGGTGCTCAAATTAATTCATGACCATGGTCGATGCCATCAAAGTCACTTATTGCCATAATTTAGACTGGCAAAAACAAATATAAAAAACTTTCTAAACAGGAAAATAGCCAACAGGAACATTCAGAGATGTTTCATGCCCTCCAAACACATACGTCAATCGTGTAGCCTTGAGATTTGGTTAATAGCAAGATGTCGATCTTGGCTTAGTCGGCATACAAATGAAATGTTCATCCCTGAACTTGAAAACATATTCCATTGTACAGGATAACTACGATTTTTCATTAACAGCGCCTTCACAAAATTCGCAAAATTTGTTCGCAAGTTCTTTCATCATTAAATATGATGTCGGTGGAAAATTGACAGGGTTAAAGTTTGGGTTCGAAAATGTGCTCTAAATTTCACAAGTAAGTATAAAATACTCAGATTTCTTACCCATCCAACCCACATAAACGATTCTTTAATAAATAACAATACCGAACAATGGCACAACAGCTTTACAATAAACAATAAGCTTTAACAAAAGCTTTACGACGATGAATCGACTTTAAACCAACTCAACATAACTTCAAGGATTCAGATTATCATAATCAACAATCCCTAATTTCTTCCCTTTCATTAATAAGGACGGAAAACCCTCACCAGATTCGATTTACAAAGTTACATTGAGGAATTTTTTGTTTAA
>Ga0102832_1001144_pt1 | contig 23272 bp, 22 predicted proteins | sample EBPBio282013_DNA_FD_88942 | JGI IMG/M metagenome (GOLD analysis project Ga0102832, IMG submission 88942) | Wastewater treatment Type I Accumulibacter community from EBPR Bioreactor in Madison, WI, USA - Reactor 2_5/28/2013_ DNA (Illumina Assembly) | ecosystem: Engineered > Bioreactor > EBPR >... | reverse complement strand
TCTAGTGCTCATTTTGAAGATCGCACTGATCTGCGTATTGGTGCTCACGAGCCTGCTGCTCACTCTTTTCATCCTGTTGCACAAGGGCAGGGGCGGCGGCCTCTCAGACATGTTCGGCGGCGGCGTCACCTCGAGCCTCGGCTCATCCGGTGTCGCAGAGCGCAACCTGAACCGCATCACGATTGTCGTTTCTCTCGTGTGGTTCGCCGCCATCGTCGGCCTCGGGCTGATCGCCCGCTTCTCGGTCGTGTAGCGCGCCGATCGGCCGAGCATTACGCGGTCGATCAGGCAATAACAGGATTTACTTCACGGACTTCGGTCCACAGAAAGGTGTGACGTGTCTGGCAGCAATGCGATTCGCGGAGCCCGAGTTGGCTCGGGCCCTATGGGCGAGATGGATCATGGAGTGCGTGCAGAGCGCATCGCCGTTCCGTACTACGACATTCTCGGCAACGAAACCGTTCGCTACTTTGCGGCAGACGTCGATCCGGAAGAGATTCCCGATCAGATCGATTCGCCGCACAGCGGCCTGCCTGCCGGTCGAGACCGACAGAACCCTCCGGAGCTGCTGAAGAACGAGCCGTACAAGACGCACCTCGCTTATGTGAAGGAGCGCCGCACGCCGGAAGAGGCCGAGGAACTGCTCGAGCAGGCGCTGCAGAAGCTGCGCGAGCGCCGTGGCAGTGCCGCTCCGACAGCAGCGTAAGTTGCTTGAATAAAGATGGGCCCCGGGAGGGGCCCATCTTTTGTTCTGCGACTACTTGTTTGCTCTGCAACTACTGTGCAAGCCTCAGTACCGTTCTGCCGCGATCCTCGAGTACCTCGCGGTCGCCGCGAGCCTGAGCACTCATCAGCGCCCCAAAGCCTGCTGCCGGCTCAAGTCCGATCGGCAGCTCTGTCGCCGAGTCATCTACGAGCTGCACGAAGGCCCCAAGCGCCGGACCCCCCTTGTGCAGCTGGCCTGTGGAGTGGAGATAGCGAGGGCCCCAGCCGAGCGCCACCGGCACACCGAGCTCAGCAGCGAGGCGCTCGCGCAGGCGCACGGCCCGGGCACCGAGGGGTGACTCGCGGTCGACAAACGCCTGGATCGCGACATAGCCATTCGCCGAGACTGCTCGTTGCAACTGCTCGATCAGTTCGTCGTCGTGCGCCGCATCGGCATCACCGAGCGATTCGGCTGCATGCTGCAGCGCCGAGCGAGCGGCAACCTTTGCGGCCTCGACGTCAGGTTGGTCGAATGGATTGATACGCATGAGGCGGCCGAGAGCCGCCGTGGCTACCTCCCAGAGCAGCAGTTGCGCGCCGAGCGGGGCGACCAGTGCGATATCGGAGGTCTGGTCCTTCGCAGGCGCATTGAGCCTGATGGCGATCGCGTGAGGGGGAGGGGTCAAGAGCTCGTGCGCGCCACCCGGCAGGGCGACAGGCAGCACGCCGACGCCCTCCTTGCCCGTTGACTCGGCAACGAGCTGCTCGATCCAGTCGCTCAGGCCCCAGCTCTGGTCGACACCTTCGCTGCCCTCGCTGAGCAGCAGCACATAACGCTCGGGCAGCGCTGCCGCAACTGCGGCGGCGAGCCTGAGCGCTGGGTTCTCGGGGGAGTCCGCGAACAACAACTCGTGCACGGCTCGTGCCTCTGAGAGCACGCGCCCCATGTCTGCCCCGGCGAGCACTGTCGGAACAATACCGAACGCAGTCAGCGCCGAAAACCGACCGCCCACATTTGGGTCTGCCAGAAAGACACGATAGCCCTGCTCGGCCTCGCCCGAAAGCGGCGATCCAGGGTCGGTGACGTAGAACACGTGCGCCTTGGGGTCGAGGCCCGCCGAGCGAAACGCCGCAAGAAAAGTCTCGGCGTGCGAGCGGGTCTCGATCGTGCCACCCGACTTCGACGACACCACGACCGCGGTGCGTGTCAGAGCGCCCGTGAGCGCACGACGAACGACGTCAGGGTGCGTTGAATCGAGCACAGTGAGCTGCACTCCCGCTTCGCGCGCAATGACCTCGGGGCCGAGGCTTGACCCGCCCATGCCGCAGAGCATGATGCGATCGATACCGCGAGCCCGCAGTTCGTCACGAAGCTGGGTCGCTTCTTCGAGCACCTGCTCAGCTGTCGTAAATGGGTCTACCCAGCCGAGGCGCTTCGACGCTTCGTCGCGTGCAGCCTTACCCCAGAGGGTCTCGTCACGCGAAAGAAGCCTGCTCGCGAAGTGATCCTCGCAGAGCTGCTGAAGAGGCGCCTGTGAGGCTTGGTCAAGCTCGTTCTGGATGCTGAGCTGAATCGTCATGCGGCCTCCGCCAGCGCGCCCTCTACCGTCGTCAGCAGCTCAGCCCACGAGGCCTCGAACTTCTGCAGCCCCTCGACCTCGAGCAGGGCGCTCATGCCGCCAACCTCACGCCGACCTCGCGCCGAACAGGTCGCGCAGCCCGTCGCCCAGCAGGTTGATGCCGAGCACCAGCACGAACAGCGCGACGCCGGGGATCACGATCACCCACGGGCTGAAGAACATGTAGTCCTTGGCCTCGGCGATCATCAGGCCCCACGACGGCAGCGGCGGCGGCACGCCCAGCCCGAGGAACGACAGCGCCGCCTCGAGCAGGATGGCGAGCGCGATCTCGAGCGTCGCCACGACGACGAGGTGGCTGGCGATGTTGGGCAGCACCTCGCCCGCCAGGATGCGCAGGCGCGAGCAGCCGGCGCACCACGCGGCGGCGACGAAGTCGAGGTTGCGGACCTGCATGGTGGTCGAGCGCGCGACCACGGCGAAGCGGTCCCACAGGAGCGCGCCCAGCGTGATCACCAGCAGCGTCATCGAGCTGCCGAGCAGGCCGACCACCGCCAGCGCCACCAGCACGACCGGGATCGACAGCCGGGTGGTGATCGCGAACAGCACGGCGTCGTCGACCTTGCCGCCGAGGAAGCCGCCCAGCACGCCCATCGCGATGCCGATCACCGCCGACACCACGGTGACGGTGACGCCGATCATCATCGAGATGCGGCAGCCCCAGATCAGGCGGGACAGGTAGTCGCGGCCGAGCTGGTCGGTGCCGAGCAGGTGGTCGGGGCTGCTGCCCTGCATCCAGAAGGGCGGCAGCAGGCGCTTGCCGAGGTCCTGCAGGAACGGGTCGTGCGGCACCAGCAGCGGCGCGAACACCGCGCAGACCATGGCCAGGCCGACGATCACGGCGCCGATCCAGGTGCTGGCGCTGCGCCAGCCGCGGCGCGGCCCGGCGGAGACGGCGACGGCGCTCACGGTTGCAGCCTCATCCGCGCAGCCTCGGGTCGAGCACGGCGTTCATCAGGTCGGCCAGCATGGTCAGCGCGATGTAGATCACCGCCAGCACCAGCACCACCGCCTGGACGACCGGGAAGTCGTTCTTGCCGATGCTCTCCCACGCGAGGAAGCCGACGCCGTGCAGGGCGAACACCTGCTCGATGACGATCGAGCCGCCCAGCATGAAGCCGAGCTGGACCGCGGCGATCGCCACCACCGGGATGGCGGCGTTGCGCAGCGCGTGCTTGAGCAGGATCGAGGCGCGCGACAGGCCCTTGGCGCGGGCCGTGCGGATGTAGTCCGAGCCCAGCGCCTGGATCATGCCGGCGCGGGTCAGGCGGGTCAGCGCGGGAATGGCCGAGAAGGCCAGCACGATGCCGGGCATCACGTAGTGCTGCCACGAGCCGGTGCCGGAGATCGGCAGCCAGCCGAGCTGCAGGCCGAGCACGATCATCAGGATCAGGCCGAGCCAGAACGACGGCATGGCCTGGCCGAGCAGCGCCACCACCTGCACGGCGCGGTCGAAACCGGTGTTCTCGCGCACCGCCGCCAGGATGCCGAGCGGCAACGAGACGAGGAGAGCGATCACCAGGCCGGTCAGGCCGAGCGTCACGGTCACCGGCATGCGCTCGGCGATCAGGTTGGAGACGCGGGTCTTGAAGAAGTAGCTCTCGCCGAGGTCGCCGGTCGCCGCGCGCGTCACCCAGTCGAAGAACTGGGCGACCAGCGGGCGGTCGAGGCCGTAGGCCTTGCGCACCGCCTCGACGTCGGCCTGCGTCGCGTTGGGACCGGCGATCGAGATCGCGAGATCGCCCGACAGTCGGGTGAGCACGAACGCCAGCGTCATCACGGTCATCGTGACGAGCAGGGCGACGACCAGTCGGCGGACCAGGAATTGCAACATGCGGGGCGAAATCTTAGTGCGGATCGCGGGCCAAGGCGACCATGCGAATCGCGCGCCAATCGACGCGTCGCCGGTCGTGCCGGCCGGTCACAGATTCGCCCACTGACTCCCCTTGGCGGGCGGCCCGTCGTCCTATATGGGGGAGTCATGCCGGTCTTCACGAACCCGCGGCGCATGCCCTGCTTCGGCATCGCGCCCACCTTGGAGGACTTCGAGGCCATCGCCGCCGAAGCGCTGGCGACGATCCCCGAGGAATTCCGCCGGCACGTCGGCAACGTCCGCATCCAGGTCGACGACTTCCCGTCCGACGAGGTCGAGAAGCAGATGGACCTCGAGACGCCGTTCGACCTGCTCGGTCTCTACCAGGGCGTGTCGATGATGGAGAAGGGCGTCGGCCACGTCGCCAACGACATCGACCGCATCTTCCTCTATCGCCGGCCGATCCTCGACTACTGGTGCGAGTCGGGCGAGGACCTGCCGCACATCGTGCGCCACGTGCTGATCCACGAGATCGGCCACCACTTCGGCCTGTCCGACGACGACATGGAAGCGATCGAGGCGCGGGCCGAGGAAGAATCGCAGCGCGTCCAGCCGGGCGCCTGACGGTCAGGCCGGCGCGACGCGCCGCAGCCCGGGCACGCGGTAGCGGCCCTCGATCAACTCATCGCCGGGTTCGTAGGCCCGCAGCACCAGCCGCAGGTCGCCGCGCGCCGTCGGCAGCCAGTTGCTCGCCGCCTCGCCGGCCGGCGGCGTCGCCTGCAGGTACAGCGTGAGGCCGCCATCGGCGTCGCGGCGCAGGCCCGGCGTGCGGTCGCCGATCGCGTAGCGCCCGATCGGGTTCTCGACGAAGCGGGCGCGCCCGTCGGCGGCCAGCGCGTAGGCCGACAGCGACCAGAAGGCGCCGGCCGGCGGCAGGCCGTCGGCCGGGAAGACGAGGCGATAGGCATGGGCGCCCGACAGCGGCCGGCCCTCGGCGTCGGCGTCGCACGACACGTAGACCGCCTCGGCCGGCTCGAGCGCGCCCAGCCCGACCAGCGCGGTCGCCGCGCGGTAGAGAAAATCGTCGCCGAAGTTGCCGAGGTGGCGCTGGCCATAGCGCCAGCCGTCGATCGTCCGGCCGCTGCCGCCGCGCGCCGCGGCGCGGATGTCGGCGTGACCCTGCGCCACGCCGGCCAGCACGGCGCGGCGCTCGCCCTCGGAAAAGGCGCGCCGGTCGAAGCGCCGTCCCGGCCGCAGCCGGAGCGGCGCCAGCGTCTCCAGCATCGCGCGGTCGCGTTCCGCCAGCGGGCTCTCGCCCAGCGCGGCGAGGCCGGCGTCGAACAGGTCGAGCGGGTCGGCGGGGTGCGGCGCCGGCCAGTCGGCCACCGGCTCGGCCGGCGCGACGGTGCGGTAGCGCATCAGCTCGCCCGACTCGAGGATGCGCCGCTCGTTGCGCATGTCGGGCGTCTCGAGCAGCGCGCGGGCCTGCAGGATGCGGGCGCGGTCGACCTCGTCCGGCGCGTCGACCAGGATGCGCCCCAGCAGCCACACCGAGTTGGTCGGCGCACGCACCAGCCGGACCTCGAACGACGGGTCGCCGCGCCAGCCCGGCCCGACGATCATGTGGGTCGGCGGGGCGCCGCCGTACAGGCGATGGCTGACATAGGCGATGTTGTTGCTGAACAGGTCGAGGAACGCGTAGCAGTAGTAGAGGTCGCCGACCGGCGGCACGGTCAGGAACATCGGCTCGGTCGCGAGGTCGAGCCACGCCGTCGAGTAGAGCGTGTCGCTGTTGGGCGTCGAGACCGCCTGCAGCCGGTGATCGGCCAGCTGCGTGACGTGGCGGAACCGGTTGAGCCGCTGGCGCTGCGGGTTGCTCTCGTCGACCGTCGCGCGCCAGCGCAGCCGGACCATCTCGTAGACCGGGAACAGCCAGATCGTGGCGCGCCGCGCCAGCTCCTGCAGCGACGCCTCCTGGGCGAGCGCCGGCGCGGCCAGCGCGCCGGCCGACGCCAGCAGGAGGCGGCGGCGCCTCACGCCGCGCGGCCCCGCTGGCGGCGCCGCGCCGCGACGAAGGCGGCGGCCTCGCGCCACGGCTCGATCGTCCAGAACGAGCGCGCGCGGCCCGACGGCGAGGCCAGCACGAAGGCGACCGCGCCTTCCAGCAGCTCGACCTGGCGGCCGTAGGCGGGGGCGCGCCGGCCGAGCGCCAGCGACGCGGCGTTCTTGCTGGTGAAGGCGATGGCGGCGGGCCGGAAGCGCCGCAGCTTGGCGTGCAGCGCGGCGGCGTCCATCGCCTGCGGGCTGAGCTCGTGGTCCGAGCCGTACTCGGTCTTGTTGAGGTCGGTCAGGCCGATGCCCAGCGCCAGCAGCTCGGGCCAGCGCTGCGGCGCGAAGCGCTCGGGCGTCAGCCCGACCGCGTGCAGGGTCGGCCAGAAGGCGTTGCCGGGATTGGCGTAGTAGGCGCGCGCCCGGAACGAGGCCGGGCTGGGCGCGGTGCCGCAGAACACCAGGTCGAGGCCCGGCGCGAGCAGGTCGGGGACGAGCGCGTCACTCCGGCTTGATGCCCGCGGCACGGATCACCTCGCCCCAGCGCTTGTGCTCGGCCTTGATGAAGGCGTCGACCTTGTCGAGCGGCAGGAAACCCGGCTCGAAGCCACCCTGCTTCATGCTGGCGATCACCTCGGGCTCCTTGAGCGCCCGCTCGGTGGCGAGCTTCAGCTTCTCCTTGATCTTGGCCGGCGTGCCGGTCGGCACCGCCCACAGCGACCACGAGGTCACGACGAGGTCGGGATAGCCCGCCTCGGCGAAGGTCGGCGTGTCGGGCAGCACCGACGACCGCTCGGCGCCGGTGGTGGCGATCGGCTTCAGCTTGCCGGCGCTGACCTGGCCCATCAGCGAATCGATGTTGGAGATGCAGAGCGGCAGGTGGCCGGCCAGCACGTCGGCCGCCGCCGCGGCGGCGCCGCGGTAGCTGACGAAGGTGAGGTCGGTGCCGGTGCGCTGCTTGAACAGCTCCATGGTCAGCGACGGCGAGGTGCCGAGACCCGACGAGCCGTAGGAATACTTGCCGGGTTCCTTCTTGGCCGCCTCGATCAGCTTGGGGATCGTGTCGTAGGGAAAGCCCGGCTTGCAGCACAGCAGGTTGGGCTGGGTGCCGATCCACACCACCGTCTCGAGGTCGGTGAAGGCGTTGTAGGCCGGCCGCGCGTAGAGATGCGGCACCAGCGCGTGGCTGCCGATGTTGCCGAGCAGCACCGAGTAGCCGTCGGGCGGCGACTTGGCGACGTTGTCGGCGGCGATCGAGCCGCCGGCGCCGGTGCGGTTCTCGACCACGAACGACTGGCCGAGATAGTCCGACAGCTTGGCCGACAGGCGACGCGCGATGTTGTCCTGCGATCCGCCCGGCGTGAACGGGCAGACCACGCGCACCGAGCGCGTCGGCCAGTCGTCGCCCTGCGCGCGCGCCGGCAGGGCGCCGGCCAGCGGCAGCGACGCGAGCGTCAGGGCCAGTTGGCGTCTCTTCATTGCTTAGTCCCTTTGCAGACCCGATTTCTCTCCCCGGGGCGCGATGATGCATGCTTGTCCGGCCTTCGTCATCGGGCATGATGGCGGCAGGAGGAAACGAAGACGTGAGAACCATCGACCCCGCCGACGAGGCGCAGCTACTGGCCACCATCGACCGCTGGATCGCCCGCGAGGTGGCGCCGCGCGTCAAGGAATTCGACCACGCCGACCGCTGGCCCGCCGAGATCGTCGAGCAGATGAAGGAACTCGGCCTGTTCGGCGCGACGGTCAGCCCGGAATACGGCGGGCTCGGCCTGCCGGCCAGGACCTACGCCGAGATCGTGATGCGGATCTCGGCCGTCTGGATGGCGATCACCGGCATCTTCAACTCGCACCTGATGCTGGCGCTGGCGATCGAGAAGTTCGGTACCGAACCGCAGCGCCGCCACTGGCTGCCGAGGCTGGCCTCGGGCGAGATCCGCGGCGGCCTGGCGCTGACCGAGCCCGATGCCGGCACCGACCTGCAGGCGATCCGCCTGACGGCACGGCGCGAGGGCGACCACTACGTGCTGAACGGCACCAAGACCTGGATCTCCAACGGCGTCGAGGGCCACGCCTTCGCGCTGCTGGTCAAGACCAACCCCGAGGCGTCGCCGCGCTACTCCGGCATGAGCCTGTTCATCGCGCCCAAGGGCCCGGGCTTCCGGGTCGGCCGCAAGCTCGAGAAGCTGGGCTACCACGCGATCGATTCGGGCGAGCTGATCTTCGAGGACTACCGCGTGCCGGCCGACCACCTGATCGGCGAGGTCGAGGGCCGCGGCTTCACCCAGGTGGCGGGCGGGCTGGAGCTCGGCCGCATCAACGTCGCGGCGCGCGGCGTCGGCATCGCGGAGGGCGCGCTCAGCCTCGCCACCCGCTACTCGACGATCCGCCACACCTTCGGCAAGCCGATCTGCGAGCACCAGGCGATCCAGCTCAAGCTCGGCGAGATGGCGACCCGCGCGCGGGCGGCGCGGCTGCTGACGCTCGACGCCGCCGATGCGTTCGACCGCGGCGAGCGCTGCGACCTGCAGGCCGGCATGGCCAAGTACTTCTCGTCCGAGGCGGCGCTCGAGAACAGCGTCGAGTCGATGCGCATCCACGGCGCCTACGGCTACTCCAAGGAATACGACATCGAGCGGCTGTACCGCGACGCGCCGCTGACCTGCATCGGCGAGGGCACCAACGAGATGCAGCGCATCATCATCGCCAAGCAGTGGATCAGGCGGCACGCCGAGCTGTGAACCCGCTCGCAGGCATCCGCGTCCTGACGCTGGAGCAGTTCGGCGCCGGGCCCTACGGCACGATGTTCCTCGCCGAACTGGGCGCCGAGGTCATCAAGATCGAGGCGCCGGACGGCGGCGATCCCTCGCGCCAGGTCGGGCCGCACCGGCTCGGGCCGAACGACAGCGAGTACTTCCAGGCCTGGAACCTCGGCAAGAAGAGCGTGACGCTGGACCTCAAGTCGGCCGAGGGACGGCGGCAGTTCGAGGCGCTGGTGCGCACCGCCGACTGCGTGGTCAACAACCTGCGCGGCACGCAGCCCGCCAAGCTCGGCATCGACTACGCCAGCCTGTCGGCGATCAAGCCGTCGATCGTCTGCCTGCACATCTCCGCCTACGGCCGCGCCGGCCCGCGCGCCGATTGGCCGGGCTACGACTTCCTGATGCAGGCCGAGGCCGGGCTGATGGAGCTGACCGGCGAGCCCGACGGCCCGCCGACCCGGGTCGGGGTGTCGCTGATCGACAGCATGAGCGGCCTCACCGGCATCGTCGGCCTGCTGGCCTGCCTGCTGCGCGCCAAGACGACGGGACAGGGCGGCGATGTCGAGACCTGCCTTTACGACGTGGCGCTGCACCAGCTGACCTATCCCGGCACCTGGTACCTCAACGAGGGCGATGTCTCGCCGCGCGTGCCGCGCAGCGCCCACCTCGCGCTGGCGCCGGTCCAGACCTTCCCGACGCGTGACGGCTGGATCTTCATCATGTGCATGACGCAGAAGTTCTGGCTGTCCCTGGTCGAGGCGATGGGCCGGGCCGACCTGCTGGCCGATCCGCGCTTCGCCGATCCCAACAGCCGCGCCGTGAACCGCGCCGAGCTGACCGACGCGCTCGATCCGACCTTTCGCACCCGCGACACCGCCGACTGGCTGCAGCGCTTCCAGGGCGTGCTGCCGGCGGCGCCGGTCCATCGGCTCGACCAGGCGCTCGACAGCGCCTTCACGCGCGAGGCCGGCATGGTCTCGTCGGTACCGCATCCCGTGAAGGGCACGCTGCGCGTCATCGCCAACCCGCTGCGCATCGACGGCCAACGGCCGGCACAGGCGGCCTGCGCCCCGCTCGGCGCCGACAACGACACCTACCTGGGCAAGGACAAATGAAACTCGAAGGGCTGAAGGTCGTCGACCTGTCGTGGTTCCTGCCCGGGCCGTACCTCACCACCGCGCTGGCCGATCACGGCGCCGAGGTCATCAAGGTCGAGCCGCCCGACGGCGATCCCGGCCGCCACATCCGCCCGCCCGACGCGCGCACCTCGGTGTTCTTCCGCAACATGGGACGCGGCAAGAAGAGCGTCGTGCTCGACCTCAAGACGGAGGCGGGCCGCGCCGACCTGTTCCGGCTGGCCAGCACCGCCGACGTGCTGGTCGAATCGTTCCGGCCGGGTGTCGCGGCGCGCTTCGGCATCGGCTACGAGGCGGTGAAGGCGGCCAATCCCGGCATCGTCTACTGCTCGATCAGCGCCTTCGGCCAGGACGGCGCCTATCCCGGCCGCGCCGCGCACGATCTCGCGCTGGAGGCGATGACCGGCGTGCTGTCGCTGACGCTGGGTGACGACGGACGGCCGGCGATCCCCGGCGTGCCGGTCGCCGACCTGGTGAGCGGCCTGCACGGCCTGTCGGGCGTGCTGATGGCGCTGCTGCGCCGCGCCACCACGGGGCAGGGCGACTACATCGACGTCAGCATGCACGAGGCGCTGATGGCGTCGTGCGCCAACGTGCTGGGCAGCGCCTTCACCGACGGCACCCAGCCCGACGTGAAGACGCAGCGCACCACCGGCGGCGCGGCCTTCTACTTCGTCTACGACACCGCCGACGGCCGCCAGCTGGTGCTGGCCGGGCAGGAGATGAAGTTCATCCGCAACCTGCTGACCGCGCTCGGCAAGCCGGAGTTCATCGACCTCTGCGAATGGCCGGGCGCGCACCAGCAGCCGGTCAAGGACTTCCTCGCCGCGACGTTCAGGGCGAAGCCGCTGGCGCACTGGGCGCAGTGGCTCGACACGCTCGACATCTGCTGGGGACCGGTCAACACGCTGCCCGAGGCGATCGCCGATCCCAACCTGGTGAAGCGCGGCGCCATCGTGGTGACCGAGGACGGCCGCAAGCACCTGGCCCCCGTGGTGCGGTTCCGCGACGAGCCGTCGGCGCCGCTCTATCGCGAGCCGCTGCTCGGCGAGCACACGGAAGAGATCCTGCGCCGGCGCTAGTGCCGGTCAGTCGAGCGCGGCCGCGACCTGTTCTGGCATCGCGCCGTGCTTCTCGGCCAGCAGGTGGGTGTAGAGGATGCCGGGCAAAGGGTGGATCACGGTCGAGGCGACGGCGCCGTAGATCGCCAATGCCAGGCTGCCGATCGGGCCGAAGCCGAACAGCGCCACCACGATCCAGCCGCCCAGCGCGACGGCCAGCGCCGCGACCACGAACACGCCGAGGATGCGCAGGCGGCGGTCGCGCGTCAGGTCGACGCTGCGCGCGAAGGCGGCGCCGATGTCGCCCTTCTCGACCATCATGGCCGGGATGGCGACCGACCATAGCGGCAGCAGGATGAAGGGCGGGATCACCAGGATCGCCGACAGGCCGATCACCAGGTAGAGGATCACGCCCAGCAGCAGCACCATCCAGAAGCGCGGTCCCTGGACCTGGCGCAGCATCGGCTCCCACTCCGGCGGCTGGCCGCCCAGCGCCTTCAGCGTGCCCCAGGTCAGGCAGATCGTGGTCGCCGCGCCGGTCGCCATGTGGACGAGGCCGGCCAGCAGGCCGAGGCTCAGCACGTCGGCGACCAGCGCCGCGGCGGAGAACACCAGGGTCACCGTGATGAAGGCGGTGAAGTTGTCTCGCGCCAGCTGGACGCTCTGCTCGAGGATCGACGGGATGGTCCAGGCCGGCGCCGGCGGCAAGGTGTTGGTCATGGTCAGCCCACCAGGGAAGTTGCCTTGGCCAGCGATACTGGCGCGTCCTGCAGCAGCAGGTCCATCGCCTCCTGCTCCCAGTCCGACTCCGAGAGCGACAGCGGGTCCTGCGGCGCGAGGCGATGTTCGATCACCAGCCGCGACAGCAGCAGCCGGCGGGCATCGCCACCCTTGGCGCCGAGCGTCGCGCCCTCCCACGCCAGCAGCGCGGCGCTGGCCGCGTGGTACAGCGCGCCCGCCGCCAGGCGACAGCGCTTCTCGTGCTTCGGGTCGGCCGCCACGGCCTCGACGAAGCGCTCGACGCGCTCCAGCGTGCCGCCCAGCAGGCCCTTGTACTGGCCGGGCAGTTCCTTCGAACGCTCGAAGCGGTCCTTCAGCGCGGCGGTCAGCGTCTTGTGGCCGCCGACCTTGCCGACCGCGCGCTGCACGACGTCGAGCGCGTTGATGTTGGAGGTGCCCTCCCACAGCGTGCCGACCTGGGCGTCGCGCACCAGCCGCGCGGTCACCCATTCCTCGATGTAGCCCAGCCCGCCCTTGACCTCGAGCGCCTGGCTGGCGACCGGGATGTTGTCGCGGCAGGCGCGGAACTTGTAGACCGGCGTCAGGATGCGCAGCAGGTCGGCCGCCTCCCGGTCGCCGGCCTGGGCGCGGCCCATCGCGTCGGCCGAGAAGGCGTACATCGACAGCGCCTGCTCGGTCGGCAGCATGATCTTCATCAGCTGGCGGCGCAGCAGCGGGTACTCGGCGATCGCCTTGCCGAACGCCCGGCGGCCGCGCGCCGCGGCCAGCGCCTCGTTGAGGCAGCGCCGCATCATCGAGGCGGCGCGCACGCCGTGCGAGAGACGGGACAGGTTGACCTGCTCCATCATCTGCTTGAAGCCCTGGCCGACGTCGCCGACCAGGTAGGCGACGGCGCCGTCCATCACGATCTCGCCCGACGCCATCGAGCGCGTGCCGAGCTTGTCCTTCAGCCGCACGATCCGGTAGGCGTTGCGGCTGCCGTCCTCGAGCCGCCGCGGCATCGCGAACATGCCGAGCCCGCGCGTGCCCGGCGCCGCGCCGCGCGGCCGCGCCAGCAGCACCGCGACGTCGGCGTCGGCATGGCTGCAGAACCACTTCTGGCCGAACAGCTTCCAGCGCTCGACGCCGTCCGGCCCGACGCCGATCCGCTCGGCCTCGGTCTCGAGCGCGCCGACGTCCGAGCCGCCGGCCTTCTCGGTCATGAACTGGGTGCCCTTCAGCATCGTCGCCGGGTCCTGGCTGAGCAGGCGGTCGAGCAGCAGCTTCTTCAGCGGCTCCGAGCCGAAGCGCTTGATGATGAAGTTCGAGGTGTCCGACACCGAGACCGGGCACATCAGGCCGAACTCGGCCTGCACGAACAGGTAGGTGATGCCGTACTTGACCAGCGGGTGCGCGGGGGTGTCGAGGCCCAGCACGCCGGCGCGATGGCTCATCGCGTGCATGCCGAACTCCTCGAAGGCGATCTTCTCCATCTCGCGGTAGGACGGGTGGTACTCGATCCAGTCCTCGTCGCGGCCGTAGCGGTCGCGCGCGTGCAGCACCGGCAGGTTGCGGTCGGCGGTCATCGCGAGATCGTCGAGCCGGTTGCCGGCCAGGTCGCCCAGCCGCTCGAAGTGCGGCCGCACCTGCTTCAGCAGCGCCGGGTCCATGTAGAGCGACAGCAGGTCCTGGAACGACCGGTCGATCGCGAAGAAGTTCTGGCCGTGCGCGTCGGGCGCGATGTAGTGCGCGCCGTGGGGCTGGTTGACGGCGGGTGCGGCGAGGGCGGTGTCGGGCATGGGGTTCCTCCTCGGTTCAGTATTGCCAGCGGCCGGCCAGCACGCGCTCGACGTAGCGCGGCACGACCTCCGTCGCGGGACCGTAGATGTGCTCGTGGAACAGCGGCTGGTTGCCGGTCGCCTCGAGGTTGAGCTCGACGGTGCGGGCGCGCGCGGCGCGGCGGCGGACGTGCAGCACGAAGCCGGCCGCCGGGTAGACCTCGCCCGAGGTGCCGATCGACAGGAACAGGCCGCAACGCTCGAGCGCGGCATGGATCTCGTCCATGTGCTGCGGCATCTCGCCGAACCACACGATGTTGGGCCGCAGTTCGCCGACCGACCCGCAATGCGGGCAGACCGATTGCGGCGTCAGGTCGATGTCGGATTCGTCGACCTTGTCGCAGTTCATGCAGCGCACCTCGCCGTCACGGCCGTGCATGTGCAGGACGTGGCGCGAGCCCGCCGCCTCGTGCAGCGTGTCGATGTTCTGGGTGACGATGGTCACCTCGCCGAGGTACTGCCGCTCGAGGTGGGCCAGCGCCCGGTGGGCGGCGTTGGGCTCGACGTGGGCGGCGCGGAACTGCTTGCGGGTCTCGTTGTAGAAATCGAGCACCTTCTTCTTGTCGCGGTGCCAGGCATCGAGGGTCGCCACCTCCTCGAGGTCGACCTTGGTCCACAACCCGTCCTTGTCCCGGAAGGTGTCGATGCCGCTTTCCTTGGAAATGCCCGCCCCGGTCAGGATCACGATCGCGGGAGGCATGAAGTCCTGGTGCATAACCTCAATCTAGCCCTGTGCTAGGGTGGGATGCCATGACCATCGGGGTCCTCTTCGTCTGCACCGGCAACATCTGCCGCTCGCCCATGGCCGAGGGCGTGTTCCGCACCCTGGCCCGCAAGGCGGGCCTCGAGGCGGCGTTCACGATCTCCTCGGCCGGGACCTCCAAGAGCCATGTCGGCGAGCCGCCGTCGCGCCACGCCATCGAGGCCGCCGCCGACCGTGGCTACGACATTTCCGCCCAGCGGGCGCGCCAGGTGACGCGCGAGGATGTCGCGGCGGCCGACCACGTTCTGGCGATGGACCGCGGCCACATGGCCGAGCTGCGCTGGATGGCGCCGCGCGAGCACCCCGAGCGGCTCGAGATGTTCACCAAGTACGGCCCGATGCCCTCCATCCTCGACGTCGCCGACCCCTACGGCGGCAGCCGCGAGGACTACGAGCGCGCGCTCAGCCTGATCGAGGCCGGCTGCAAGGGCCTGCTCGCCGCGCTGACCCCGGCGGCGCAGGCGGAACTGGCGAAGGCCTGAAGGGCGTCATGTTTGGGACCGCGCGCGTCTCGCGCGCCTCATGAGCGCGCCGGAGGCGCGCGGTCCCGGTCATGAAAACGGCCACTTGAGATTGAGTTCGCCGAACCGGTTCAGGACGTTGAAGGTCAGCCGCGACACGTCGTTGTCGTAGCCGTTGTGCGGCAGCGAGCCGCAATAGGTGATCGAGCCGGTCGAGAACACCGCGCCGCCCTTCGGCTTCTCGATGTAGGTCATGTCGGCGCGGATCAGGTCCTCCAGCGTCTCGCCCGGGATCGTGGTGTTGAAGCCCAGCCGCTCCTCGTGGACGACCACGAACTCCTTGCGGTCGTGGCCCTCGGACGAGGCCAGCACGACGGCGTTGAGCGGGCTGCCGAGGCGATGGTCGAGCCGGTCGAGCTCGAAGCCCGCCGCGCCGCCGCCCGAGAAGCCGTAACCGCCGAACAGCTCGTCCTTCACGCCCTCGAAGATCCAGGCGTGGTGGTTGTCGCGCGCCGCCGGGCTGCGCCGGTAGGAATCGCCGACGAACAGGCCCTGGCTCGAGAAGCCGATGCCGCACAGCAGGTTCGGCGGCCGGTCGGAGCGCCGCCACAGGCCGCCGTAGGCGCCGTCGAACGCGTGGTAGTACTCGCCGGGCTCGGCCGGCCAGGTGCGGATGCCGCCCTCGGTGCGCCGCACCTCGATGGCGCCGGGCACCGCGTCCGACAGCGCGACCCGCCAGTAGAAGCCGTTGCCGCCCAGGTACATCAGCCGGCCGCCGCTCTCGGTGTAGGCCTGCAGCGCGTCGAGCGTGTTGGCGGTGTGGTACTCGGGGTGGGTGCCGGTCACCACGACCTTGTAGCCAGCCAGGATCTCGACGCCCTTGTCGTGCAGGTCGTGGTCGGTGACGACGTCGTAGGCGACGCCCAGCCGGTCGAGCCAGCCGGTGAGGTGGGTGTCGGCCGGCAGGTGGCGCAGGCCCGAGCCGGCCTCGTCGTAGAAGGTCATGAAGTCGGGCCGCCAGGTCAGCAGCGGCCGGAGGTGCGACGAGTAGGCGACGCCCGAGCCGTCGCGGTGGAAGTTGTAGGTCGAGAGCCCGTAGTCCTTGTGGTCGTCGGGATTGTTGCCCGCCGCCTTCCAGTCGGCGGCGCGCTTGCGGAACTTCTCGTCGAACAGGCCGCGCGAGAAGTTGCCGTAGACCTGGTAGGTGAAGGTCGAGGCGATGTAGCAGACCTTGGCGCGCGGCTTGCCGACCTGCGGCCGCACGAAGAACGGGATGATGTCGCGGTGGGCGCCGCAGCGCATCATCATGCCGTAGACCCCGCTCTTCATGTCCTTCGGCACGGTGAAGGAGAAGTCGTCGGCCCAGCCGCAGTCGTGCAGGTCGTCGTCGTGGAAGTGGATGGCGCCGTAGAGGTGCGGCGCGCGCTTCCAGTCGCGCTCGCCGTCGTGCCAGTTGGCGCCCTTCATCGCTCGCGTCGGCAGGTTGACCAGCCGCCCGTGCAGGCCGTTGGGGCCGGTGTCCTCGACCTCCAGCGTACCGATGCGGCGGGCGAAGTCCCACGCCGCGAAGCCGGCGATCGCCGGCGCCTCGATCTTGCCGTTGAAGCAGCGCCGGGCCGGGCGATCCGCCGCGGCCTCGGCGCCGATCAGCACCGGCCGCGGGACGTCGATCACCAGCGTCTCGGCCGACGTCGCCATCGCCTCGCCCTCGTCGTCGACCGCGAAGGCGCGCTTGAGCGGCTGCTGGCCGACGCGCAGCGTGCCGGTCGCCGGGTCGGCGCTGGCCCACACCCGGTACCAGGCGCGGTTGCGCAGCTTCTTGCCGGTGGCGACGCGGGCGCCGCCGACCTCCAGCGCCATGCCGTCGGGCGTCATCACCAGCGCGAAGCCGGCGCCGGTCGCGGGGTCGCGGCGCGAGATCACCGCCTGCGGCCCGTCCTCGGGCAGGGTCGGCCAGACCAGCGCCTCGACCGACAGCGCGGCCGGCAGCGCGAGGTCGGCCGCGCCGTCGATGCGGGCGTAGGAGCCGGGCCAGGCGCGCTGCTCGCGCGAGGCGAAACGGCCGTCGAACAGCTCGGATAGGTCCTCGAACTTCTGCGGCGGGCCGCCGGGATTGGGATCGCCGCGCACGATCCGCACCAGCATGGCGCTGTAGGGGCCGGGCCCCACGCTCGAGACCTTGAAGGCGATCGTCTCGCCGGCGCGAACCGAAACCCGGTCGGCATAGCCCGTCAGCGGTGCTGTCACGTTTGTCTCTCCTCTGGCCGGCGATATAGTCGCCCCAACTCAGGGAGGAATGCCATGACTTTGACGATGCGCCGCCGGTCGCTGCTCGCCGGAAGCCTTGCTGCCCCGATGCTGGCCGCTCCGACTCTGGCCCGCCACGGCTGGGCCCAGTCGGCCTACCCCGACAAGCAGATCAAGATGGTCGTGCCGTTCGCGCCGGGCGGCACCACCGACCTGCTGGGCCGCATCGTCGCCCAGTACCTCAGCGAGCAGTGGGGTCAGCAGGTCATCGTCGAGAACAAGGCGGGCGCCGGCGGCAACGTCGGGGCCGAGCTGGTCGCGAAGTCGCCGCCGGACGGCTACACGCTGCTGCTGGGCACCATCGGCACGGCGGTGACCAACAACTTCCTCTACAAGTCGATGCCGTTCGACAGCGTGAAGAGCTTCACGCCGCTCGCCCTGGTCGGCGAGGTCGCCAACGTGCTGGCGGTGCACCCGAGCTTCCCGGCCAAGAACCTCCAGGAGTTCGTCGCCTACTGCAAGAAGCAGGGGCCGAACAAGGTCAGCTACGGCTCGCCCGCGGTCGGCGGCTCGGGCCACCTCGCGATGGAGTATTTCGGCGAGTTGGCCGGCATCAAGGTCGAGCACGTCGTCTATCGCGGCAGCTCGCTGGTCATGAAGGACCTGCTGGCCGGCCACATCCAGGTGACGATGGACAACCTGCCGCCCTACCTGCAGCACATCCAGTCGGGCGCGCTGCGGGCGCTCGGCGTCAGCTCGGGCAAGCGGTGGTTTTCCCTGCCCGAGTGCCCGACCATCGCCGAGCAGGGCTACCCCGGGTTCGACGCCGCGCCGTGGTGGTACGTCTCCGGGCCGGCCGGCCTGCCGCCGGAAATCGCGACCAAGCTCTCCACCGAGATCACCAAGGGCGTGAAGTCGGAAGGGGTCATCAAGAAGATCCGCGATGCCGGCGCGGCCGAGCTGGCGGGCGACGCCGCCGCGCTGGTGAAGCACATGCAGTCCGAGCACGCCAAGTGGAAGAAGGTGGTCGAGGCCGCCAAGCTGGAGCCGCAATGACCCGCGACGACCTGCGCGGCCGCATCCAGACCGTGCTCGGGCCGATCGAGCCCGGGCAGCTCGGCCGCACGCTGATGCACGAACACGTGCTGTGCGACATCCGCCCGCCGGCGACGCGCTCGGACAACCATCTCGGGCCGGAGATCACGCTGGAGAACGTCTGGCAGATCAACTACGGGCGCGGCCTCAAGCGGGCCGGCCGCAAGTACCTGCTCGACCTCGAGGACATCGCGACCCGCGAGGTCATGATGATGAAGAACGAGGGCGGCAACGCCATCGTCGAGCTGACCTGCGGCGGCCTCTCGCCCGATCCCGAGGGCCTGCGCCGCATCGCCGCCGGCACCGGCGTGCACCTCGTCATGGGTTGCGGCTACTACGTCAACGACTACCAGGACCCGAAGAACCACGGCCGCGGTGTCGACGACTTCGCGGCCGAGATGATCGGGCAGATCCTCGACGGCGCGTGGGGCACCGACGTGCGCGCCGGCATGATCGGCGAGATCGGCTGCCAGTCGCCGTGGACCGACCTCGAGAAGCGGGTGATGCAAGCCGCGCTGGTCGCCGCCGCCGCGACCGGGGCGTCGATCAACGTCCATCCCGGCCGCCATCCCGACCAGCCGCAGGAAGTCGCCGACTTCATCAAGGCGGCCGGCCACCCGACCGACCGCGTGGTGATCAGCCACATCGACCGCACGATCTTCGACGAGGAGCGCCTGCTGCGGCTGGCCGACAGCGGCGTCACCATCGAGTTCGACCTGTTCGGCCAGGAGGCGAGCTACTACGGCCTGTCGGACATCGACATGCCGAACGACGCGACGCGGCTGCGCCTGATCCGGGCGCTGATCGCCCGCGGCCACCTCGACCGCGTCGTGATCAGCCACGACATCTGCTACCGCACCCGGCTGACCGCGTTCGGCGGCCACGGCTACGGCCACATCTTCCGCAACGTCGTGCCGCTGATGGGCGAGCGCGGCTACTCCGCCGACGAGATCGACGCGATCCTGGTGCGCAACCCGCGGCGGCTGCTGACCTTCGTGTGACCGAATGAAGAAAGGTCCCTCGCTTAGCTCGGGATGACAGGCCTTTACCTTGTCATCCCGAGCGCAGCGAGGGACCTTTCACGTCTCAGACATTCGCCCCGTGGATCGCCTCGATCACCGCCTTGGTGACGTCGGCGGTCTTCGCCGTGCCGCCGAGGTCGGGGGTGTGGAAGCGCTTGTCGGCGGTGACCCGCTCGATCGCCTTCATCAGCCGCCCGGCCGCCGCCGGCTCGCCGACATGCTCGAGCAGCATGACCGCCGACCAGAAGGTGCCGACCGGGTTGGCGATGCCCTTGCCCATGATGTCGAAGGCCGAACCGTGGATCGGCTCGAACATCGACGGGAAGGTCCGCTCGGGGTTGAGGTTGGCGGTCGGCGCGATGCCCAGCGAGCCGGCCAGCGCGGCGGCGAGGTCGGACAGGATGTCGGCGTGCAGGTTGGTCGCGACCACCGTGTCGATCGACTGCGGCTTGCCGACCATGCGCATCGTCATGGCGTCGACCAGCATCTTGTCCCAGGTGACGTCGGGGAACTCGGCGGCGACCTGGGTGGCGATCTCGTCCCACATCACCATGGCGTGGCGCTGGGCGTTCGACTTGGTGACGACCGTCAGCAGCTTGCGCGGCCGCGAGCGCGCCAACTTGAACGCGAAGCGCATGATGCGCTCGACGCCGGCGCGGGTGAACATCGCGACGTCGGTCGCGGCCTCGAGCGGCGAACCCTGGTGGACGCGGCCGCCGACGCCGGCGTACTCGCCCTCCGAGTTCTCGCGCACGATCACCCAGTCGAGCTCGCCGCCGTTGACGTGGCGCAGCGGCGACACGATGCCGGGCAGTACCCGGGTCGGCCGCACGTTGGCGTACTGGTCGAACGGCTGGCAGATGGCGAGCCGCAGCCCCCACAGCGTGACGTGGTCGGGGATCTCGGGATGGCCGGCCGAGCCGAACAGGATGGCGTCGTGGCCCTTGATCTGGTCGCGGCCGTTCTCGGGCATCATGCGGCCGTGCTTCTTGTAGTACTCGCCGCCCCAGTCGAAGTGGTCGACCTTGAAGGCGAAGCTGCCTTCGCGCTTGGCGATGGCGTTCAGCACCTCGACGCCGGCCGACACCACCTCGGTGCCGATGCCGTCGCCCGGAATGGCGGCGATCTTGTAGGTCTTCATCGTCGTCTCCTCAGTTGCCCTTGACGCCGGCAGCACGAATCACGCCATCCCAGCGCTTCACCTCGGCCTCGAGATGCGGCTTCAGGGCCTCCGGCGTGGCCAGCGCCTCGATCACCGGCTCGGTGCCGAGACCGGCGAAGCGTTCCACCACCTTGGGGTCCTTCAGCGCCACCTTGAGCGCCGCGACCAGCTTGTCGGACACGTCCTTCGGCAGGCCCTTGGGCGCCCACAGTGCATGCCACGCCGAGACCTCGAAGCCCGGCGCCGCGCCGCTGTCCAGCGTCGGCAGGTCGGGCACCGACGGCACCCGGGCCTTGGTGGTGACGGCGTAGCCCTTGATGCGTCCGTCCTTGATGTGGCCGGTCGTGTTGGTCGTCTGGTCGCACATCACGTCGAACTGGCCGGCGATCAGGTCGTTCATCGCCGGGCCGGTGCCGCGGTAGCCGACGCCTTCCATCTGGATGCCCAGCTGCTTCATCAGCATCAGCATGCAGAGGTGCGACGCCGAGCCGATGCCGGCATGGCCGTAGGTCGCCTTGGCCTGGTTGGCCTTCATCCAGGCCAGCAGCTCGTTCACGTCCTTGGCGGGCAGGTCCTTCTTGGCGACCAGCGTCATCGGCACGTCGGTGATGCGGCCGAGATGGTCGAAGTCGGCGACCACGTCGTACTTCAGCCCCTCGTACAGCGCCGGCGCGGTCGCCTGCGCGATGTGCCAGACCGCGATCGTGTAGCCGTCGGGCGCGGCGCGCGCGACCTTGGCCATGCCGATCGTGCCGCCGGCGCCGCCGACATTCTCGACCACCACGGTCTGGCCCAGCGTCTTCGTCATCGACTCGGCGATCAGCCGCGCCACCGTGTCGGTCGGCCCGCCGGCCGCCGCCGGCACGACCAGCGTGATCGGCTTGCTGGGGTAGGGCGCCTGGGCCGAGGCCGGCGCCAGCGCCAGGATCGCGGCGGCCGCCAGAAGGCCGGCCGACAGTCGTCGAGACAGGATGCCCATGGGTTTCCTCGCCGTTCGTTGTTCCTTGCCGCCTGCTTAGACGGCGGCGGCGCGAGGTGCAATCGTCTGGCGGAAGGCGATCAGCCGAACGTCGCGAAGACCTCCTCGATCGCCTTCAGCTGGTTGCCCGCGGCCGACGACGGCACGACGGTCGGCGTGCGCACGCCGGCGGCGCGCCACTTCTCGATCCCCTCGCGCACCCGCGCGGCTGGGCCGAACAGCGTGTTGTCGGCGAGCCAGCGGTCGGTCAGGTACTTCGGCACGTCGTCGCGGCGGCCCTCGGCGATCGCCTTCTCGACCGCGTCCATCTCCTCGACGTAGCCGGCCTCCTTCCAGTAGTTCCGGTAGTTGGGCAGGAAGGCGTAGCTGGTGAGCGTGCGCCGGTTGACCGCCTTGGCGGCCTCGACGTCGTCGCTGATGCAGGTCGGGATCATGTTGCCGATGAAGAAGTCCGGATCGGCGCGCTTCGCCGCCGGCAGCGCCTCGAGCGACTGCTTCATGTGCGACAGCGAGGCGTTGGCGAAGACCACGCCCTCGGCCAGTTCGCCGGCCAGCGCGACCATGCGCTTGCGCAACGCGGCGACGATGATCGGCGGCAGCGGGCCGAACGCGGTCTCGGCGCGGAACTTCTCGATGAAGGCGCGGGTGTCGGCCAGCGGCTTGCCCGGCGTCACGCCCATGCGCACGTAGGACGGGCCGTGCGCGATGCCGATGCCCATGCGGAAGCGGCCGCCCGAGACCTCGTGCATCATCGCCGCGCTCTGCGCGAAGTCGACGATGGTGCGCTGGTAGATCGGCGCGATGGCGGTACCGAACACGACCTTGTCGGTCTGCCAGGCCAGCGCCTCGCACATCGACATGTTGCCGAACGGGCTCGGCACGTAGATGCCGGCATAGCCGCGCTTCTCGGCGTCCCGGCACAGGTCGATGGTCAGGCGTCGCCGCCCCGGCACGGCGATCAGGCAGAGGGCGGGCAGGAGTTCGGTCATGGCGTCTTTCCTCCGGTCGGTGTGGTATCTGTGCCCGTTCCCCGTCAGCCCGTCGAGACCATGATCTACTTCCTCGCCACCGTCGCGGCGATCGCCGGCTTCCTCTTCGGCTACGACGAGGGCGTCATCGCCGTGGCCGGCCCGCTGCTCGAGGCCGATTTCCCGATGAGCCCGGCGGTGCGCGGCTTCATGACCGCGGCGGTGCCGCTCGGTGCGCTGGCCGCGGCATTCGTCGCGGGGCCGGTCGCCGACCGGCTCGGCCGGCGGCGCGTGCTGATGGGCGCGGCGGTCCTGTTCATGCTCGGCGCGGCGGTGGCCAGCGCCATCACCGCGATCTGGATGCTGGTCGCGGCGCGGCTGGTGCTGGGCGTCGCCATCGGCCTCGCCGCGGTCGCCGCCCCGCTCTACATCGCCGAGTGCGCGCCGCTGGAGAAGCGCGGCGGCCTGGTCTCGACCTACCAGCTGGCGATCACCGTCGGCATCCTCGGCTCCTACCTGACCGGGCTGGCGCTCGCCGGGCCGCACGCGTGGCGGCCGATGTTCGCGCTGGGCGCGGTGCCGGCGCTGCTGTTCCTGGTGGGCCTGGCCTTCCTGCCCGAATCGCCGCGCTGGCTGGCGCTGCGCGGCGGCGAGGCGGCGGCGAAGGCCGCGCTGCGTCGCCTGCGTCCGGCTGGCTGGGACATCGACGCCGAGATCGCCGCGGTGGCCGGCGTGGCGCACGCCGGGACCGCGCGGGCAGCCGGCTACCGCGCGCTGCTGGCGCCGGCGGTGCGGCCCGCCCTGGTCGTCGCCTTCGGCCTGTTCTTCCTGCAACAGCTGAGCGGCATCAACGC
>Ga0102832_1001143_pt1 | contig 23288 bp, 25 predicted proteins | sample EBPBio282013_DNA_FD_88942 | JGI IMG/M metagenome (GOLD analysis project Ga0102832, IMG submission 88942) | Wastewater treatment Type I Accumulibacter community from EBPR Bioreactor in Madison, WI, USA - Reactor 2_5/28/2013_ DNA (Illumina Assembly) | ecosystem: Engineered > Bioreactor > EBPR >... | reverse complement strand
TACCGATTCGAACGCTGGACGCGCGAGGCACGATACCCTAGATAGGTGACGACACAAGACAATCCTTTCGGCCAGGTGCTGGTCGCGCTCATCACCCCCTTCGACGCCGCGGGCGAGGTCGACTGGGCGGCGACCGAGCAGCACATCGAGAACTGCATTCAGAGCGGTGCTGACGGCATCGTGGTGACCGGTACGACCGGTGAAACCTCGACGCTCACCGACCCCGAGAAGCTGAAGCTCGTCGAGGTCGCGAAGTCGGTGTCTTCGGGCCGAGCGAAGGTGATCACGGGCGGCGGCTCGAACGAGACCGCGCACGCGATCGAGCTGTACCAGGCCAGCGAGAAGGCCGGCGCAGACGGCGTCATGATCGTCACGCCCTACTACAACAAGCCCACCCAGGCGGGTCTGCTCACCCACTTCCGCATGGTGGCCGATGCGACCGACCTGCCTGTCATTCTCTACGACATTCCGGGCCGCACCGGCGTGCCGATCAAGTACGAGACCATTCTGCGCCTCGCCAAGCACCCGAACATCATGGCCGTGAAAGACGCGAAGGGCGACTTTAGTGAGGTCAGCCGCGTGCTGAACCAGACCGATCTCATGTACTTCTCGGGCGACGATGCGAACGTGCTGCCGCACCTCGCTATTGGTGCGACCGGCCTCATCGGCGTCACCGCGAACATCACCGCGGCCCCGTACCGCACTATCGTCGATGCGGTGAACCGCGGCGACCTGCACACGGCCCGCGCCGAGCACCAGCGCCTCGAACCGCTCGTGCGAGCGATCATGACGCACGTGCCTGGCACCGTTGCGGCGAAGTACGTGCTTCACGGCCTCGGCCGTATCGGCAGCCCGCGCGTGCGCCTGCCACTCGTCGGCCCCGAAGAGTGGGAGGCCGCACTCATCGAAGACGAGATCGCTCTCGTGAATGATGTGCCGGGCGCCGACTTCTCGAACTTCCGCCCAGATCGCAACGCCGCCGCTGGTGGCGCGCTGCCGAAGATCGCCGGAACAACCCGCTAATTCTCTAAGGAGACACCCCTTTTGACCACCCTGCACTACGCGCCGCCGAAGCTCGAAGCCGGCACCCTCCGCATCACCCCGCTCGGCGGGCTCGGCGAGGTTGGCCGCAACATGACCGTCTACGAGATCGATGGCAAGCTGCTGGTGGTCGACTGCGGTGTGCTGTTTCCCGAAGAGACGCAGCCCGGCGTCGACCTGATTCTGCCCGACATCTCGAAGATCGACGATCGGCTCGCAGACATCGTCGGCATCGTGCTGACGCACGGCCACGAGGACCACATCGGCGCCGTCCCGTACCTGCTGCGCCGGCGCAGCGACATTCCCGTGCTCGGCTCGCGGCTCACGCTCGCGCTCGTGCGCGAGAAGCTGCGCGAGCACCGGATCCGCGACGTCGACCTGCGCGTCGTGGCCGAGGGCGACCGGCTGACCATCGGCGAGTTCGACCTGGAGTTCCTCTCGGTCAACCACTCCATCCCCGACGGGCTGGCCGTGGTGATGCGCACCCGTGGCGGCTCTGTGCTGCACACCGGCGACTTCAAGATGGACCAGCTGCCGCTCGACGGCCGGCTCACCGACCTGCGCGGGTTCGCCCGCCTCGGCGAAGAGGGCCTCGACCTGTTCATGCCCGACTCCACCAATGCCGAGACCCCGGGCTTCACCACCCACGAGCGTGACATCCAGCCGGCCATGGAGCGCGTGTTCGCGGAGGCGAAGCAGAAGCTGATCGTCACGTGCTTCGCGTCCCACGTGCACCGCGTGCAGCAGGTGATGGACGCCGCCGTCCGCCACGGCCGCAAGGTGGTCTACGTCGGCCGCTCCATGCAGCGGAACATGAGCGTGGCCAGGGAGCTGGGTTACCTCCACGTCCCGGAGAACACGCTGATCGACCTCAAGCAGATCGAGAACTACCGCGACGACGAGGTGGTGATCATCTCCACCGGCTCCCAGGGGGAGCCGCTGAGCGCGCTGTCGCGCATCTCCAACCACGAGCACCCGGTGATCACGGCGGGGCCCGGCGACGTCGTGCTGCTCGCGTCCTCGCTGATCCCTGGCAACGAGAACTCGGTGTACCGGGTGATCAACGGGCTGTCCCGCAACGGGGTCACGGTGGTGCACAAGGGCAACGCCATGGTGCACGTGTCCGGTCACGCCAGCGCGGGGGAGCTGCTCTACTGCTACAACCTGCTCAAGCCGCGCAACGTGCTGCCGGTCCACGGCGAGGTGCGCCACCTGATCGCGAACGCCCAGCTCGCTGTGGCCACCGGGGTCCCGGCCGACCGCGCGCTCGCGGTGGAGGACGGCGCCGTCATCGACCTGGCCAACGGTCGTGCCCGGTTGGTGGGACAGCTCGACTGCGGCTACATCTTCGTCGACGGGCTCACCGAGGGCGAGATCGGCGACACGGAGCTGACCGACCGGAAGATCCTCGGCGAGGAGGGATTCATCTCCGTCGTGGCCGTGGTGAACTTCCACGCCAACACCCTCGTCAGCGGCCCCGACATCCACGCGCGCGGCTTCGCCGACGACGACCAGGTGTTCGACGACATCCGTCCCGAGCTGGTGCAGGTGATCGAGAAGGCGCTCGCCGACGGGGTGGAGGACACCTTCCAGCTGCAGCAGCTCGTCCGGCGGACGATCGGGCGCTGGGTGAACAACAACTTCCGTCGCCGGCCGATGATCCTGCCGATCGTGGTGGCCAGCTGACGAGGAGCCGATTCGCGCCCACGCCCGCGCGTCGGGTATCGTAGGCAGGTCCCCGCTTCGGGGGCCCTGTGCCTGCGCGTGCTGGACGCGCCATTTCGCTAGACAACGAGGAGTACTCCGGTGGCTGCCGTCTGTGACATCTGCGCCAAGGGGCCCGGCTTCGGGCACAACGTGCCGTGGTCGAAGAAGAAGACCAACCGGCGCTGGAACCCGAACATCCAGCGGGTCCGCGCGGTCGTCAACGGCACCCCCAAGCGCCTCAACGTGTGCACCTCCTGCCTGAAGGCCGGCCGGGTCACCCGCTGACCGCACCCGAAGGAGAGACCCGCTGCGGCGGGTCTCTTCGCATGTCCGGGGCCGGAGAACGCTGCTGATCGTCGCCTCGCCCCCCGCGGGTGGGTGCCGGTGTGCCAGCATGACGGCGTGACCAGGACCCCCGACCCCGACTTCCTCGGCTGGGCGCCCGACCTCCCGCTGTCCTGGGCGCCTGCGGAGGGCGCCGGCGTCGAGCCACCAGTGCCGGAGCAGGTACGCCTCAACGAACCCGCCCGCGTGCCCGTCGTGGCCGGCCACGCACCCGCCCCCCACGCAGCCCACTCCCCAGCGGTGCCCCGACCGGCGGCACCTCGTCCGGCGACCTCGCGCCCGGCGGCACCCCCTCCGGCGGTGGCCGTCCCTGCGCTGCGGCCCCCGCGCACCCGGGCGGCCTCCCGCCTCCTCGGGCCCACCCTGCTGGCCTTCGTGCTGGCTCTCGGGTTCACCCTGACGACCCTGTTCGCGTCCGAGGCTGCGGGCGGGTCGACGGCGCAGTTCTTCGTCGGCGCCGCGGTCACGGTGTTCCTCGCCCGCCTGGCCTGGAGCATGCTCCCGCGGTAGCCGGCGGGGGCGGACGTGTCGGCGTCCGCGGTGTCGGGGCCAGCGCCTAGGCTGTGGCACCGTGGAGGCGGGACTGGGCGGCTGGCGGACGGCGATGTACGCGCAGCTGCACGCCCCGCTGGGCCCGGTCGTGGGAGAACGGACGGCGAAGGAGTTCGCGTCCCTGCGCATCCACACCGTCGGCGACCTGCTGAGGTTCATCCCGCGGCGCTACCTGTCCGGGACCGACCTCACCGACCTGGCCACCCTCAGCGAGGGCGAGCACGTCGCCGTGATCGCGCGGGTGGCCGACATCCGCCGGCACGAGGGCCACGGCCAGCCCGGACGGTCCGCACGCCCGGGACGGCTCGAGGTGCTGCTCAGCGACGGGCACGGGCGGCTCACGGCCACCTTCTTCGGCAAGACCCACCTGCTCACGTGGTGGGAACGCCAGCTCCGCGAGGGCGTCGCCGGCGTGTTCGTCGGCAAGGTGGGCAGCTTCCGCGGCAACCTCCAGATGAGCCACCCGGTCTTCGCGATGATGGACGGATCAGGCCGGATCGTCGCCACCTCCGAGGAGAAGGAGCGGATCGCCACCCTGGCCACGGGCGGCCTGGTGGGCCTGTACCCGGCCACGGCCAGGCTGCCGACCTGGAAGGTCGCCGAGTGCGCCCGGCTGGCACTGGCGGCGCTGGCCGGGGTGGACGACCCGTGGCCGGCCTGGCTGCGCGAAAGGGCGGGCGTCCTCGACCTGCCGACGGCCCTCGCCGCCGTCCACGAGCCCGCGAGCCTGGCCGAGGCCGCGCGCGGCGCCGAGCGCCTCCGGTTCGACGAGGCGCTGGCCACCCAGCTGACGATGGCCTACCGCCGCGCGGACGCCGCCAACCGGCCCGCCGTACCCCGCGTCGCGGTGCCGGGGGGCCTGCTCGACGCCTTCGACGAGCGGCTGCCCTTCCGGCTCACCGACGGCCAGTCCTCGGTGAGCGCAGCGATCCAGTCCGACCTGGCGCGCTCGCGGCCCATGCAGCGGCTGCTCCAGGGCGAGGTCGGCTCCGGCAAGACGGTCGTGGCGCTCCGCGCCATGCTCACGGTGGTCGACGCCGGCGGCCAGGCGGCGCTGCTCGCGCCGACGGAGGTGCTCGCGTCCCAGCACTACCAGACGATCCGCGCGCTGCTGGGCGACCTCGGCCAGGGGCGCATGCTCGGCGCACCCGACGTGGCCACCGACGTGGTCCTGCTCACCGGCTCGCTGTCGGCCGCAGCCAAGCGGACGGCGCTGCTGCGTGCAGCCAGCGGCGAGGCGGGGATCGTGATCGGCACCCACGCGCTGCTGTCCGACCGCGTGCAGTTCGCCGACCTGGGCCTGATCGTCGTCGACGAGCAGCACCGGTTCGGCGTCGAGCAGCGCGCCGTCCTGGCCGACAAGGCCGCCGGGCGCCCGCACGTCCTCGTGCTCACGGCGACGCCGATCCCGCGCTCGGTGGCGATGACGATCTTCGGCGACCTCGACGTCTCCACCCTCGCCGAACTGCCCTCTGGCAGGGCAGAGGTGAGCACGGTGGTCGTGGACGCGGCCAGCCGCCCCCAGTGGGTGGACCGGGCGTGGGAGCGCGTGCGCGAGGAGGTGTCCACCGGGCGCCAGGTGTTCGTCGTCGTGCCGCGGATCGGTGGCCGTGGCGGGTCGTCCGCCGACGGTGCCGGCGTGGTCGAGCTCGCCGACGAGTTGCGCTCCGGACCGCTGGCCGGCCTGCGGGTCGGCGTCCTGCACGGGCAGCTGCCCACAGAGGCCAAGGACGAGGCCATGGGGGCCTTCGTCGCCGGGGCGCTCGACGTGCTCGTCGCGACCACGGTCATCGAGGTGGGCGTCGACGTGCCGAACGCCTCGATGATGGTCATCTGGGACGCGGACAAGTTCGGCATCTCCCAGCTCCACCAGCTGCGCGGGCGCATCGGCCGCGGCGCCCACCCCGGCGTGTGCCTGCTGGTCACGCGCGTGCCGGCCGGCGAGCCGGCCCGCGACCGGCTGGACGCCGTGGCCGGCACGCGCGACGGCTTCGAGCTGGCAGAGCTCGACCTCGAGCAGCGGCGCGAGGGCGACGTCCTCGGCGCGAGCCAGGCGGGTAGCAGGTCCAGCCTGCGACTGCTGCGGGTGCTCGAGCATGCCGACCTCATCGCCCAGGCGCGCGACCTGGCCGCGGAGTGCGTGGCCCGCGACCCGGGGGCGGCCACCCCCGGGTTCGCTGACGCGATCCGGGCCACGGAGCTGCTCGCCTCGCCGGACTGGCTCGAGCGCAACTGACCGCCGCGTCTCGCATACCCTGAACCGGTGACGAGGATCATCGCCGGTTCCGCGGGGGGACGCCGCCTGCGCACGCCCGCGCACGCGGCGACGCGTCCGACGACCGACCGGGTGCGCGAGGCGGCCTTCTCGGTGGTCGGCGACTGGGCGGGCACGCTGGGCGAGCCTGCCGAACGCATGCTGGAAGGGTTGTCGTTCCTCGATCTGTACGCCGGCTCCGGGGCCGTGGCCCTGGAGGCGGCCAGCCGCGGCGCCCGTCCGGTGTGGGCGGTGGAGAGCGACGCCGGCACCGCCCGGATCGCCCGCGGCAACGCCACCGCCACCGGGCTGCCCGTGACCGTCGTGGCCACCACGGTGGAGAAGGCCCTCGGCGCGCCGCCCCCGGCCCGCTTCGACGTGGTGTGGGCCGACCCGCCCTATGACCTTCCCGGGGAGCGCCTGGCTCCCGTGCTCGCAGCCGTCCAGGAGCGATGGCTCGCCACCGACGGGCTGCTGGTAGTCGAACGGGCCACTCGAGACCTCGCGCCCGTCTGGCCGCCGGAACTGTCCGAGCGCTGGGATCGGCGTTACGGTGAGACGACGTTGTACTTCGCCGGAAGGTCCCCCGCATGATCGCGATCTGCCCAGGGTCGTTCGACCCGGTCACCCACGGGCACCTCGACATCATCACGCGCGCCGCCGCGCTGTTCGAGTCGGTCGTGGTCGCCGTGGGCCGCAACTCGGCCAAGAACTACCTGTTCAGCACCGAGGAGCGCCTCGAGTTGGTGCGGGACACGACGGCCCACCTGCCCACCGTGACCGTGGAGGCGCTGGACGGGCTCCTGGTCGAGTTCGCGCGACGGCACGGTGCCGGGGTACTGGTGAAGGGCATCCGGTTCGCCTCCGACGTCGACTTCGAGCTGCAGATGGCCCACATCAACGCCGTCGTCGGTCCGGTCGAGACCGTGATGTTGCCCGCGTCGCCGGTCTGGTCCACGCTGTCCTCCACGATGGTGCGCGAGGTCGCCTCCTACGGTGGGGACGTCTCCGCCTTCGTGCCGGACGTGGTCGCCCGGCGCATCCGCCAGAAGACCCAGGGAATGGAGCAGGCCAATGGTTGAGCGCACGAGGGAAGTGCTCCAGCAACTCCGCCAGCTCGTCGAGGGCGCCAAGTCCGTGCCCATGTCGGCGTCGTGCATGGTGAACCGCACCGAGGCGCTGAGCCTGATCGACCAGGCCACCCAGGCCCTCGACAGCGACGTCGGCGAGGCGCAGCGGGTCACCGCGACCTCCCTGGAGACGCTGGAGCGGGCGCAGGCGGAGGCCGCGCAGATCATCGCGTCCGCGGAGGAGCGTGCACAGTTCCTGGCCGGCCAGACCCCGGTGATGGAGATCGCCCGCAAGAAGGCCGCCCAGCTGGAGGCGAGGGCCTTGGCCGACGCCGAGGCACTGCGCCGCGAGGCCGACGCCTACGTGGACGCCCGGATCGCCTCCTTCGAGGCCGGGCTGCACAAGACGATGTCCCAGGTGCGCACGATGCGCGACCGCCTGGCGAGCAGGTCCTCCCTCGACGACACCTCCACCCAGGCCCTGCCGCGCCTCCAGCTGTGACTCCGCCGGGGGCCGCGACCGGCGTTTTGGTGCCCGGTCCGGCCGCACGGTAGAGTTCTGCGTTGGTTATGACGCTGTCGTGCCGCTGCTGAAGGGATCCATCGTGCCTCCCCGTCTGCCTGACCCCCGATCCGGGCTCGTCCTGGATACTCACGAACTGAGTCGGAGGGCAGGGACGCTGAAGGAGGTCACGCGGGTCGCGGAGGCTCCGGCGGATCTCGGCATCGAAGTAATCGGGGTGCCACCCGGCTCACCCGTCGACCTCAGCCTCCGGCTGGAGTCGGTGGTGGAGGGGGTCCTGGTCACCGGTACCGCCAAGGTCCGGCTGTCGGGGAACTGCGCACGCTGCCTGGACGAGATCTCCCGTACCGAGGAGGTCGACCTCCAGGAGCTGTTCTGTTACCCGGGCAAGGAGCTCGACGATGCCGAGGCCTTGCGCATCGAGGGCGAGCTGATCGACCTCGAACCCGTCCTGCGGGACGCGGTGGTGCTCGACCTGCCGTTCACGCCTCTGTGCCGCCCGGACTGTGCCGGGTTGTGCCCCGACTGCGGGGCCAACCTGAACCGCGACCCGGACCACGGCCACGCCGAACCCACCGATCCCCGGTGGGCCGGGCTCGAGGGGTGGACGGAACCGACGAACGAACCGAACAACAAGGAGTAACGCCGTGGCCGTTCCCAAGCGGAGAATGTCCCGCGCCAACACGCGGGCCCGCCGTTCCCAGTGGAAGACCTCCGCGCCGACCCTGGTGACCTGCGCCAACGCGGCGTGCGGTGCGAAGCACCTGCCGCACACCGCCTGCCCCGAGTGCGGCCAGTACGGCCCGCGCGCCGCTCGCCGGCAGATCCTCGAGCCCTGACGCCGGGTCCGGCCACGACCGGCACCGACGCGGCCCCTGGCCGCACCCTCGAGCTGATCGAGCAGCTGGGGATCGACCTCGATCCCCAGCTCTTTCGGCTTGCCGTCACCCACCGCTCGTACGCGTACGAGAACGGCGGGCTGCCGCACAACGAGCGGCTCGAGTTCCTCGGTGACGCCGTCCTCGGCGTGGTCGTCACCGAGTTCCTCTACCGGCGGTTCCCCGACCTCCCCGAGGGCCGCCTGGCCAAGCTGCGCGCGGCCGTCGTGAACGCCCAGAGCCTCGCCGACGTGGCCCGTTCGCTCGACCTCGGCAGCCAGATCCTGCTGGGCAAGGGCGAGATCGCCACCGGCGGCAGCGACAAGTCCTCGATCCTCGCCGACGCGTTCGAGGCGTTCCTCGGCGCGGTCCTGATCTCCGCCGGCCGCGACGCCGCCGACCGGCTGGTGCACCACCTGTTCGACCCGCTCGTGCTCGAGGCAGCCGCCCTCGGCGCCGGCCTGGACTGGAAGACCAGCCTCCAGGAGCTGGCCGCGGAGAGCGACCTCGGCTCGCCGAGCTACCGGGTGACCGAGTCCGGCCCCGACCACGACAAGCGCTTCGAGGCGGTCGCCATCGTCGGCAACCAGGCCTACCCGGCCGGCACGGGGACCTCGAAGAAGCAGGCGGAGCAGGGCGCGGCCCGCAACGCCTTCGAGGGCCTCACCGGCCAGGACTCCACGGCCGCCGAGCCCGCCGGCACGGCGCGCGCCGGACAGGGTGATGCCTGAGCTTCCCGAGGTGGAGGTGGTCCGCTCCGGGCTGGACGCGGCCGTGACCGGGCGCACCGTCGCCGGAGTCACCGTCCTCCATCCACGCCCGGTGCGTCGCCACCCGGGCGGACCGGACGACTTCGCCGCCTCCCTCGTCGGCCGGACGTTCGCCGAGCCGCGCCGTCGCGGCAAGTACCTGTGGCTGCCGTTCACCGACGGGGACGCCCTGATGGCCCACCTGGGCATGAGCGGCCAGTTCCGCCTGGACGACCCGGGCGCCCCCCACCCGCCGCAGTGCCGGCTGGAGTTCCGCTTCACCGACGGCGGACGCGAACTGCGTTTCGCCGACCAGCGGATGTTCGGCGGCCTGTGGATCAGCCGCGGGGGAGCAGAGCTGCCCGCGGAGGTGGCCCACATCGCGCGCGACCTCTTCGATCCCGAGCTCGACCTCGCCGCCGTGGTGGCCGCCGTGCGCCGGCGGCGCTCGGGCATCAAGCGGGTGCTGCTGAACCAGACCGTGGTGTCGGGAATCGGCAACATCTACGCCGACGAGTCGCTGTGGCGGACCCGCGTGCACTACGACACCCCTGCCGACCGGCTGTCGCCGGCCCGGGTGCGTGAGCTGCTCACCGCGGCCAGGGACGTGATGGCCGACGCGCTCGCCGTGGGCGGGACATCCTTCGACGCGCTCTACGTGAACGTGAACGGCAGTTCGGGCTACTTCGAGCGGTCACTGTCCGCCTACGGGCGCGAGGGGCTGCCGTGCCCGCGCTGCGGGCGCGCCATCGTCCGTGAGCCGTTCATGAACCGCTCCAGCTACCGCTGCCCCGCCTGCCAGCGGCGTCCGCGTCCCCCGGCCGGGGCCGCCGGACGGTAATGTTCGCACTCGTGACCCCCGCCGACATGTACAGCCGCTACGGGCACGTGCTGCGCCAGTTCGTGAAGTTCGGGCTGGTCGGCGGCGCGGGCGTCGTGGTGAACATGCTGGTGGCCATCGCGATGAACAAGGCCAACGGCGGCACCGTGAACGCGCAGCGGGTGATCCTGTCGTTCCCGGGCACCCCGTACAACCTCCGCTACACCACGCTGGTGTGGATCGTGGCCTTCCTCGTCGCGAACGTGTTCAACTTCCAGCTGAACCGCTCGTGGACCTTCCGGCACACCCAGAAGGCGCCGTGGCTGCGGGAGTTCTGGCCGTTCCTCGCCGTCGGCAGCGCCGCGGCCCTGGCGGGCATATTCATCAAGATCGGCTTCACGAACCCGACCTCGCCGTTCTACCTCCCCGAGCCCTGGTTCCACGAGAACGCCGGCCTCCAGTCGCGGGAGTACTGGGCGCAGCTGCTCACGATCCTGATCACGATGCCGCTGAACTTCGTGGTGAACAAGCTGTGGACGTTCCGCCACGTCCGCAACAAGCACGCCACCACCATCGACGCCTGAGCCGCCCATGTACCTGAAGAGCCTGACGCTGCGCGGCTTCAAGTCGTTCGCCTCGACCACGACGATGGTCTTCGAGCCGGGCATCACGTGTGTCGTCGGCCCGAACGGCTCGGGCAAGTCCAACGTGGTGGACGCCCTCGCCTGGGTGATGGGCGAGCAGGGCGCCAAGACCCTGCGCGGCGGCAAGATGGAGGACGTCATCTTCGCCGGCACGTCCGGCCGCGCCCCGCTGGGACGCGCGGAGGTCGTGCTCACCATCGACAACTCCGACGGCGCCCTGCCGATCGACTACACAGAGGTGACGATCAGCCGGACGATGTTCCGCGCCGGGGGCTCGGAGTACGCGATCAACGGTTCCCCGGCCCGCCTGCTCGACGTGCAGGACCTGCTCAGCGACTCCGGCATCGGCCGCGAGATGCACGTGATCGTCGGCCAGGGCCAGCTCGACTCGATCCTCCAGGCCACGCCCGAGGTGCGGCGCGGCTTCATCGAGGAGGCCGCGGGCGTCCTGAAGCACCGCAAGCGCAAGGAGAAGGCCGAGCGGAAGCTCGAGGCGACCGCGGTCAACCTCAACCGGCTCAGCGACCTCCTGGGCGAGATCCGCCGGCAGCTCAAGCCGCTGGGACGCCAGGCCGAGGTGGCCCGCAAGGCCGCGATCATCCAGGCCGACCTGCGGGACGCGCGGGCACGGCTGCTCGCCGACGAACTGGTGGGCCTCACCGGCCAGCTGGAGGTGGAGCTCGCGGCCGAGGCGGAGCTCAAGCAGCGGCGCCTGCGCCTGGAGGAGGATCTCACCAGGGCGCGCGCGCAGGAGCAGGAGGCCGAGGCCGCCGCGCGCGACGCGCTGCCCCGGCTGACCACAGCGCAGGAGACGTGGTACGCCCTCGCCGGGCTGGCCGAACGGGTCGCCAGCACGTCCTCGATCGCCGCGGAACGGCTGCGCAACGCGCAGAACGTCGGCACGGAGGACCGCCCCGGCCGTGACCCGGAGGCCATCGAGCGCGAGGCGGCCGAGGTCCGGCGTGCGGAAGAGGCCCTCCAGGCGGAGGTGGCGGCGAAGGCCGACGCGCTGGCCGCGGCCACGCAGGCGCGCAACGCCGCAGAGGCACTGCACGCCGAGGCGGAGAAGCAGTACGCGGCGCAGCAGCGGGCGATCGCCGACCGGAGGGAGGGTCTCGCCCGGCTGTCGGGCGAGGTCAACACCCTGCGCAGCAGGGCCGAGGCCGCGACCGCGGAGATCGGCCGGCTGGCCGCGGCCCGTGCGGAGGCCGAGGAGCGCGCGGAGGACGCCCGCCACCGGTTCGCGTCCCTGGAGACGACCCTCGCCGGCCTGAGCGCGGGGGAGAGCGGGCTGGACGCTGCGTACGAGGCGGCGGAGGCGGACGCCGAGGAGGCGGCCGCGTCCCTGGAGCGCCTCCAGGACGCCGAACGCGCCGCCGCGGCGGAGCGTGGCGCCGCGGCCGCCCGCGCGGAGGCGCTGGCGCTCGGGCTGGAACGCAGGGACGGCTCGGCCGCGCTGCTCGCCGCCGGCGACCGGCTGGACGGCCTGCTCGGCTCGGTTGCGGCGCTGATCAGCGTCCCCTCCGGCGCGGAGGTGGCCATCGCCGCGGCACTGGGTTCTGCGGCCGACGCCGTCGCGGTGACCGGGCTGGACGCGGCCGTCGCGGCCTTCGACCACCTGAAGGCGGAGGACCTCGGCCGGGCGGGGCTGCTGCTGGGCGGGGACGCCGGTCCCGACACCACCGCCTGGCCAGAACTGCCGGGCGCCGCGCGCTACGCGTCCCGCATGATCGAGTGCGCGCCCACCCTGCGTCCGGCGATCGAGCGGCTGCTGTTCAAGGTGGCGGTCGTCGACGATCTCGCCGAGGGACGGCGCCTGGTCGCCGACCTGCCAGAGGTGACCGCGGTCACCCTCGACGGCGACGTGCTCAGCGCGTGGTTCGCCGCCGGCGGCTCGTCGTCCGCCCCGTCGCTGCTGGAGGTGCAGGCCGCCCTCGACGAAGCGAACCAGCGGCTGGGGGCCGCCCAGGCCGAGACCGAGCGGCTGCGGTTCGCGATCGCCGAGGCACAGGCGGTGCTCGCCGCGGCCCGCGAGCGCTCGGACGCCGCGCTGGCGCGACTGCACGAGTCGGACGCCGAGCACGCCGCGCTGGCGGAGGAGGCCGGGGAGCTCAACCAGACCGTCCGTGCGGCGCAGGCGGAGGCCGGCCGGCTGGCCGCAGCGGCCGAGAACGCCGCCACCGCGCGCGAGCAGGCACTGGCGAACCTCGGCGAGCTGGAGGCCCGGCTGGAGCTGGCGTCCGCGCAGACCGAGGTCAGCGAGGCCGACCCGACCGAGCGCGACCGGCTCGCGGAGGCCGCGCGCGGCGCCCGCTCCGCAGAGATGGACGCACGCCTGGCGCTGCGCACCGTGGAGGAGCGTGCCCGGGCCCTCGCCGGGAGGGCGGAGAGCCTGCTGCGGGCAGCGGAGGCCGAGCGTGCGGCCAGGGCCAAGGCCGCGGCCCGGCGCGAACAGCTGCGCAGGGAGGCGGAGGTGGCAGCAGCCGTCCAGGCCGCCGCGGAGTGGCTCGCCGGGCAGGTGGCGGCGTCCCGCGCCCTGGCGGAAGCCGAACGGACGCTCGCCCAGCAACGCCGCAACGAGGCCGAGGCGGACCTGTCCGCGGCCCGGCAGCGGGGGCGCGAGCTCGCCCGCTCGTTCGAGGGCTTGGTCGACAGCGTCCACGCCGACGAACTGGCGCGCGCCCAGCAGCAGATGAAGATCGAGGCGCTGGCGGAGCGGGCCCTCGCGGAACTCGGGCTGGAGCCGGAGTCGCTGGTGGCCGAGTACGGCCCCGACCAGCCGGTGCCGGTGCTCGTCGGCCCGGACGGCGCGCCGCTCGGCCCCGACGACCCGCGGCCGGAACCGGTGCCCTACGTGCGCGCCGAGCAGGAGAAGCGGCTGCGCGCAGCGGAGCGCGACCTCGCCGTGCTGGGCAAGGTCAACCCGCTGGCGCTGGAGGAGTTCGACGCGCTGAGCGAGCGGCACACCTTCCTCGCCGAGCAGCTGGCCGACCTGCGCAAGACCCGCGACGACCTCACCGACATCATCGCCGACGTCGACGCCCGGGTGCAGGAGGTGTTCGCGGCCGCCTACGCCGACGTCGAGAAGGCCTTCGAGGACGCGTTCGCGCGCCTGTTCCCCGGCGGCGAGGGACGCCTCGTGCTCACCGAGCCCGGCCAGTGGCTGACCACCGGCGTGGAGGTGGAGGCGCGCCCGCCCGGCAAGAAGGTGAAGCGGCTCTCGCTGCTGTCCGGCGGCGAACGCTCGCTGGTGGCCGTGGCGTTCCTCGTCGCGCTGTTCAAGGCCCGGCCCAGCCCGTTCTACATCCTCGACGAGGTCGAGGCCGCCCTGGACGACACCAACCTCGGCCGGCTGCTGGAGATCTACGAGGAGCTGCGCGCCGACAGCCAGCTGCTGGTGATCACCCACCAGAAGCGGACGATGGAGATCGCGGACGCCCTGTACGGCGTGACGATGCGGGCGGACGGCGTCTCCGCGGTCATCAGCCAGCGACTGAAGGAAGACTGAGAGGGCCCGCAGCAAAGGCTGAGAGCCGGATTTCCTCAGGCATACTGACAAAGGAAGTCCCGTGTCGGAAGGCGAGCTGTGACCTACTGGATCATCACCGTGGCGATCGTCGCGATAGCGCTGTGCGTCATCGCGGTCGTGGCCGTGGGGATGCGGGGCAGCCTCGCCGATCGTGCGCCCGACGTCGCGAACGTCCTGGCCAACACGGCGCGCCACCTCAACGGCGACGCAGAGCCGCCGCAGGCGCTGGTCGACTTCTTCGGTGAGATCCCGCGCAGCGCCGCGTCCGCCCGGAGCGCCATGTCGGCGCGCAGCGCGCCCTCGGCCTCGGAGCCGCCCACCCGCTGACGCCGTCGGCGCGGCCCGCCCCGGGTTGCCTACCATGACCCGGTGGAGATCTTCTGGTACCTCATGGCCGCGGTCGGCCTCGTCCTGCTCGTCGCCGCGGTCACCATCGTCGTCGGACGCCGCAGGGCGTTGCCGCCCGCTCCTCCCGGGGCGGAGCTCCCCGCAGCGCCCGAGCCGGTAGCACCCGCGCCCGCGGCGCCCGCTCCCGCGCCGGCCCCCGAGGAGCCCGGGCTGGAGGCCCCCGAGCCCCCGGCGTCCCGGCTCACCCGGCTGCGCCGCCGGCTGAGCGCGAGCAACAACCCGTTCGCCCGCGGCCTGCTCGGCCTGCTGGCCGCCGACCGGCTGGACGCGGAGGCGTGGGAGGACCTCGAGGCGACCCTGATCACGGCCGACCTCGGCGTGGGCCCCACCGACGAACTGATCACGGCCCTGCGCCGCGAGCTGTCGATCGACGCGGTCTCCGACCCGGCCCGCGCCCGGGCGGTGCTGCGGAGCGAGCTCGTGCGGCTCGTCGGGACCGATGCCGACCGCTCGCTGCGGGTCACCGGCGCGGACGGTCTGCCGGGCGTGGTCCTCGTCGTCGGCGTCAACGGCACCGGCAAGACCACCACCATCGGCAAGCTGGCCCGGGTGCTCGTCGCCGAGGGCCACTCGGTGGTGCTCGCCGCTGCCGACACGTTCCGGGCCGCGGCCGCCGACCAGCTCCAGACGTGGGGCTCGCGGGTCGGCGTCCCCGTCGTGCGCGGGCCGGAGGGCGGCGACCCCGCCTCCGTGGCGTTCGACGCCGTCGAGGCCGGCATCAGCGGGGGCGCGGACGTCGTGGTGGTCGACACCGCCGGCCGCCTGCACACCAAGACCGGCCTGATGGACGAGCTGGGCAAGATCAAGCGGGTGATCGAGCGCAAGGCGCCGGTCACCGAGGTGCTGCTGGTGATCGACGCCACCACCGGGCAGAACGGGCTGGCCCAGGCCCGCGTCTTCGCCGAGGTCGTGGACGTCACCGGCATCGTGTTGTCCAAGCTCGACGGCTCGGCCAAGGGCGGCATCGTCGTGCCGGTGCAGCGCGAGCTGGGCGTTCCGGTGAAGCTGATCGGCCTGGGCGAGGGCCCCGACGACCTGGCGCCGTTCGACGCAGAGGGCTTCGTCGACGCGCTGCTCGCGGAGTCCTGATGCGGATCCGCCCGGCGCGCCCGGCGGACCTGCCGGCCCTTCTGGAGATCTACAACGACGCCGTGGTGCACACCACCGCGTCCTGGGACCTCCTGCCCTGGACGCCGGTCGAGCACGCCGAGTGGTACGCCACCAAGGCCGGGCACGGCCACCCCGTGCTGGTCGCGGACGAGGGCGGCGAGGTTGTGGGCTACGCGGCGTACGGGCCGTTCCGTCCGAAGGCGGGCTACGCCGCCACGATGGAGCACAGCGTGTACGTGCGTCCCGCCGACCAGGGGCGGGGGATCGGGCGGGCGCTGCTCGAGGCCGTCGTCGCGGCGGCGCGGGCGAACGGCGTCCACGCCCTGATCGGCGGCCTGAGCGCCGACAACGAGGCCTCTGTGGGCCTGCACCGCTCGCTCGGCTTCGTCGAGGTGGGACGGCTGCCGCAGGTGGGACGCAAGTTCGACCGCTGGCTCGACCTCGTGCTCGTCCAGCTGATCCTCGACTGAGCGGCGCCGCGCGCGCCGGGGGAGCGCCGGAGCTCCCGGTAGGATGTCCCGAGTCACCGACCGTGAGGTAGAGCCTTGTTCGACACCCTCTCCGACCGCCTGTCCGCCGCGTTCCGCGGGCTGCGCGGCAAGACCCGGCTGAGCGACGCCGACATCGACGCCACCGCCCGCGAGATCCGCCTGGCCCTGCTCGAGGCCGACGTCAACCTCACCGTGGTCAAGGAGTTCATCGCCGCCGTGCGCGAGCGCGCCCACGGCGCCGAGATCCACGCGGCACTGAACCCCGCGCAGCAGATCGTCAAGATCGTCAACGAGGAGCTCATCGGCATCCTCGGCGGCCAGGCGCGGCCGCTGCGCTACGCCAAGCGCCCGCCGACCGTGATCATGCTCGCCGGCCTCCAGGGTTCCGGCAAGACGACGCTGGCCGGCAAGCTCGGCAAGTGGCTCAAGGACCAGGGCCACTCGCCGCTGCTCGTTGCCGCAGACCTGCAGCGTCCCAACGCCGTCACCCAGCTCCAGGTCGTCGGCGAGCGGGCCGGCGTCCACGTGTTCGCCCCCGAACCCGGCAACGGCGTCGGCGACCCCGTGCTGGTCGCGCGCAACTCGATCCTCCAGGCGATGAGCAAGCTCTACGACGTCGTCATCGTCGACACCGCCGGCCGCCTCGGCGTGGACGCGGAGATGATGCAGCAGGCCGTGGACATCCGCGACGCGGTGAACCCGACCGAGATCCTGTTCGTCGTCGACGCCATGATCGGCCAGGACGCGGTGAACACCGCCCAGGCGTTCGCCGAGGGTGTGGGCTTCGACGGCGTCGTGCTCTCCAAGCTCGACGGCGACGCCCGCGGTGGCGCTGCGCTGTCGATCGCCCGGGTGACCGGCAGGCCGATCATGTTCGCCTCCAACGGCGAGGGCCTGGGCGACTTCGACGCGTTCCACCCCGACCGGATGGCCAGCCGGATCCTCGGCATGGGCGACCTGCTGACGCTGATCGAGCAGGCGGAGAAGACCTTCGACGCCGAGCAGTCGGCCAAGGCGGCCCAGAAGCTGATCGCGGGCAAGGGCGAGTTCGGCCTCGACGACTTCCTCCAGCAGATGCAGGCCGTTCGTCGGATGGGCCCGCTGTCCAAGATCCTGGGCATGATGCCCGGGATGGGCCAGATGAAGGACCAGATCAACAACATCGACGAGCGCGAGATCGACCGGATCGAGGCGATCATCTACTCGATGACCCCTGCCGAGCGCGCCAACCCGAAGATCCTCGACGGCTCGCGCCGCGCCCGCATCGCGTCCGGCTCCGGCACGAAGGTGTCCGACGTGAACTCCCTGGTGAACCGCTTCTTCGAGGCCCGCAAGATGATGCAGAGCCTGGCCGGCGGCGGGATGCCGGGGATGCCGGGGGCGCGGCGTCCCGCGCCGAAGCAGCAGGCCAAGAAGAAGAAGGGCACCCACAAGGTGTCCGGCAACCCGGCCCGGCGCTCCGGCGGCCCGGCCGCCCCGGCCGCGGCGACGCCGCCGCCGGCGGTCTTCGGACAGCAGGTGCCCAGCGACGCCGACCTGGCGAAGGCCGTCGGGGAGTTCCAGCTTCCGCCGGAGCTGCAGCAGCTGTTCAACCCCAAGAACACCGGCCCGCGCTGACGAGCCGGGGATGAGCGGGCACGCACCCCCCGGGCTGGGGGAGCCGGAGTTCTTCGCGCACTCCCACGCCGCAGCCCCCGTGCCCACGGCGCCGGAAGCGCAGCGACTGCACCTGCACGGCGTCCTGCTGCCCGGCGGGGAGCAGACCGACCTGTGGGTGGCGGACGGGCTGGTCCACACCGAGTCGGTCCCCGGGGCGGTCACCGTGTGCCGCGACGCCTGGATCCTCCCCGGCCTGGTCGACGCGCACTGCCACGTCGGGCTGGGCTCCCAGGGCCGGGTGGCCGACGAGGTCGCCGAGGCGCAGGCGCTCGCCGACAGGGACGCGGGCACGCTGCTCATCCGCGACGCCGGCTCGCCGGTCGACACCCACTGGATCGACGCGCGGGAGGACCTGCCCCGGATCATCCGGGCGGGGCGCCACATCGCCCGTCCCCGGCGCTACATCCGCCACTACGCCGAGGAGGTCGAGCCCGAGGAGCTGATCGCGGAGGTCGCGCGCCAGGCCCGCCGCGGGGACGGCTGGGTGAAGCTCGTCGGCGACTGGATCGACCGCGACGCCGGCGACCTCGCCCCGCTGTGGCCGTCCGACGTGGCCGCGGCCGCCATCGCGAAGGCCCACGAGCTGGGAGCCCGCGTCACCGCCCACTGCTTCGGGGAGGAGTCGGTGCACGAGCTGGTGCGCGCGGGCATCGACGGCATCGAGCACGGCACCGGGCTGGACGCCTCCACCATCGCCCTCATGGCCCAGCGGCAGGTGGCGCTGGTGCCCACGCTGGTCAACCTGGAGAACTTCCCCGCGTTCGCCGACGCGGGCGAGGAGAAGTTCCCGGCCTACGCCGCGCACATGCGGGCGCTGCACGCCCGCCGCTTCGCCACGATCTCGGCCGCCGTGGAGGCCGGGGTGCCGGTGTACGCCGGCACCGACGCGGGCGGCACCATCAGCCACGGGCTCATCGGCACCGAGATCACGATGCTCGCCGCGCTGGGGGGTGCCGACTTCGCGCTGGGCTCGGCGTCCTGGCGTGCCCGGGAGTGGCTGGGTGCTCCGCCGCTCGCCGACGGGGCCGGCGCCGACCTGGTCGTGTACGCCGCCGACCCGCGCCGCGACCCGTCCGTCACCCGGCACCCCGAGCTGGTGATCCTGCGCGGCCGGGTGGTCCATCCCTCCCGCCCCGCCTGATCCCGGCCGAACCCGTCCGGCCCGGGCGGGGGCTCACGCGGTCAGTTCGCGCGGCACGGCGATCACGTCGACCAGGGCGCCGTTGCGCCACACCGTGATCTCCACCGGACGCCCGATGGCCTCCTCGACCATCCACCGCTGCAGGCTCGTGGCCGACCCCATCGGCTCCCCGGCGACCGCGACCACGACGTCGCCCACCTTCAGGTCGGCCAGCGCCGCCGGGCTCCCGGGCACGACCTGGGCCACCCTCAGCCCGGTGGCGCGGCCCAGCCGCGACGCGAGCGGGGGCGGCAGCGGGGCCTGGCCGGCGGCCACGCCCAACCAGGCGCGCCGGACCCGTCCGGTGCTCATCAGCGCGTCGATGATCCGCCGGGTGCTGGGGTTGATCGGCACGGCCAGCCCGAGGCCGACACCGGCGACAGCGGTGTTGACCCCGACCATGCGGCCGGCGCTGTCGGCCAGGACGCCGCCGCTGTTGCCCGGGTTCAGGGCGGCGTCGGTCTGGATGACCTCGTCCACCACCCGTCCGCCGCGCGTGGGCAGGGACCGGCCGAGCCCGGAGACGATGCCGGCGGTGACGCTGCCGGACAGCCCGAGCGGGTTGCCCAGCGCCACGACGAGCTGCCCGACCTGGAGGGTCGTCGCGTCGCCCAGCACCACGGGGTCGGGTACCGGCCCCGTCGCCCGCAGGACGGCGAGGTCGGAGAGCGGGTCGCTCCCGGTCACCTCGACGGTGGCCTGGGTGCCGTCGGCGAACTCGGCGGTGGCCTGCCGCGCCCCTTCGACGACGTGGGCGCTGGTGAGCAGGAAGCCGTCGGAGGTCACGACGCTGGCACTCCCGGCACCCTCGCCGCGCGCGCCGCGGACCCGCAGGCTGGCCACGCTCGGCAGCACCTGCCGGGCCACCCTCACCACGGCGGCGGAGTAGGCGTCCAGCGCCTCGGAATCGGCCATACCGTGCCAACGCCCGCGCCCGGTGGCCCTGTTCCGCTGTTCGCCGACGGCGTGGAGGGGCCGCGGCGACGCTCGGCGGGGAGGGGGTGCGCATGCGGGCCGGGTGCTCATTGGCGTCGTCCGGCCCTGCTCTGGCACAATGAACGACGCATCTGTGCCCGACGGTGCCCTCTCATCGCCGGCGGTCAACGGATCCACCCGAACCTGGTGCGCGTTGCCCCACAGCGAGCGCCGGCGTTCACCCGTCCGGCCCGGTGACGTCACCGGACCTTTCCCACAGGAGATACCACACACGTGGCTGTCAAGATTCGCCTGAAGCGGCTCGGCAAGATCCGCTCCCCGCACTACCGCATCGTCGTCATGGACTCCCGCACCAAGCGGGACGGCCGTGCCATCGAGGAGATCGGCCTCTACCACCCGAAGAACTCGCCGTCGGTGATCCGGGTCGACTCCGAGCGCGCGCAGTACTGGCTCGGCGTCGGCGCCCAGCCGACCGAGGCCGTCGTCGCGCTGCTCAAGCGCACCGGTGACTGGCAGAAGTTCAGCGGTGACACCAGCCCCTCCGGCGTGGAGGACCAGCCCGCGCCGAAGGACAAGGTCGCGCTGTTCAACGCCGCCCTCGCCGAGGCTGACAGCGAGCCGGCCACCGCCGCCATCTCGCGCAAGAAGAAGGCCGACCAGGCGGAGGCCGAGGCTCCGGCCGGGGCCGAAGAAGAGGCCTGATGAGCATGCTGGCCGACGCGCTGGAACACCTGGTCCGTGGACTGGTGCCCAGCCCGGACGACGTCCGGGTGCGCGAGTCCGACCGTGGTCGCGTCCGCACCCTCGAGGTGCGGGTCCACCCGGAGGACATCGGCAAGGTCATCGGACGGCAGGGGCGCACCGCGAGTGCCCTGCGGACGGTGATCGCAGCCCTCGCCGGCCGCGAGCAGGTGCGGGTCGACTTCGTCGACGTCGACCGCCGGCCGCGCCGTCGCTGAGCACCACCCACCCATCCGCCCCGTCCGCACCCGCGGCGGGGCGGATGCTCGTATCGGAGGCGAGTTGAGCGAGCAGGTCATCGTCGGCACCGTGGGACGCGCGCACGGCCTGCGTGGCCAGGTGAGCGTGCGGCCGCGCACCGACAGCGTCGAGGAGCGGTTCGCCCCCGGGCGGGTCGTCACCTCCGGGCAGCGGACCCTCACCGTCGCGAGCCACTCCTGGCAGCAGGGACGCCTGGTGGTCGCCTTCGAAGGCGTCACCGACCGCACGGCAGCCGAGGCGCTGCGCGGGCTCGACCTCTGGGCCGAGGGGACGAACGTCGCGACCGGCGACGAGGAGTACCACGACCTCGAGCTCATCGGGCTCACCGCGGTCGACCCCGACGGGCGCGAGCTGGGATCGGTGGTGTCCGCCGAGCACAACCCCGCCCAGGACCTGCTCGTCGTCCGCACGCCCGCGGGCGACCGCCTTGTGCCGTTCGTGACCGCGCTGGTCCCCGAGGTCGACACCGCAGCCGGCCGCCTGGTGATCGCGCCGATCCCTGGGCTGCTGGAAGAGGTGCCCGATGCGGATTGACCTGGTCTCGATCTTCCCCGACTACTTCGCGCCGCTGCGCCTGTCGCTGGTCGGCAAGGCCGTCGAGGCCGGGCTGCTCGACCTCGGCGTCCACGACCTCAGGGACTGGACGCACGACCGGCACCGGACCGTCGACGACACCCCGTACGGCGGGGGAGCCGGCATGGTGATGAAGCCCGAGCCGTGGGGCGAGGCGCTCGACGCCCTCGTCCCCGCGGACGGGCCGACGCCGGTGCTGGTGGTGCCGACGCCGGCCGGCGTCCCGTTCAGCCAACCCCTGGCCCACGACCTCGCGGCGCGGGACTGGCTCCTGTTCGCCTGCGGACGCTACGAGGGCATCGACGCCCGCGTCGTCGAGTACGCGTCCTCCCGCATGGAGGTGCTCGAGGTGAGTCTCGGCGACTACGTGCTGAACGGGGGAGAGGTGGCGGCCCTCGCGGTGACCGAGGCGGTGGTCCGGCTGCTGCCCGGCGTCCTGGGCAACCCGGCGTCCCTGGTGGAGGAGTCCCACGGCACCGACCTGGACGGGCTGCTGGAGTACCCCGTCTACACCAAGCCGGCCCTCTGGCGAGGTCTGGAGGTACCGCCGGTGCTGCTGTCCGGCCACCACGGTGAGGTCGCGAAGTGGCGCCTGGAACAGTCGCGGCGCCGGACCGCGGAGCGCCGTCCGGACCTTCTCGATGGCCGCAATTAGGGCACGCCGCTTTTGCTCAATTGCGCCGAATCGGCCTTTCGTCCAGTCCTTGTCCGTTATCTGAGACCGGCTGTGCCGGAAAGGCCGCAGGCGTCAGAAACCGTCGCCGATCCTCACTAGTCTGTGGACGTGGCGACAACGACTCTTACCCCTCATCAGAGAGCTGTCCGATCCACGGTCGCGTTGAAAGCCCTGATGGCTGTCACCGGTCTGATCATGATCGGCTTCCTGCTGATGCACATGTACGGCAACCTCAAGATGTTCCTCGGCGCCGAGGCATTCGACCACTATGCAGAGTGGTTGAAGGGGGACATCCTCTACCCGCTGGTCCCGAAGGGCTGGTTCATCTGGATCTTCCGCGCCGTGATGGTCGCGTCCGTGGTGCTCCACATGTACTCGGCGATCACCCTCTGGAAGCGCGCGATGGACGCGAACCCGTCCGCGTACCAGGTGAAGAAGCAGCTGGCCCAGACCTACTCGGCGCGCACCATGCGCTGGGGCGGCATCATCCTGGCCGGCCTGCTGATCTTCCACCTCGCCCAGTTCACCGTGCACTCCGCACTGGTGGCCGGCGCCTACACCACCCCGTACGAGATGGTGGTCGGCGAGTTCCGGATCTGGTGGATGGTCCTGCTGTACGCGATCTGGATCGCGACCGTCTGCATGCACGTGCGGCACGGGTTCTGGAGCGCATTCGCCACGCTGGGGGCCAACACCAGCGCCAAGGCTCGCGCCGTGCTGAACGGCTGCGCCTGGGCGGTCGCCCTCCTGCTCTACATCGGCTTCATGATCATGCCGGTGGCCGTTTTCTTCGGATGGATCAACTGATGACCACGACGACCAAGACCGCACGCCAGAAGGCGGAGAAGACCGACGCCGGCGCCGACTACTTCGTGGTCGGCGAGGAGATCGCCGACGCCAAGGCTCCGGCCGGCCCCATCGAGCAGAAGTGGGCCAAGCGCAAGTTCGAGGCCAAGCTGGTCAACCCGGCCAACCGCCGGAAGCTGACCGTGATCATCGTCGGCACCGGCCTCGCCGGTGGCGCCGCGGCCGCCTCGCTCGGCGAGGCCGGCTACAACGTCCTCAACTTCTGCTACCAGGACAGCCCCCGCCGGGCGCACTCGATCGCCGCCCAGGGCGGCATCAACGCGGCCAAGAACTA
>Ga0102832_1001141_pt1 | contig 23299 bp, 25 predicted proteins | sample EBPBio282013_DNA_FD_88942 | JGI IMG/M metagenome (GOLD analysis project Ga0102832, IMG submission 88942) | Wastewater treatment Type I Accumulibacter community from EBPR Bioreactor in Madison, WI, USA - Reactor 2_5/28/2013_ DNA (Illumina Assembly) | ecosystem: Engineered > Bioreactor > EBPR >... | reverse complement strand
CTCGCGCTCGTGACCATCGCCAAGGTCGGGCGCTACCTTGCCGTCGCCGCCGCGGTTGGCGCGTTATAGACCGAACCCAACGGAGCGCATGGAAATCGAGGCGTTCTGCATCGCCTCATAAATCGTTTCGGCGCGCTCGGCCGGATCGGCGGCGCCGAGCGCGTAGAGGAACGGATACCAGTGCTCGGGCGTCGGGATGGAAAGCCGGCCGGCTTCGCTGGAACGCGCTTCATGGACGAGCGCAGCATCGTCGCGCGCGGCAAGCTTCTCGGCGACCCATGTATCGAATTCCGATGCCCACGGATAAGACGCGGCATCGTCATCCCATTTGATCAAGCGCAAGTTGTGCACGATGTTGCCGCTGCCGACGATGAGCACACCCAGGTCGCGCAATTTCGCGAGGCTGCGTCCGGCGACATAGTGAAAACGCGCATCGCGCTCCATATGCAGACTGAGCTGCAGCACGGGCACGTCGGCGCCCGGGAAAATATGCCGGAGCACGGACCATGCGCCGTGATCGAGACCCCACTGTTCGTCGTCAAGATTGATGCTGATGTCTGTGATACGCGTCCTGATCTCCTCGGCGAGCGCGGGATCGCCGGGCGCGGGATACCGCACGTCGAACAGCGGCTTCGGGAAGCCGTAAAAATCATGAATGGTGCGGGGCTGGGCCTGATGCGTGATCCATGTGCCTTCGGTCATCCAGTGAGCCGAGACACACAGGATCGCCCGGGGGCGCGCGAGTTTGCGGCCCAGATCTTGAAGCATACGCGTATACTCATTGTCCGCGATCGCGTTCATGGGAGACCCATGGCCAATGAACAGAACCGGCGCGCGCATGGCGTTACCTCACCCGCGCGATCAAGGCTTGCGCGGCGGCCGGCGCGCGTTCCTTCGCGCCCGAGATGAAATAGACAAACGCATCGCCACGCTTCGCCCACGTTTTTGCGCGCTTGGCCCAGGCGTCGATCTCGGCCGGTTTGTAACCGGTCTTGGCGGTGGGCTTGGTGCGCATGAGGCGCGCATAGGTGAAATCGGCAGTCGGTTCGTCGATCTCAGGAAAGTCATCATCGTCGGCATAGACGATCGCCGCGTTGTATTTGCGGGCAAGGTCGTAGAAGCGCTTGTCCTGGAACGTGGGGCTGCGCACCTCGAGGGCATGGCGTAGCGGGAGGCCGCCGATCTCGGGGGGCAGGAGTTTCAGAAAAGCCTCAAAGTCGGCGGGGTCGAATTTCTTCGTGCCCATGAATTGCCAATTGATCGGACCGAGACGGTCCTTGAGTTCCGTGAGACCTTGGGTGAGGAAGCGCATGACGGACTCGCCGGCATCCGCGAGCACGCGCCGGTTGGTACAAAAGCGCGAGGCCTTCACCGCGAAAACAAACCCGTGGGGCGTTTCCTCGCGCCATTTGGCCCAGGTGGCGGGCTTGAAGGAGGAATAATAGGTGCCGTTGATCTCGATGGAGGTGAGCGCGCGGCTGGCGAACTCCAGCTCCTTCTTCTGCGCGAGGCCCTTGGGATAGAAAAGGCCGCGCCAGGGCTCATAGGTCCAACCGCCGATGCCCACGAGGACGCGCGCGGTGGACTTTGCAGGCTTCTTAGCGGGGCGCTTGGTCATGAGGTTCTCCGCAGTAACGGCAACACCTTACACACGGAAAACAAAGGAGGTCAGGGGGTTAAATGGGGCCAAAGTAAGCCCAAGAAATGGAGTCTGACCCCAAATTCCCGTTATGCTTTGTGCAGAGCAGCTTTGCAATTATATACATAGCATATAATATCATATGCTTTGTATAACGGCATCCGAAATGAGCGGTTTGGAGCCGACGCGCATGAGCGCCCCCAAGAACTTCCCCGTCGTCATGGATGTGTATGAGCTTTCGCGCACCATGCGGCAGTATCTGAGCCGCGCGACCCGCAGCCTGGGCTTCACCCAAGAGCAGTGGCGCGCGCTGTGGCATTTGTCACGCAACGAAGGTCTTACCCAGACCAATCTCGCGAACCTGCTCGAAGTGCAGCCGATCTCACTGACGCGCGCGCTCGACCGTCTGGCCGAACAGGACCTCATCGAGCGCCGTCCGTCGCCCAGCGATCGGCGCGCCACGCAGGTTTATCTCACCGAGAATGCCCGGCCGGTGATCGCGAAGCTGACCGAGATCCTCGATGAGTTCCGCACCACCGCCATCGCCGGCCTTACGGGAGACGAACTCGCGCAAGCGTCCTCTCTTCTGAAACGCATGCGCGCCAATCTCGACAAACAAGACACCACCGTCAGCGTCGCCTAGGACCCATGACCATGAACGCGAACACCAATAACCAGACTCAATCGCCGATGAGTTCCGCATCCACGCCGCAGAAGAAGAGCGCCCTGCGTCGCCTGCTGCTTCTCGGCATTCCACTCGCCGTGATCCTGATCGGTGGCGGGCTCTACCTCGCGGGCGGGCGTTTCGTCTCGACCGACAACGCCTATGTGAAGGCCGACATCGCCTCCTTGTCACCGGAGATTTCCGGCAACGTTTTGCAGGTGCTGGTGACGGACAACCAGAAAGTCACCAAGGGCCAGGCGCTTCTGACCATCGACGCGACAAACTACAAGGTCGGCCTCGCCGGCGCCGAAGCGCAGATGCGCACCGCCGCCGCGAGCGTCGAAAGCGCGAAGGCGCGCTACCGTCAGAAGGAAGAATCCATCGCCCTGATGCAGACCAACGTGAAATTCGCCGAGCGCGAATTCCAGCGCCAGTCCCAGTTGGCGAAGGCTAACTATGTGGCGGCCGCCAAGCTGGACCAGGCGCAACATGAATTGGAATCCGCGCGCCGCAATTTGCGCCTCCTGCAACAGGAGAAGGCCGAGATTCTGGCCACACTGGAGGGCAACCCCGACATCCGCCCGGAAGACCACTCGTCCTATCAGCAGGCCCTGGTCGGCCGCGAAAGCGCGCAATTGTTCGTCGAGCGTTCGACGCTGACGGCGCCGTTCGACGGCATTGTGAGCCAGGTACCGAAGGTGGGCGACTTCGCCCGCACGGGCGCCCCCATCATGTCCTTGGTCTCGACATCCGGCGTGTGGATTGAAGCGAACTTCAAGGAAACCGACCTGACACAGATGAAAGCCGGACAACCGGTCGACATCGAAGTGGACACGTATCCGGGCCGTAAATTCCGCGGCAAGGTGGCGAGCATCAGCCAAGCGACGGGCGCCGAGTTCTCGGTGCTGCCTGCGCAAAACTCGAGCGGTAACTGGGTGAAGGTCGTGCAACGCATCCCGGTACGCATCGCCTTCGACGATCCGGCCAATGGCCCGACACTCCGCGCCGGAATGAGCGTGATCGCCGAAGTCGACACCGGCACCCGCCGCGCGAGCCACTGGTTCGGCGCGCAAGCGAGCGACGACACCCAGGCGCCCTAAAAGACCGAGATAGGACCGGATCCCGCGCCATGGCGCAGATGTACGAATATTTCAACGCGCACACGGGCCGCCGCTCGGCGCTGGTGATCGTCGTGACCCTTGCGATGATCATGCAGACGCTGGACGCGACCATCGCCAACGTGGCCCTGCCGCACATGCAAAGCAACATGAGCGCAGCGCAGGATCAGATCAGCTGGGTGCTGACCTCGTACATGATCGCCTCGGCGATCGGCATGTCGCTCACCGGATTTTTAGCGTCGCGCTTCGGCACCAAGAATCTTCTCATCTCCTCGATCGTCGGCTTCACGGCGGCCTCGATGCTGTGCGGCATCGCCCAAACCCTGCCTGAGATGATCATATTCCGCGTCGCCCAGGGGCTGTTCGGCGCGGGTCTTCTCCCGTTGTCGCAGTCGATCATGCTCGACGTGTTTCCGCGTGAGAAACAGGGGCCCGCCATGGCGATCTGGGGCATGGGCGTGATGCTTGGCCCGATCCTAGGGCCGACGCTGGGCGGCTATCTCACCGAATACTACAATTGGCGTTGGATCTTCTTCATCAACGCGCCGCTGGGCGTGATCAGCACTTTGAGCGTGATGGCGCTGTTGCCGGAAACGCCGCCGAATAAACAGACCTATTTCGACTTCCTCGGGTTCGGATTGTTGGCGATCGCGCTAACGTCGTTTCAGTTGATGCTGGACCGCGGCGAAACGCTGGACTGGTTCCAATCGTACGAAATCATCATCGAGGCGGGCATCGCGGCACTGGCTTTCTACGCCTTCATCGCTCATGTGCTGACCACCGATAAACCCTTCATCACGCTCAGCCTGTTCCGGGATCTCAACTACAGCGTCAGCATGGTCATCGGCGCCGCGTTCGGCGTCACGTTGTTCGCGACCATGACCTTAATGCCGCTGATGCTGCAGAACCTGATGCACTACTCCGTCATCGACACCGGATTCGTTCTGATGCCGCGCGGGATCGGGACCATGTTCGCGATGGCGCTGGTCGGGCGCATCGTCACCAAACTCGACGCCCGCCTGATCATGTTCTTCGGCCTGACCCTGACCGCTGCGGCGCTGTGGCACATGTCGACATGGACGATGGATGTGTCCAGTTTCGAGATGATCGCAACCGGCGTCTTGCAGGGCGTGGGCATCGGCTTTCTGTTCCCGCCGTTGTCGATGATCGCCTACATGACGCTTGCACCGCATTTGCGAACGGAAGCCGCCGCGTTCTTCAGCTTAACGCGCAACATGGGCTCGAGCGTCGGCATCTCCGTCATGATCGCGCTGGTGGCACAGAACACACAGATCAATCACGCGAACCTCGCCGAATACATCACGCCGTTCAGCCGCGCGTTGCAATCCCTGGTCCCCGAAGCAGGCTGGTCCATCGGCGCGGCGTCGGGCATCGCGCATCTCAACGGCGAATTGACACGCCAAGCGATGATGATCTCTTACCTGAACGACTATCGCCTGATGGCCTACGCGATCGTGCTGGTGATGCCGCTGATCTTCTTCTTACGCGTGCCCAAGTATGCCGGAGCAGCGCCGAGCCAACCGGCGATCGCCGCGGCCGAGCACTAAGCCGCTCAGCGGCTGGTGCGAATCCCGACGTAAACACCGCGGTGGTGTTTGATATTCTCGGGGTCCATCAGCGTGTCGTGGATGTCGCCGACGATATCGTACTGTTCGATGACGAGATCGAATCCGGCGTCCTGAAGCAACTGCAAAAGCGCTTCCTTCGTGGGCCAGAAGCTGCGCTGATTGGTCCAGGACGCCCACTTCATCTGTTCAAGCTGATCGACCGTGCCGCCGTTATGTTCGTGATACCAACGGCCGGGTACGCCCTCGTGCTTTTCCAAGGGGCCCATGACGTCCTTGAAGGCGGTCATGGGATACCAGTCATGCGGCGCGAAGTGGGTGTTGATGATGACCGCGTCCCGCGCCTGCTTGCCCATGAGATGAATGAACTCGCCAGGGCGGTCGAGATGATAGAGCAGTCCACAACAAAAAATGACGTCGAAGGGTCCGTACTTGGCGATGTTCCAGCAATCGTCCTTGGCGAAATTCAAGTTCGTCAAGCCGGCGCGGCGTTTCACCTCGAGACAGTTGTCATAATTCGACTGGCGCACTTCCAACCCGAAAGCGTCCATACCCATGCGCGCGAATTCGAGGGCGTACCCGCCCTCCAGGCAGCCGAGGTCGGCGATTCGCTTGCCGGCGAAGTCGCCGCGGTAAATGAGGTTGAGGAGGCGCTTCGCGCCCCGGCACCACGCGGTGTCGGCAACGAGGCCGCCAACGTATCCCGGCAAGGTTTCGCTGCCGTCGGCAAAACGGATATTGTGGGCGGTGAAGGTATTGGCGGTCATCGCGGCTCCTCGGGTAACAGTTTCTTAGCCGCAACAGGTGTGAGAACGGAAGCGTATTTCACCAGAATAGCCATTTGCGAAACCTTGCGGGTTGGCTAGGTTCGGGCGTGGGGAATGCGGGCCATCATGTCTGAAACATCGAAAATCGAGATTGCGTCCATCGGCATCATGGCTATCGGCCTGTATGCCGTGCTTCAGATCGGCCTGCTCGCGGCCCTGCTCCCGGGCCTTTTGATTTTTCACGTCGTGAACCTGATTTCGCCGATGTTCTTCCGCATGGGCCTGAACCATGATGCCGGCCGTACCGTCGCCCTGGCGGTCCCGCTGCTGATCGTCAGCATCGCGGTGGGACTTGGCATTCTCGAAATCATCGATCTCGTCACGGGCCCCGATAGCTTCGTTGAACTCATGCACCGCATGGCCGAGATCGTGGGAACCTCGCGCGAGTATCTGCCGACCTGGGCGCAGCAGTACTTGCCCTCCAACGTCGGTGATATCGAAGCCGCCGGTGCGAAATGGCTGCGGGAGAACGCCGGCCAGCTCGGCCAGTTCAGCCAAAACGCCGGCCGGATTGCGTTCCATATCGTGATTGGGATGATCATCGGCGGTCTGGTCGCTTTCTACAGCGGCACGCACAACCCGTCGCTGGGCCCCCTTGCGCGTGCGTTGGAGGACCGGGCGGAATTCCTGAGCAACGCGTTCCGCAATATCGTCTTCTCGCAGATTCGGATTTCGGCCCTGAACACCTTCCTGACGGCGATCTACCTCGCCGTCGTCCTGCCACTGGTGGGCGTTCAGCTTCCCCTGCTGAAAACCATGATCGCGGTGACGTTCATCGCCGGCCTTCTGCCGGTCTTGGGGAACCTGATCTCCAACACGGTAATCGTTATCGTCAGCCTGAGCGTCGGCCCACTGGTCGCCGCCAGTTCGCTTGCGTTCCTGGTGGTGATTCACAAGCTCGAGTATTTCGTAAATGCCCGCATCATCGGGACACGCATCAAGGCGCGCGCGTGGGAACTTCTGGCCGCGATGCTCGTGATGGAAGCTTGGTTCGGGATCGCCGGCCTCATCGCCGCGCCGATCTACTATGCCTACCTCAAGGACGAGTTGAAGGCCCGCGCGCTGATCTAGGGCGTGTTGAAGTCATGTCGAATCGCCAACACGCCCTCGATTCTTATTTGGTCGCGCGTTCTACGGCGAACCGGCTTCCACTTCGCCGGAACGCGCTCTAGCCGCGGCGCCGGGCACAAATGAAGACGGCGGCACCGTAAGGCGCCGCCGCTTCCTTATTCAAGTAGCGGGGAGGGCGTTAAGCCTTCGCGCCCCACGAATCGCAATGGCCATGGATGTTCGCCGGGCCGTTGAAGATCATGCAGCTGCCGCAGTTGCCCTGGATTTCATGGAGGAAGCCGCAACCGCCGCACACCTTGGTCGGATCCTTCGAGGTTTCCACATAGTTGAGCGACTCACGGATGCTCATCTGACCGCTGTCGAGCTTGGTCGGATCGGCGCAAATCGCATCGGCCGCAGACGCCGCACGCGCAGCGCCAAGAACCGCGAGGCCGGCCAGCGGCAGCGTCGCGCCGCGTGCCAGAAGCTTACGCCGGGTAAAATTGAATTCAGTCATAGGATCCGTTCCTCCCATTGAGAAAATTGAGTACCCGCCACGGCACAGGATCAATGTCGGCAACAATTGTGCTGCAATTGCGTCCAAACTTGAGCGCTGCCGCCACAAATCGCAACGATTCGGAGCGAGGCCCACATCCCCGCATAAGCCCGAATTCCTTCACGATACTAACGACTTAAGGAGCGTGTAACAACGCTGTTTTTGGCGCAAAGGCAAGAGGGGCTCACACAGATGTGTAGGGCCTTACGCTTTCACGATATTCGCGCGGTCGGCGACGCCGCGCAGTGCATTCCGCGTATCGACGACAAGCTTGGCGGACTGCGCCACCGCCGCGTAATCGACCGCATCATGATCCGTCACGATCACCACCGCGTCATAGCCGGAGATGGCTTCAGACGTGAGCGCGACGGACGCCCGGCCCGCGATGGGCCCGTAGTGTCGCGTCGGCGGGATATTCGGCACGAAGGGATCGTGATAGTCCACGCGCGCGCCGCGCTCCTCCAGAAGCTCGATGAGACGTAACGCCGGGCTTTCGCGTGTGTCGTCGACGTTTTTTTTGTAGGCAAGGCCCAGCAAAAGCAAACGCGCGCCCTTGATGCCGCGCGAGAAACGCACATCAAGCGCCTTGGCGAGGCGCTCGATGACGAGGTGCGGCATCGCGGTATTGATCTCGCCCGCAAGCTCGATAAAGCGCGTGGTCACGTCGAACTCGCGGGCCTTCCACGAAAGATAGAAAGGATCGATCGGGATACAGTGTCCGCCGAGGCCGGGGCCCGGATAGAAGGGCATGAAACCGAAGGGCTTGGTCTTCGCGGCTTCGATCACATCCCAAACGTCGATGCCCATGGCGTCGAAGACGACCTTGAGCTCGTTCACCAACGCAATGTTGACGGCGCGGAAGATATTCTCGGTCAGCTTCACGGCTTCGGCCGTGGCGGTCCCGGCGACGGGAACGATCTTCGGAACGATGGAACCGTAAAGCGCGGTGGCCAGCGCGAGCGCCTCGCCGCCGTCGGCGCCGACAACTTTGGCCGTATTGGCGACGCTGAAGTTCGGGTTACCGGGGTCTTCACGCTCCGGCGAAAACGCCAGGAAGAAGTCTTCCCTGCTTTTAAGTCCATTTTTCTCGAGAATCGGGCGCACCAGCTCATCCGTCGTGCCCGGATACGTGGTCGATTCCAGCACGACCAGTTGGCCCACCCGCAAATGCCCGGCGATGCTCTCCGTCGTTTTGACCACATAGCTCATATCCGGCTCCCGCTGCCGGGTGAGCGGCGTGGGCACACAAATCAAGATAGCGTCGGCCTCCGCAAGGCGCGCGAAATCGGCCGATGGAAGAAGCGTTTTCGCGTTCACCAGGGCGGCAACGGCCGCATCCGGGATGCGATCGATATAGGAGCGGCCGGCTTTGAGCTTCTCGATCTTCGCGGCATCGATGTCGAGCGCGAGGGTTCGGAAGCCTTTCTCAGCGAAGGCGCGCGCCAGCGGCAGGCCCACGTAGCCAAGGCCAATCACGGCCACCACGGCCGACCGGTCGTCAATGCGCGGAAGGGTCAAAGTCATGAGGCAAGCCGATAGCACGGCAAGAATATCTCTAAAAGGGCGGCTTCACCCGGCCCAGAAAAGCGATCCCGGCGATGAGCAGGTAAAGCACCACCATATAGAACAGGGTATGATTGATCGCTCGCGCGACGTCCTCCTCGCGCTCCGGCGCCGGACCTTCCTCGCCGATTTCGGCGAAGGGCGCGAAAAAGGGGCGGAAGCTGACGTTGATCGCGATCACCGTCCAGAAGGCGAGCCCGAACATCGCGAGCTTGGCGGCGAACCACGGCTCGTCGATGGGCGAACCGGTGGCCAGAGAATTGAGGCCGTAGACCACGAAGCCGGCGCCCGCGAGGGCCTGGAATGCGATTTCGACATATCCCAGCAGCGCGCTCATCGGTGTGGTTTCGCGGCGCACGGTCCCGATGATCAGCAAAAGCCAGACCACGGCCGCGCACCAGAACAGAACGCGCAAATCCGGCGAGAGGGGATAAACGTTGATAGCGCCCGTCAGCTCGATCCCGACGGGCAGGATCAGCGCGAAACAGATGCGGGGGATGATGTTGATCTTGCGGGCAAGCTCCACGAAACGCCCGCGCGCCTCGTAAGCGAGCTTCGCGTTCCTAACCGCGGCGGTGCAGACGAAGACGCCGATTTCGGCGCACAGCCACACGACGAACAGCGCGATATGGATATAGTCCCATAAGGCCGGGTTATTCGCCATTGACCGCCGTCTCCCTCTCGAGCGACCCGGCTTGCTCTTGCGTGCCGGTTCCGAGCCCAAAAAGAATAACGAACAGAAGGGTTAAAATCACCTGAAGGTCGAGCAACGCACCGCGCACGCTATGAACGGTCACGGCGAATTCGACGGTATTGGCGAAACTGTCACCGCTCAGGCCGCCGATGAGCCGGCCAAAGGCGATGTTCTCGGCGACATCGCAGACGAGCGTGTACAACGGCACGAAAATGATGCCGCCGCGCTCAAGGAACGCCGAGATGCGGTTCGGCCGGCGGAAAAGCCATGACCAAAGCAACATCAGCGTACCGGCGCTGACGAACGCCAGAAGCAGATCGACCATGAAGAACGGGAGGTACGCAGGCCCCGCCGTCCGCTCATAGGCGCCAAGCTGGATGGCGACCATGTAGCGCGTCAGCGGAAACTGAACGTCGAACGGTTTGAAGGTCGTGACGGCCTGGAAGTGCGGAATCAAAACCCAGTGCTGCACCGCAGCCACCAACAGCGCAAAGATCGCGGCTGCCGCCACGGCGCGGCCGCTTGCGCGTGACTTCAGAAATTCGGTGAAGGTGGCCATTTATGAAGGGTGATACGCCGCAGACAGAAGCCTAGTTGTGCCACGGCCCGCCGCCCCGCGTACAGCAGGTAAACCCTGCCCGTCAGATACCCTGATCATCCCCCGAGGACCGGAAAACTGACGCGCAGCCCTTCAAGGATATTGCCGACCGCGAGTGCGGCCAGAATGATGCCGAGAACGCGGGTCATAACATTGATGCCCGTCACACCCAGCATCCGCATGATCGGACTGGCGACCAGAAACATGACCCCGGTGATCAGGAGAACGGCGAGCATAACGGCGGCGACGACGCTGCGCCCCGCGAGCGAGGCGGCGTTCTGAGATTGCAACAAGATGACCGATGTAATCGCTCCCGGACCTGCGATCAACGGCACCGCCAAGGGAAAAACCGCGACATCCGGTCTATGATGCGCCTCCTCCTCCTCTTTGGGAGTCGTGGCGCGTATGCCGCTTTCCTTGACCAGCACCATGTCCACGGCGAGCAACAAAAGAAGGACGCCGCCGGCGATGCGGAACGCCGCGACCGATACACCGAGATAGTGAAGCAGCGGTTGCCCGATCACTGTGAACACCAGAAGGATCGCCGCCGCGATCATGATGCTTTTCAGCGCGGTGGCGCGGCGCCCGGCCGGATCGAGGTGCGCGGTGTGGCTCATAAAAAAGGGCACGACGCCGATGGGGTCGATAATAACGATAAAGTTGACGAAGGCTGTGAGCGCGAGGTCAATCATAGCGGGAGTTTAGCAGGCTCTCCGCGCCCCGGTCTTGCCCCAACCTTGCCCTACGGAAGTCAAAACCGGCCTGTAGGTTAAAAGCATGAAACGCTCTTTATTCATTATCGCCGTCCTGGCGGCCCTGCTGCTGACTTACAGCGGCGCCAAGGCCCTCATGGTCCAAGTCGGCGCCGCGGAAGGCTTGAAATCCAGCGTCATCACCTTTGTCCTGACGCTCGGCTTCGCATTGCTGGGTCCGGCGCTTCTGGCTGCAGCGATTTTCTTTCATCGCCGCAGCGATTCGCGCGCGGCGGCGCCTCAGCATGTGCCGGCAACGCCGAAGCCCGTTTACCGGCCTTACCTTCACGGTCACTGACACGCAACGTCCGCAACCAACAGCAAGCAGATCGCGCGCGTTGGTTGTGCGAATTCATGTGCTGAAGCCGCGCCATAATCGCGCCATTCATCCGCCTTATTCGGTTGGTGATATCGGTTCCAGCGAACATGAACGAACGATCGGATCCCTCACCCCACACCCCCGCTGATCCGGTCGCTGAGAGCCTCACCCGACGAAGCACGGGTGAGGCTCTCGCCTTTTCAGACGCGAGCTTTCTTGATCGCCGCATGCGGAGGGCGCACACTGAGCCGATCTCGCCAACAACAGCTCAAGACCATGGGGGTGGTCGTGAAGCGTCAAATGCTCACCGCGTTCCGCGCCTTTGCGTTCGCCATCGGATGCTTCATCCTGATGGCGCTGGGCGGCATCAAGGTACGGTCCGCGGGCGACGTGGCGTTGTTCGTGCTGGGCCTCGCGGCCTTCTGGGTGCTGATTGAGAAAGTGTTTTTGAATTTGAAGACCAAACAGGCGCCGCGAAAACTATAGAGTCTCCCCCACATCTGCCCGCGTTTTTAATCATGATCAAAAGAGCACTCGGTTTCGCCGCTCTCCTCGCGCTCGTTTACGGCGCAGTATGGCTGGGCGCGGCGTTCTGGCTTCGCGCGCGTGTGGACGCCTTCGTGGCGGATCTCGCCGGCAAAGGTTATGCGATTGAACATAGCGAACCACTGTTCGTCGGATTTCCCGCGGCCGTCGGCCTGAAGCTTGCGGACCTCAGCGTCATGGCGCCGTCCGCGCAGGGTGGTTGGCATTGGCAGGGGACGCCGGTTGTCGTGAGGCTGCATATCGGCGCTCCGAACACGCCGGTCATCGACCTCGGCGGCGTTCAGCGAATCACGGGCCTCCTATCCGCGCCGCACGAGGGATTGAGCTTCAACGTCGATGAAGGATTTGCGACCCTGACATTCGGGCAAGGTCAGGCATTGGAAAACATTGTCGTCAAGATGACCGGCGCGACGGTGGCCGGTGCGGCTTCGTCCGAAACGCTTCTTACCGTCAGGGACAGCGTGCTGGACGTATCGGTGGCGAGAGGTCATATCGCGTGGCGGATGAACGATATCGATGTGCCGCAAACGATTCCGCCCCTGGGACAAACGATCCACAGCGTACAAATCGCGGCCGATGTCGTCGGTCCGGCCCCCGCCGGGCCCCTGCGCGAAGCGTTGACGACCTGGCGGGATGCAGGCGGCGCGATTGAAGTGCGCGCCTTCGCCCTCGATTGGCCGCCAGCAAGCGCGGCAGGGACCGCGACACTCGCGCTCGATGAGGCATTGCAGCCCATGGGTGCCGCGACGATCAAGTTTCAGGGCTTTTTCGATATCGTCGCCGCGCTTCAAGCCAAAGGTTATGTGCACGACCGCGAGGTCAGCATGGCCAAGATCGTCCTCGGCATGCTGGCGCGGCCGTCGGCCAGCGGCGAGCCCGAACTGTCGCTGCCGATTACCGTGCAGAACCGTAAGCTATCGGCGGGGCCTGTCGCGCTGATGGACATGCCCGAAGTGCGCTGGGACCGCGACGCGAAAGCCCCTTAAGCGAGAGTCAGCTCTTCGTACTTCTGGATCACCGCGCCTTCGGCGAGGCTCCCGGCATACCAATCCCTCATGGCGGGATGATTCAAGATCGTCTCGCAATAAGCGCGGCTGATGGGATCAAGGGTCGGGATGACGCCGTAGGTTTTGAAGCGCGTGACCACCGGCGCATACATGGCGTCGGCGTTCGAGAAAGCGCCGAACAGGAACGGACCGGTTTCGCCGCCGAAGCGGCCGCGGCATTCCTTCCAAAGCTCGTCGATCCGCGCGATGTCGGCATTGACGCCCTCGGGGCGGCTTTTGTTCGGCACCGACCGACGGATGTTCATGGTCATATGGTTGCGCAGGTTCGAGAAACCGGCGTGCATCTCCGCCGAAACCGCGCGCGCCTGCGCGCGCGCCGGCGGATCTTTCGGCCACCAGGCTTTGTCCGGAAACGTATCGGCGAGGTAATCGAGGATCGCGAGGGATTCCCACACCGTGATGGAACCGTGAATGAGCACCGGCACCTTCGCTGCGGCAGAGTATTTCCTGATCTGCGCCGTCGTATCGGGCTGCTGCAGACCCACGACCGTCTCGCGGAACGCGAGGCCTTGCGCCTTCATCGCGATCCACGGGCGCAAAGACCAGGACGAATAGGCCTTATTACCAATGACGAGATGAAGGTCCGGCATGGCGTTTCCTTTTGCTAGGCCTGCTTGGCGTCGATGATGCTGCGGCGGATCGCGCGCGTGCGCGCGAAATGACCCTCGAGCGTCGCGCCGTCGCCCTTTCTGATGGCGCGTTGCATGGCGGTCAGATCCTCGGTGAAACGCTGCAGGATTTCGAGCACGGCTTCGCGATTATTGAGAAACACGTCACGCCACATGATGGGATCCGACGCGGCGATACGCGTGAAATCGCGGAAGCCCGAGGCGGAGTATTTGATCACTTCTTGTTTGAGGTCGCCCGACAAATCCGTCGCCGTGCCCACGATGGTGTAGGCGATCAGGTGCGGCAGATGCGAGGTGATGGCGAGCACCATGTCGTGGTGATCCGGATCCATCGTATCGACCTTGGCGCCCATCTTGCGCCAGAGTTCGGCGACTTTCGCGACCGCTTTTGCCGACGCGCGCTTGGGCGGCGTGATGATCGACCAGCGGTTCTCGAAGAGTTCGGCGAAACCGGCTTCAGGCCCGGAGTGCTCCGTGCCCGCGATAGGATGCGCCGGAACGAAGTGCACATCCTTCGGGAGATGCGGCGCAACCGCGTCGATGACCATACGCTTGACCGAACCGACGTCCGTGACAATAGCACCCTTCTTGAGATGCGGCGCGATGACACGCGCAATCTCGCCATTGGTGCCGACGGGTGTCGCAAGTACGATGAGATCGGCGCCGGCCACGGCCTTGGCGTAGTTGCTCGTGGCCTCGTCGGCAACACCGAGCTTCACCGCGGCCTTCACATGCTTGGGGTTCTTGTCACAGGCCACATACGTGCCCGCGAGGCCGGCGCGGCGCATGGCGCGCGCGACGGAGGAGCCGATCAAGCCGATCCCGATAAAACACGCTCGGTCGAACAACGGTTTCGGTTTACGCGCTTTGGCCATTACTGACGTTCCATGAAGGCGGTCAGGAGATCGAGGAAGATGGTCATTTCTTCTTCATCGCCGATCGTCACGCGTAGGTGGTTTGGAAGGCCATAACCGTCGACTCGCCGGACGATCACGCCGTTTTCCTGCAGGAAAGCGTCGCACTCCGCCGCGGTTTTGCCGGGAACCTTCGGAAATTCAGGCAACAGGAAGTTGCCGTGGGAGTCGCCAACCTTGAGGCCCAGGCCCCGCAGACGCTGCAGGCCGATCCCAAGCCACTTTTTCGTGTGCGTCTTGGTCCGCGCGACGTGATCCTGATCCGCGAGCGCCGCGAGACCGGCGAACTGGGCAGGCCGCGAGACATTGAAAGGCGAGCGGATGCGCTCCATCACACCGACGATATTCTTCGCACCGAACCCCCACCCCAGGCGCACCGACGCAAGGCCGTAGATCTTGGAGAAGGTGCGCAGGGCGATGGTATTCTCGGTTTCCGAGGCCAGCGCGAAACCGGATTCGTAATCCGGCGCGTCCACGAATTCTGCGTAGGCGTCATCACAGACGAGAAGGATGTCTTCGCGCAACCCCGCGCGCAGGCGGCGGACTTCCGGACCGGGGATATATGTGCCGGTGGGATTGTTGGGATTTGCGACAAAAACGATACGCGTCTTCGGCGTGACGCGTTCGAGGATGGCATCGACGTCGGTCGTGAGATTCTTCTCCGGTGCGATGACCGGTTTCGCGCCCACGCCTTTCGCATAGATGTTGTACATCGCGAAACCGTGCGCGGTGTGGACGATCTCGTCGCCCACACCGGCGAAACCGCGCATGACGAGGCCAAGCAGCTCGTCGGATCCTGCGCCGCAGATGATGCGCGCCGGATCAAGGTTGTGCGCTTTGCCGAGCGCGTCGCGGATCTCGCCGGAATCGCCGGCCGGATAGCGGTGGGATTCGGCTAGGGACGCCGCAAGCGCCGCCACCGCTTTCGGGCTGGGGCCGAGCGCGGCTTCGTTCGAAGACAGCTTGACCACGCGCCGCCCGCCTCCGGCCTGGGACTTGCCCGGTTCGTAGATCGCGATATCCATGATCCCGGGTCGTGGTTGCGGCAACGCCATGGACGCCTCTCATGTGGGCCGAAAGGGCTGTGCGGCAGCCCGTTACACTGGCTCACCCTATAGTGGTCCACCCTGCCAAAATCAAAGAAAACGTTGACATATGGGCGGCTTGGCGGTGAGTTGCCGCGCATGAACCTGGACAAAACCCAGCAAAGCCAGCCGGAGGGCGGACCCGCCTACGGGAAGAGCCTGACGCTGGCCGAGCCCCTGACCTTGCAGTCGGGGGTTACGCTGTCCCCGGTGACGCTGGCTTATGAGACTTACGGCACATTGAACGCCGACCGGTCCAACTGCGTGCTGGTATGTCACGCGCTGACCGGGGACCACTTTGTCGCCAGCGCGCATCCCATCACGAAGAACCCCGGATGGTGGATCGATTTGGTTGGCCCCGGCAAAGTCATCGACACCGACAAATTCTTTGTCGTGTGCTCGAACGTGCTCGGCGGCTGCATGGGCTCGACGGGCCCGAAAGAGATCAACCCAGCGACCGGTAAGCCCTGGGGCCTCACGTTCCCGGTCATCACCATCCGCGACATGGTGCAGGCGCAGGCACGCCTTCTCGATCACCTGGGCATCGCAAGCGTTTTCTGCGTGCTGGGCGGCTCGATGGGCGCGATGCAGGCGCTCGAATGGGCTGTCCGCTTCCCGCACCGGGTCTTCTCCGCGATCCCCATTGCCGGCTCTTACCGGCATTCGGCGCAAAACATTGCGTTTCACGAGGTCGGGCGCCAAGCGATCATGGCCGACCCGGATTGGTCGCACGGCAATTATCTCGCTGAAGGCAAGAAGCCGAAACGCGGCCTCGCCGTCGCGCGCATGGCCGCGCACATCACGTATCTCTCGGAAGTCGCGCTACACAACAAGTTCGGCCGCCGTTTGCAGAACCGCGACGCGCTGACTTACGGCTTCGAGGCGGATTTCCAGGTGGAAAGCTATCTCCGCCATCAAGGATCCACCTTCGTCGAGCGTTTCGACGCGAACTCCTACCTCTACATCACGCGCGCGCTCGATTACTTCGATCTGCAGGCCGAGGGCGGCGGCGTGCTTGCCGAAGCGTTCCGCGGCACGCCCGTGCGCTTTTGCGTGATTTCATTCTCCTCCGACTGGCTGTATCCGACGAGCGAAAGCAAAACCATCGTGCATGCCCTCAATGCCGTGGCCGCGAACGTGAGCTTCGTCGAAGTCGCCTCGCAGCAGGGTCACGACGCATTCCTCCTGGATGAACCGGAGTTCCACCAGACGATGGAAGGCTTCCTGGCGGGCGCAGCGGAAGCGCGCGGCATTGCATACCGGCCTGCAAATCGATGACCGCGCCGCAAAACATCCGCGTCGATCTGCAGCATGTGGCGGATCTGGTCGTGCCGAAAAGCCGCCTGCTCGACGTCGGCTGCGGTGACGGCGCGTTGCTGGCCTATCTCAAGATCTTCAAGCAGGTGGACGGCCGCGGCCTCGAGCTTTCGATGAGTAGGGTGCGTGCGGCCGTGAGCCAAGGCCTGCCGGTGATCCAGGGCAACCTCGAGACGGACCTCGCCGATTATCCCACGGGCGCGTTCGACTATGTGGTGCTGAGCCAGACCCTGCAGGCCACGCACAACCCGCGCCTGGTACTGGAGGAGCTTTTGCGCATCGGGACGCGCGCGATCGTGTCCTTCCCCAATTTCGGGTATTGGCGCGTGCGCCTCTCGCTGCTGTTCGGAGGCCGCATGCCGGTGACGGGCGTACTGGCAAACCCGTGGTTCGATACGCCGAACATTCATCTGTGCACGATTTCGGATTTCATCGCGCTTGCGCGCGCCATGGACATCAAGATCGAACAGAGCTTCGCGCTCGACAGTATGGGCCGCCGGCAAGGCTTCGAGGCCACCGAAAGCAAGGCCAACCTTCTCAGCGAGCAGGCCCTGTTCGTCCTTACGCGCGCCTGACATTGCCCGCGGCTTTGACCGCGACCTTCACCGGCATGCGCGCGCCGCTGACTGCGGGCGTAGCATTGAGCGGCGCATAAAGCTGCTTTTCCGCTTCGATCACCAGCGCGCCGCCGAAGGTTGGGAACCACTTCGCGCCAAGTTTTTCGAGGCTGTAGGCAAAACGGCCAAACATGCGCCAGCCCACCGGCGGCGCGAATAACGCCGTCGCGGTTTGCAACGGCACGAACATGTTCTCGCGCAAAAGTCGCGTGATCTGGCTCATGGAATAAGGCCGCCCCTGCGCAAAAGGCGAGGCTTCCGCGCGCGACCACAGACTGCGGCGGTTGGCGACAACGACGATGAGACGACCGCCGTCGGCCAGTACGCGCCAGCATTCGCGCATCATGGCACGCAGTTCAGGGCAACCTTCGACACAGTGGACCAGAACCAGCCGGTCGAAGGTGCGGTCGGGAAAGGGCAAGGCCTGCTCATCGGCGAGGGCGACGCGGTTGGCCGCGGGCTCCGGCCACGACATGACGCCCTGCCCGGCCGGCATGGCCGCGACGATGTGACTGACCTCGCCCTCGAACAGGTTCAGATAGGGCGTCGCAAAGCCTAGGCCGAGCAGGCGCTGGCCTGGACCAGAGGCGCTCAGCGCCGGCCACAGGGTGCGCAGCCGCTGCCCGATCAGCCGCCGGACCGCGCGCCCCATGGGGCTGGCGTAGAACTCCCGGAGGTCGATGATATCGATCCACATGGATGACATCATAACCCATTGTGAGATAATGATAAATATTGAAGGACGCGGCCAAATTGTGGATAACTGAGGCCCTCTCGCGCAGTCTGTTAAGGCGTGCGCGGATGGCGCGGATCAGGTACTTTCAGTTGGGCTGCTTTGCGAAGCGGCCTTGGGGTTTAAGCGGGTCCGGACATCGGGGCCGCGGAGGGGTTTCTACATGAGTTTTTGGCGCGCCATGGCGAGAGGGTTTTCCCTCATCGAGATGGCCATCGTACTTGTCGTGATCGGACTGATTTTGTCCGGCGGCCTGATGGCGATCACGCCGGTTCTGAAAAGCACCAAAACGACCGAGACGAATACGCGGCTCGATCTGATTGAGAAGGCGTTGGTTCTTTACACGATCCGAAACGGCTGTTTGCCCTGTCCCGCAAATGGCGATTTGGGCGCAGCGAGCGGATTGGCTCAAGGCACGACGGCATACTCATCGGGTTGTCAGACTTGTGCATCGCTCACCGCTGGGTCTGGCGTTGTGCCGTGGGGCGCATTGGGCCTTTCACCGAATGATGCAACGGATGGCTGGGGCAATCTGATTTCGTACGTGGTAACGGGCACGCTGACACAAACGACAACGAGCATGACCCGGAGCGGCAGCACCTACCCCTCAGGCACCTTGGATATAAACGACGCAGCGGTGACTGCCACTGCGATTACGACAGCGGCCGCCTACGTGCTGATTAGCCACGGCAACGATGGGCGCGGTGCGCGTACATTGTCGGGCACCACCGTTGCGGCGCCGGCCGCCACGAATGTTGTGCAGTACAACAATACACGCGGCTCCTGCGATTCTGGCGGCACACTGTGCTATCAGGGGGATCCTATCGGCATCGCGGGTACAGGTGAGTTTGACGACGTCGTGCGGTGGCGCACAGCCCCCCTCATTGTACAGCAATGTGGCGACAACTCCTGCGGCAATCCCGCATAACTTTTTCCGGGGGAGCAACCCAGTGAAGCGGTCGGATTCCATGGTGGCGGCGATTGCCGCGATGTTCGCGGCTTTGTCGTTCGTGCCGGCCGCGCAAGCCCAGGACAACGACCTTTCCCCGGAGATGCTTTGTTTCCGGTACTCACAAAACTTCGAGCGCAGCTTGCGCATTCCGCAAGGTCTGCTGACCGCGATCACGCTCGCGGAAACCGGCAGGCCCAACGCGGAAACCGGCCAGACGACGGCCTGGCCGTGGACCATCAACGTCAACGGCCAAGGTCAGTATTTCGATACCAAGGACGAAGCTGTCGCGGCGGCGCGTAAGCTCCTGGACGCGGGCCAGCGTTCGATCGACGTGGGCTGCGCGCAAGTAAATCTCCGCTACCATCCGACCGCGTTTCAAACCATTGAAGACGCCTTTGATCCCATGAACAATATGGGATACGCGGCCCGCTTTCTGCTTTCGCTTCACGATCTGCAGGGCTCTTGGTCGCAGGCGATCGAGCGTTACCATTCCTCTGACGACGGCCGTCGCGAACAGTACCGTGAAAAGGTAATGGGCCTTTGGAGTCGGGAAGCCCGCAACGTTGTGATGAACGCAGTCCTCGCCGAGGATACGGACACGCCTTACCACCGCGCTGTTCGTGATTTTGCCGCGGGACGCTATACAGAAGCCCTCGATAAATATCAGGCGATCGTTGATACCAAAGCGAACGATCGCATCGGCCTTTTGGGCGTGGCGATGAGCTACGATGAACTAGGCCGCGATGCCGAAGCGATGCAGGCCTACACCCGTTACCTGGGCTCAGAGCCTACCAATGAAACCATCCTGACCCGCGTGATCCAAAAAGCGAGCAGCAAGGCGCCGGACGTCGCCCGCGCCGATCTCGAGGCGGTGCGGGCGGCTGGCGTGACACAGCCAAGTTTGCTTTCCGCGCTCGCCGAGTTCGCCAATACGCTGGGTGACAGCGAAACCGCCTTGAAGTACGCCACCGACGCCGCGCAAAACGCGCCGAACGTCGCGGCCTACCAATTGAACGCCGGCGTGCTCGCCGATCGGCTTAATCATCCGGCTGCGGCCGTGCAGCACTACGAGCGTTTCCTGGCGCTGTTCATGCGCCAGCCGACATTCGTGGACACGCCGATCGACGGCATTCGCGAACGCGTCAAGTATCTGCGCGCACGGCTCTAAGACCGGCCGCATCATTTCGAACGGGGGATCACATGGAAATCACCGAACTTCTTTCCTTTGCGCAAAAAAACAAGTCCTCCGACCTGCACCTGGTGGGCGGCAAGGAACCCATGGTGCGCATCGATGGCGGTTTGCGCCCTATTAAAACCGGCGATCTCGCGGCCGATACCGTGAAGAACATGTTGTATTCGGTGATGACCGAAGAACAGCGCGCCCTTTACGAAGCCGAGAAGGAAATCGACTTTGCCATCGCCTTCGGCGCCGACTCCCGTTTTCGTGTGAATGCCTATACGACCACGACTGGCCCGGCTGCGGCTTTCCGCGAAATCCCGACCAAGATCCCTTCTCTCGAACAGCTGAACGCGCCCGATATCTTCAAGCAATTCTGCGAATTCGAACGCGGCCTCGTGCTGGTCACCGGTCCGACCGGCTCGGGCAAGTCGACCACACTGTCGGCGATGATCAATCACATGAACGAAAACAGCGATATGCACATCCTCACGGTCGAGGACCCCGTCGAATTCGTTCATCCGAAGAAGCGCGCGCTGATCAATCACCGCGAGGTGGGGCGTCACACGCAGTCCTTCTCCCGCGCCCTCAAGAGTGCGCTGCGCGAAGATCCGGACGTGATCCTGGTTGGGGAAATGCGCGACCATGAAACGATCTCGCTGGCGCTCACCGCTGCCGAAACCGGCCATTTGGTGATGGGGACGCTGCATACCAGCTCCGCCGCCAAGACCGTGGACCGCATCATCGACGTGTTCCCGGCCGGCGAAAAGGAAATGGTGCGCGCGATGATCGCGGGCTCCCTGCAAGCGGTCATCAGCCAGGTGCTCCTCAAGCGTAAGGGCGGTGGCCGTGCGGCGGCACACGAAATCATGGTCGGCACCTCGGCCGTACGCAACTTGATCCGCGAGAACAAGGTTCCGCAAATCTATTCGATGATCCAGGTCGGACAGCGTTACGGCATGCAGACCATGGAAGATTCCATGCGCAAGCTCGTCGAGCAGGGTGTCGTGGACGCCAGTGAAGTCGCCGCCATGACGGCAAAGCTTGGTGATGGCGGCGGCGAAAGCCCGAAGCCAGGAGCGTCGGCGGCACCGGCCGCAGCGGCGCAGCCCGCACCCCAGGCGGCGGCCGCGCCGGCCGGCAAGTCCCGCTCGATCTTCTAAATATCAATCCAGGCGCGCGGATAGCCCCGCGCGCCATTCAGGAGCATCTCCATGGCAATGGACGCCGAGTTTGAAGGCTGGCTGAAGGAATTGGCGGGTCCAGGCGGATCCGACCTTTACGTAACCGTGAATGCTCCGCCCGCCTGGCGCGGCGACACCGGGTTCAAGAACTTGCGCGAGAAGCCGCTCACGACCGACGAGATCACGCGCGTCATCAAGTCGTTCATGGGCGAGAAGCAGTACAAGGAATTCGACACGACGGGCGAATTCAACATGGCCACGGTGATGGAGGGTGTCGGGCGTTTCCGCCTCAACCTATTCAAGCAACGCGGTATGCCCGGTCTCGTCGCACGCATCATCCGCTCGAAGATCCCGACCCTCGCCGACCTCAAGCTGCCGGCCCTGCTCGGCGACATGGTGATGGAAAAGCGCGGCTTGATCTTCATGGTGGGTGGCACCGGCTCGGGTAAATCGACCTCGTTGGCCGCTATGATCGGTCATCGCAATGAGACCGCTCCGGGCCATATCATCACCATCGAAGATCCGGTCGAATTCGTGCATGACCATAAAAAATGCATCGTCACCCAGCGTGAAGTTGGCGTGGATACGGACTCCTTCGACGCCGCGCTCAAGAATACGCTGCGCCAGCATCCGGATATGATCCTGATCGGTGAAATCCGCGATATGAAGACGATGGAGCATGCGCTCAACATCGCCGAGACCGGCCACCTCGCCATGGCGACCTTGCACGCCAATAACGCGAACCAGGCCATCGAACGCGTGGTGAACCTGTTCCCGAACGAGATGCATCACCAGATTCTGCTCAACCTTTCGCTCAATCTTCGGGGGATTATCTCGCAGCGCCTGGTGCCGAAGGTCGGCGGCGGCCGCACCGCGGCGCTCGAGATCATGCTCAATCAGGGCTATGTGAAAGAGCTAATCGCCAAGGGCGAAGTGAAGGACATCAAGAAGATCATGGAGGAAAGCGTCCATCTCGGCATGCAGACCTTCGATCAGGCGCTCTTGAATCTCTTCAAGTCCGGTCAGGTCACCGAGGAGACGGCTATCGCCGAAGCCGACAACGCCGGTGACCTGAAGATGAAGATCAAGCAGGAACAGATCGCGAGCGGCGGCAAGAGCGGCCTCAAGGATCTCGATACGTCCGCGCTGAAGCTGGGTTAAGCCGCTTCCGTACGCTCGAGCGCGAGCAGGAATGCCCGCTCGAGCGACGGCGCCGCATATTGCGCGACGAAATCCTTCGGCGAGCCGACGAAAATGATACGGCCGCCGTGCAGAATACCGATGCGATCGCAAATCTCCTCAATATCCGCGAGGATATGCGAGCTGAAGAAAATGGACCGCCCCGCGTGCTTGGCTTCCAGCAACTGATCCTTTAGGAGCACACGCGCGCGCGGGTCCAGCCCGCTCATAGGCTCATCCAGGATCATGAGGGGCGCATTGACGAGGAGCGACCCCACCAGTCCCAATTTCTGCCCCATGCCCTTGGAATAGGTGCGCACGATCCGATCGAGCGCTTCCGGGTCAAGGTCAAGCGCCGCGGCGACCGTGCGGGCGCGGGCGCGATCCAGAGTTTGATTGAAATAGGCGAGCAAAATCGAAAGATGCTCGTACCCCTTCAGCTGCGACGAAGGCTGGAATTTCTCGGGCAGATAGATGAGGTGGCGGCGCGAACGCGCGCTTGTATTCTCTTCGCCGAAAAACGATACGGCGCC
>Ga0102832_1001140_pt1 | contig 23301 bp, 25 predicted proteins | sample EBPBio282013_DNA_FD_88942 | JGI IMG/M metagenome (GOLD analysis project Ga0102832, IMG submission 88942) | Wastewater treatment Type I Accumulibacter community from EBPR Bioreactor in Madison, WI, USA - Reactor 2_5/28/2013_ DNA (Illumina Assembly) | ecosystem: Engineered > Bioreactor > EBPR >... | reverse complement strand
CGCGTCGGCCGAGACGGCGATCGTCGAGGCGGCGCTGCTGCGCTTCCGCCCGATCATGATGACCACGACCTGCGCGCTGCTCGGCGCGCTGCCGATCGCGCTGGGTGCCGGCGCCGGCGCCGAGCTGCGCCAGCCGCTCGGCATCACGGTGGTCGGCGGCCTGATGGTGTCGCAGCTGCTGACGCTGTTCATCACGCCGGTCGTCTACATGACGTTCGACAGGCTGACGGGGATGAACTTCAGCAAGGGCTTCCGCTGGCGCAAGCGCGGCGCCTCGGCCACGCCGGCCGAGTAGCGCGCCCATGACGGACGACATCGGCGCCTTCGTGCCCGGCCCGCGCGTGCGCATCGAGGGCCGGGCCCGAGGACCTCTCGCCGGCCTGACCTTCGCCGCCAAGGACCTGTTCGACGTCGCCGGGGTACCGACCGGCGGCGGCAACCACGACTGGCCGACCGGCCGCCCGGTGCCGACGCGCCATGCCTGGGCGGTGCAGGCGCTGCTCGACGGCGGCGCCACGCTGATCGGCAAGACGATCACCGACGAGGTCTCGCTCGGCATCCTGGGCGAGAACGCCTTCGACGGCACGCCGGTCAATGTCCGCGCGCCTGGCCGCGTGCCCGGCGGATCGTCGTCCGGGTCGGCCGCCGCGGTTGCCGCCGGCATCTGCGACACCGCGCTCGGCACCGACACCGGCGGCTCGGTGCGGGTCCCGGCCAGCTTCTGCGGCCTCTACGGCATCCGGCCGACGCATGGCCGGCTCGACCTCACCGGCATGCTGCCGCAGGCGCCGACCTCCGACACGACCGGCTGGTTCGCGCGCGACGCGGCGACCTTCGCCCGCGTCTCCTCGGTCCTCCTGCAGGAAGAGATCCCGTCGACCCTGCCGACGAAGCTCGTCGTGGCGGTCGATGCCTTCGGCTTCGCCGACGCGCCCGTCGCGGCCACCCTGCAGCCGATGGTGAAGCGCCTTGCCGCCCTGGTCGGCTCGAGCCGCGAGGAGCTGATGGCGCCGCAGGGCCTGTCGGTGTGGGCGCGCGCCCAGCGGACGCTGCAGCCGGTCGAGGCCTACAACACGTTCAAGGACTGGCTGGACGAGCGCAACCCGCGCTTCGCCTTCTCGGTGGCGCGGGCGCTGGTCGCGGGCTCGATGGTGCCCGAGAGCGAGCGCGGCTGGGCCAACCTGATGCGCCAGGAGGCGCGCGGCCGCATGGCCTGGCTGCTGCCGCCCGGCACGATCCTCTGCCTGCCGACCACGCCGTTCCCCGCGCCGCTCGCCGGCCAGCGGCTGTCGATGCTCGACCCGCTGCGCGACCGCATCACCTGCCTGTGCGCCCAGGGCGGGCTGGCCGGCCACCCGCAGGTCAACCTGCCGGGCGCGACGGTGGACGGCCTGCCAGTCGGCCTGTCGATCATCGGCCCGCGCGGCAGCGACGCCACGCTGGTTGCCGTGGCCAAGGCGATGGAGCAGGCGGCTTGAGCGACGACCGCACGCCCAACATTCCGGAGGTCGTCGAGGAACTGCGCATGCTGTTCGAGCGCTACGAGCAAGCGCTGATCGACAAGAACGTCGAGGTGCTGGACGGCACCTTCTGGAACAGCCCGCACACCATCCGCCTCGCCAACCTCGAGCACGGCTACGGCTTCGACCGCATCCACGCCCACCGCGTCGCCCGCCCGCCCGGGCCGGGCCACAAGGAGAAGCGCCTGCGGCTCGACATCGTCACCATCGGCCGCGACATCGCCACCGTCACGCTGGTCTACAAGGTGCGCGGGCAGGACAGGATCGGGCGCCAGATGCAGACCTGGGTGCGCTTCCCTGACGTCGGCTGGAAGGTCGTGGCGGCGCACGTGTCGATGATCGACCAGGAGCCGACGTTGTAGGATCGTTCGTCCATCGCCAAAGGGGGCCGTCATGCGCCGCTTCGTTCTCGCATCCCTTGCCGGTCTTTCCGCCGTTCTCGCCACCGTTCTCGCCACCGCGGCGACCGCGCCGCCGGCCTCCGCGCAGACCACGCTGAAGGCGGTGATGCACTCCGACGTCAAGGCGCTCGACCCGATCTGGAGCGGCGCCTATATCACGCGCAACCACGGCTACATGATCTACGACACGCTGTTCGCCGTGGACGGCAAGCTGCAGGTCAAGCCGCAGATGGTCGACACCTGGTCGACCAGCCCCGATGGCCTCACCTGGACCTTCACGCTGCGCGACGGGCTGGAATGGCACGATGGCCAGCCGGTGACCGCCGAGGACTGCGTCGCCTCGATCAAGCGCTGGTCGGCGCGCGACGCGATGGGCCAGAAGCTGGCCCAGTCGCTGCAGGAGTACAAGGTCGTCGCCGCGAAGACCTTCCAGATCGTGCTGAAGCAGAAGTTCGGCCCGCTGCTCGAGGCGCTGGGCAAGCCCTCGGTGGTCGTCCCGTTCATGATGCCGAAGCGTGTCGCCGAGCTCGACCCGATGAAGCAGCTCGAGGATACGACGGGCTCCGGCCCGTTCATCTTCAAGAAGGACGAGTGGAAGCCCGGCGAGAAGCTGGTCTACGTCAGGAACCCGAAGTACAAGCCGCGCCCCGAGCCGGCCAACGGCCTGGCCGGCGGCAAGGTGGTCGGCGTCGACCGCGTCGAGTGGATCTGGATCCCCGACGCCGAGACGCAGCTCAACGCGCTGACCAGCGGCGAGATCGATTTCCTCGAGAGCGTGTCCTACGACCACCTGCCGGTCCTCGAGAAGAACAAGGCGATCCGGCTGATCCCCGGCAAGTCGTCCAACCAGTACGTCTTCCGGCCGAACTGGCTGACCCCGCCGTTCAACAACCAGAAGGTCCGCCAGGCCGCGGCCTACGCGCTGAGCCAGGAGGAGTTCCTGCAGGCCAACATCGGTGACAAGCGCTACTACCGGGTCTGCAAGGCGCTGTTCACCTGCGACTCGCCGCTGGCCACGACCGCCGGCACCGAGGGGCTGATCGAGGGCAACGCCGCCAAGGCGCGCGAGCTCCTCAAGGAGGCCGGCTACGACGGTACCGTCGTGGTGATGCCGCAGCCGACCGACCTCGGCGTCATCAAGCAGCTGGCGCCGGTCGCCAAGGCGCAGCTCGAGAAGGCCGGCTTCAAGGTCGAGGTCCAGCCGATGGACTGGCAGAGCATGGTGACCCGCCTCACCACCAAGAAGGGCCCACCGTCCGAGGGCGGCTGGAACGCCTTCGGCACCAGCTGGGTGCAGCTCGACATCCTCGACCCGCTGATGACGCCCTACCTCGCGGCGACCTGCGACAAGGCCCGTTCCGGCTGGCCGTGCGACGAGGCGATGGAGAAGCTGCGCGACAAGTTCGTCGCCGCGGCCACCGACGCCGAGAAGAAGGCGGTCGCCGAGGAGGTCCAGCGCCACGCGCTGCAGATCGTGACCCACGTGCCGCTCGGCGAGTGGTTCGGCGTGTCGGCGGCCCGCAACACCGTCACGACGCCGTCCGAGGTGCCGCCGATCACCGTGTTCTGGGGCGTCACCAAGAAGTAGCGCGATCAGAGGATCGCGCCGGCCTCGCGCAGTCGTTCGCGCAGCGTCGCCGGGTCGAGCGCCGCGGCCGGCGCGTTGGACGCCGCCAGCAGGGCGGCGCCGGTGCCGACCGCCTGCGCCACGGCCATCGCCGTCGGCATCACCCGGATCGCGCCGTGCGCCTCGTGCGTCGCCGACAGGCCACGGCCCGCGACCAGCGCGTTGTCGAGCCCCTGCGGCACGCAGATCCGCCACGGCAGGGCGTAGACGTGGTCGGCGCCCAGTTCCTCGAAGGTGATGTTGGCGTCACCCGCGTGGTGGACGTCGATCGGGTAGGCGCCGCGCGCGATCGTGTCGACGTACTCCGCGCCGCGCCGCAGCTCGTCGGCGGTGAGCGTCGCCAGCCCGGCGATGCGCCTTGTCTCGCGGATCCCGAGCTGGGGCGCGAACGACACCAGCCGGGCCTTGTCGCAGCCCGGCACGTGGGCGGCGATGAAGCGGGCGGCGGCCAGCGCCTGGCGGCGGCCCTCGCGTTCGCCGTCGGAGAGCGCGAACGGGTCGCTGGCGTCGATCGCCACGCGCGTGACGTTGAACCAGCCGTCGTCGCTGCCCGGCACGCGGCTGCAGTGCAGGGCGGCGCGGGGCAGGGCGCCCTCGGCGACGCCGCGTTGGGCGAGTGCCGCCTTGGTCTCGGCGGTCATGCCGTCGAAGGCCGCGAAGTCGATCGGCCCCAGCCGGAACATCATCGTCGCCGGCTGCAGGCTCTCCCCGGCCTCGAGGTCGAGGAACGGCGCGCCGGCCCGGGCCATCAGGTCGAGGTGGCCCGAGCTGTCGACGAACTGGCGGGCGCGGATCTCGAGCAGGCCGCCCTTGGTCAGCACGGTGGTGGCGGCGACGGTGCGGCCCCGCCGCGTCACCTGCGCCAGCTGGCTGTGCAGCAGGACGCGGACGCCGGCTTCGTGCGCCATCTCGTCGAGCACGACCTTCAGGACCTCGGTGTCGTACTCGACGCGGTCCATGCGGTGGCCGGTCGACATCACGAAGTGGCCGTGCCCGCTGCTGCCGCCCAGCGCCTGCAGCCGCTCGACGATCTCCTCGGCGAGCCCGGCGATGACGCGGCGCCCGGCGCGGGTTTCCCAGCCGACGAACTGGCCGACCGCGCCGGCCGTGGCGGCGCCGCCGAGGAAGCCGTGACGTTCGAACAACACGGTGCGCGCGCCGGCCCGGGCCGCGGCGATGGCGGCGACCGTGCCGGCCATGCCGCCACCGCTCGCGAGGACGTCACAATTTATGGGATTCATGGGCAATCCCGACCATACTCCGGGCCAAGGAGAAACGGGAGGTCAGGGGTGGCAGGCAATCGCATGGGCCGGCGCGAGGCGCTGGCCGGGCTGGCGGCGGCAACGCTGGGAACGGCCGCCGGTACGGGCGCGCCGCGGGCGCAGGACCTGACCAAGGCGTCGATCGCGCTGCTGAAGCTGTCGTCCTCGGGACCGATCTTCATCGCCCAGGAAAAGGGCTGGTTCCGCGACGCCGGCCTCGACCTCGCGATGAAGGACTTCCAGGCCGCCGCGCAGGTGCCGCTGGCGGTCGTCTCGGGCGACGCCGACCTCGGCGTCACCGCCTTCACCGCCGGCTTCTACAACCTTGCCGCCAAGGGCGGGCTCAAGGTGGTCGCCTCGCAGAGCGCCGAGCGGCCGGGTTACCAGCTGAACGTCATCGCCGTCACCAACGCGGCGTGGGACCAGGGCGTGCGGAGCGTCAAGGATCTCGCCGGCAAGCGCGTCGCGGTCACCACGGTCGGCTCGTCGGTGCATTATTCGCTCGAGGTCGTGACCCGCAAGTACGGCGTCGATTCCAAGAGCCTGACGATCGTGCCGCTGCAGACCATTCCCAACATGGTGGCGGCCTTCAAGGGCGGCCAGGTCGATGCCGCGGTGTTCCCGATCACGACCTTCCGCCAGGTCGAGTCGGAAGGCAGCGGCAAGCCGATCGCCTACGTCGGCGACGAGGTGCCGTGGCAGCTCGGCGCCGTCTTCACCTCGCCCAAGACCATCGTCGAGCGCCGGCCGATGATCGAGAAGTTCCTGGTCGGCTATCGCCGCGGCGCGCGGGCCTACCACGAGGCGTTCGGCACGCGCGACAACGGCAAGCTGGTGCCGGGCCCGAACTACGACGAGATGATCGGCATCCTGTCCAACGTGCTGAAGCAGCCGCCCGCGCTGGTCGCCGCCGGCCTGCCGTTCATCGACCCGGAAGCCCGGCTCGACGTCGGCGACATCTACAAGCAGGTCGCGTTCTGGCAATCGACCGGCCAGGTCTCGCGCGATGCCGATCCCAAGGCCTTCATCGATCTCAGCTTCATCCAGGGTCACTTCAACGTGCCCTGAGCGGGCGGGCGCTACTCGGCGGCCTTCAGGTCGGCCGGGCGCCCGGCGCGCTGCGCGGCATCCTCGGCTTCCCAGCGCGAGCCGATCTCGGCCAGCGTGCCCATCACCCCGTCGAGCTCGTGGCCGCGCGCGGTCAGCGAGTAGGTGACCTTGGGCGGGATCGTCGCCTCGTAGTCGCGCCGCACCAGCGACGCTCCCTCCAGCGTGCGCAGCCGCTCGGTCAGCATCTTGGCCGAGATGCCGGTGACGCGGCGCTTCAGTTCGCCGAAGCGCTGCGGACCATGGGTGCGCAGGTTGTAGAGGATGTAGGTCGTCCACGGACCCATCAGCATGCGCAGGATGAAATCCATCGGGCAGGAGGCGCTTTCCTTGCGCGGGGTCGGGGCGACTTCCATCGGGACGATCTTTCGTGGTTACGAAACGGTATCTACTAGCGATTATATAGACCGCTTCCCAAGTCTTTCCAGTCACTGTTTGTAACTCGAACATCCCAGGAAACCGAAAGCTGGTTTCTTCAAGGATATCAAAGGACTGGAAAGCACCATGAGCACCATCGCCATCGTCTATCACTCCGGCTTCGGCCACACCCAGGCCCTCGCGGAGGCCGTCGCCAGGGGGGCCGAGAGCGTCGCCGGCACGCGCGCCCTGCTGGTTCCCACCGCCGAGGCCGAGGCGCGGCAGGCCGACCTCGACGCCGCCGATGCCATCGTGTTCGGCAGCCCGACCTACATGGGCGGCGTGTCGGCCGACTTCGCGCGCTTCAAGGACTGGACCTCGGGCCGTTGGGCGGCAGGGGCGTGGCGCAACAAGCTGGCGGCCGGCTTCACTGCGTCGGCGTCGTGGAACGGCGACAAGCACAACACGCTCTACCAGTTGCTCACGCTGGCGCTGCAGCACGGCATGGTGTGGGTCGGGCTCGGCCTGCCGCCGGGCTTCAACAGTTCCAAGGGCTCACCCGACGATCTCAACCGGCTGGGCGCCTCGGTCGGCGCGATGGCGCAGGCCAACGCCGACCAGGGGGTCGAGGGCATCGCGGCCTCCGACTTCCGCACCATGGAGGCGCTTGGCCGCCGCGTTGCCGAGTCCGCCCGGCGTTGGCGCGAGCAGCCGCTCGCGCAGGCGGCCTAGCTCCGCGAACACCGCGCGACGGCGGCATCCGGCGACCGCTATGATCGCCGGATGTCTCCCCCGCTGCAGCGCGTCCCGAGCGACGACATCCTTCCCGCCTCCGCCGACGTCGTCGTGATCGGCGGCGGCATGGCCGGCTGCGCCGCCGCCTACGCGCTGGCCGGCAAGGGCCTGTCGGTCGCGGTGGTCGAGAAGGGCGTGATCGCCGGCGAGCAGACCAGCCGGAACTGGGGCTGGTGCCGGCAGCAGCACCGCGACCTTCGCGAACTGCCGCTGGCGCAGAAGAGCCTCGCGATCTGGAGCGAGCTGGCGGCGGAGCTGGGCGCCGACCCCGGCTTCCGGCGCACCGGCCTGGTCTACGTCACCACCAAGCCGGAAGACCTTGCCCTGTGGGAAGCGTGGACGCTGAAGGCGCGCGACTTCCAGATGCACAGCCACGTGCTCAGTGCCGCCGAGGCGAAGGCGATGACGCCGGGCAGCACCGTCGACTGGATCGGCGGCGTGCACTCGCCGAGCGACGGCAAGGCCGAGCCGTCGATCGCCGGGCCGCTGATCGCCGAGGGTGCGCGCCGTCGCGGCGCCACGCTGCACCAGTTCTGCGCGGCCCGCGGTCTCGACATCGAGGCCGGCCGTGTCGCGGGCGTTGTCACCGAGAAGGGGCGGATCCGCTGCAATGCCGTGCTGCTGGCCGGCGGCGCCTGGAGCTCGATGTTCTGCCGCCACCACGGCCTGCGCCTGCCGCAGGCCGGCGTGACCTCGACCTCGTTCAACACCGAGGCCGCGCCGGCCGTGACCGAGGGCGGCCTGTCGATGCCCGACGTGACGATCCGGCGGCGGCTCGATGGCGGCTACTCGGTCGGCCTGAGCGGCCGTGGCCTGCTCGACCTGTCGCCGCAGGGCCTGCTCTACGCCCGCGACTTCTGGCCGACGTTCAGGAAGCGCCGCGCCATGCTGAATATCCGCGTCGGCCGCGCCTTCCTCGACGGTCCGGAATCGCTGCAGCGCTGGCGGCTCGACGGGCCGTCGCCGTTCGAGCGCGTGCGCACCCTCGACCCGGCCGCCGACGAGCGGCTGGTGGCGCGCGGGCTTGCGCAACTGGCGGCCAACTACCCGGCGCTGGCCGGTCTCAAGGTCGCGGCGAAGTGGGGTGGGCTGATCGATTCGACGCCCGACGGCATCCCGGTGATCTCGGCGGTCGACCCGATGCCGGGCCTGTTCGTCTCGACCGGTTACACCGGCCACGGCTTCGGCATCGGCCCCGCCGCCGGGCGGCTCGCCGCCGACCTGGTGGCCGGCGACCCGCCGATCGTCGACCCGACGCCCTTCCGCTACCGTCGCATGATCGACGGCAGCGACCTCGGGGCGCCGGGCATGATGTAGGCCGCGCCTACTTCTTCTGGACGTTCCACATCACCGGCACCGGCCCGGCCAGCCAGCCCGAGACGCGCTCCTTGCGGTAGGCGCCGAACGCCTTGTACTGGCCGATCACGATGTAGGTGCCCTGGTCCATGATGCGGTCCTGCACCGCCATCGCCAGTTCCTTCTGCTTCGCCGGGTCGGTCTCGCGGGCGTAGGCGGCGCGCAGCTTCTCCATCTCGGGATCGCACGGCCAGCCGAACCACGCCTTGTCGCAGGCGCCGCTCGCGAACGAGTTGCTGGCCGGGTTGTCGGCGTCGACCGTGACGGTGGTGGTGTAGAAGATGTTCCAGCCGCCCTGGGCCGGCGGCTCCTTCTTGGCGCGGCGCGACACCACGGTCTGCCAGTCGAGCGCTTGCAGGTCGACCTTGAAGCCGGCCTTCTCGAGCGCCTGCTTGCCGACCGGCGGCAGCTGGTTGGCCGACAGGAGGTCGGTCGCCTGCATCATCACCACCGGCGTGCCGTCGTAGCCGCTCTCCTTCAGGAGCTGGCGCGCCTTCTCGAAGTCCGGCTTGATCAGCAGGTTGCCGTAGCTCTTCTCGTAGGCCGAGCCGCAGACCAGCGGCGCGTTGCAGACGCGGTAGATCTCGGGATCGCCGACCTGCGCCTTGAGGAAGTCCTCCTGGGCGATCGCGTACATCGCCGCCTGCCGCGCCTTCTGGTTGTTGAACGGCGGGTGGAGGTGGTTGAGGCGCATGATGATCTGGCTGCCGAGCGCGTTCCAGCCGAACATCGCGATGTTCTTGTCGGCCTTGAGCAGCGGGAACAGGTCGGGCACCGGCGCCTCGATCAGGTCGATCTCGCCGTTGATCAGCGCATTCACCGCCGTCATCGGGTCGCTGATGGCGATCCACTCGAGGCGGTCGACCTTCACGATCTTGCCGCCAGCCAGCATCGAGGGCGCCTCGGGGCGCGGCTTGTACTTGGTGTTCTTGACGTAGACGACCTTCTCGCCCGGCTTCCACTCGTCCTTCTTGAAGATGAAGGGACCCGACCCGGTGTAGTCGTCGATCTGCTTGAACGGGTCGGTCTCGGCGACCCGCTTGGGCATCATGAACGGCACGTTGGACGACGGCTTGGCCAGCGCCTCGATGACCAGGCCGAACGGCTCCTTGAGCACGATCGTGAAGGTCTTGGCGTCGACCGGCTTCATCTCGCCGACCGAGGCCATCATCTGCTGGCCGAGCGCGTCGCGCGCCGCCCAGCGCTTGATCGAGGCGACGCAATCCTCTGCCGTCACCGGCTGGCCGTCGTGCCACTCCAGCCCGTCGCGCAGCGTGAAGGTGTAGGTCATGCGGTCGGCCGACAGGGTGTACTTGTCGATCATCTGCGGCTGGACGCGCATCTGCTCGTCGCGCGCGAACAGCACGTCGTAGACCATGTAGCCGTGGTTGCGGGTGATGAACGCCGTGGTCCAGATCGGGTCGAGCACCTTGAGGTCGGAATGGGCGACCATCTTGAGGGTCTGCGCCGCCGCCGGCTGGGCCAGCGGCACGGCGGCCAACAGCACCAGGCCGGCCGCGAGACGCGAGAAAATCCGGTTCAACTGCATTATGGTCACCTTCCCTGAATCCCCAGAATTGCACACAGGCTGCCATGAGGCGGCCGAGGAATAAAGCGATGTCCATGCCAACCGTTTTCGTGTCGCACGGCTCCCCGATGCTGATCCTGGAGGAACACCGCCCGGCGCGGGCCTTCCTGGCGTCGCTCGCCAGCGTGCTGCCGAAGCGGCCCAAGGCGATCGTGGCGGTCTCGGCGCACTGGGAGACCGACGTGCCGGCGGTCTCGACCACCCGCAAGCCGTCGACCATCCACGACTTCTACGGCTTCCCGCCGGCGCTCTACGCGCTCAGCTACGGTCCCCCGGGTGCGCCCGAGCTGGCGGAGCAGGTGGCCCGGCTGACCGGCGCGGCGCACGACCCGCACCGCGGCCTCGACCACGGCGCCTGGGTGCCGGCGAAGCTCTCCTGGCCCGAGGCCGACATCCCGATGTTCCAGCTCTCGGTGCAGCCCGAGCAGAGCCCGGCCTACCACATCGAGCTGGGGCGCAAGCTCGCGGCGCTGCGCGACGAGGACATCCTGGTGATGGGGTCGGGCAGCGCCACCCATAACCTGCGGGCGCTGGTGCGGAGCGGCGGCGACGACAGCGAGCCCGAGCCGTGGGCGCGGGCGTTCGACGACTGGCTGGCGAAGACGCTGGAGGAAGGGGACGAGGCGGCCCTGGCCGATTACCGGCGGCAGGCGCCGTACGCGGTCGAATGCCATCCGACCGACGAGCACTTCCTGCCCCTGCACGTCGCCTTCGGCGCGGCGGGGAAGGGCACGCGCGGGCGTGCCCTGCATCGGTCGTTCGCGTTGGGCAACCTGTCGATGGCGGCCTACGCGTTTGCGTGAGCCGCCGTCGAGCGGGGTCGCGAGGGCGTCGTCAGGCCGCGCTGGAGAGCGCGACGCCCTTTTCCTTGAGGAACGTCGCGAGCTCGCCGGTCTCGGCCATCTCGCGGACGATGTCGCAGCCGCCCACGAACTCGCCCTTCACGTAGAGCTGCGGGATCGTCGGCCACTGGCTGAAGTCCTTGATGCCCTGGCGCAGTTCCGGGTCGACGAGGATGTTGATGCCGTGGAACTTCACGCCGAGGTCGCTCAGCACCTCGACGACGGCGGCCGAGAAGCCGCACTGCGGGAACACCGGGGTGCCCTTCATGAACAGCAGCACATCGTTCTTGGTGATCTCGTCGCGGATGCGCTCGAAAACCTGGGGCTCGCTCATGTCGATCTCCTGAAGCGCCCGGCCGGGCGCGGACAATGACCGAATATAGGGCCGCTAGGGCCGCTGCGCCATGGTGGTCAGCTTGAGCGCGTGCAGGACGCCGCCCATCCGGCCGCCCAGCGCGCCGTAGACCATCTGGTGCTGCTGGATCTTGGACTTTCCGGCGAAGGCCGGGGAAATGACCGTAGCCGCATAGTGGTCTCCGTCGCCGGCCAGGTCGTGGATCTCGACCTCGGCGTCCGGGATGCCGGCCTTGATCAGCTGGACGATGTCTTCGGCGGCCATCGGCATGGCAGGTACTCCCGTTACTCGGTGGCGTTCATGTAGGCCGGCAGCCAGGCCTCGTGGGCCTCGCGGATGTCGGCCAGCTTCAGCGTCAGCAGGTCGCGCACGACCAGCGAGTCGCCGCCGGAATAGCCCAGCAGCACCGCCGGCACGCCGGCCGCCCGGGCGGCCTCCAGCACCTCGTCGGCCGAGCCGCTGGCCAGCACGTAGCGCGCCTGGTCCTCGCCGTACAGGAAGGCGTGCGGCGCGACGCTGGAGGCCGGCAGGCGGATCTCGAGGCCGGTGCCGCCGGCAATCGCCATCTCGGCCAGGGCGACCAGCAGGCCGCCGTCCGAGAGGTCGTGGCAGGCGGCGACCCGGCCCTGCAGGATCTGGTCGCGCACGAAGTCGCCGTTGCGCCGCTCGACCGCGAGATCGACCGGCGGCGGGGCGCCTTCCTCGCGGCCACAGGCCTCGCGCAGGTAGATCGACTGGCCGAGCCAGCCGCGGGTCTCGCCGACCAGCACGAGGCCGAGCCCGGCCTTGCACAGCCGCGAGCCGACGGCCTTCGCGATGTCCTCGATCACGCCGACCGCGCCGATGGTCGGCGTCGGCAGGATCGGCCGGCCCTCGGTCTCGTTGTAGAGCGACACGTTGCCCGACACGACCGGGAAGTCGAGCACCTTGCAGGCCTCGGCCATGCCGGTGATGGCGCCGGCGAACTGGCCCATGATCTCCGGCTTCTGCGGGTTGCCGAAGTTCATGTTGTCGGTGACCGCCAGCGGCTTCGCGCCGACCGCGGTGATGTTGCGCCAGGCCTCGGCGACGGCCTGGCGGCCGCCGGTCTCGGGATGGGCCTGGACGTAGCGCGGCGTGCAGTCCGACGTCATGGCCAGGCCCTTGTGGCCGCCCGGCACGCGGACCAGCGCGGCGTCGCCGTCCTGCGGACGGATCGCCGTGTTGCCCATGATCAGGTGATCGTACTGGTGCCAGATCCACGCCTTGCTGGCGAGGTCGGGGCTGCCGATCAGCGCCAGCAGCGAGGCGTTCCAGTCCTTGGGCGCCGGCACCTTGGCGGCGTCGAGCACGGCCGGCAGCGGGGTCGGCGTCCACGGCCGCTCGTAGACCGGTGCCTCGGTGACCAGCGGCGGGATCGGGATGTTGCCGACGATGTCGCCGTGCCACGACAGCACCATGCGCTCGGTGTCGGTCAGGTGGCCGATCACCGCGAAGTCGAGCTCCCATTTCTCGAAGATCTTCCGCGCCAGTTCCTCGCGCCCCGGCTTGAGCACGATCAGCATGCGCTCCTGGCTCTCCGAGAGCATGAGCTCGTAGGGGTTCATGCCGGTCTCGCGCATCGGCACCTTGTCGAGCTCGACCACGACGCCCAGCCCGCCCTTCGCCGCCATCTCGAACGACGACGAGGTCAGGCCGGCCGCGCCCATGTCCTGGATCGCCACGATCGCGTCGGTCGCCATCAGCTCGAGGCAGGCCTCGAGCAGCAGCTTCTCGACGAACGGGTCGCCGACCTGCACGGTCGGGCGCTTGCTCTCGCTGTCCTCGTTGAACTCGGTCGACGACATGGTCGCGCCGTGGATGCCGTCGCGGCCGGTCTTCGAGCCGACATAGACCAGCGGGTTTCCGACGCCGGCCGCCGCCGCGTAGAAGATGCGGTCGGTCGGCGCGATGCCCACGGTCATGGCGTTGACCAGGATGTTGCCGTTGTAGGCCGGGTGGAAGTTGGTCTCGCCGCCGACCGTCGGGATGCCCATGCAGTTGCCGTAGCCGCCGATGCCGGCGACCACGCCCGACACCAGGTGGCGGGTCTTGGGATGGCTGGGGTCGCCGAAGCGCAGCGCGTTGAGGTTGGCGACCGGCCGCGCGCCCATCGTGAAGACGTCGCGCAGGATGCCGCCGACGCCGGTCGCCGCGCCCTGGTAGGGCTCGATGTAGGACGGGTGGTTGTGGCTCTCCATCTTGAAGATGGCGGCCTGGCCGTCGCCGATGTCGATCACGCCGGCATTCTCGCCCGGGCCCTGGATGACCCACGGCGCGGAGGTCGGCAGCTTCTTCAGCCAGACCTTCGACGACTTGTACGAGCAGTGCTCGCTCCACATCGCCGAGAAGATGCCCAGCTCGACCATGGTGGGCGTGCGCCCCATGATCGCCAGCACGCGCTGGTACTCGTCGGGCGACAGGCCATGCTCGGCCACGATCTGCGGGGTGATCGCCGGCTCGTTGGGCAGCTTCACCGGCGGGTTCTTCTCCAGGCTCACGTCAGCGCCTCGACCAATCCCTCGAACAATGCCTTGCCGTCGCAGCCGCCGAACATCGGCTCGATGGCGTTTTCCGGGTGGGGCATCAGCCCCATCACGGTCTTGGTCTCGTTGAACACGCCGGCGATGTTGCGCACCGACCCGTTCGGGTTGCCGGTGCCGTCGACCGTGCCGTCGGGCGCGCAGTAGCGGAACGCCACCTGGCCGCGATCCTCGAGCCGCTTCAGCGTGTCGTCGTCGGCGAAGTAGTTGCCCTCGGCGTGGGCCACCGGCACGCGGATCACCTGGCCCGCCTGGTAGCGGTTGGTGAACAGGCTCTGGCTGCTCTCGACCTTGAGGTGGACGTCGGCGCAGACGAACTTGAGGTTCTGGTTGCGCATCAGCGTGCCGGGCAGCAGGCCGGCCTCGGTGACGATCTGGAAGCCGTTGCAGATCGCCAGCACGGGCACGCCCTTGGCGGCGCGGCGCTTGACCTCGGCCATCACCGGCGACTGCGCCGCCATCGCGCCGCAGCGCAGGTAGTCGCCGTAGGAGAAGCCGCCGGGCACGACGATCAGGTCGGTCTTCTCGAAGTCGCCGTCGCCGTGCCACACCATCTGCGGCCGCCGGCCGGTGACGAGCTCGATCGCCTGCGCGACGTCGCCCTCGCGATTGGAGCCGGGGAAGACGAGGACCGCGGCCTTCATCAGCCGACCAGCTCGATCGAGTAGTTCTCGATCACCGTGTTGGCCAGCAGCTTGCGGCACATCTCGTCGAGCCGCTGGCGCGCCTTTTCCTTGTCGGTCTCGGCGAGCTCGAGCTCGATGAACTTGCCCTGGCGGACATCGCCCACCTCGGGGAAGCCGAGCCGGTTCAGGGAATGGCCGATCGCCTTGCCCTGGGGGTCGAGGACGCCGTTCTTCAGCGTCACGTGAACTCTGGCTTTCATCTCGCCTCTTTACGCGAAGGTCGTCATTGCAGGGTACTCGGGCCCCGGACGTCGCCGGGTCCCTGGTCGATCAGGATGCCGAGCCGCCGGGCGACCTCCTGGTAGGCCTCCTCGACCTTGCCGAGGTCGCGGCGGAAGCGGTCCTTGTCCATCTTCTCGTTGGTCCTGAGATCCCACAGCCGGCACGAGTCCGGGCTGATCTCGTCGGCCAGCACGATGCGGACCATGTCGTCCTCGTAGAGGCGGCCGAACTCGATCTTGAAGTCGATCAGCTTGATGCCGCAGCCGAGGAACAGGCCGAACAGGAAGTCGTTCACGCGCAGCGTCAGCGCGACGATGTCGTCGAGGTCCTGGGGAGCTGCCCAGCCGAACGCCGTGATGTGCTCCTCGGTGACCATCGGATCGCCCAGCGCGTCGTTCTTGTAGAAGAACTCCATGATCGAGCGCGGCAGCTGGGTGCCTTCCTCGACGCCGAAGCGCTTGGCAAAGGAGCCGGCTGCGACGTTGCGGACCACCACCTCGAGCGGGATGATCTCGACCTGCCGGATCAGCTGCTCGCGCATGTTCAGGCGGCGGATGAAGTGGGTGGGCACGCCGATTTCCCCGAGCTTCGTCATCAGGAACTCGGAGATGCGGTTGTTGATCACCCCCTTGCCGGTGATCGTGCCCTTCTTCTGGTTGTTGAACGCGGTCGCGTCGTCCTTGAAGTACTGGACGATCGTCCCGGGCTCGGGCCCCTCGAACAAGGTCTTGGCCTTGCCCTCGTAGATGCGGCGGCGGCGGGACATATCCTACTCCTGGGCGGATGAGGCCATCGGCCCATCGTTGGGCCGGAATATGGCGGAAGTCCCATGCGCCGGGACTGGGGAAAAATCCATTGAAAAAGGTGACGCAGCCGTCATATTCGTCTCGAATGGGAGGTCTGACATGGCCCAGCAAATCACCTACGACAAGGCCTATGACACCGTTGCCCCGGAGGATTTCGCGGCAATGCTCGAAGTCCCCCGCTACGGCCGGCGGACCGATGCCTTCGACGCCATCATTTCGGCGACCCACGACCACTTCTGGGACCCGCTGGACAAGCACTATATCGACTTCGACCAGCCTTTCGACCTGGTGAAGAACCCGCTGGTGCCGCTCGACATGATCGTCGAGCTGAAGAGCTCGGTCGCCGACCGGCTCGACGACGGCCAGAAGATCGGGCTGGCCAACGACGTCATGCACTGGTCGATCTCAAACCTGCTGCACGGCGAGCAGGGCGCGATGTCGCTGTCGGCCAGCCTGTGCCACGTCCTGCTCGACCCCGGCGCCCAGGAATACGCCGCCAACCAGGCCCGCGAGGAGGCCCGCCACGTCGCCGGCTTCACCCGCTACATCGCCCGCCGCTGGGGCCAGCCGCTGCCGGTCGGCCAGACCATCAAGTCGGTGCTGGTCGACCTCGTCGGCACGCCCGAGGTCTACAAGAAGATCGTCGGCATGCAGATGCTGATCGAGGGGCTGGCGATGGGTTCCTTCGCGACCCTCAACGCCAAGACCCACGACCCGGTGCTGCGCCGCCTCGTCCAGCTGGTGATGAGCGACGAGGCCTTCCACCACCGCTTCGGCCGGATCTGGGCCAACCGCACGATCCGCCACCTCAGCCCGGAAGAGCACCGCAAGGTCGAGGACTGGTCGGCGCAGATCTTCCAGCAGCTGCTGTTCAACCTGATCAATGCCGAGCAGAAGCAGGTCATCTACGCCAAGTACGGCCTCGACTGGGAGTGGGTGCGCGACGCCATGAAGGAGTCGTTCGGCGACAGCGAGCGCCGCGAGCAGCTCAAGGACAGCACCAACATCTTCCGCGTGCTGATCAAGACGCTGCTGCATGCCGGCATCATCACCCAGCGCACCGCGCCGCTCTACGCGGTGTGGGTCGACATGAAGGAACTCGAGTCCGAGGGCGACGCCATCCCGGGCGACGTCGTCGCCGAGGAGACGATGGTGCTGCTGCGCGAGATCAACGCGCGGCGCAAGCGCATCGTGTCGAAGGACATCGCCGCCGCGGCCTCCTGAGGCGCGCGGACGGCGGTCTTCACCAGGGCTTGCGCGCCAGCACGAAGGCGCTCAGCCCGGCCAGCCGGTTGATCGGAAGCAACGGCAGCTCGGCGGCGCAGATCGCGGTCAGCAGGCCGTTGGTCACCGCGCCGTGGCGCTGCAGGCTCGAGCGCGGCTGCGGCGTGCCCTTCTGGGCCAGCCGCACCGCCGCCGCCAGCGGGAACACGAAGCCGAAGTAGTAGGCGCCGCGCACGACGTTGAGCCCGGTGCTGCGCACCGCCGCCTCGATCTCGGGCAGCCGGTAGCGCCGCTTGTGCTCGAGGAACACGTCGTGGCCGCTCCACAGGAACGAGAAGGCGGGGACGCTGACCAGGAAGTAGGTGGCGTGCGGCACCAGCGACACGTAGTGGCGCAGCAGGGCGCGGTCGTCGTCGACGTGCTCGAGCACGTCCATCATCAGCACGAGGTCGCAGTCGGTCGGCCCGACCTCGCGGCGGTAGAGCACCGCCTTGGTGCCCTCGCTGTCGTTGCGCTCGGTCTCGTAGCCGATGTCGACGCAGATCGCCGAGCGGGCGCTGGTGTGCGCGAGCAGGTGGCGCGAGAAAAATCCCGAGCCGGCGCCGACGTCGAGCACGCGCTGCGGCGCCAGCGGCTCGACGAGGCGGCGCAGCGCCGCCGCCTTCGAACGGTAGTACCAGTGGCGGCCGATGTCGGCGCCGAGGATGTCTTCTTCCTTCAGGTCCATGGGGCGTCCGGCGCGCTCAACCGTTGGGGGAGCGGATGTCCCCGTCCTCGTAGACGCCCTCGACGACGTAGATCGGGCGGCTCTTCACCTCGAGGAACAGCCGGCCGAGATACTCGCCGATGATGCCGAGCGACAGGAGCTGGATGGCGCCCATCAGCAGCACGGCGATCAGCAGCGAGGCGTAGCCGGGCGTGTCGACGCCCAGCAGCAGAACCTTGGTGACGATGAACAGCGCGTACAGCACGGCGACCGCGGCGATCACCACGCCGACATAGAACCAGGCGCGCAGCGGCGCGGTCGAGAAGCTGACGACGCCGTCGAGCGCGAAGTTCCAGAGCCGCCACAGGTTGAACTTGGTCGAGCCGGCGGCGCGCTGCGGCCGCTCGTAGGGCACGCCGATGGCATTGAAGCCGACCCAGGCGAACAGGCCCTTCATGAAGCGGTTGCGCTCGGGCAGCTGCCGCAGCACCTCGACGGCGCGGCGATCGACCAGCCGGAAGTCGCCCACGTTGGGCGGGATGCGCACCGGAGACATGGAGTTGAACACCCGGTAGAACCAGCCGGCCGAGACGCGCTTGGCCGTCGTGTCGGCGTGGCGCGTCGAGCGGATGCCGTAGACGATGTCGTAGCCTTCGCGCCAGCGCGCGATGAAGGCGCCGATCAGTTCGGGCGGATCCTGCAGGTCGATGTCCATCGGCACCAGGATGTCGCCGCGCGCGTGGTCGATGCCGGCGGTGAGGGCAGCTTCCTTGCCGAAGTTGCGCGACAGGTTGACGATGCGCAGGCGGCGGTCGCGGCGGCTGCGGTCGAACAGGTGCGCGAAGGTGTCGTCGAGCGAGCCGTCGTTCACGAACACGATCTCGAAGCGGATGCCGTCGCGCTCCAGCATCGGCGTCACCGTGTCGAGGAAGATGTCGATCGTCTCCTCTTCGTCGAACACCGGCACGACCAGCGACAGCAGCGGATCGACCGGCCGGCGCGCGCGCTGGACGGCGAGCTGGTGCTCCAGCGCCACGTCCCTGGCGGTGGCGCTTGCGGTGGAAAAGGGAAGGCTCTGCTCGGGCACGAACTCGGATCCGCGGAATGCCTTAGGCGGACACGGCTTCGACGTTGCCGTTCAGGTCCATGATGCCGAGCTCGACGATGAGCTGCGGCTGGCGCTTCAGCGCCTGGGTGCGGAAGGCTCGGAGCGCCTCGCTGAGCTTCTCGGTCTCGAAGGCCTTGTCGGTCTTGAGGCGGTCGCCATAGGCCAGCGCCGCCGCGCCGCAGTCGCGATGCGTCATGCCGATCAGGCGCTTCACATTGTGCAGCTGGCACGAAATGTCGAGATTGGCCTCCCAGGCGGCGCGCCACTCCTGGAAGATCGGCGCCACCGCCGCGACCGGGCCGCCGGCGATGTTGAACTGGCTGTATTTGTTCTGCCAGCCGCGCGAACTCATGTACTTCCAGGTGTCGGTGGTGAAGCGCGGATCGATGCACTTCATCAGCATTGCCTCGTAGCCTTCGTCGAGCGCCAGCGCCGGACCGGTTGCCGAAACGGTGGCAGCGACGGCCGCGGCACCGAGGCCGAGCCCCAGGACTTTGCGACGGGAGAGGGCTGCGAGGCAGCCGCAGCCGGCATGGTGGAGGTGTCTCATCGGAATGTGGCCTTGCCCTGTTGTGCCAGACCGCCGTCGGGGCCGGCGATCCAGGTGGTGACCGAGCCGTCCGGTTCGCGGCGGCCCTGTACGCTGAGCGTCGCGCCGCCGAACACCGGCGACAGGGCGCGGAACTCGAAACTCCGGACCACCTTATCGGGGTTGGAGCGCCGCGCCAGTTCGATCTGCAGCATGCCCATAAGAGGCCCATGCACGATCAGGCCTGGATAACCCTCGACGCCGGTCACATAGGGCTGGTCGTAGTGGATGCGATGGCCGTTGAAGGTGAGGGCGGAGAACCGGAACAGCAGGACCGGATCGGCCAGGACATGGCGCGTCCAGGTCGCATCCGCGGGGGCCGGCTTCGGCGGCTTCGGCGCCTCGCCGGGCTTGGCGGCCTCGCGATAGACGATGTCGTGTTCCTCGACAAAGGAGACGCCGCGCGGTCCTGAAATCGTGTGCTGGACGGTCACGAACACCATCGAGCCGGTGGAGCCGGTCTTGGGCTCGACCGACTTGATCTCCGAGAGGCGCTCGATGGTCTCGCCGACCCGGATCGGCTCGCCGTCGAAGGTGAAGCGGGAACCGGCCCACATGCGACGGGGCAGGGGAACGGGCGGCAGGAAATCCCCGCGCTCGGCATGGCCGTCGGATCCGATCTTCGACTGGGGCGCGATCTCCAGGAAATAGAGCCAGTGCCAGAGCGGCGGCAGGGGATCGCCGTTCTTCGGATCGGCATCCTTCTCGTCGAAGGTCGCGGCCAGCGCGCGGACCGGAAAGGGGGCGGCAAGATCCTCCACCGACTGTGTCCGCCCGATCCAATTCTTGAGATTCTCCAGTGACATGAACGACTTTCCTCCCTGCGGGGCGTGACATTGCCACTGCGAAGGCAGGGTGGAAAGACGCCGTCCCGGTCGCTATATACCGCCCGCACGATACTGCCCAACCGGAGCGGCTTATGACCACGTTCGATGATCGCGAAAAGGCCTTCGAGGCCAAGTACGAGCACGATGAGGAGATGAAGTTCAAGGTCAACGCCCGCCGCAACAAGCTGCTGGGCCTGTGGGCCGCCGGCCTTCTGGGCAAGACGGGCGCCGACGCCGAGGCCTATGCGAAGGAAGTCGTGATGGCCGATTTCGAGAAGCCGGGCGATGCCGACGTCATGCACAAGCTGGTCAAGGACCTCGCGGCCGCCGGCAAGCCGACGGAAGAGCACACGATCCGCAAGCAGTCCGAGCGCCTGGCCGATGAGGCCAAGAAGCAGATCATGACGGAGGTCCGTTAGCCGGACCGTCCGTCGAGGTCGTGGTGAGCAGGTCTACGCCTGCTTGCCCATGCCCTCGTCGCGCCACTCGCGGCGCATGCGCTGGATCTCGGTTTCGTTCGGCCGATAGGCTGGCGCGTTCGGATCGAAGGTCGTCCAGCCTTCCTCGCGCCAGGACGCGGCCCGTTCCGTGGGATCGATCGGCCGGTGAACGGACATCAGCCCTTCGATGCGCGCGACCTCCGTGTCGGGGACACGGGCGGTGACCAGCGTGGCTCCGCGGCGAACCGCTTCCGCGTGGACCGCTGCGACCTCGTCCTCCACACCCGATCCGATCAGCGCGCCCATCAGGCCACCCGTCGCGACGCCGGCGGCCGCGCCCACGGCCGTCGCAGCCAGCCAGCCTGCCGCGACCACCGGGCCTAGACCGGGAATGGCCAGGAGGCCGATGCCTGCCAGGAGGCCCGCCCCGCCACCGACCACACCGCCGATGCCTGCGCCCGCCGCCGTGTCCGAGACGGCATCGTCCTCGGCATACTGTTCGGTCACGTGCCTGTTGGCCACGATGCTCACGTCGGAGGACGGGATTCCCGCTTTCTCGATCGCGGTCACGGCGGCTCGCGCCTGGGCATAGCTGTCGTAGGAGTGGCTCACCGTCTTCATCGCGTCCTCCTCGGGGATTGAGGCAGTACAACAGAGGTGGAGGGGGCAAGGTTGCCCCGTGTCCGGACGCTGCTGTGCAATCGGCAGCCTTGGATATGCAGAGATTGTCGTCTCGGCGCGGCAGCCTTGCTCTAGGATTCCGGGGTGAAACGAAGCCTGCTCCTGGCCCTAGCGCTGTGTGGCGCGTCCGGAGCCCATGCCGCCGATCCGCTTGCTGCCGATGAAGTGCTCGCCGCGTATTGCGTGGGAGCGGCACAGGTGCGCGTGCTGGCGTATGAGCAGATGGCCGCTGCCGCGTGTGGATCGGAAATCGTGCAGTGCAGGGCTGCCCGCCAGCTCGCGGCCGGGGCCTTGCCTCGATTGCGGCGCGAACTGGAAGCGGCCAATGCCACGCTGGCCTCTCATCACCTGCTCGACGACGGACACCGCCCGGAGGCCCGCCGGCCCGGCGTGTGGCAACAAGTTGGAGAGGCGATGGGGAGAGGCGAGCGGGAAGCGCTTGTCTGCCTGAACCTTCGGGTTCCCGGATTCCCGGAGGTTGCCGGCGACATCGGTCAGAGCTGTCGCCGGGTCGAGGCCTGTTCCACCTCGCCCACCTCTTGAGCGACTCCGGAGCCCGCTGGGCGAGAAATCCTGTGCATCGCTGCAACCTTCTGGTCCTGTGTTCGCTTAATGACGCAGTGAGCCGGAGGGTCCCTTCCCTACATGCGTCTCTTTAACCTCGTCGTCTGGCTGGTCGCCGCCGCTGTGGCGGGTCCGGCGGCTGCCCGTGATTTCACTTCATCGGACATCTATCCGTTCGACTATCCGACGGTCCGCGCGGTGGCCCATTTGGCCGACCTGATGCGCGAACGCAGCGGGGGGCGCCTGATCGTCTCGGCTCTCGGCGCTGCCGACCAGCAAACCGAAAACTACACGCTGGGCGAGCTGCGCAACGGTACGCTCGACATGGCGCGGGTGAGCCTTGCCGTTCTCAACAGCGCAGTGCCCGCCACCACCGTCCTGACGCTGCCCTATATTTTTCGGTCGACCGCGCACGAGCGCCGCGTGCTGGACGGACCGATCGGCCAGGAGATCCTGGCCATGCTCGAGCGCGCTGGCGTCGTCGGGCTGGTTTTCTACGATGGCGGCCCCCGGTCGACCTATGGTGACCGGCCGGTGCGGTCGCCTGCCGACCTGCGTGGCGCGAAGTATGGGGTCCAGCAATCCTCGAACTGGGCCTCCGTGGTGCGCGCGATGGGGGCGCTACCCGTCGTCCTGCCGCTGATACGCGTCGACCCGTCGATGCGCGCGGGCATCGTCGACGTGACCGATGGCAACTGGTCGTCCTTCGTCGCCCTGCAGCATCATCGCGTGGCGAGGTTCTTCAGCCAGACGGAGCATGCCCGGTCACCAGGTGTCGTGCTCTTCTCGCGGCGTGTCTGGGACACGTTGTCGGACGAGGAACGGTCGATCATCCGGTCCGCTGCCCGGGATTCGGTCGCCTACTACCGGCGACTCTGGGATGACCACGAGGCCGAGGCCCGTCGTATCGCCGAGGCGGCGGGCGTTCAGATCGTGAGCGACGTCGACCTGCCTGCCTTCACCTCGACTCTCGTGCCACTCCATGCCACCGCCGTCTCCGATGCGCGCCTCAAGGCATTGGTCGACCGCATCAAGGCCGACCCTGGTCCGTAGGCAGCCGCCCGCCCGCTATCCAATTGCTCCGCCGCTGCCTAGGATCAGGCAGGGGAGAGGGTTGGATGAACATTGCCCGTTGGGTGCCCGGTCTTACGGCCGCGCGTGGCTACCAGGCGTCGTTCCTGCCGCGTGACCTGGCGGCGGGTGTGACCCTGGGGGCAGTCATGGTGCCGGTCGGACTCGCCTATGGCGAACTGGCCGGTCTCCCGTTGGCGGGCCTTTACGGCAGCATGCTGCCGCTGCTCGCCTACGCGCTGTTCGGCAGTTCCCGTCATCTCGTCGTCGGGCCCGACACTGCCATGGCCGCCATCGTCGCGGTGGCCGTGGCGCCGCTGGCGCTGGGCGATCCCGCACGGCTGGCACTGCTCGCGGCAGGCCTCGGCGTCATGGTCGGGGTGATCTGCCTGCTGTCCGGTCTGCTGCGGCTGGGCTTCGTCGCCAACTTCCTGTCCAAGCCGGTGATCACCGGCTTCCTGCACGGGCTAGCGCTCGTGATCGTTGGCGCGCAGCTTCCGAAGGTCCTTGGCCTCAGGGTCGAGGGCGCGACGACCCTCGACCAGTTCGTCGCGACGGTACGGCAACTCGGACACGCCAACCTGGCAACCCTGGCGATCGGCGCCT
>Ga0102832_1001137_pt1 | contig 23355 bp, 21 predicted proteins | sample EBPBio282013_DNA_FD_88942 | JGI IMG/M metagenome (GOLD analysis project Ga0102832, IMG submission 88942) | Wastewater treatment Type I Accumulibacter community from EBPR Bioreactor in Madison, WI, USA - Reactor 2_5/28/2013_ DNA (Illumina Assembly) | ecosystem: Engineered > Bioreactor > EBPR >... | reverse complement strand
CAACAAGGAATATTATCCCAATATTATACTTGACGTACCCAAATGTCAGAGGGTAGGTTTGGCATCGTGGAAACGGGGCTGAGTGAGAACGGACATTGGTCTGGCTCCTTGATGCCAAACCTACCCTCTGACATTTGGGTACGTCAAGTATAATATTGGGATAATATTCCTTGTTGCGTCGCCCGGGCCCGGCTATCCTCTGCGCCTGCTCTTTGACCCCGTCCATCCGACCAGCAGCCTTGCCCCATCGCCCGCCCCGGCGAATTTGTCCAAAACCGACACGCGAACTGCTTATGAACCGGAAAAACCCGCCCTGCCGGCCCTCGCCCGAGGTTGACGCCCGCGCCGCCCCCCCCTAGAAGCGCCCCCTCACGAGGTAAGCCATGAAGATCCGTAATTCCCTGAAGACCGCCAAGACCCGCGACAAGAACTGCCAGATCGTGCGCCGCAAAGGCCGCATCTACCTCATCAATAAGAAGAACCCGCGTTTCAAAGCGCGCCAGGGCTAGGCGCGAAAGCGAGGGTCTTCCGAGCGGGAGGAATACTGGGCCGCTACGCTGGTAGCGGCCCTGATTTTTTTGAGAAGGCGGTATATCCGCCGCACGGACTCGCGACAGGGGCTGCCGTATCGGCGGCCCGTTTTATTTCCATCATACGCGTTGCGTGGTTCGCAAAGTCACACTGCGCGGGCGTGCCGCGCTGTGCTCGGTGCGTGATACGAATCGAAGCAGGCCGCGACGACACGCACCCAGGGTTTACCCTCGTCCGTCATCACAAGGTCGTTTCGGTTTTCCCACCGGCAAAGCCCATCCTCGACGAGCGGGGCAAGCGCGGGAGCAGCCTGCACAGCGATGTCCGGACTGATTGTGCAGCGGGCATTGCACATCAGGTTCATGATGATTTCCCGGCGCCGGGCATCCTCCGCGGTGAGGTGGCGACCGCGCACGGTCGCGAGGCGGCCGCTCGCGATGGTATCAATATAACTCTCTATGCCGGGGTCGTTTTGCGCATAGCTCATCGGAAGCGCGCTGATCGCCGAGGCGCCAAAGCCCAAGAGTGTTGGGCTTGTGTCGGTGGTGTAGCCCTGGAAATTTCGATTGAGAGTTCCGTTCGCCGCCGCACGCGCCATCTTGTCGTCTGGGGCGGCAAAGTGATCGATGCCGATTTGCACGAAACCATGCTCCGTCAGCGTCTTTTGCGCGGCCGAAAAGAGCGCGAGACGCTGCGCCGCATCCGGAAGCGGCAAGCGCTCAACCAATTTCTGATGTTTTTTCATCCACGGCACATGAGCGTAACCGAACAGTGCGATGCGCTGAGGGGTCAAGCTGATGGCCAATTCGATGGTGCGTGCGACGGTTTCCGGTGTCTGTAGCGGCAGTCCGTAGATCAGATCGATATTCAGGTCGCGCAGACCGGCGCGCCGCAACGCCATAACGCCGCGTTCGACTACCGAAAACGGTTGGATACGATTGATCGCTTCTTGAACCGGCGCATCAAAGTCCTGCACGCCGATACTCACGCGATTGACTCCTAAGGCGGCAAGCTCATCGGCGATTTCGCCGTCGAGGGTGCGTGGGTCTGCTTCAACGGAAAAATCCGTGTCTGGCGCAAGATCGAATTGCGCGCGAAGAGCCTGCGTCACCGCCTCCCGCCCCGCACGCGGGCCCCATGTGGGCGTGCCGCCGCCAAAATGAATGCTATCGACCTTCTTCCGCCCGGGAATAAGGGCCGCCACCATTTCAATCTCGCGCCGCACCGCCGTCGCATAGGGCATCATTGCGCCGGAGTCGTTCGCCACCTTCATATTGCAGCCGCAGTACCAGCACAGCGAACGGCAAAACGGAAAGTGTATGTACAGCGATAACGGCGCCTGCGTCTCGATCCCGGCCAACGCCGTGGCGAAAGCCTCAGATCCGAAATCGAACGTGAAATGCGGCGCCGCCGGATAGCTTGTGTATCGCGGCACGGGTAGATCGTATTTCTTCAGCCAGGCGCTGGTGTTCTCCATGGGAACCGCGAAGTCCTCTGATCATGTGGCGTCGGTCCCATTTTTTCCCAGCGGCCTCGTTCCGGCCTTGACCAGAGTCAATTCACGGAATCCCCCGCGAGGGCACCTTTGGGGAATGCGGTTTCGCCTTATTACCACCAGCGTCGCTATCTTTCTTCTTGCCGCTTCAGCCATTGGCGCATCCGCTCAGGATGGCAAGGAGACTCACCTCGTCATTGATCGCGCCGATCCGATCGCGGGGCTCGCAGCTCAAGCATCGACCGGCCGGACCGCCCTGGAATTTGAGCCAGATCACGGGTTTCTGCGCGCGCTGCTTCAATATTTGAGTATTGATACTCACACCCAAATTCTCGTCTTCTCGAAAACGAGTCTCCAAGACAAGTGGATCGGCCCTTCCGCGCCTCGTGCGATTTACTTCAACGACCGCGTAGCCGTCGGGGCCGTGCAGAACTCGTCTGTTCTTGAAATCATGGCGCCCGCGAGTATGGGCTATGTCTTCTACACCTTAGAGAACAAGAGCGCCGGTTCGCCGCGCTTTACCAAGCACGAAGGCGCGGACTGCGGGCGTTGTCACGGGGCGGACAATCTCGAGCCAGGGCTCATTGTCGCAAGCACGCCTGTCACCCGCGACGGGACACCGGTCTTCATTCCCAGTCAACGGCCGCCACGTCTCTTCGAGTTTACGGATCACACGACGCCGGTCGGGGAGCGGTGGGGCGGATGGTACGTTACGGGCTCACACGCGGGGCAGCCGCATCTCGGCAATGGCGCGTTTACTTACGATGATGCCGGTCGGCCGCAAATTCAAAACGCCGATGCGTTCAGCGTCACCGATTTATCAGGATATTTCGACACCTCACGCTATCTGGAGCCCACCAGCGATATCGTTGCGCTCATGGTGTTCGAACACCAGGCCAAGATGACCAACATGCTTTTGGCCGCTGGCGTGATGGCAAGGCGGACGAATCATATTGCGGCTGCGGCCGTCGAGGACATTGTCGCGTATATGCTTTTTGCGGATGAAGCGCCGTTGATCGGGCCGGTGAGCGGAGGGGAAGCATTTCAGTCCGCGTTCGCCGGTTCCGGCCAGCGGGATTTGAAGCGCCGGTCACTGCGCGATTTCGATCTCCGTACGCGCCTTTTCAAGTATCCGCTGAGTTATATGATCTATAGCCCGGTGTTCGAATCTTTGCCGCCGTTCGCAAAACAAGCGATCTATGCGCGGCTTCTCGATATCCTAGAAGGACGCGATATGCCGCCGCGCTTTGCGCGGCTTTCCAGCGAAGATCGCCGCAATATTATGGAAATTCTACGCGCGACGAAGCCTGACTTCGGCGCCGCCAATTAAGCGCGACGCCTCTTCGCCGACGCCGTGCGCCTCAACCTACTCCGGTTTCGCCGCCGATCCACACCACGCGCACCATATTGGTGGAGCCGACCTTGCCAAACGGCATGCCGGCGGTGATCACCAGCGACTTGCCGTCCTGGCCGATGCCGCATTGAAGCGCAGTCTTCACCGCGACATCACCGATGTCGTCCACGGAGTGGATGAAATCCCCCACGACGGAATGGACGCCCCAGACGAGGCCAAGACGGCGGCCCGCGCTCAAGTTTGGCGTGATGCACAGAATCGGCACCTCGGGGCGTTCCTGCGCCGCGCGCAAGGTTGTCGACCCGGACGAGGTGAAGGTCACGATGGCCGCGGCCTTCAGCGTGTGCGCGATCTGACGCGCCGCCGCCGTGATCGCGGCGGGCGAGGAGTCCTCGGTTTCCTGGTGGCCGGCCTGCATCAGCGCGGCGTAGTGTTCGTCGCTTTCAACCGACTGGATGATACGGTGCATGGTCGCCACCGCGCGCACCGGGAACATGCCGGACGCGCTTTCGGCCGAAAGCATGACCGCGTCCGCGCCGTCGTAGACCGCGGTTGCCACGTCCGAGGCTTCGGCGCGCGTCGGCACCGGCGACTTCACCATGCTATCCAGCATCTGCGTCGCAACGACGACCGGTTTGCCGTGTTTGCGGCAGGACCGGATGATTCGCTTCTGCAGCACCGGTACGCGTTCCAGCGGCATTTCCACGCCGAGATCGCCGCGCGCGACCATGACGGAGTCCGACAGCGCCACGATGGCGTCCAAATGATCGAGCGCGGAGGGTTTCTCGAGTTTGGACAGCACGCCCGCGCGACCTCCGACAAGGTGGCGCACTTCCGCCACATCTTCCGGGCGTTGCACGAAACTCAGGGCGACCCAGTCCACGCCTTGCGAAAGGCCAAACGCAAGATCGGCGCGGTCCTTCTCTGTCACCGCCGGGATCGGCAATGTCACGTCGGGTACGTTCACGCCCTTGCGATTCGAAATCGCGCCGCCGACGATCACTTCGCACTCGGCGAAGTCAGGTCCGCACGAACGCACCTTCAAGCGCAGGTGACCGTCGTCGATCAAAAGGCCTGAACCTGGCTTCAGCGCGGCGAAGATTTCCGGATGCAACAGGCTCACGCGTGTCTCGTCTCCGATCTCGTCCCTGAGATCGACGCGGAACATCGCGCCCGTCTTCAGTACTGCGCCGTCGTTCTTGAACTTGCCCACGCGGAGCTTCGGCCCCTGCAGGTCCATCAGGATGGTGATGGGCCGGCCCACTTTCTTTTCCAGCGCGCGGATCTCCTTGATAGATCCCGCATGATCTTCGTGGCTGCCATGACTGAAGTTCAGCCGGAAGACGTCGGCACCTTCTTCGTAAAGGTCGGAGATGACATCCGGCGCGCGGCTCGACGGACCGAGGGTCGCGATGATCTTGGCTTGGCGGCCGCGATGGCCCAGAGGAATGCTGTTCATGCCTTCAAGAGTACAGTCTCTAGCGAGGCCGCGCCAGCGCCAGTCCGATGACAATGCCAACGGCGCCAACCACTTGCATGCCCGAGAGAGTCTCGTCGAATAGGATCCAGGCCGCGAGGGTCGGGATCACCGGCTGTAGCAGTAAGATCAGTGCGCTGAAGTTAGACGAGATGTAACCTAGCGAAAGGGCGATGAGGGTCTGCCCGGCGACTTGGGTGAGGAGCGCTGTCCCAATCACGACCAGCCAGCCTTCGGTGGTCGTGGGTATCAAGGCGGCTTCCACCGCGGGCGCGAGCATCCACAGGATTACGGCTGAACCCGCGCTACTGAACACCATAAGGGTCATCGTCGAGGCGCGTTTCCGGGAGCGCGCGACCGCCAGCAGATAGGCCGCGTAGAAGGCCGCCGCCACGAGACTCAGCGTGTCGCCGATGAAATTTCGAGACGACATCGCGAGGCTTTCGGACATCATCACCGCCGATCCTGCGATGCCGACCACGAGGCCCACAAGGAACATCCGGCTCGGTTGCTCGCGGAATAGGAGCCACGAACCCAGCACCACGAACACTGGCGCACCGTTGGCCAGGAACGAGGCGCTCGCAACGGACGTCAATGTGACCGAGGAATTCCACAACGCGAGATCGCTCGCGAAGAACACGCCGGCGAGAAGCAGCAGCCAAAGATCCTTGCGGTCGAGTCCGCGGATGCCGGCCCCCGGGCCGGTCTCGAAGCGCAACATGAGGGCAAGGAACGGGAGCGCGAGCGTCAGACGCCACGCGCCGGTGGCCACGGGTCCGATCTCCGAGAGACGCACGAAGATCGGCGCCGAGGTGGTGCACACTAGCCCTAGAAAGAAAATAAGATACGACCAGCGCTCGACGAAACGGCGCTCTTTGGCGGCCGGCTCGGCGGCCGGGGGAAGGCCGCTCCTGGCGGCTTGATCGGGGGAAATGCTCATAAAGCCCAGGTTTTTCTAGGCTTATGTCATGGCGTGACATGCCATGCAATTGGCGCAAAATGGGCTATAGTGATCCTGTTTTCACGGGTTCTAAAAAGGGAGTGTCATGAAGATCCTGAAGTCCGCGGTGGCCCTGGCCGGCCTGTTCCTGAGCCTGATCGGCTCCGTGTCGGCCGCCGACAATCCGATCATGGGCCAGTGGATCGACAAGCTTCCGAGCGGCGCCTCGATGATCATCGAATTCACGCCCGAGCGCATCTCCTTCACCAGCGTCACCCCTGACGGCAACTTCCTGCCGGCCAGCGTCTTCCCGGTCACTTATCAGGCGCAGGGCAAGGATCAGTATGTCGTCGCGATCGAAGGCCAACCAGCCGAACCGATGGCGGTGATGATCACGGGCATCGGCAAAATCAGCCTCAAGTTCCCAGGCCGCGGCGAACGCGATCTCGTGCGCTATGTGGCCGACGCCGCTCCCGCCAGCCCGAACGCGCCCGCCAAACCGAAGGGCCACCCCTAACGGCTCTATGGATCCCGTTGAGCTCATCAACCCGCAAGGCCTCGCCGATCTCGTCATTACCGGCGACCACGCCGGCAACGCCGTCCCGCCAGAGCTGAACGACCTCGGTCTGCCTGCGGCGGAACTCGCGCGCCATATCGGATGGGATATCGGCGCTGCCGGTGTCGCGCGGAAACTGGCTAGGCGCCTTGGCGCCACCGCCGTGCTCGCGCGCGTCTCGCGGCTGGTGATCGATCCCAACCGGCCGCTCGGTGAACCGGAAAGCATCCCGGCTGTCAGCGACGGCTCACCCGTTCCGGGCAATCAGAACCTCGGCGCCGCCGATCGCGCCGCGCGCGCGGCCAGTTACTTCCAGCCGTATCATGCCGCGATCGACGGTCAGATCGAGCGGTTGCGGCGGGCAGGGCGCATGCCTGCGGTCCTATGCATGCACAGCTTCACACCGCAGCTGAGCCACAAGGGCAAACCACGTCCCTGGCATATCGGCGTGATGTCCAGCTTCGACCGCGAACTCGCGGACTATCTGATTGCCGCGCTTTCGGCGAAAGAAGGACTCGTTGTTGGCGATAACGAACCCTATTCGGGTATCACGCACGGTTACGCGCAGAAGCGGCACGGCCTTGCGCAAATGCTCCCGCACGCCCAGTTGGAGATCCGCCAGGACCTCATCGGCGATGAGGCGGGGCAGGAGCGCTGGGCCGATCTGCTCGCCGACGTGATGACACGCTGGATGAAACGTGGACTTATCGAGGTGGCCAATGGATGAATTAACGCGACTCAAAATCGAAGCGGCGGCCTTCCGCGGCCTCGTCGATCATCTGCGCAAGCGCGCCGATGTCCAGAACATCGACATCATGAACACGGCTGGCTTCTGCCGGAACTGTCTCGCCAAATGGTACAAGGCCGCCGGCGAGCACTATGGCGCGCCCATGAGCTACGAAGCCGCGCAGGAAGCCGTTTACGGCATGCCCATCGGCGAGTGGAAGGCGAAGCATCAGAAACCCGCGAGCGCCGAGCAGCAAAAAACATTCGAAGCGACAGCGCCGCTGCACGCCAAGATTGGCGTGATCGAATAGCAACACCGCTCCCGTCCCCGATATCCCCATTATCCACAGCTTGTTCGCCGGGCAGGCGCTGCTATGGTCCGCCCTCGTTTTCACTTTTTTGACGTGTGAGGGCTACGATGCCGGACGGCGCAACGACGACTGATAAAGGGGTTTCCGCCCAACGGCTGAAAAGCTTCATCGAGCGCATCGAGCGTTTGGAAGAAGAGCGCAAGGCCCTCGGCGGCGATCTGCGCGAAGTCTATTCCGAGGCGAAAGGCGGCGGCTTCGACGTGAAGATCATCCGTCAGGTTGTGAAGCTCCGCAAAATGGACAAAGCCGACCGTCAGGAACAAGAAGCGCTGCTGCAAGTCTATCTCGACGCGGTCGGCGAGTGACCCGCCGCCCCCGAGGTTTTGGCCGCCGAGCCAAAACCTCCTTTATATTCGGTGGGTCGCGATCGGACGATCGCGACTGGTCAGGGCGATCCACCCATAATCGCATCCCCAATCAAAGCCGCCGCGACCATCGCCGCGGCGAGACCGGCGCCTCCGAGGATGAGTTTTACGCGCTGCCCTTTGGCGCGCCCCATGAGGATGATGCAGAGGCAGGCGGCGGCGACGAGGAGCGACAGCAGAATATTATCGGCAGCTACAACCATCTGCTTGCTCACCGTTTGAAGCGGCTCCGGCGCCAAAGCGCCTCGAGCGGGCGCTCGTCGCGGACTATCCGCTAATACAGATTATCCAACGTCTCGCGGTACTCACGCAGCACCGCGTGGCGACGCACTTTCAAGCTTGGCGTGAGCTGACCGTTTTCGATAGTGAACGCCTGCGCGGCGAGAGCGAACTTGCGCACCTTCTCGACGGGGCTGAGTTGCAGGTTCGCATGTTCCACCGCATGTCCCACCGCATTGCGGAATTCGTGGTTTTGCACCAGCACCCCAAGGTCATTGGGTTGGCCATGCTCTTGAGCCCAGGCCGCGGCGAAGTCCGTGCTCGGCACGATCAGCGCCGTGATGTAGGGACGTTTGTCGCCGTAAACCATCGCCTGCTCGATGGCGTCCTCAAGACACAAAACCCCCTGGACCCGCTGCGGCGAAACGTTGTCGCCGCCTGAATTGACGATGATGTCCTTCTTACGGTCGGTGATTTCGATGTAACCGTCCTCATCGAAGCGGCCGATATCGCCCGTGTGCAACCAACCACCTTCGTCGATCACCGCGATCGTGCCATCCGGATCGTTCCAATAGCCCTTCATCACGAGTTCGCCGCGCACGAGGATTTCTCCGTCATCGGCGATCTTCACTTGGACGCCCTTTAAGGCCGGGCCGACTGTCTTGAGTTTCACGCGTTTGGGCGGGTTCGCGCTGACGACGGGGCCTGCTTCGGTCTGACCGTAGCCTTGCAGTAGCGGAACACCGAGCGCGATAAAGAACATTCCGACGTCGTAGTTCAATGGGGCGCCGCCCGAGACCATCGCTTTTAGCCTGCCGCCGAAGCGCGCGCCGATCTTGCTGCGCACAAACCTGTCGCAGGCAAGGTCGCGCATCTTGTCCCACAGCGACATTTTTTCCGGCTCTTCATAGCGTTTGCGGCCGAGTTCCAAGGCAAGGTCGAACATCTTGCGCTTGAAGTCGGGCTGCGTGCGCAGGCTTTGCAGGATGCGAGCGCGCATGCTTTCGTAAAGCCGAGGCACGGCGGTCATGATCGTCGGCCGCGCCTCTAGCATGTTCGTCGAGAGCGTTTCCACGCGCTCCGCGTAGTAAAGCTGTGCGCCCACCGAAATCGGGAAGAATTGTCCGGCGGAATGTTCATAGGCGTGGGAGAGGGGCAGGAATGACAGGAACACCTCGTCCGCAAGGCCTAGCGTGCGCAGGAGATCCGTGGCGCCGTCGCAGTTGGCGAGGATGTTGCCGTGTGTGAGCATCACGCCGCGCGGTAAGCCGCCGGTCCCGGACGTATAAATCAGGCAGGACACGTCGCCGCGCTTCAATTCCTCGACGTCGCCGGGCGCGGCCGTGTGACGGTGGCTGGTGAGTTCGGCCCAGGAATGCACCTCGACTTCGGAGCGAAGGACCTTCTCCGCGTCCTCGTACACATAGATCGCAACTTTTTGATCGGCTTCGGCAGCGGCTGCGATGACATGGCGCGCAAGCTGCGCCGTGGAGACCAGCGCGATCCGTGCGCCTGAATCATTGATAATGTGAAGGTGATTGACGGCCGTGTTGGTCGTGTAGGTCGGCACGGAAATCGCGCCGATCGCCATAATCGCGACGTCGGCGATCAGCCATTCCGGCCGGTTCTCGGCGACCAGCATCACACGGTCGCCGGGTTTGACGCCGGCTGTTTTCAGGCCGTGGGCGAGCGTGGACACTCTTTCGGCGACCTCCGTCCAGCTTTGCGAGCGGTAGGCCCCGTTCTCCTTTTGCCAGAGGAAGGCGCGGTCTCCTAGCTTGCGCGCCTGGGCATAGAACATGCCCGGCAGGCTCGCCACGGTCTGCGTGTCGATTTCGTAGGACAATTGCGCCAAAGGCCCCTCCCTATGGCCCATTCTTCAAGAGATTATCTAAATATGTCCAGTGCATTGGCGTTGGCAGCGCGATTTCGTACCTTATATAGGACCTCATCTGCTTCTTTTTCTCGGACATGAAACAATGACAAATCCCGTTACAGATCGTCGCGTCCTTAAAGACGAGCCCGCGAGCGGCGCCGCCGTTAACCTTGGGGACCTTCCCGCCTGGAAGCTTAGCGATCTGTATGCGGGGCCCGACGATCCGGCCATCGCGGCGGATTTCACCCAGCTCGACACACGCATCGCGGCCTTCGAGAAGCATCGCGGTAAAGTCGCCGATCTCTCCAGCGCCGCCTTCTTCGCCGCGATCGCCGAGTATGAGGCGATCAGCGAGATCACCGGCAAGATCGGGCGTTTCTATCAGAACATCAGCGACCGCCTGACCGTCCTTGGCGGCAGGCTCCTTTTCTTCCCTCTTGAGATCAACCGTCTGGAAGACGACGTGCTCGCGCAGAAGATGTCCGACGTGCGCGCCCGCCACTATCACCCCTGGGTGAGAGACCTGCGGATCTCGCGCAAGCACGAGCTCAGCGACGATCTTGAGAAGCTCTTCCTGGACAAAAGCACCACCAGCCGTACGTCCTGGGTCCGTCTGTTCGACGAAACCCTCGCGGGCGTGCGTGTCACCGTGGAAGGCGAGGCGGCGCCGATGACGCTCACCGCCGCCCTCAACCGCTTATCCGATACTGATGAGACGAAGCGCCGCGCCGCCGCCAAAGGCATTGGCGCAGCGCTGGGCGAGAAAGCCCAGCTCATCACTCTCATCACCAACGTCCTCGCCAAGGATAAATCGACCGAGGACGAATGGCGCAAGTTCGCGCGCCCTGTGTCCTCACGCAATCTCGCCAACCTCGTGGAAGACGAGGTCGTCGATGCGCTCGTCAGCGCCGTGAAAGGGGCCTACAAGGACACCGCTCATCGCTATTACGCGCTCAAGGCCAAGTGGATGGGCAAGAGCCATCTCGAATATTGGGATCGCAACGCGCCTTTGCCGGCGACGGCAAAGCGTGACATTCCGTGGGGCGAGGCGAAGTCCACGGTCCTCGATGCCTACAACAAGTTCTCGCCGAAGATCGCCGGCATTGCCCAAGACTTCTTTGATAAGAACTGGATCGACGCGCCCGCGCGTCCTGGTAAGGCGTCGGGAGCTTTTTCGCACCCAACCGTCCCGTCGGCGCATCCCTACATTCTCCTGAACTACCTCGGTAGCCCGCGGGATGTCGCCACTCTTGCGCATGAACTCGGCCACGGGGTGCATCAGGTGCTTGCGGCGCCGCAAGGGTATCTCGTCTCCGGCACGCCGCTCACACTCGCGGAAACCGCGTCGGTGTTCGGCGAAATGCTCACCTTCCAATCTCTTCTGGCCCAAGAAACACGTCCGGCGGAACGGCGCGCGCTGCTCGCCGGCAAGGTCGAAGACATGCTCAATACCGTGGTGCGCCAGATCGCCTTCCACGAGTTCGAGCGTCAGGTGCACGACGAGCGCAAGAACGGCGAGCTTTCGATGGAGCGCCTGTGCGAACTCTGGATGGGAATCCAGGGCGACAGCCTTGGCCCGAAGATCCGCTTCGACGACGAATACAAATATTACTGGGCCTATATCAGCCACTTCCTGCATGTCCCGTTTTACGTCTACGCTTATGCGTTCGGGGACTGCCTGGTGAACGCGCTCTATAACGTCTATGCGACGAAGGCTGTGCCGGATTTTGAAGCCAAGTACCTCGATATGCTGGCTGCCGGCGGCAAGCTGCGCCACAAGGAACTACTCGCGCCGTTCGGGTTGGATGCGACCGATCCCGGCTTTTGGCGCCGTGGCATGAAGACCATCGAAGGCTTCATTGATGAATTGGAGAAGATGAGCTAGTGGCGAAAAGCGAGAACACGGTCGGCGGCCGCGTTCGCCGCTACGCGCAAGTGGGCACTGCTATCGGCGGCTTTGCGGCGCGCGTGGCGGGCGAACGCGTTCTCGGAATTAAGGGCGATAGCGCCAAGAACGCCGAAACGTTGAAGCTCGCGCTCGGTGGCCTCAAAGGCCCTCTGATGAAGGTCGCGCAGATCCTCTCATCCATCCCCGAAGCTCTGCCCACCGAATACGCTGCTGAACTTGCGCAACTCCAAGCCAACGCGCCGCACATGGGCTGGCCCTTCGTGAATCGGCGCATGACCACCGAACTCGGCGCCGATTGGAAATCCCGTTTCGCCGCGTTCGAACGCGAAGCCGCCAAGGCGGCCTCGCTCGGTCAGGTGCACAAGGCGCAAACGGTCAAAGGCGACATGCTCGCCTGCAAACTCCAATATCCCGATATGGAATCGGTGGTGGAGGCGGACCTCCGTCAACTGAAACTCGTCTTCGCGGCCTATCGCCGTTTCGACCCCGCCATTGATCCTTCGGAAATCCACAAGGAGATTTCCGAGCGTCTGCGCGAGGAACTCGACTATGAACATGAGGCGAAGAATCTCGCGCTCTATCGCCACATGCTCGCGAAAGAGAAGGACGTGCATATCCCCGATGTGCACGAGGACCTTTCCACGCGGCGCCTGCTGACGATGTCCTGGCTGGAGGGCCGGCCCTTAAAGGACGTCGCCGCCGATGCCGATCAGACGACCCGCGACGCTATCGCGGTGAATATGTTCCGCGCGTGGTATGTGCCCTTCTATCAATACGGTGTCATTCACGGCGACCCGCACCTTGGTAACTACACGGTTCGTCCCGATGCGTCCGTTAATCTCATGGACTTTGGCTGTATCCGTATCTTTGGACCGTCTTTCGTGAAAGGCGTTATCGACCTTTACCGCGCGCTCCAGAGGAACGAGCGCGATCTTGCCGTCTCCGCCTACGAAACTTGGGGCTTTAAGGGTCTCAGCAACGAGGTGATCGATGTCCTCAATATCTGGGCTGCCTTCGTTTATGCGCCCTTGATGGAAGACCGTCCGCGCCTGGTCGAGGAAACCAACGCCGCCGCGTACGGTCGCGACGCTGTCGCTAAGGTGCATAAGGAATTGAAGCGGCTCGGCGGCGTGAAGCCGCCGCGTGAATTCGTCCTCATGGACCGCGCTGCCATCGGTCTCGGTTCGGTGTTCATGCACCTCAACGCCAAAGTGAATTGGTACCGCCTCTTCCACGAAACCATCGAAGGATTCGACGTGAAAAACCTCGCGAAAGTGCAGGGTGCCGCTTTGAAAAAGGCGGAGCTCGCTTAGCGGCCCTTCCTCTCCAGCTTGCGGGCGAGGTTCCGGACGAGAGGCTTACTTACTGACTCTTCGCTTCCTGCGTCGTCGGCGCGCAAGCCTCCGGCGTCACATTGCAATCGCCCTTCAAGTTCATGACGCCGCTCAGAAGGTCGTTTTCGATGGTCACCTGCACGGGGATGAAACGCTCATCCGCGGTGAACAGGATCTTTCCGCGCGACTCCCGCATGCGTTCCTCGCCGCGTTCCGAGAAACCGGCGACGGGCACCAGCGTGGTGTTCACCGTAATCACGGTGTAGGGCTTGTCGTTGATGGTCACGCCGCGAGGCGCGCTGGTGGTAGCAACGATGTCATAGCGGCGTTGGCCGTCGTATACGGGCACACGGAATTTTATCGGCGTCTTGCTCGCGCCTTGCGCCATCACTTGGTGACGGGCGGCAATGAACCCGGCCATCGGGTCCATCGCACCCGCGCGCTGGTTCTCCGGCACGGGCTTTTTCTTGTCGCGGCCTCTATCGTTCTTATTCCACGGCAGCTCGTCGTAGCTAAGCTCCTCGCCGGTTTCGCGCTGGATGTAGCGTTCCTTGGTCGAGGTCAGGCGCGTCGCCGGGTCGTAAGTCATGAGTAGACTGGAGTCGATCTCCGAACCCGACCAGTCGCGCCGGTAGCTCGACGGCAGCGGCGTCGCGACATTCTCTTTGGTTGTGAACGTTCCTTCGCCGCTCAAGTCCGCGCGGAACTCGCGCACCCATTTCGCCACGCCGCCGGCCGTCAGCTTAAGGCTTGTCGTGTAGCTGTCCGAGTCTTGCGAAAGGGAAACGACGGCGTCGCCCACATGCAAGCCGCCGACCATCATTGAATAAGCCAGGCGCTCATTTTGCGGCACATCTTGGGCAAAAGTCGGCGCACTCAAAGCTGCGAAGGTCAGCAGCCCTCCTACGGTGCGCGTCGCCAAACAGCGGTAGAAATCGTGCATCGGGTATCCTCCGGTGCCTTCCGCAATGAATCTATAGGGATTCTCCTTGGTTTTTCTAGGGCGGCACGCTCCATGCCACGAAAAGATCTCTTTCGCTCCCGCAGCAATTGCCGGGAGAGTTGGCAAGGTTGCGTGAACTGTGTCAGGTTTCCAGCTTACCAGTGTCGCTCGTTACAAAGGCAGGTCTGTAAAAAGTTAGTCCCTCCAGGTTGCTTGGAGGGTTCATTTGGGGGATTTCCATGCAGATTGGCGTACTGAAGGAGCGCCGCGCGGGCGAAACGCGCGTCGCGGCCACACCCGATACTGTCAAAAAACTCGTGGCCGCCGGCTGTCAGGTAACAGTCGAAACCGGGGCGGGCACGGGCTCCCAGATTAGCGATGCTCTGTTTCAGGAAGCCGGTGCGACCATCGCGCCCACCGCGGCCGCTGCTGCGGCCTCCGACGTTGTTTTCAAAATTCAGAAGCCGATGACCGCCGCCGAAGGCGCGGATGAAGTCGGTTACCTCAAATCCGGCTCGATCCTGATGGCGCATCTGTCCGCGCAAACCAGCAGGGACTTGATGCAGGCGCTGGCGACGCAGGGTGTCACAACCTTCGCCATGGAACTGATGCCGCGCATTAGCCGCGCGCAAGCCATGGACGTGCTCTCCTCGCAGTCAAACCTCGCTGGGTACAAAGCGGTGGTCGACGCCGCGGCCACATTCGGGCGCGCGATGCCGATGATGATGACCGCCGCCGGCACGATTGCTCCAGCCCGTGTGCTTGTGTTCGGCGCCGGTGTCGCGGGTCTGCAAGCCATCGCGACCGCGAAACGCATGGGCGCGGTGGTTTATGCCACCGACGTTCGTTACGCGACGAAGGAACAGGTGGAATCCCTCGGTGGAAAATTCATCGTCGTCGACGAGGAGAAAATGAAAGCCGCCCAAACCGCCGGCGGCTACGCCAAGGAAATGGACGACGACTTCAAGCGCAAGCAGGCCGAGGCCGTGCGTGCCGAAGTCGCCAAGTCCGACATCGTCATCACCACGGCGTTGATCCCCGGCAAACCGGCGCCGCGCCTCGTTGCCGGCGATGTCGTCGCGCTGATGAAGGCGGGCTCCGTGATTGTCGATCTCGCCGCCGAGGCCGGCGGTAACGTCGAAGGCACCGTGAAAGACCAAGCCGCCGTGACCGCCAACGGTGTCACCATCCTTGGCTACACCAAAATGGCCGCGCGCCTCGGGCGCGACGCAAGTTCTCTGTTCGCCAAGAACATTCTCAACTTCATAACGCTGATGCTCGAAAAGGGCACCGGCAACCTGAAGATCAATTGGGACGACGAGTTGGTCAAAGGTACTTTGGTGACGAAGGACGGAAAGATCGTCCATCCGTCGCTCGCGGGTTAAGGGGGGACACTATGGAAATGGCAGCCAATCCAGATACCTTCTGGTACCTCATCACCATCTTCGTGCTCGCGGTGTTCGTTGGCTTCTACGTGGTGTGGAGCGTGACTCCGGCGCTGCATTCGCCCCTGATGGCGGTCACCAACGCGGTATCCAGCGTCATTATCGTCGGCGCGATCCTCGCCGCCGGCCCCGAGCAGATCACCAGTTCCAAGATCCTCGGCTTCTTCGCCGTGGTCCTTGCGTCGGTGAACATCTTCGGCGGGTTCATCGTCACCCAGCGCATGCTTGCCATGTTCAAGAAGAAGGGCAAATAGCATGTCGCCAGGCGCAACCCTCTTCGCTTACATCGTCGCGGGCGTCTTCTTCATCCTGACGCTGCGCGGTCTGTCCAGTCCCGAAACCTCCCGCAAGGGCAACATGTTCGGGATGGTGGGAATGGCCATCGCCATCTTTACCACTCTGACATCGCCCGTCGTGCAGGAGTATGTCTGGATCGTCGCGGGCATCGCGGTCGGCGGCGCACTCGGCGTCGTGATCGCCAAAAAGATCGAGATGACGGCGCTGCCGCAACTTGTCGCGGCCTTCCACAGTCTCGTCGGTCTCGCGGCCGTCCTCGTGGCGACTTCGGCGCTGCTTTCACCGACCAGCTATGGTCTGGGCGAGGTCGGCACCATTGCCACTGGGAGTCTTGTCGAAATGTCGATCGGTCTCGCCATCGGCGCGATCACCTTCTCGGGCTCGGTCATCGCCTTCGCCAAGCTGCAAGGGCTCATGACCGGGAATCCGCTGGTGTTCAAGGGGCAGCATCTCCTTAACGCCATCCTCGGCATCGCTATCGGGGTGCTGGTGGTGATGTTCTGCCTCAGCGAGAACCACAATCTGTTCTTCGCACTGATGGCGCTGAGCTTCCTGATTGGCTTCCTTCTCATCCTGCCCATCGGCGGTGCCGATATGCCCGTCGTGGTCTCGATGCTGAACAGCTATTCGGGTTGGGCGGCGGCGGGTATCGGCTTCACCTTGCACAACAGCCTGCTCATCATCGTGGGTGCGTTGGTCGGCTCGTCGGGCGCCATTCTCTCGTATATCATGTGTAAGGGGATGAACCGCTCGATTTACAGCGTGATCCTCGGGGGCTTTGGCGGTGATACCGCCGCTGCCACGGGCGGTAAGAAAGAGGCCCGCCCGCACAAGGCGGGCTCCGCCGACGATGCGGCTTTCATCATGAAGAATGCCAGCAAGGTCATCATCGTTCCCGGCTATGGTATGGCCGTCGCCCAGGCGCAGCATGCCCTGCGCGAGATGGCCGATCAGTTGAAGAAGGAGGGCGTTACAGTAAAATACGCCATTCACCCCGTCGCGGGCCGTATGCCGGGCCACATGAATGTGTTGCTCGCGGAAGCCAATGTGCCCTACGACGAAGTGTTCGAACTCGAGGAGATCAACCACGAGTTCTCGACCGCCGACGCGGTCTATGTCATCGGCGCCAACGACGTTACGAATCCGGTGGCTAAAAGCGATCCCGCCAGCCCGATCTTCGGTATGCCGATCCTGGATGTGGAAAAGGCGAAGACGGTGCTGTTCGTGAAACGCTCCATGGGCGCCGGTTACGCGGGCGTCGACAACGAGCTCTTCTACCGCGACAACACTATGATGCTGCTCGGCGACGCCAAGAAGATGACCGAGGAGATCGTCGGAGCATTATAGGTCCTGATTTGTTGAAAAGCGCCGCGCCGGCCATGCCTCGCGGCGCTTTTTTTGCGTCCGCGTTATGTGCCACACTCGGGGCGGAGAACAGGTAGGGGATCGCCTTGAAAGAAACGAGCGAACTGACGGTACGCGGCATTCTGATCGGCGCGGCGATTACGTTCATTTTCACCGCCGCCAACGTTTACCTTGGCCTGAAAGTCGGGCTCACGTTCGCCACCTCCATTCCCGCCGCCGTGATCTCCATGGCGATCCTGCGCAAGGTGCGCGACGCGGGGATCCTCGAAAACAACATCGTGCAAACCGTCGCCTCATCGGCGGGCACGCTCTCGTCCATCATCTTCGTCCTGCCCGGTCTCATCATGATCGGCTGGTGGACCGACTTTCCTTACTGGACGACCTTTGGCATCTGCGCGGCGGGCGGTATCCTGGGCGTGATGTTCTCCATCCCACTGCGGCGGGCGCTGGTCGTTCAGTCGTCGCTTCCATTCCCGGAGGGCGTCGCGGCCGCCGAGGTCCTGAAGGTCGGCACCGAAACGCGCGGTGGTGCTCAAGAAGCCAAAGCAGGGTTCGCCGTTATCGTCATCAGCACGCTGGTGTCCGCTGCTCACACGGCGCTCATTGGCGCGAAGCTCCTGTCCGGCGAACTTGCCACCTACTTCCGCGTTGGCGCGTCAGCCACCGGCATCGCGGGCGGTTTATCCTTCGCGCTGCTCGGCGCCGGACATCTCGTGGGCCTCTCGGTCGGCGCCGCCATGTTCTGCGGGTTCCTGATCGCCTGGGGGGTCGCGACACCTGTTCTGACGGGGCTTCACCCGGCGGACGGTGCCGCCATGGATGTGGCGCGCACGGTTTGGGCAACGCAGGTCCGTTTCATCGGCGCGGGGGCCATTGGCGTGGCGGCCCTGTGGAAACTTTTGGAACTCGTCGGTCCCATCTGGCGCGGCATGGCGGCATCGCGCGCGTCCCGAGCGCAAGTCGGTGTGACGGTGCGCGAAGATCGGGATATCCCGGCGAACGTCATCGGCCTGATCACCCTCGTGTCGCTCGGTCCGATCGCACTCTTGTTGTGGGAGTTCCTCGCGGGTGGTCCGCTTGCGGCCAGCACGCTCGGTTTCGTGCTCGTCAGCCTGATTTACATTGTGATCGTTGGCGCCTTCGTCGCCTCGGTCTGCGGCTACATGGCCGGCCTCATCGGCTCGTCCAACAGCCCGCTATCCGGCGTCGGCATCCTCGCGATCCTCGGCGCGGCTCTGCTGCTGACGCCGTTCGCCGCCTCGGCCACGGACGAGTCCCGCCAGGCACTGATCGCATTTGCGCTGTTCGTGACCTCGATCATTTTCGCCGGGGCCACCATCTCCAACGACAATCTCCAGGACCTCAAGACCGGCCAGCTTGTCGGCGCCACGCCTTGGCGGCAGCAGGTTGCGCTGATGTTCGGTGTCGCCGCCGGCGCCGCCGTCATCCCGCCGATCTTGGATCTCCTCAACAAGGCCTATGGTTTCGCCGGCGCTGTGCGTCCGGAAGGGTTGACGACCGACCCGCTCCCCGCGCCGCAAGCCACCCTGATCTCCAGCCTCGCGCGCGGGGTCCTGGGCGGCGACCTCGATTGGAGCTTGCTCGCCATCGGCGCGGCGGTCGGGGTCGGGCTACTGCTGGTCGACGCGGTGCTCGCCCGCAAAGGTTGGCTCCGCATCCCGCCGCTGGCGGTCGGCATCGGCATCTATCTGCCCATGACCATCACCGTGCCGGTGTTCGTGGGGGCGGTGCTGGGATGGCTCTACGACCGCCGCGCCGAACGCGCGGCCAATCCCGCCGCCGTGAAGCAGGTGGGCGTGCTGATGGCCTCGGGCATGATCGTCGGGGAAAGTATCTTCGGCGTGCTGCTCGCCGGCCTCATCGTCGGCACAGGCAACGACGCGCCGCTCGCGCTCGTCGGCGACTCCTTCTCAGGAGCCGCCGAGGTGCTCGGCCCGCTCGTTTACGCGGCCTTGGCCTGGGGGCTGTACCGCGTGGCGTCCAAGCGCGCCCTTTAGTTACGCGCCTTGTCGACCAAGCGGCTATTCTTCAGCCAGCGCATCATGCCGCGCAGGCGAGCGCCCACTTCTTCAATCTGGTGATTGGCGCTGTTGCGGCGCATCGCCTTGAAGCTGGGCTGACCCGCTTTGCACTCCGTCATCCAGTTGGAGACGAACTTGCCCTGCTGGATTTCGCTCAGGATGCGCTTCATCTCTTTCTTGGTCTCGTCCGTGACGATGCGCGGGCCGGCGGTGTAATCGCCGTACTCGGCCGTGTTGGAGATTGAGTAGCGCATGTCGGCGAGGCCGCCTTCATACATCAGGTCCACGATCAGCTTCATTTCGTGTAGGCACTCGAAGTAGGCCATTTCCGGCGCGTAGCCGGCTTCCGTCAGTGTTTCGTAACCCGCGGTGATGAGGGCCGAGAGACCGCCGCACAGCACGGCTTGCTCGCCGAACAGGTCGGTTTCACATTCTTCGCGGAACGTGGTTTCAAGGATGCCCGCGCGGCCCGCGCCGATGGCCGACGCATACGACAGCGCGATCTGCTTCGCAGTGCCCGACGCGTCCTGCGCCACGGCGATCAGAGCCGGCACACCCGCGCCGCGGGTGTACTCAGCGCGCACCGTATGACCAGGGCCCTTCGGCGCCACCATGAACACGTCGAGGTCCTTGCGCGGCTCGATCAGGTTGAAGTGCACGTTGAGGCCGTGCGCGAAGGCGATAGCGGCCCCCTTAGGAAGATTGTCGCGGACCTCGTCCTTATAGATGTCGGCCTGCAATTCGTCCGGCGTCAGGAACATCACGACATCGGCCCACTTGGCCGCATCCGTCGGGGTCATGATGGTGAAGTTTTCCTGCGCGGCTTTCGCGCGTGTGGACGAACCTTCCTTGAGCGCGACGGCGACGTTCTTGACGCCCGATTCACGCAAATTGAGTGCATGCGCGTGGCCCTGGCTGCCGTAGCCGATGATGGCAACGCGCTTTCCCTTCACCAGGTTCGCATCGGCGTCGCGGTCGTAATAGACTTGCATGGGTTCCTCGTTCTTTCTTGAAGCTGGAGTTTAAGCGTGCGGACGCAATCCGCCCGTGCCGCGCGCGATGGCGGCGATTCCGGTACGTGAAATTTCAGCAAGGCCCAGGGGACGCATCAATTCAATGAAGGCGTCGATCTTCTGGCTGTTGCCGACAATCTCGAACACAAAGGATTCAACGGTCGAATCCACGACGTTGGTGCGGAAGATATCTCCGATCCGTAATGCTTCGTTGCGCTTATCGCCGGTTCCGACAACCTTGACGAGCGCAAGCTCGCGCGCGACGGATGGGCCTTCTTCCGTCAGGTCGCGGACCTCGTGCACGGGGATTAGGCGCCCAAGTTGAGCCTTGATCTGTTCGATGATTCGCCGGGTCCCGGCTGTCAGGATGTTGATGCGCGAAAGGTTGCGGGCAGGATCGACCTCGGCCACCGTCAGGCTTTCGATGTTGTAGCCGCGCGCCGCGATCATGCCGATGACCCGCGCCAGCACCCCGGCCTCGTTGTCCACGAGTACGGAGATCACATGGCGGTGTACATCCATTGTCGCCAGGCGCGGTTGGGCAACGGCGGCAGGCGCCTCGGCGGTCATTTGCGGTTGGCGCGGCGTCGGAGACGCCTTCGCGCGCGTTCTGTTCTTACGCATGTTTCTTTTGCCTTAGACCAGGGCGCGGCCTTCAGCCGACACGTTCGCGAAACCTTCATCCGCGCCGCTTAGCATCATTTCGTTGTGCGGCTTGCCAGACGGGATCATCGGGAAACAGTTCTCATTCGGGTCCACGCAGACGTCGACGATCACCGGGCCTTCGGTCGTCATCATTTTCTTTATGGTTTCGTCGAGCTTCGCGGGATCGCTCACGCGCAAGCCCGTCCATCCAAAGGCCTCGGCCAGCTTCACGAAGTCGGGCAGGGCCTCGCTATAGCTTTGCGAATAGCGCCCTCCATGCATCAACTCCTGCCACTGGCGCACCATGCCCATGTACTGGTTGTTCAAGATGAATACCTTCACCGGTGCGCGGTGCTGCACGGCGGTGGAAAGCTCTTGGATGTTCATGAGGATCGAAGCTTCCCCAGCGATGTCGATCACCAACGCGTCCGGATGGGCGATCTGCGCGCCAATCGCGGCCGGCAAGCCGTAACCCATAGTGCCGAGGCCACCCGAGGTAAGCCATTTGTTGGGTTCCTGGAAGCGGTAGAACTGCGCGGCCCACATCTGATGCTGGCCGACTTCGGTGGTCACGATGGCATTGGTGTTCTTGGTTAATTCGTACAGACGCTGCACCGCGTATTGCGGTTTGATCGTCCCGCCGCTTTGCTCGAAACCGAGGCAGTCGCGTTCACGCCAATCTTCGATCTTCGCCCACCAGGCCTTAAGTGCGCCTGTGTCGCGGCGGCGCGGGCGGCTGTTCCATTCCTTGATCATCAGGCGCAGTGTCTCGGCGCAGTCGCCGACCACGGGCACATCCACGAGGACGTTTTTATTGATCTGCGACGGATCGATATCGACGTGGATCTTCTGCGAGCCGGGAGAGAAGGCGTCCAAGCGCCCCGTCACGCGGTCGTCGAAGCGCGCCCCGATATTGATCATCACGTCGCAGTCGTGCATCGCGAGGTTGGCCTCATACAGCCCATGCATGCCCACCATGCCCAGCCACGCGCGGCCCGAGGCGGGATAAGCGCCGAGCCCCATGAGGGTCGAGGTGATGGGGAAGCCCGTGATTTCCACCAGCTCGCGCAGCAATTCGGACGCTTCCGGCCCGGCATTGATCACGCCGCCGCCGGTGTAGAACAAGGGACGCTCGGCTTCCGCCATGAGATCCACGGCCATCTTCACCGCAGCCATGTCGGGCACGGTGCGGGGGCGGTAAGTCTTGTGTTGCTCGCTCGGGATGTCGCGTGGCGGCGGTGTATAGGGCCCCAGCGCGAGCGCCACGTCCTTGGGGATGTCGATCACGACTGGGCCAGGACGTCCCGACCGCGCCACGTAGAAGGCCTCGTGAATGATGCGCGGCAGATCCCGCACGTCCTTCACGAGATAGTTGTGTTTAGTGCAGGCGCGGGTGATGCCGATGGTGTCGGCTTCTTGGAAGGCATCGCTGCCGATAAGGCCGGTCGGCACCTGGCCGGTGAAACACACGATGGGAATGGAGTCCATCAACGCGTCCGTGAGTCCGGTCACGGCATTGGTCGCACCGGGACCAGAGGTGACGAGCACGCAGCCCACGCGTCCGGTCGAGCGTGCATAGCCTTCCGCCGCATGCACCGCCGCCTGCTCGTGGCGCACCAGCACATGGCGGATGCGGTTTTGCTTGAACAGCTCGTCGTACAGCGGCAGCACCGCGCCACCCGGATAGCCGAACAGGACGTCGACGCCCTGATCCTCAAGGGCCTTCAACACAAGATGGGCACCGGAAAACTTAGACTTGCTCATGAAAAACACTCGGGCCGAACGGTTAAGGGGGCGGAACCTATTGATGGTGCATCGCACCGTCAACAATTTAAGGAAAGAAATGCAGATAAATTTGTAAGAAAGGTTCATAAATTACATAAATAGGTAATAAAATTACACAATGACGATATCAGCCACCCTTTCGTCGAGCGCATCGACCACCGCTCCGGTGAGGTCGGCGGTCGATGCGTTGCCGCCGATGTCCCGGGTTCGCACGCCGCGTTCCAAAGCGGACGCCACGGCGCGCTCAAGGCGCGCGGCAAGGTCCGCTCTCTCCAAGGAGTGCCGCAGGGCGAGCGCAAGACTGAGGATCATCCCGCATGGGTTGGCGATGTTCTTGCCCGCGATGTCTGGCGCCGAACCATGGATCGGCTCATAGAGTCCGGGCTTTCCCGGCGCGCCGAGGGACGCCGACGGCAACATGCCCAGCGATCCTGTCAGCATCGCCGCTTGATCCGAGAGAATGTCACCGAACAGATTGTCGGTCAGGATCACGTCGAACTGCAGTGGCGCGCGCACAAGCTGCATGGCGCAATTGTCCGCCAGCATGTGCGAGAGATTCACGTCGCGATACTCGGTGTCGCGCAGCTTCTGCACTTCCTCACGCCACAACAAGCCCGCTTCCATCACGTTCGCCTTGTCGGCGGAACAGACGGCACCCTTACGTTCA
>Ga0102832_1001136_pt1 | contig 23421 bp, 25 predicted proteins | sample EBPBio282013_DNA_FD_88942 | JGI IMG/M metagenome (GOLD analysis project Ga0102832, IMG submission 88942) | Wastewater treatment Type I Accumulibacter community from EBPR Bioreactor in Madison, WI, USA - Reactor 2_5/28/2013_ DNA (Illumina Assembly) | ecosystem: Engineered > Bioreactor > EBPR >... | reverse complement strand
TCCTCTACCATCTGGTCGAAGGTGCAGCGATCGCCGCGATGTCCCCAGAAGACATCGTCGCCCTCGATATCGAACGGCGTGGCGCCGAAGCGCTCGGCGACAGCCCGCACTTCCGACGGCGCGACGAACAGGAAGACCGCCGCGGGATCGACGAAGCGCCGGATCAGCCACGGGCAGGCCACGCGGTCGATCTTGGGCCGCTGGCGGGTGACCCAGACGGTGCGTCCCTGGGCATCGCGCGGCGGGATCTTCGCCGCCGGGACCATCGACAGACCGGCGGCGGCCCAGGCCTGTACCCCGCCTTCCAGCACGTCTGCCGAGAACCGGGCATGCCGGAGCCAGGCGGCGACGCCCTGGCTCAGTTTCAGCCCCTTCTGGCACACGACGACGATCGGCCGGTCGGTCGCGGCCAACGTCCCGGCCCAGGTCGAGGCCTCGGCCCATGGCCTGCGGACCGCGCCCGGGATGAGCCGCGGCATGGCCGCGAAGTCCTCCTCGGTGCAGACGTCGATGATGCTCGGCGCGTCAGGACGGCCGACCAGGCGGGACAGTTTTTCGACAGAGATGTACTGCGGCGCAGGCATGCCGGCGTCCTCCAAGTGGTCAGTGGACGCGATGCTTGGGCATGTCGCCTCGTGGGGAGATCGCGATCCCCATGCCAAAAGGAAGCCCGCGCCACGAACGACTGTCAAGCACCGCCCGGGCGACCGCCGCTGGTCCCGGCAGGCGCGGTGGGCATGTCGCTTCGGGCATGCGGCGTATATACAGGTCGCCGAGGTCAGTTGCCCTGCTGAAGCGTTTGACATACTAATTGCATTGCCGCCGCGACAATAGGGCTCTACGGTCGCCGAATCCTTGGGGGAGCGATGTCGACGTTCGTTCGCATTCTTTTTGCCGTCCTGTGCGCGGTCGCCGTGACCAGTTGCGACAGCCCCGCCACCAAGCGGATCAACTCGCAGGCCGCGCTGAAGCGCGCCTACTGGGGCCTGCCGCAGGACGGTCCGAGCGCCGACGTGACCAGCCGGGTGACCTGCCCGAACGGTTACCCGTGCGACGTCTTCGCCAATGCCGCCAACTTCGGCGACAACCGCACCGACCTCAACAACAAGCGCCTGACCGTGATCTGGACCTGCCAGCCGCAGCGTTTCGTGCTGTCGGAGGTCGTGATCTCGAGCCTCAAGGTCCGCATGGACTGCGTCGGTGGCCAGCAGGTCGTGCCGCGCACCATCTCGATCCTCGAGGCGACCTGGGGCGCCGGCAACGCCAGCACGACGGTCGACGTGACGCAGCAGGTGCGCGACATCTGCGGCGAGGACTCGACCCGCTGCCAGGTCCCGGCGATGGCCTACATCTTCGGCAACCAGGATCGCGGCGTGCAGAAGATGCTGCGCATCCGCTTCACCTGCAACGGCCAGACCACGCCCGGCCAGCAGTCGATGGAGAACGGCGTCGCCGACCTGCGCTGCGAGCGCAACGTCGACCTCGGCTTCTAGCCGCCGAGGCCGCGCCGGGTTGGCGACAGCGCCGGCCGCCTAGCGCGGCTGCGGCGCACCCGGCGGCGCGGCGACCCGGCGGCACTCGCCGGTCAGGATGCCGCCGATCCCGCTGCGGGAAATCGACAGCGTGCCGTCGTTGCGGCTGTAGGTGACGGTGAACTGCGGGAACTGCGTCCGCAGCGACTGGAAGTTGATGCTGGTCTGGGTGCCGTCGACCAGCGCGCTGCCGTCGAGCAGCGCCGCCGTGCCGCGCAGGTCGTCGAACACCATGACGAAGGCCTGCGACTTGCCGGCCGTGTCGTTGTACTTGCAGCCGAGCCAGCGCGGCTCCGCCACCGCGGGGCCGGACAGCAGCGCCAAGAGCGCTGCCGTCGCGAAGGTCGCGCCCGCCCGCATGGCTACTTCGGCGCCATGCGGATCGCGCCGTCGAGGCGGATCACTTCGCCGTTGAGCATGCGGTTCTCGACGATCTGCATCGCGAGCTGCGCGTACTCCTTCGGGTCGCCCAGCCGCGAGGGGAACGGTACCTGCGCGCCCAGGCTCTTCTGCGCCTCGGCCGACAGGCCCATCATCATCGGCGTCAGGAACAGGCCCGGCGCGATCGTGCAGACGCGGACGCCGACGCTGGCGAGGTCGCGGGCGATCGGCAGGGTCATGCCGACCACGCCGCCCTTCGACGCCGAGTAGGCGGCCTGGCCGATCTGGCCGTCGAACGCCGCCACCGAGGCGGTGTTGATGATGACGCCGCGCTCGCCGTCTTCCATCGGCTCGGCCTGGCTCATCGCCCACGAGGCCAGGCGGATCACGTTGAAGGTGCCGATCAGGTTGACCTGGATGACCTGGGAGAACATGCCGAGGTCGTGCGGGCCGTTCTTGGAGATCGTGCGGGCGGCGCGGCCGATGCCGGCGCAGTTCACCGCGACGCGCGGCGCGCCCAGCTTCTCGACCACCGTCTTGACCGAGGCCTCGGTGTTGGCGGCGTCGGCGACGTTGGTCTTGATGTAGAGGCCGCCCAGCTCCTTGGCCTTCTTCTCGCCGAGCTCGTCCTGCAGGTCGAAGATCGCGACCTTGGCGCCGGCCGCGGCCAGCGCCGACGCGGTCGCGCCGCCCAGCCCCGATGCCCCGCCGGTGACGATCACTGCCTGGCCCTTGACGTTCATTCCGGATCCTCCTCGATACGGCGGCTTTTTTAGCAGGTCCCGCCCCCTTGCCAAGCGGCCCGCCGCTGCCAACCTTGGGGGCATGAGCACGACCATGGCGGGCGACGAGGCCCGCGTCCGCGCCGGCTTCTGGCAGAAGGCCCGGTCGACCCTCGGCAAGGTCCCCTTCACCGAGGACGCCGTCGCGGCCTTCCATTGCGCCACCGACAGCGCCACGCCGCTGGCGGCGCGCACCGTCCTGTTCGGCGCGCTGGCCTATTTCGTCATGCCATTCGACGCCATTCCCGACTTCCTGCTCGGGCTCGGCTTCACCGACGATGCCGCCGTGCTGCTGGCCGCCTATACCGCCGCCCGCCTGCACATCACCGAGGACCACCGCGCCCGCGCCCGGGCGTGGCTGAAGCGCCCGCCTGTCAACCCGCCGGCGGCTTCCCCGGCGGGGGACTAGTCGGCGGAGGGGAGGCCGCGGCGCGGCGTCGCTGCCGCGCCAGCTCGGCCTCGCGGTGGGCGATGTAGAGCGCCGAGGCGATCACGATCGCCGCGCCGACATAGGTCCAGACCACAGGCGTCTCGCCCCAGATCAGCCAGCCGACGAACACCGCGAACGGCAGCCGCAGGTACTCGAACGGCGCCACCGCCGACATCTCGCCGGCCTTGAAGGCCTGGACCCAGAAGTACTGACCGACCGTCGCCGACAGCGCGATGCCGACCGCCAGCACCCAGCCCCACAGGTCGGGCCAGCGCCACACCCAGATCGCTGGCGGCGCCAGCAGGAGCGTCGAGAAGATCGCGAACTGGGTCAGGATCATCAGCGGCGTTTCCGAATCGGACAGCCGCTTGACCAGCAGGATGGAGAGCGAGACCGTCGCGGCGTTGGCCAGCGCGATCAGCGCGCCGAACTGCAGGCTGCCCTCGCCCGGCCGCACCATGATCAGCACGCCGACGAAGCCGACGACGGTGGCGCTCCAGCGCCGCCAGCGCACCTTCTCGCCGGCGATCAGCGCGGCGACCAGCACCGAGAACAGCGGCTGCGAGAACGAGATCGCCGTGGCGTCGGCCAGCGGCAGCAGCGACACCGCGTAGAAGCCCAGCACCATCGAGGTGGTGCCCATCAGGGTGCGCCAGAAATGCCCGGCGATGCGCTTGGAGTGCCATGGCCTGACCCGGCCGGTCAGCATCATCGGCAACAGCAGGATCACCGAGATGACGGCGCGGAAGAAGGCCGTCTGCACGCTCTCGATCTGGGTCGAGAGCAGGCGGATCATGGCGCTGGTCGAGGTGAAGATGAAGCCGCCGGCGACCAGCCACAGGGCGCCCTGCACGTTGGGCGGGAGGCGTCGGAGCCAGTCGTGCACGCTCCCGGCCTAGATCTTGCGGTCGCGGCCGGCCCAGTAGGGCTCGCGCAGCGTCTTCTTCAGCACCTTGCCGACCGGGCTGCGCGGCAGCGCGGCGACGAAGTCGACCGACTTCGGCGCCTTGACGCCGCCCAGCTTGTCCCTGGCCAACGCCACCAGCTCGTCGGCGGTGACCTTCGCCCCGGGCTTCAGCTCGACCACCGCCTTGACCGCCTCGCCCCACTTGTCGTCGGGCACGCCGATCACCGCGCAGTCCTGTACCGCGGGATGACCCCACAGCACCTGCTCGACCTCGCTCGGGAAGACGTTGAAGCCGCCGGAGATGATCATGTCCTTCTTGCGATCGACGATGTAGACGAAGCCGTCCTCGTCGATCACGCCGATGTCGCCGGTGTGGTGCCAGCCGTGGGTCGAGGCCTCGCGGGTCGCCGCCTCGTTGCGGTAGTAGCCGGCCATCACCAGCCCGCCGCGCACCACGATCTCGCCGCGCTCGCCGCGCGGCAGCAGCCGTCCCTCCTCGTCCATCACCTCGAGCCGCATCAGCGGCGTGGCGCGGCCGCAGCTCGCCAGCCGGTGGCGCAGGTTGCCCTCGAGCGCCGCGACGTGCTCCTCGGGCGAGAAGAAGGTGCAGATCATGCAGGCCTCGGCCTGGCCGTAGGTCTGGGTCAGCACCGGCCCGAACACGCGGATCGCCTCGACCAGCTTGTCGACCGACATCGGCGCCGAGGCATAGACCAGGTGCTGCAGCGAACCGTAGTCGTAGCGCCCGATGTCGGGATGGGCGAGCAGCATGTAGATCAGGGTCGGCGGCATGTAGATGTGCGTGACCTTGTGCTTCTCGATCGCCGCCAGGATGGCGCCGGGATCGGCCGTGCCCATGAAGATGTTGGTGCCGCCGTAGGCCAGCAGCGGGAACGAGCAGACGCCGGCGGCGTGGGTCATCGGCGCCACCATGAGGTGGACCGGCGGCGAGCGCACCGGCATGCACGCCCAGAAGATGGCGTTCATCGTCTCGATGTTGCGGTTGGTGATCTGCACGCCCTTGGGCCGCCCCGTGGTGCCGCCCGAACTGGCGAGGAAGGCGACCGCGTCGGGATCGTCGGGCAGGTCGGGCGCCTCGGCGGCCTGCGCCGCCAGCCAGGCGTCGAACGACGGCGCGTCGATGCAGACGACGTCGCGGATCTTCGGGCAGGCCTCGCGGATGCGCGGCAGCGCGGCCTCGAAGCTGGAGTGGTAGAACAGGAACTCCACGTCGGTGTTGTCGAGGATGTAGAGGTTCTCCTCGAGCGCGTTGCGCGCGTTGACCGGCGCCCAGGTGACGCCGGCGCGCACGATGCCGAGCAGGCAGGCATAGGCCGCCGCGTGGTTGGGACTGTAGACCGCCGCCTTGGCGCCGCGCCCCAGCCCCGCCGCCAGCAGGCCGTTGGCGACGCGGTGGGTCTGGTCGCGGACCTCGCGGTAGGTCCAGCCGCGCGTGCCGTCGTGCAGGCAGTCGCGGTCCGGATAGCGGTCGGCGCCGCGGTCGAAGAAATCGATCAGCCGCATGGCGTCAGGCGTTTCCCTGCATTTTCATCGCGCCATCGTGCCACGGCCCGGCGGCGCCGTGAATCGCCATCGAATTGCCGCTGGCCGCTTCGTCCAGTATCAACGAAGCGTGCCGGCAGAGACCGTGCGGCGGCCGCCGCTTCCCCTCCTGACCTCGCTGCGCTTCTTCGCGGCGGCCGAGGTGGTGGCCTTTCACTTCGTCACGACGCGGCCCGGCGGCCCCGAACCGTCCTCGGGCATCGTCGCCGGGCTGGCGAGCGGCGGCTTCGCCGCGGTCGCCTTCTTCTTCGTGCTGTCGGGATTCATCCTGACCTACGTCCACACTGGTCCCGACAATACCTCGCCGGTCGACGTGCCGGCCCGGCGCTTCTGGCGGCTGCGCTTCGCCCGCCTCGCGCCGGCCTACTGGGTCGGGCTCGTGCTGTCGCTGCCGATCCTGGCGATGGAGTTGCAGGACGGCGCGCTGCCCGGCTGGTCGTTGCCGACGTGGCAGCGGATCGCCGGCCCGCTGATGGTGCTGGCCTTCGTGCAGGCATGGTGGCCGCCGCTCGCCATCCTGTGGAACATGCCGGCGTGGTCGCTGTCGGTCGAGGTGCTGTTCTACGCGCTGTTCCCGTGGCTGGCGCGGGTCACCGCGCGGGTCTCGCCGGTCGCGCTGCTGATCGTGTCGGCCGCCGGCATCCTGTTCACCACCTGGCTGCGCCGGGACTTCCTGTCGCCAGACGGGCTGTTCCCCGAGCCGCGCGGCGACCACCTGTGGCAGGCCTACTTCCCGCCGCTCTACCTGCCGCACTTCCTGTTCGGCATGGCGCTCGGCCGCTGGTACCTGCGCGGCGCTTCCGGCCGCGTGTCGCGCCACTGGCTGACCGTCGCGTCGCTGGCGCTCGTCGGCCTGTTCGCGGCGGCGTCATGGCTGCCGTGGTGGACGCGCAGCGACGCCGCGCTGATGCCGCTGTTCGCGCTGGCGATCCTGGGCGGCGCGACGCCGACGCCGGGGCGCAGCCTGCTCGCCCATCCCGTCCTGCAGCGGCTGGGCGAGGCGAGCTACGGGCTCTACATCCTGCACCTGCCGCTGCGCCTGTGGTGGGACGCCGCCATGCTGATCGTCGGCCTGCAGCTGCCGGAAGCCGGGATGTTCCTGTTCTACTTCGCCTTCGCCACGATCGGCTCGCTGGTCGTGCTGCGGACCGTCGAGACTCCGCTGCGCCGCCTGATCGCCGGCGGCGCCCGCTGAGCCTCAGCCGGGCGGCGGGGTCGTGGCGCCCGGTCCCAGCGGCCGCTGCATCAGCACGCTGTCGAGCCAGCGGCCGAACTTGAAGCCGATGTTCTTCAGCGTGCCGACCATCTCGAAGCCGCAGGCGGCGTGGAGCCGGATCGACGGCGCCTGCGCCGAGTCGCCGATCACCGCCACCATCTGGCGCTTGCCGAGCGCGGTGCAGTGCTCGATCAGCACCGGCAGCAGCGCCTTGCCGACGCCCTGCCCGACCGCGTCCTTGTCGATGTAGATCGAGTCCTCGACCGAGAAGCGGTAGGCCGGCCGCGGCCGCCAGTTGCCGGCGTAGGCGTAGCCCATGACGCGGCCGGCGCGCTCGGCCACGAGGTGCGGCAGGCCGAGGTCCAGCACGCCGGCACGGCGGCGCTTCATCTCGGCGAGGTCGGGTGGGTCGATCTCGAACGATGCCGTGCCATGCAGCACGTGGTGGGCATAGATCTCGGCGCAGCGCGCCATGTCGGCCTCGGTCGAGGCCCGCACGATCAGGTCAGTCACGGGAATCTTTCCTGCACTTCAACGCGTGCAGGTTATAGCGCGTCAGTTGTTCTGGCGGCGAATCGAGGCCGGGTCGGGGCTGTCGTTCTTGAACAGCGAATCGGCCAGCTGGATACCGGTCTGCAGGTCGGCCAGGGTGACGGTGACCCGGTTGCCGCGGTTGTCGACGATGGTCCAGCCGTTGAGCTGCAGCGGGCTCTCGTTCAGGCGAACGATCACCTTGCCTTCCTGCGGTTTGCGCGCCTGGCTGAGCGTCACCTCGAGCAGGCCGCTCACCTTGTCGATCTTCTCGACCTGAAGGTCGCCGCTCAGGGTCAGCGGGTCCTTGACCAGGAAGGACGCGGCCGTCCAGCCGATCGGCCACTGGCCGAAGTCGCGGGTCGACGGGTCCCACATCGTCACCTGGCTGCCATCGGCCACGATCTTGAGCTGCGACGGCGCGTCGTACTCGAAGCGCATGCGGCCGGGACGGCGGACGTAGAGCGTGCCCTGCAGGATCGCGCCATTGGGATTGGACTGCACGAAGCGCGCCTTCAGCGTGCGGATGCCGTTGAAATACTGCTCGATCTGGGGAACACCGACCTGCTGGGCACCGGCCGGCAGGGCGGCGAACAGCGACAGGACGGCGGCGGTCAGGACGGCGAGGGAAAAGCGCATGCTGCCCATATGTCCCCCGAAAAAGGCGGAATCAAGCACGCCGGCCGGGCGCCCCGGTGGCCCCGGTGGCCGTCGCGTGGCCGAGCAGGCGGCGCGCCGGTTCCGGCAGCGACTCCACGAAACCCGGCGGCAGGTCGAGACGCTCGAGCTCGGGCGTCTCGCGGAAGTTGACCGGGTCCCGGTACCACGGCCGCGCGTAGGTGCCGTAGAGCAGCGGCCGCGGCGCCGGCGAGCGGTTCTCGGTGCCGTAGTGCCGCAGCCGGTAGTCCCACAGCACGCACGATCCCGGCGGCACCACCGGCAGCAGCGTCGCCGCATCGTCGCGCCGCGCCTGCCAGCGATGGCTGCCGGGCACCAGCATGGTGCTGCCCTGCGTCTCGTTCATCTCGACCAGCGGCAGGGCGAAGGTGAGGGCGTAGGGCGGCAGCATCGCCGACAGCGCGCTGCCGAACAGGTGCGGCCCGTCGTGGTGCTCGTGCTGCGCCGGCGCGCCGGGCATCGACAGGATGCAGCCATAGGCCTCGAGGATCGCGGTCGCCTCGAGCACCTGGTGGACCACGGCGACGACAGCGGGATTGGCAAAGACAAGCGGGTCGGCGAAGACGCCGGCGAAGCGCAGCGAGATCATGTGACGCTTGCCGCTGACCGTCAGCGCCGGACCGGCGGTGGCCGCGTCGCGCACGAACGCGGCGTAGTCGGACAGGAAGGCGCGGTGCAGCGCCTCCACCGTGTCGCGCGGCAAAACGTGGTCGAGGACGACGTAGCCTTCCCGTATAAAGAAGTCGGCGGCGGCCGCGAGCTGCCCGGAGGATCCGAGGGGATCGGCGGATATGCCGTTGCAGTCGAACCTGGTCATGATTGCCGCGTCCCCGGTGCCCGGGACATCGATAGCGGACCCGGGCGACGCGGCGCAAGGGGACCCGGCGCACCGGTCGATGCCTTGAAGCCGCTTCACTACTACCGCGTTTACGGCCTCGTGCTGGCGATCGACCGGCCGCTGCAGTCGCTCGATCCCGCCGAGCCTGTCGCCGAACCGGTCGCCGGGCCCGCGCTGACGATCTCGTTCGTCGAGGCCGCGCGGATCCGCGATGCCGTCCCGCCCGAGCGGATCGTGCGGCCGGCCGACGACTGGATCTCGCATGCCGTGCTGCCGGACGGCGGCGCCTACCTCGACGCGCCGGGCGTGGTCGAGGCCGTGCTGTCGGCCGACGGACGGCATGCGCTGTGCGCCCGCGGCGAGGCGGCCGACCCGCGTGCCGTCGAAGCCAACCTCCTGAACATCGTGCTCGGGACCGCGCTCACGCTGGCCGGCGAGGAACCGCTGCACGCCACCGCGGTCGAGGTCGCGGGCCGCGCGATCGGCCTGCTCGGGCACAGCGGCGCCGGCAAGTCGACGCTGGCCGCCTTCCTGCTCGGACGGGGCGCGCGCCTCGTCACCGACGACCTGCTGCGCGTCACCTTCGCCGACGGGCGCGCCCGCGTGCATGCCGGGCCGTACCGACTGAAGCTGTTCGAGGAAGCGGCGCGCCGCCTGCTGCCCGGCGCCCTGGCCGAGGGCTACTTCAACCCGCTGAGCGGCAAGATGATGGTCACGCCGCCTTCGATCCGCGATGAAGGGCCGGGCGAGCCGCCGGCCGGCGCGTCCGTGGCCGGCCTGCCGCTGGCGGCGCTCTTCTACCTCGGCGACCTGCCCGGTCACCCGCCGCCGACCGCTGCCCAAGCGGTACCGCTGTCGGGTCACGAGGTGATGCGGGTGCTGCTGTCCTCGGCCATGGACGACCGCAACACCACGCCGGCCAGGCTGGCGCGACAGCTGCGCTTCGCCGGCCTGCTGTCGGCCGCGGTGCCGATCCGCGCCTTGCGCTACCCCCGCCGCTTCGATCTTATGGACGACGTCGCCGCGGAGATCTTCCGGACCGCCTCGCCGTGAAAAGCCTCGCCAAGCTCCTGTCCCTGCCGGCCGAAGACCGCCGGCTGCTCGGCCGCGCGCTGGCGACCAACGTCGAGGCGCGTCTCGCGCTGCACGTCCTGTCGATCGACCGGCTGCGCGCCTGGGCGACCCGGCCCGGCACCGCCACGCGCGACGTCGAGCGCATCGTGTGGGCCGGGCGCGCCGCGGCGCGGCGCACGCCGTTCGCCACCTGCCTGTCGTCGGCGCTCGCGTTGCAGCGCCTGCTCGCCGCCCACGGACACGACTCGGAACTGCACATCGGCGTCGCCGGCGACGACGGCGTCTTCGCCGCCCACGCCTGGCTCGAGCGCGAGGGCCGCATCCTGATCGGCGAGGACGATCGCGCGCGCTACACGCGGCTGACGGGCTGGACCACGACGCCGGCCGCTTCCCGCGAGCAGGCCTGACCCTGTTCGCCGCACTGTACGAGGTCGATGGCGGACCGCTTCGCCTGCCGCCGCTGCCGGGCAAGGCGACCACGATCGAGAGGATCGGCCGCGCGCAACGGGTGGCGCTCGTGCGATCGACCGCGCCGTCCGATGCCGGCCTGGTCGACCGGGCGTGCGTCGAGAGCCTCGACGACCGGTTGTGGCTGGTCGGCGAAGTCCGCCTCGACGGCGCGGACGAGCTGCGCCGACACCTGGCCGCCGCCGGCACGGTGGAAGCGGCGACGGCCGGGCCGGCGCGTCTCTGCCTGCTCGCCTACGCGCGCTGGGGCGAGCCGGGTCTCGACCGGATCGCCGGCGACTTCGCGTTCGTGATCTGGGACGAGCCGCGGCAGGTCCTGCTGGCGATGACCGACCAGTGGGGCAAGCGCCCGCTGTTCCACGGCCGCGCCGGCTCGATGCGCGTCGTCGGCAACGCGCTCGACGCGGTCGCGGCGATCGCCGCGCCGGGGCGCGAGGCCGACGACTACTGGATCGCCGATTTCCTGACGCTGGGCGCCAGCCGCGAGGCGCACAGGACGGCCTACCGCGACGTCGCGCGCGTGCTGCCGGCCCACCGGCTGCGATGGCACGCGGGCGAGGCCGAGTGCCGGCCCTACTGGCACCTCGACGTGGCCGAGCCGCTGGTCCTGTCGCGCCGCGACGACTACCTCCAGCGCTTTCGTGATCTCGTCCAGCAGGCGATCGCCGACCGCCTGCCGCCTTCCGGCGATGTCGGGATCTCGATGAGCGGCGGCCTCGACTCGACCGCGCTGGCCGCGCTGGCCGTCCGCCGCGCCGGCGACGCGCGGCAGGTCGGCGCGATGTGCATCCACATCGAGGCGTCCGCCGGCGCGCGCGAGGACGCCTTCGCCACGCTGGCCGCCGATAAACTCGGCATCGACCTGCGCATCGTGCCGTTCGATGCGCTGAGCTACGACCCGGACTGGCAGTCCCGCGGCATCCGCCCGGCCGAGCCGCTGTTCGGCATCGTCAATGCCCACCACCTGCGCGGGCTGGGCGAGTCGCTGGCCGCGCGCCATGCCGTGTGGTTCGAGGGCGAGGGACCCGACAACGCGCTGGCCTTCGACCGCGATCCCTACCTGTCGTGGTTGTGGCGGCGTCGCGACTGGTCGCGCCTCGCGGCTGGCCTCGCGTCCTACGCGCGGGTGAAAGGCGCGCGCGGCTGGCTCGAGTCGCTGCGGCGCCACGCCCGGCCGCCGGCCGATGGCGTGGCGGGTGGCGTGGCAGGTGGCGCGGCCGACGAGTCGCTGCCGCGCTGGATCGATCCGGGCCTGGTGCAGCGCCTGCACCTGCGGCAGCGCATCGACGACCTCGGCGCGGGCGGCGACGGCTCCCATCCGTGGCACCCCGAGGCGTTCCGCTCGCTCACCGGCCCGGCCTGGCAACGTCACTTCGCGGGCTACGGCTTCGAGGAAGCACTGTCGCCGGTGCAGTGGCATCACCCCTACTTCGACCTGCGGGTGATGACGTTCCTGTTGAGCGTTCCCCCGATTCCCTGGGCGTGGAAGAAGAGCCTGCTGCGAGAGGCGATGAAGGGCTGGCTGCCCGAGCCGGTGCTGCGCCGTCCGAAGACCGGCGTTGCGGTCGCGCCGGTCGCCGTCGCCCTGGCCCGGCATGGCCTGCCGGCCGTGATGGCGCCGACGCGGCTCGCGGGCTACGTCGACCGTGCCCGGTTGCCGCCGGCCGACGGGCCGGAAGGCGACCTGCTGCAATCGCTCGCCGTCTACGCCGTCGATCACTGGCTGGCGACGCGGCCTGCGACATAGGCGTCGGCCAATTTACAAGGTCGGGGCCGACTCCTAAGGTCGGTCGATGATCGACGCGGCCACCCGCTTCCGGAAGACCCCTCGCCAAGTCTCGTGCCAGATCAACGACGAGATCGCGATCCTCGACATGGAGAAGTCGCTCTACTTCCGGCTCGAGGGCATCGCGGTCGATGTCTGGGAGGCGCTCGACCAGCCCTGCTCGGTCGCAGAGTTGCGCGACGGCATCGTCGCCCGGTTCGATGTGACGCCGGACACATGCCAGGCCGACATCGTGGCCCTGCTCGACCAATTGCAGTCGCAGGGACTGGTCGAAATCGCCCCCTGAAGGCCGATATATTTGCACTCCCGGGGGCCAACGCTGCGGGCGGGGGGCGACAAAGGCGTTCTTTTAAATCTGTCTTGATGTAGTATTTCTCCGGGGAAACGGAGTGTGTGGAGCCATGAGCGACAAGCCGAACAGTGAGAAGGTCGATGAGGTCCGCGCCGACGAGGCGTCGGCCCGCGCGCCGTATCGTCGGCCGGTGGTGGTCCAGCTCGGGTCGATCCGCGACCTGACGCTGTCGGGCGGATTCAGCGGCACGAAGGATGGCGGCAAGACCTTCCCGAACCGGACCGGCCGCGGCGGCCGCTTCGGCGCCGACGGCTGCACCGGCTGAGGACAGAACCGGGGGCAGCCTAATGCATGCGATGGGATAGCGTCGCGTTCGACCTGCTCTGCTCGATCGTCCGGCCCCGGCCCGACCTCGACAAGGCTCGCGAGATTCTGAAAGAGGGCGTCGATATCGACGTCCTTTTTTCTTTGGCCGCGCGGCACGGCGTGCGGCCGCGCCTGTCGGTGCTGTTGCCGCTCGGTCTCGACCCGGCGGCCGAGCGTTCGCTGCGCGCCGCGCTCGCCACGTTCGAGCGCGACCACGTCGCGCGATCGCTCGCCATGGTCGACGAACTGGTGCGGGTCACCGGCGCGCTGGCCGTCGCCGCGATCCCGGTCGTCGCCTTCAAGGGACCGGTGCTCGCCCTGCAGCTCTACGACGGGCTGGCGCAGCGCGAGTACGCCGACATCGACCTGCTGGTGCCGCCCGACCGGGCCGACGCCGCGCAGGCGCTGCTGGCCACGCTGGGCTACCGCAACATCCAGGGCGACGCCGCCTTCGTGCGGACCTTCCTCGGCGCCCAGCGCCAGGTCGCGCTCGACCGGCCGGGCCTCGCGGCGGCGATCGACCTGCACTGGGCGTTCAGCGCGGCGCCGCTGCCCTTCCCGCTCGACAGCGCGGAGATCTGGCCGCGGCTCGTCCCGCTGTCGATCGGCGGCCGGCCGGTGCCGACGCTGGCGCCCGACGACCTCGCGCTCCTGCTGGCCGGCCATGGCACCAAGGAAGCCTGGCACAACCTCGCCTGGGTGGCCGACTTCGCGCGGCTGGTCGACCGTCACCCCGAGCTCGACTGGGCCGACCTGTTGCAGTGGGCCCGCCGCCGCCGGTGCGGCGACGCCGTCCTGCTGGCCGCCGCGATGGCGCAGCGCCTGCTGGGCGTCGAACCGCCGCGCGGGCTCGCCGCGCCGCTGGCGGCGAGCCGGCGGGTCGGCGCGCAGGCCGACCGGCTGGCCGAGGCCCTGCGACAGGGTGCCGCCGAGGGACCGCGCGAGCATCTCCACGACATCCTGCTGTGCGACCGGCTCGCCGACCGGTTGTGGGCCCGGGTCCGCACCGCGCTCCGGCCGACCGCCGGCGACCACGCCGCGCTGCCGCTGCCGCGGCCCCTGTGGCCGCTGTACTGGCTGACCCGTCCCTTCCGCCTCGCCGCCCGGACGATACGTCGCTGCTGATTGGTCCCGGATTGGGCATGTCTTGCCGGCCGAGCGGCGTCTTGGCAGGCCCGGCCCGGCCCGCATCGTGCTAAAGGACGGTCAGGAAGCGCATCAGGGGAAGGCTTCATGACCGAGACGGCTGTCCAGCCACGACCGAACTTCGAGCGAATCGCGCTCCTGTTGCAGGGCGGCGGCGCGCTCGGCGCCTACCAGGCGGGCGTCTATCAGGCGCTGGCCGAGGCGAAGATCCATCCCGACTGCGTCGCCGGCATCTCGATCGGCGCGATCAACAGCGCGCTGATCGCCGGCAACCCGCCCGAGACGCGGGTCGAGAAGCTGCGCACCTTCTGGGAGACCATCACGACGCCGCCGTTCGGCGTGCCCGACGTCGCGTCGGTCAAGTTCGGCAACGATTTCCAGCGCCAGTTCGTCAACCAGGTCCGCGCCTTCGGCACGCTGATGGGCGGCGCGCCGAGCTTCTTCCAGCCGCGCTTCCCGCCGCCGCTGTTCGTGCCGACCACGACGCCCGACAAGCTCGCCTACTACGACACGCGACCGCTCAAGACGCTGCTCGAGCAGCTGGTCGACTTCGACCGGATCAATGCCAAGGACCTGCACTTCGCGGTCGGCGCGACCAACATCCGGACCGGCAACTTCATCTACTTCGACAACCTGACGCACGTCATCGGGCCGCAGCACGTGATCGCCAGCGGCTCGCTGCCGCCCGGCTTCCCGGCGACCGAGGTCGACGGCGAGTACTACTGGGACGGCGGCGTCGTCTCCAACACGCCGCTGCAGTGGGTGCTCGACAACCGCCCGCGGCTCGACACGCTGGCCTTCCAGGTCGACCTGTGGAGCGCGCGCGGCGAGCTGCCGCGCGACATGGTCGAGGTCGACGTCCGCCAGAAGGACATCCGCTACTCCAGCCGGACCCGCGCCAGTACCGACCAGTTCCGCCACACCCAGTCGATGCGCCGCGCGGTGGCCCGGCTGCTCGACTGCCTGCCGCCGGAAATGCGGCAGAGCGCCGAGGCCCAGTTGCTCGCCAACGAAGCCGACGAGAAGGTCTACAACATCATCCACCTGATCTACCACGCGCGGAAGTACGAGGGCTCGTCCAAGGACTTCGAGTTCTCGCGGCGCACCATGGAAGAGCACTGGGCGACCGGGTACGACGACATGATCCACACCCTCGCCCATCCCGAGGTGCTGCAGCGTCCGCAGAGCCCCGACGGCGTGTTCACCTTCGATCTCAAGATGCAGGGCCGCAAGTAGGCCGGGCCGCAAGTAGCAGGAGAGTGCCATGAAGATCGCCGACGTGCGCAAGACGGCCTTCGCGATGCCGTTGAACAACCCCGCCTACCCGCGGGGTCCCTACAAGTTCTACAATCGCGAGTTCGTGGTGATCAGCTACCGCACCGATCCCGAACTGCTGCGCGCCGTCGTGCCCGAGCCGCTCGAGGTGATCGGCGACACCGTGAACTACGAGTTCATCCGCATGCCCGATTCGACGGGCTTCGGCGACTACACCGAGACCGGACAGGTCATCCCGGTGCGCTTCAAGGACAAGGACGGCACGGTGCAGGAAGGCGGCTACGTGCACGCCATGTACCTCGACGACAACTCGCCGATCGCCGGCGGCCGCGAGATCTGGGGCTTCCCCAAGAAGCTGGCGACGCCGAAGATCAGCCACGAGAGCGAGACGCTGGTCTGCACCCTGCACTACGGCAGCGTGCTCTGCGTCAGCGCCACCATGGGCTACAAGCACCGCGAGATCGATCACGCGCCGCTCCTGAAGGCGCTGGCCAAGCCGGCCTTCATGATCAAGATCATCCCGCACGTCGACTGCACGCCGCGCATCTGCGAGCTGGTCCGCTACTACTGCGAGGACGTGACGCTGAAGGGCGCGTGGGCCGGCCCGGCCGCGCTGCAGTTCTTCGACCACGCGATGTGCGACGTCAACCGGCTGCCGGTGCGCGAGGTCGTGTCGGCCAGCCACTACGTCACCGACCTGACGCTCGGCCTCGGTACGGTCGTCCACGACTACCTCGCCTAGCGCCCTGACCCCGAATCACAGAGAGAGGATCGACACCATGTCGCGTTTCAAGGGAAGAGTTGCCATCGTCACCGGCGCCGCGAGCGGCATCGGCAAGGAAATCGCCCTGCGCATCGCCGCCGAGGGCGGCATCCCGGTCATCGCCGACCTCAACCTCGACGCCGCCAACGCGACCGCGAAGGAGATCAAGGCCAAGGGCGGCGAGGCGTTCGCGGTGGCGATGAACGTCGTCGACGAGGCGCAGGTCGAGAAGGGCGTCGCCGACACCGTCGCCAAGTACGGCAAGGTCGACATCCTGGTCAGCAACGCCGGCATCCAGATCGTGAAGCCGCTGGTCGACTTCCCGTTCGCCGACTGGAAGAAGCTGCTGTCGATCCACCTCGACGGCGCGTTCCTGACGACCAGGGCCTGCCTCAAGCACATGTACGCCGCCAAGTACGGCCGCGTCGTCTACATGGGCTCGGTGCATTCCAAGGAAGCGTCGAAGCTGAAGGCGCCCTACGTCACCGCCAAGCACGGCCTGATCGGCCTCGCCAAGGTGCTGGCCAAGGAAGGCGCGGAGTTCAACGTGTCGGCCAACGTCGTGTGCCCGGGCTTCGTGCGCACCCCGCTGGTCGACAAGCAGATCCCCGAGCAGGCCGCCGAGCTCAAGATGAGCGAGGAGGACATCATCAAGAAGGTGATGCTGAAGGACACGGTCGACGGCCAGTTCACCACGACCGACGAGGTCGCCGACGCCGTGCTGTACTTCGCCGGCGCCTCCAGCACCGCACTGACCGGCCAGTCGATGGTTGTCAGCCACGGCTGGTTCATGCAGTAGGCCAGGAGCCACTCGCTGCAGGGTCGAGACCGTGGTCCCGTAACGGTCTCCCCCGACGGAAGAGAAACGGCCGGGCGCGTCCCGGCCGTTTTTCGTATGATCGGCCGGGGAGGACGCGATGGCGCGAGTGCAGCAGATCGATGCCGGCTGATGCGGTGCCCTCGGCGAAAGACCGCGCCGAGGGGTACGTGACCGAGATCGGCTACACCTTCGACTACCATCCGCGAACCAACCCGCTCTACATGCGCCTCGCCCTGCGCCGCGCCGGCCTCGAGCCGCCGAGCGTCGCCCAAGCCTGCGAACTCGGCTTCGGCCAGGGCGTCAGCCTCGCGATCCACGCCGCCGCCGGCAGCGCGCGCTGGGTCGGCAACGACATCAATCCCGACCACGTGCGCCACGCGCGCGGCCTCGTCGAGGCCGCCGGCGTCGCGGCCGACCTCCACGCCGAGAGCTTCGTCGACTTCGCCGCCCGCACCGACCTGCCGTCGTTCGACTTCATCGTGCTGCACGGCATCTGGAGCTGGGTGTCCGACGGCAACCGCGCCGCGATCGTCGACTTCGTCGGCCGGCGCCTGCGGCCGGGCGGCGTGCTCCATGTCAGCTACAACGCGCTGCCCGGCAAGGCCGCGATGGAACCGCTGCGCCACCTCGTCGTCCAGCACGCGCGCCAGGCGGACAAGGGCGAGGGCATCGTGCCGCGCATCGACCGGGCCATCGACTTCGCCGCGCGCCTGCTCGCCACCGGCCCCGCCTACCTGCAGGACACGCCGGGCCTCGCCAAGTCGTTCGATGCCCTGAAGGATGCCGACCGCCGCTACCTCGCGCACGAGTATTTCAACCGCGACTGGCGCCCGATGCACTTCGCCGAGGTCGCGGCCCACCTGGCCGGCGCCGGCCTCGTGTTCGCCGGTCCCGCCGGCTACAGCGGCGCCGTCGAGTCCCTGCTGATCGAGCCCGCGCAACAGGCCCTGCTCGACGGCATCGACGACCCGGTGCTGCGCGAGACCGTCCGCGATTTCCTCCTCAACCGCGGCTTCCGCTACGACTACTGGATCAAGGCGCCGGTCGAGCGCGATGCCGGCGACGGCCTGCGCGACGAGCGGATCGTGCTGGTCGCGGACAAGCCCGCCCTGCCCTTCGAGGTGCGCGCGCCGCTCCTGCTGCGCGGCAAGGGACCGCCGGACGCCACGGTCTCGGCGGTGCTCGATCTCCTGTCCGACCGCAGGGCCCGCTCGCTGGCCGAGATCGCCGCTTCGCTCGGCGGCAAGGCCAGCCTGGCGGACATCGCCGACGTCGCCGAGCTGCTGCTGGGCCAGGACCTTGTCGGCGCGGCGCAGTCCGACCGGGAGGCCGAGGCGGCGCGCGGCGCCACCGACCGGCTGAACGCGCGGCTGCTCGACGGGTTCGAGCCCGGTGCCGGGAGGCGCGCGCTCGCCAGTCCGCTGCTGGGTGGTGGCCTGACGGTCAGCCGGGACGAGGCTGGGCTCCTGCGCGGGGCCCAGCCCGGCGACCCCGGCATGACCCGCTTGCGCTCCCTGATGATCGCCTGACCGGCTTGTCGGGGCGGCGGTCACGCCGCATGATCCCGGGCAAGACAAACACCGACCGGGAGGATCAGGCATGGCTCGCGCCTTCGAGATCGAACCGATCGACGCCACCTTCGGCGCCGTGGTCCGCGGCATCCGCCTCGCCGACATCGACGCGGCGGCGTTCCGCCAGCTGCACGACGCGTGGCTGGAGTACGCGTTGCTGGTGTTCCCCGGGCAACACCTGCGGCGCGACGAGCAGGTCGCCTTCGCCCGCCGCTTCGGCGCCCTCGAGTTCGAGATCCTGCCGATCAGCAACGTCCGTTCCGACGGCACCGTGCGGCCCGAGCAGGACAACGACGACGTCATCAAGATCCTCAAGGGCAACATGGGCTGGCACCACGACAGCACCTACATGCCGGTGCAGGCCAAGGGCGCGGTGTTCAGCGCCGAGGAAGTGCCGGGCAGCGGCGGCCAGACCGGCTTCGCCGACATGCGCGCGGCCTACGACGCGCTCGACGCAGCGACCAGGGCGCGGCTCGAGGGCATGTCGGCGCACCACTCGCTGCACTACAGCCAGTCCAAGCTCGGCCACAGCGCGCGGAAGGCCGACGGCGAGTACCATGGCTACGGCTTCCACGATGGCCCGGTGCCGCTGCGCCCGCTGGTCAAGGTGCATCCCGAGACCGGCCGCAAGTCGCTGCTGATCGGCCGCCACGCGCACAACATCCCCGGCCTCGCGCCGGACGAGTCCGAGCGCTTCATCGAGGGGCTGATCGACTTCGCCTGCCAGCCGCCGCGCACCTACCACCACGACTGGACGCCGGGCGACACGGTGCTGTGGGACAATCGCTGCCTGATGCACCAGGCCACCCCGTGGGACATGACCCAGCGCCGCATCATGTGGCACAGCCGCATCGCCGGCGACCCGGCGAGCGAGTCGGCGGTCAGTGCGGTGGCATCGGGATGAACAGCGGCGGCGGGCCCGACATGTTGGTGCGGGCCCGGATCGCCGCGTCGTCGGCGCCGTGCGGCTTGAGGTAGACGTAGAACGGCGTGCGGCGCTCGACGATGTCGCGGCCCGGCTGGGCCTGGCGGCCGATCAGCAGGTCGGCCTGCACGCGGACATGCATGTAGCCCGGGATCAGCTCGGCCCAGCCCGTCACGTCGGGCGTGAACGCGACCTCCCAGGTGTAGCCGTCGACCAGCCGCACCACGCCGCTGCCGGCCACGCCCAGCGCGCGCGACGGCACCTGCTGCCACGCCGTGCCGACCTGCACGAAGACGCCGACCGCGTTCAGCATCACGAACAGCGGCGCCGCCGGGTTGGTGTTCTGCAGCGACAGCGTCATCCGGAACGACTTGCCGTCCGGCTCGGCCACGATGCGCTTCAGCTCGACGTAGAGCGTGCTGCGCGCCTCGTGCTCGAGCAGCAGCCGCGCCTGGCGCTGGCGCTGCAGGTCGCGCGACTGCCAGATGCCGACCGCGCCGTCGATCGCGAAGCCGGCGCACAGCAGGCCGATCGCGCCCATCAGCAGCGTCGAGCGCCACGGCCGGAAGCCGCGGCCAAGCCCCGCCTCGACCTCAACGGCAGACGGCTGGCGCGGCCGCGGGTCGGCCTCGCGCAGGCGGTCGAGCAGCGGGCTGGCCGCAGGCGCGGCCGCGCCGTCGCCCGGCTCGTCCAGCCGCCGCCGCAGCCGGCGCAGCTCGGCCCGGTCGGCGGCCTGCGCGCGCCACAGGGCGCGGATCAGCGCGTCCTTCTCGGCGTCCGACAGCGCGGCGAGGTCGGGCCGCTCGGTCATGGCCGCCGCCTCACGGCACGATCCGTCCGCCGGCGATGTGCACGACCTGCTCGGCCGCCTCGGCCAGCGCGAGGTTGTGGGTCACCAGCAGCAGCGTCGTGCCGAGCTCGCAGTTGACCGCCAGCAGCTCGTCCATGATCTCGATCTCGGTCTGCTCGTCGAGATCGGCGGTCGGCTCGTCGGCCAGCAGCAGCGCCGGCTCGTTGACCAGCGCGCGGGCGATCACGGCGCGGCGCTGCTCGCCGGCGGAGACCTCGGCCGGGTAGGCGGCGCGGTAGTCGGCGAGGCCCACCCGGTCGAGCAGCACGGCCGCCCGCTCGTAGGCCGCGCGCTGGCCCAGCCGGCGGCCGAGCAGCGCCGGCAGCGCGACGTTGTCGACCAGCCGCAGCGTCGGCAGCAGACTGGTGAACTGGAAGACGAAACCGATCCGGCGATTGCGGAACTCGGCCAGCCCGTCGTCGGACAGCCCCCACAGGTCGGTGCCGTCGATGCCGACCGTGCCGTCGGACGGCCGACTGAGGCCGCCGATCATCGCCATCAGCGACGACTTGCCCGAACCCGACCGGCCGATCACGGCGGCGAACGTGCCGGGCGCGACGTCGAGGTCGACGCCGGCCAGCGCCTCGATCTCGCCGCGCTCGGTGCGGTAGCGCTTGTGCAGGCCGCGGCAGGACAGCATCAGCCCTCTCCCCGCACCAGGTCGTAGACGTCGCGGCGGCTGGCCCGCCACGCCGGCACGAAGACGCCCAGCGCGCCGACCGCGGCGGCCAGCGCGATCGCCGCCAGCCCGAGCAACGCCGTGTCGAGCGGGCCGATCCAGGCGAACGGCAGGCCGACCGCGTCGAGCTGGCGGACCAGGGCGCGCTCGAACAGCCGCAGCGCCAGCACGCCGAGGCCGACGCCGAGCACGCCGCCGGCGCCGGTCACCAGCATCGCCTCGGTGACCATCATGCCGAGCACCTGGCCGCGCCGCGCCCCGATCGCCTTGAGCAGGCCGAGCTCGCCGCGCCGCTCGGTGACGATGGCGGAGAACAGCACGCCGACCAGCAGGGCGAGCCCGGCGACCATCAGCGCCATCAGTACGAGCAGGCCACCGAGCAGCGCCGACAGTCCCTGGCGGATGCCCGACAGCGTGCTGTCGCCCGACACGACCTTGATGCCCTTGACGCTCGACAGCAGCGCGAAGCGCGCCTCCAGCGGCGAGGCGCCCGGCGCGAGCTCGGCCAGGAAGCCGCTCGCCTTGCCCGGCGCCAGGGCGGGCGGGCTCCGGCCGCCGGCCGCCGCGGCGATCGCCGGCGCCAGCGCCTCGAGCGACGCGAACGGCAGGAACAGGCCGCGCTCGTGCGGGCCAACGCCGGTGCGGCCGAGCCGGCCGTAGATCGTGTGCGGCCGGCCGAAGATCAGCAGCTGCGCCCCCAGCGCGCCGTCGCGGCCGGCGCCCAAAATGACATCGCCCGGCTGCAGCGGGCGGTTGATCCGCTCGACCAGCCACGGCTGCACGGTGAAGTCGCGGTCCGGCTGGAAGCCCACGAGGTCGACCGCCTCGAACTGGCCGCCGACCCCGGAGCCGGCGACCCGCACCACCTTCTGCGCCGCGACCCGGCCGAGGCTGGCGATCGCGGCGCGGTCGAGCAGGCCGGCATCGAGCACGAGGTCGGTCGGTTCGACGACCAGCAGGGCGGCGGTGATGTTGGTCAGCGCGCCTTCCGGCACGACCATCAGGTCGGCGCCCAGCCGGGTGAAGCCGACCGCCATGCTGCGGTCGATGCTGCGCATCAGGACGGTGCCGGCGAACACCACGCCGCAGCCGAGCGCCACCGCGGCGACCAGCAGCAGGCTGCGCGCCTTGCGCCGCCCCAGGTTCTGCAGCGCTAGGCCGAGCGAGAGGCCGCGGATCAGGGCGGGCCCCGCATCAGAGCGTGCAGGACCGCGTGTGCTTCATGTGCCAGAGCTCGGTCGGGATGATGACGCAGTCATGGTGCCCGCCGTTGCTCGGCAGGATGCCGATCAGCGTGTCGGTCGAGGTGTCGATCACGGCGATACCGCTCGACTGCCGCTGGAAGCCGCTGAACGGCGTCAGCACGTACTTGCCGTCGTAGGTCAGGGCCGGCGTCTGCAGGTCGGGACCGATGCCCTGGACCTCCTTGATGATCGTCCAGGTCCTGGTGTCGACCACCATGATGCCGCTGTAGGCCGGCGACGGGTGGAGGATCGACAGGTAGAGCTTCGAGCTGTCGAGCGAGAACACCATGTGGAACGGGTTGGGATACTTGCCGCGCCACAGCGGGTCCTCGACATGGGCGATCTTGCGCCACTTCGTCGGATCGGGATCGGAGCAGCTGAACACCGAGGCGTTGTTTTCGCGCAGGTTGTTCATCATCACCAGGAAGCGGCCGTCCGGCGAGAAGCCGATCTCGTGGCCCGGCGAGTGGATCTTGTCGAACACCACGCGCCAGGTGTCCTTGTCGATCCGCTCCACCGGGTACTGGTCGCGCGAGTCCTTGTTGAACTGCAGGAAGGCCACCGGCTCGAAGTTCTTCTCCGGATCGAGGATGGCGATGCCGCCGCACAGCCGCACCACCGTCGCCGCCAGCGTCCGTCCACCGACCAGCATCGAAGCAATCACTTCAGGCCCCAACGGCACGTGGCTCGGACTCCAAGACCCCCAAGGACCCCTGCGACTGCAAGAGGCTCCAGCAGCAGGACCGATTCAACAGCTCGGCTAACTCCCGCGGACCTCGCATCGCACACCATGCACCCGAAGGTGCGGAGCCTGCCGCGGGGGGTGCCGCGGACCCCGAGAACGCCAGCGCGACGGTCATCTGGCCGCCTTCGGGAGCGGCGACCGTGACGGCGGAGCGTGAGCTTTTCCAAGTCTTAGTGGTTCGGGCACCCCCTTTTTTGGGTCGGTTTGACCGTTCTCTTATGTGTGGATCTTTTTCAGTGGCGGTCGGGGGGTCTGGTCGTGCTGACCGCGGCGCGACTGCGGCCCGCTGGGGCGGCCAGGACGTACTACGAGCGGACCGTCGCCACCGACCGGGAGGCGTACTACGCCGGTGAGGGTGAGGCCCGCGGGGAGTGGGCCGGCACCGGCGCAGAGAGTCTGGGCCTTCGCGGTGAGGTTGCGGACGGTGAGCTGTCGGTGCTTCTGGACGGCCGGCACCCCGCCACGGACGAGGTGCTGCGGCGGGTCGTCGCCCAGCGGGTGATCCGCACCGAACGCCTGGACCCTGCATCAGGGGAGCGGCGGATGGTGGACGTGGTCC
>Ga0102832_1001134_pt1 | contig 23480 bp, 13 predicted proteins | sample EBPBio282013_DNA_FD_88942 | JGI IMG/M metagenome (GOLD analysis project Ga0102832, IMG submission 88942) | Wastewater treatment Type I Accumulibacter community from EBPR Bioreactor in Madison, WI, USA - Reactor 2_5/28/2013_ DNA (Illumina Assembly) | ecosystem: Engineered > Bioreactor > EBPR >... | reverse complement strand
GTGTCGGCGCGCCGCGACGACCGCGTCGAGTCGCTGAGCCTGGGCAACCAGCAGCGTGTGCAGCTCGCCGCCGCCCTCGTACATCACCCGAGGTTCCTCGTGCTCGACGAGCCGTTCAGCGGCCTCGACCCGATCGGGGTCGACGTCATGAGCGACGTGCTGCGCAGCGCGGTGGCCGAGGGCGCGGGCGTCGTGTTCTCCAGCCACCAGCTCGAGCTCGTCGAGCGGCTCTGCGACGAGGTGGTGATCATCCGCGCCGGGCAGGTGGTCGCCGCCGGGACGGTGGGCGAGCTTGGCGGGTCGCGGCGCCGTCGTCGGCTCTCGATGCTCACCAGCGAGGACCCGCGCGTGTGGCTGCCGTCGGCGTTCGCGGTGGTCGACGCGTCGATCGACGACGGGCGGTGGCGCAGCGTCGTCGAGCTGCCCGACGGCGTCGACGCCGCCGCGGCCACGCGTGCGGCGGCGCAGCACGGCGACCTGCTCGAGGCGACGCCGATCGAGACCAGCCTGACCGACATCTTCCGCGAGGTGGTGGCCCGATGAGCGCGACACGTGAGACCGCGCAGACGCAGCCCGGGGCCTGGCGGCTCGTGGCCGCGCGCGAGTTCAACGAGCGCCGCAAGGAGCGATCGTTCTACGTCTCGACGCTGGTGACGCTCGGCGTGCTGGTCGTCGTCCTGCTGCTGCCGAAGCTGTTCGAGTCGGGGCCGCCGTCGGTCGCCTTCACCGGTCCCGAGGCCGGGGCGGTGAGCGAGACGGCCCTCCAGATCGCCGAGGCGTCGGGCTTCGAGCTGTCGATCTCGGTCGACCCCGTCACCGACCCGAAGCAGGCAGTGGTCGACGGCAACGTCGACGTCGTCGTCACGCCCGACGGGCTCGTGGTGAAGGAGTCGATCGACCCCGGCCTGCAGGCGGTGCTCGACGCCGCGGTGCGCCAGGTGCGCACGGTCGACGCGCTCACCGAGGCCGGCCTGTCGCAGGAGCAGATCCAGTCGGCGCTCGCGAGCGGCGGCGCGGTGCCGGTGCTCGCCGTCGAGCCGCGCGACGCCGAGGCCTCGCAGCGCCAGGGCTTCGCGTTCGCGGCGACGGCGATCCTCTACGGCCAGCTGCTCGGCTACGGCTTCTGGGTGGCGAGCGGCGTGGTGGAGGAGAAGGCCTCGCGCGTGGTGGAGGTGCTGCTCGCGACGATCCGGCCGCGCCAGCTGCTCGCCGGCAAGGTGCTCGGCATCGGCGCGCTCGGGCTGGTGCAGCTGATCGCGATCGCCGTCGTGGGGATCGGGATCGCGGTGGCGATCGGCAGCCTCACGTGGAGCGGGGCGCTCGGCGCGGCGATCCTCACGTCGTTCGCGTGGTTCCTGCTCGGCTTCGCCTTCTACGCCGCCGGGTACGCCGCGGGCGCTGCGCGCGTGTCGCGGCAGGAGGACCTGCAGAACGTCGTCACGCCGCTCAACCTCATGGCGATCGGCTCGTTCTTCGGCGCGATCCTGGCCCTCAACGCGGGCGACTCGTTCTGGGTGCAGGTCGTGTCGGTGATCCCGCCGTTCAGCGCGCTCATGCAGCCCTCGCTCATCGCCTCGGGCGACGCGACGGCGTGGAGCGTCGTGCTCGCCGTCGTCCTTATGCTCGCCGCGATCGTCGGGATGGTGTCGCTGGCGGCCCGCGTGTACGAGCGGTCGGTGCTGCGGATCGGCGCGCCGCTGTCGTTGAAGGAGGCCCTGCGCGACTGAGCCAGGCTCAGGCCCGGCGGCGCAGCCTCAAGCGCGGCTCAGAGTCGTGTGAGGGGTGGCTTTCCGATCCTCCGCGCGCGCGAGGGCGTCCCTAACGTCGGGGACGAGCCTGTGCGAAGGAGCGCCTCCCGTGTCACGTCGTCCGTACTCCCGTCCCGCTGCCGCGGCAGCGATCATCGCCGTCCCCGCCCTCGTGGCGGCGGTGCTGGCGCCGGTCGCCTCCGCCGCCCCGGCGGCCCCCGCCGCCGCACCCGCGAAGGCCTCGGTGCCGGCGTCGGTGCCCGGCGAGCTGCTCGTGGGCTACGAGCCGGGCGTGACGGCGGCGCAGACGGCGTCGGTGCGCACCCGCGTCGGGTCGAAGCTCCTGCAGAAGGTCGTGGCCGGCACGTCGAAGCGCCGCGGCGTCGAGCGCGTGACCCTGCCCGCCGGCGCCAGCCAGGCTGCGGCCATCGCCGCGATCGAGGCGCAGCCCGGCGTCGCGTACGCCGAGCCCAACTGGATCCTCACCAAGGCCGACGTCTCCGACGACCCGTCGTACACCAACGGGTCGCTGTGGGGGATGGGCGGCAGCACGACGACCCCGTCGAGCACGTACGGCAGCCAGGCTGCGGAGGCGTGGCAGGCCGGCGCGACGGGGTCGTCGTCGGTGTATGTCGGCGTGATCGACGAGGGCATCGACGTCAGCCACCCCGACCTCGCCGCCAACGTGTGGAGCAACCCGTACGAGACGGTCAACGGGATCGACGACGACGGCAACGGCTACATCGACGACGTCAACGGCTGGGACTTCGTCAACAACGACAAGGGCGTGTACGACGCCGGCTACGACAACCACGGCACGCACGTGTCGGGCACGATCGGCGGCGTCGGCGGCAACGGCATCGGCGTGGCCGGGGTGAACTGGCACGTCACGCTGATCTCGGGCAAGTTCCTGGGCTCGAGCGGCGGCACGATCGCCAACGCGGTCAAGGCCGTCGAGTACATGACCGACCTCAAGGTGCGCCACGGCCTCGACATCGTCGCGACGTCGAACTCGTGGGGCGGCGGCGGCTACTCCTCGGCCCTGCAGGACGCGATCAACCGCGCGGCCAAGGCCGACATCCTGTTCATCGCGGCGGCCGGCAACTCCGGCACCAACAACGACGCGACGGCGTCGTACCCGGCGAACTACTCGTCGCTGACCAACGGCTCGACGGTGACCGCGGCGACGTACGACAACGTCGTGTCGGTGGCCGCGATCGACAGCGCCGGCGCGATCGCGTCGTGGTCGCAGTACGGCGCGACGACGGTCGACCTCGGCGCCCCCGGCGTCTCGATCCTCTCGACGCTGCCCGGCAGCACCTACGGCGTCTACTCCGGCACGTCGATGGCCACCCCGCACGTGTCGGGCGCGGCCGCGCTCATGGCCGCGACGTGGGGCCTGCGCGGCGCCAAGCTCAAGGCCGCGCTGCTCAACGCGGTTGTGCCGACGGCGTCGCTGTCGGGCAAGACCCTCACCGGCGGGCGCCTCGACCTGTCCCTCGTCGCGCCTGGCACCGACGTCACCGCGCCGTCGGCCCCGATCGCCGGGCCGCAGTCGGCGACGGCCGGCTCGGCGGTGGCGATCACGTCGTCGGCGTCGGACGACCGCGGCGTCGCCTCGGTCGAGCTGTGGGCCACGCCGCCCGGCGGCACCGCGACGAAGCTGGCCACCGACACGGCCTACCCGTTCGCGTTCTCGTGGACGCCGGGCACCGCCGGCACCTGGGCGCTGCGCACGGTCTCCACCGACGTCTCGGGCCTGACCACCACCGGGTCGCCGCTGAACGTCTCGGTCGCCGCGCCCGTCGTGACGCCGTCCGGCCTCAAGGTGGCGTCGCTGACGACCGTCGTCTCCGGCTCGTCGCTGGTGATCACCGCGACGGTGGTGAACAACCTCGGCCAGCCCGCGAGGTCGGCCAGCGTCGCGGCCTCGCTCTACAAGGTCGGCACGACGAAGGTCTACAAGAACTTCACGGGCACGACGTCGAGCACCGGCGTCATCTCGTGGAAGGTCAGCTCGATCCCGACCGGCTGCTACTCCACGACGATCACGTCGGTGAGGTCCGGCAGCCTCGTCTGGGACAAGGCCAGCCCCGCCAGCGTCACCAGCCCCTGCCGCTGAAGATCCACGTCCGCGGGGGTCTGAGGTCGGACATAGGATCGCGGCATGGCTGGCCGGATCCGTGACGAGGACATCGTCCTCGTGCGGGAGAAGGCCCGCATCGACGAGGTCGTGCGCGATTACGTCACGCTGAAGTCGGCCGGCGGCGGCAGCCTCAAGGGGCTGTGCCCGTTCCACGACGAGCGCAGCCCGTCGTTCAACGTCAGCCCGGCCAAGGGCGCCTGGTACTGCTTCGGGTGCGGCGAGGGGGGCGACGTCATCGGGTTCCTGCGCAAGGTCGACCACCTGTCGTTCACCGAGGCCGTCGAGAAGCTCGCCGGCCGCTACGGCGTGACGCTGCGCTACACCGAGGGCCCGGCGGGCGGCGGGGGCCGGCCCACCGGCGACCGCACGAAGCTGGTCGAGGCCCACAAGGCCGCGGCCGCGTTCTACGCCGAGGCGCTCGGCTCGCCCGAGGCCGAGATCGGACGCCGGTTCCTCGACGAGCGCGGCTTCGACCGCGACGCGGCGCTGCACTTCGGCGTCGGGTTCGCGCCCGGCGGCTGGGACGCGCTGGTCGGCCACCTGCGCGGCAAGGGCTTCACCGACGAGCAGATGATCCTCGGCGGCTTGGCCGTGAAGGGCCAGCGCGGGGCCTACGACCGCTTCCGCGGGCGTCTCGTGTGGCCGATCCGCGACCTGTCCGGCGACGTCGTCGGCTTCGGCGCCCGGCGCCTGCGCGAGGACGACGACGGTCCCAAGTACCTCAACACCCCCGAGACGCCGATCTACAAGAAGAGCCAGGTGCTCTACGGGATCGACCTCGCGCGCAAGGACATCGCCAAGAACAAGCAGGCCGTGGTCGTCGAGGGCTACACCGACGTCATGGCCGCGCACCTGTCCGGCGTCACCACCGCCGTGGCCACCTGCGGCACGGCGTTCGGCTCCGACCACATCTCGGTGCTGCGCCGCCTGCTCATGGACGACGGCGTCTTCAGCGGCAAGGTGATCTTCACCTTCGACGGCGACGCCGCGGGGCAGAAGGCGGCGCAGCGCGCGTTCAGCGACGACCAGCGGTTCACCGCGCAGACGTTCGTCGCCGTGGAGCCGTCCGGCATGGACCCGTGCGAGCTGCGGATCGCCAAGGGGCCCGAGGCCGTCGTCGACCTCGTCGAGGCGCGGGTGCCGCTGTTCGAGTTCGCGATCAAGGCCGAGCTCAAGGGCTACGACCTCGACCGCGCCGAGGGACGCGTGGCCGGGCTCAAGGCGGCGGCGCCGGTCGTCGCCCGGATCCGCGACGAGGCGCTGCGCCCCGAGTACGTGCGGCTGCTCTCCGGGTGGCTCGGCATGCCGGACGACGAGGTGCGCCGAGCCGTGGCGGCTGCCGGCCGCGCTGCGCCGCCGGCGTCGCGGCGTCCGTCCGAGCCCGTGGTCGCAGCGCCGTCGGGCGCCGCCGCCGGCCCGCCCCGGCTGCCGCGGCCCGACCCGCGCGACAAGGTGGCGGCGGTCGAGCGCGAGGCGCTCAAGGTGGCGCTTCAGGCGCCGCAGACCGCGGGCTCCTGGGTCGACGCGCTCGAGACCGAGGCGTTCCGCTCACCCGCGTACGCCGCCGTGCACGAGGCGATCGTGGCCGCCGGCGGGGCGGCGTCCGGCCTGGCCGACCGCGCCTGGCTCGACGCCGTGCTCGCCGCGTGCCCCGACGACGCCGTCCGCTCGGTGGTGCACGAGCTCGCCGTGGAACCGGTGCCGATGGACGAGATCGACGCGCGCTACGCGCAGTCGGTGATCGCGCGGCTGCTCGAGATCGACGCGTCGCGGCGGATCGCCGATCTCAAGGCCCGGCTGCAGCGCATCGAGCCGGCGTCCGACCCCGACGGCTACCAGGCGCTGTTCGCCGACGTGCTCGCGCTCGAGCAGTACCGGCGCGGCCTGCGCGAGCAGGTGGCGGGAGGGACGACCTGATGGCCCGGCTGCGTCTGCGCGCGCCGTCCGAGATCCGCGCGCGGGTGCCGGGGGAGAAGGTGCTCGCGTGGTGCCCGAGCGGGTCGTCGTCGTGCATCGCCACCGAGACCGGCCTGCTGCTGCCCGAGGGCTTCGATCCCGCGCGGCTCGCGTGGGACCTCGTGCTGCGCGCGGTGTGGGGCGAGGACGGCGTCGATATCACCGCGCAGCGCACGCCCGGCGGGCGTCCCGAGACCTTCCACGTGCCGATGTCCGACGACGCCGAGAGCCTGGCGATGGTGACGCGCGAGCGGGTGAACGCCTCGATCGTCGTCCAGCACCACGCCGAGCTCGTGGGGTCTGCGGGCGCGCGGCTGGTGGCCCGTCGCATCCCTGGGTCGACCGACCTGCGGTGGTCGGTCGTCTTCGACCCGGGCCTCGACCCCTCCGACCCCGACCTCCGCGCCGCCGCCGACCAGGCCCTCGCCGACCTCCGCACCAGCCTCGGCATCTGACCCGGGTACGTCCGGTCAGGCGGTGCGCTCGAGGCCGAGGGTGGCGAGCAGGTCCTCGTGGAGCTCGAACCACACCCGGTGCAGCGAGTCGACGCCGACGCCGTCGATCCAGCGGGTCTCGCCGCGCTCGGCCCGCGACAGCGCCGCGGCGTACCGGCCGGCGTAGCGGTCGAAGCGGGGGAGCGCCGCGGCCAGCGGCTCGACACCGTGGCGAGCGTGCGGCCGAGCAGCGTGAGCTCGTCGAGGACGCGGTCGTCCCAGCGCGGGTCGTCGTGGTCGTTGGGGGCGAGCGGCCGGCCGGGCGCGGGGCGCACCTGCCAGTCGGTGAGCGCCGACTGGATCCGGGTATTGAGCGGGAGGAAGTGCTCGTAGGTGTCCTCCACGAGGGCACGCGTGCCGGTCTCGTCGAGCTCGGCCGACAGTCGGCGCTCGCCCTCGGCCTTGCCGGCGTCGGTCAGCGTCCAGCCGTCGGATCCCGCGAACGCGACCCGGCGGACCCAGCCGTAGGCCTCGAAGTCGAGCAGCAGCTCCGACGCCTGCTCGTGCGGCAGCCCGGCGCGGTGCGCGACGGCGGCGTCGTCGGCCATCCCGCCGAGGCGGACGGCGTGCAGAGCGAGCAGCTCGGGAGCGCTCGCAGGCGGGGTCACGAGCGGCATCATGCCGTCCCCGGGGCGTGGGACAGAAACCCGCTCACTCCCCGGTGGGACGGCGCTCGCACAGCGTGAGGACGCCCCCGCGCAGCGTGCGTGCCACTCAGGGCGGTGTGACGTGTCCGGCGTCGGGCCCGCGCGGTGTCCGGCGCGCCTAGGTTGGCGGTATGGCCATCGCGCGCTTCCCCAGTGTCGTGCTCGACTGCCCGGACCCGGCTGCGCTCGCGGAGTTCTACGGCGCGCTGCTGGACTGGCCGGTCGAGGCACGGGAGGGCTGGGCCGACGTCCGGGCGGACTACGGGCAGTGCCTGTCGTTCCAGAAGGTCGAGGGGTACCGGCCGCCGGCGTGGCCGACCCAGGAGCTGCCGCAGCAGATGCACCTCGACGTCGTCGTCGACGACCTCGACGTCGCCGAGGCGGCGGTGCTGCGGCTCGGCGCGGTCAAGCCCGAGCACCAGCCGGGGGAGACCTTCCGGGTGTTCCTCGATCCGGCCGGGCACCCGTTCTGCCTCTGCCTGGACTAGCGGTCCGGGCTGAGGCCAGCGCCACACCGCCGGATGGGCCGCGCCGATTTCGGTCCCGGCCTGCGCCCTTGCTATCCTCCTCGGGCTGCGTCCGCGGGAGACCGGGGAGCGGTGCACGATCCCGCGTAGCTCAATTGGCAGAGCTCCCGACTGTTAATCGGGCGGTTATTGGTTCGAGTCCAATCGCGGGAGCCAGCGAGGCCCTCCACCCCACGGGTGCGGGGGCCTTCGGCGTTCCCGGGCCCGCGTGTCACAGCCCGAAGTGGGGCAAAGCAAGCGCGGTTTGGCCCACTTCGGACTGTTACACGCGGCCCTTCGGCTCGGCGTCGAAGCGGGCGGTGATGCGCTCGGGCGGGATGCGCTCCTGCTGGCGGGCGAGTGCGGACAGCGCCCGCTTGTCGGCGTCGAGCGGGCGCGACGAGTCCAGGGCGCGGGGCCAGAGGCGCCGGCGTCGGACGACGACGGTCTCGCCGGCGATCACCACCGCCTGGAACACCAGGGCCAGCAGGGCGAACAGGCCCACGATCGTGGCGAAGCTGCCGTAGACCGGGCCGGAGCGCGCGACGAAGCCGGGCAGCAGCGCGGCGCCGAAGGTCAGCAGTGCCGAGATCGCGATGCCGGCCGTGAGCAGGCCCGGCCAGAGCGACGAGATGTGGCGGTGCACCGGCACCAGCAGCGCGACCAGGCCCCAGATCACCAGGGCCGAGAGCGTCACACCGCCGAGGAAGAGCGCGGCGCGGGAGTAGACCGACAGCGCGGGCAGCGCCCCGACGACGACCGACTGCGCCCCGACGCCGACCACGCCGACGACGAGCAGCAGCAGCGCCGCGAAGGTCCGCAGCGTGCGCGGGACGAAGCCGAACCGTCGGCGGAACGGCACCCCGGCGAGGTGGTTGAGGGTCTCGTAGGACGAGTTGACGACGCCGAGCCCGGAGAAGACCAGACCGATGATCGCGATCGCGAGCGGCACGCCGGAGTCGGGCAGCGCGCCGAGCGCCGACTCGACCGTGGGCTGCAGGTCGAGGGGCACGACGGCGTCGATCAGCTCGGCCTGCAGCGAGGGGTCGTTGACGAGCAGGATGTTGAGGATCGCCACGACGAGCAGCAGCAGCGGGAACAGCGACAGGAACCCGTAGTAGGTGAGCAGCGCGGCGTGCCGGCCGCCCTGGTCGTCGCCGTACTTCTTGGCCACGGCGTACGGGAACCCGAGGATCGCGTGCCGCGCCTGGACGCCGTCGGCCCATCGGGTGAGCCGCTCGACGACGTTGCCGCGCTTGTCCGGCTCGCCCAGGGCGTCGGCCGTGCCGCGCTGCTCCGGCTCGATGGCGTCGGGCTCGGCGTCCGCTGCGTGCGCGGTCGTGTCGTCGCGCTCGTCCCCGTCGGCCATGGGCCCATGCTGCCCGAGCGGGACCGACCTACCCGCGACCGGCCCGCGCGAGCCGCCGGCGTCGATGCGTCCGTGCCGCAGGTGAGGCTGGGCGTGAGTGGCAACGATGTCCGGGTCTACTGGTCATGGGGACCCCTCACCACGAACGTCAGGCGAAGGGGAGCTCGTCGGTGATGGGGGTGGGCGGGGTGGTGTCGGCGGCGCGGCGGCGGCTGGGCGGGAGGGTGTGGTCGAGCCAGGGGGCGCCGTCGCGCAGCCAGGCGAGCAGCTCGGAGCCCTCGACCGGGGGGGAGAACAGGAAGCCCTGGGCGCTGCTCACCCCCTCGGCCGTCACCGCGGTCAGCTGCGGCTCGGTCTCGACGCCCTCGGCGGTCACGTGCAGGCCGAGCCGCCGGCCGAGCGCGGCCACGGAGGCGACGACGGCGGCATCGGTGGTGTCGTGCAGCATCCCGTGGACGAAGGTGCCGTCGATCTTGAGCCCGTCGACCGGCAGGCTGCGGATGAGCGACAGCGACGAGTAGCCGGTGCCGACGTCGTCGAGCACGACGGCGAGGCCCTGCTCGCGGGCGACGGCGAGCGCGTGCGACGCCGCAGCCGGATCGGCGACGACGGCCTGCTCGGTGATCTCGAGCCCGATCCAGCCCAGCGGCGTGCGGTCGTGCTCGGCGGCGTCGACGTGCAGCTCGATGATCGCCTCGAGCGGCAGCTGACCGGCGGAGACGTTGGTGAAGACGCGGAAGCCGTCGCCGACCCACGACGCCGCCTCGTGCCGCCAGGCCCGGGCCTGCCGCGCGATCTCCTCGTCGAGCTCGGTGGTGAGGCCCACCTCGGCCATGAGGGGCAGGAACAGCCCGGGCGCGACGACCTCGCCGTCCGGACGCCGCCATCGCGCGAGCGCCTCGGCACCGACGATGCGGCGCGTGCGCGGGTCGACCAGCGGCTGGTACCAGGCCTCGAACTGGCGGGCCTCGAGCGCGTCGCGCAGCTCGGTCTCGCGCTCGAGCCGCGACGACAGCGCCTCCTCCATGCCGCGGTCGAACAGGACGACCCGGTTGCGGCCGCCGTCCTTGGCGACGTAGAGCGCGGCATCGGCGTAGCGCATGAGGTCCTGGGACGACAGGCCGGGCGAGCTCATCGCCACCCCGACGCTGACGTTGACCACCGTGCGGTAGCCGCCCACGACGAACGGCGGCTCGAACTGCGCGCGGATGCGCTCGGCGAGGGTGAGCGCGATGTCGGAGTCGACGCCCGGCGCGACGAGGGTGAACTCGTCGCCGCCGAGGCGGGCGAGCAGGTCGTCGCCGCGCACGCAGCGGCGCAGGCGCTCGGCCGCCGCCTGCAGCAGCGCGTCGCCCTCCGCGTGGCCGAGGGAGTCGTTGACGACCTTGAACCGGTCGAGGTCGAGGTAGAGCAGCGCCACCTCGGTGCCGCCGGCCTGGGCAGTCGCGACGCGCTGGTCGAGCACGTCGCGGAACAGCGCGCGGTTGGCGAGGCCGGTGAGGTCGTCGTGCGTCGCGCGATGGACCAGGCGCGCGTTGGCGGCCGACAGCTCCTCGGTGAGCGCCTCCTCGACCAGCCGCCCGCCGACCGCCTCGAGCAGCGTCCGGTGGATCTGGCGCCAGGCCACGTAGAGGATGCCGAGGAACAGCACGCCCATGAGCGCGATCGACGTCGGCAGGACGTCGGAGTACCGGCCCGACAGGATGATCGCGATCGTCCCGCCCATCGAGGGCAGGACGAGGGCGAGGAAGTACGGCCGGTGGCCCGCCGTGCCGGCCAGCGACAGCGCCGCGGCCGTGACGGCGAAGACGACGACGAGGTAGACCTCGTACTCGTTGTCCGGCCGCAGCACCAGGAACGCCGCCGGCCAGGCTGTCGACACGAAGCACAGGAGGACGACGGCGGTCGCCTCCTGCACCCGGTAGGCGACGCGGGGGCGGCTCAGCGCCCGGACGAGCAGCGACAGCGAGTACATGGCCAGCGCGGTGGCGATCACGTCGGCGACGACGTACACGACACGAACCCAGGCATCGCTGTCGTCGTTGATGACGAGGACCAGGGTCAGGCAGGCGAGCGGGCCGATCGCGATGAGGGTGCGCGTCGAGACGGACGCACGGCGGACGAGCTCGCGCCGGGTCCCGTCGTCGGCCGCGGCGACCGCGGCGCGTGCATCCCCGTCGGCCACAGGTCCGAGGGTAGGTGCGCGCGCCGCGCGGAGTCGCCCCGGCGGGCCGGATCGCCCTGCGCTTCTGGGAGAGTCTGGCCGTGGTGCTCGTGCGGGAGATGACGGCCGACGACGTCGTCGGAGCGGAGGCGGTCCACCGCCGTGCCTTCGCGGCCCAGACCGGCGACCCGTCCTTCGGCGAGGGCAGCGACGTGATCCGCACCCGGCACGCGTCGGGCAACGTCGCCGGGTTCGTCGCCGAGGACGCCGGGGCGCTCGTGGGCTCGCTGCTGCTCACGAGGTGGGGCACGTTCGGCGTGCTCGGCCCGCTGTCGGTCGACCCGTCGGCGCAGGGCCGCGGAGTCGCGCGGCTGCTGCTCGACCGCGGCATTGCCGAGCTCGACTCGTGGGAGCTGGCGGCGTCCGGGCTTTACACCTTCGCCGACAGCCCGAAGCACCGGCATCTCTACGAGGGCTACGGCTTCGTCGACCGCGGGCCCTCGCACCTGTGGCGGCGGACGCCGTCGCTCGCGGGGGAGTACGACGTCCTGCCGCCCGACGACCTGCAGGCGCGCGCGTCGTACCTCTGGACGCTGAGGCAGCTCACGTCGTCGCAGCTGCCGGGCTGGGACCTCACGATCGAGGCCACGTCGATGCTCGAGCAGGGGCTCGGGTCCGTGGTGCTCCCTCCGCGCTACCGCGGCCTCGGGTTCGCGCTGTGCCACGTCGGCGCGGGCTCGGAGGCCGGGCCCGACGCGTGCTACGTCAAGGCGGCGGTGGTGCACCGCGACCAGTCCGACGTCCTCCTGCGCGCGCTGCTCGAGGCGGTCGAGGCGTTCGCCGTCGACCACGGCTGGGCGAGGCTCGAGGCCGGCGCCCCGGCGTCGCGGACGACGGCGTCGCGCGCGCTGCTCGACTCGGGCTGGACGCCGACAGGCACGGGCCTGGCGATGACGCGGCCCGGCGACGGCGGGGCGCTGGGCCCGGACGCCGGCGTCCTCGACGACTGGCGCTGAGCGTTTCCGGAACCGCCGTGCGCACGAGGCGGGCACGATCGGTGAGGTGGCGGGATGCCGCCGTACCGATCGGCGGTCGGTGGCGTCCGCCCGCCATCACCCGTCAGGAGGATTTGTCGTCACGTTGCGGGTTCGCAGCGAAAACGTGACCCGGAACGGTGGTGGCGGGGCCCGCCGCAGCCTAGGTTCGCGCCTGGACCGCGGACGATCTCCGCGGCCGCTTCACGCCGGGCCCGCGCACCGCGGCCCGGTCAACTGTTGGGGAGGGATAGTGCGTCGACCTGTCGTCGGCCTGCTCGGCCTCGCTCTGGTGTGCGGAACCATGGCCGCCACCGGAGGGGCTGCATCGGCCGTCCAGTCGCAGGCACCCGGCGGAGGGGTTCCGTCGTCGGTGTCGAAGAGGGATGCGCAGATCCACGATCTGCCGAACCCGCTCGAGGACAAGCGCCGGGCCCAGCGCCAGGCCGCGCTCGAGAAGGTCCTGTCCGGAGAGGCGAAGATCGTCCAGCGCGGCGGCAGCTCCGTCGTCGATCTCGGCCCGGACGTCGGTGCGACCGCCGCGAACGCGTCGTCGCGCAAGGCGTCGAGCCACATGAACAAGACCCACAACTACGTCGAGCTGCAGCGCGAGACGACCGACAAGATCTTCGTGATCCTCGCCGAGTTCGGCAACGAGCGTCACCCCGACTACCCGGACGTCGACTCCGACCCCGACACCCCCGGGCCGACCGTCTTCGATGGCCCGCTGCGCAACCAGATCCCCAAGCCCGACAAGACCGACAACTCGACCGTCTGGCAGAAGGACTCGTCGCAGGCGTTCTTCAAGAAGATGTACTTCGGCGAGGGCTGGGACGTCGAGTCGCTCAAGACGTACTACGAGCGCCAGTCGTCGGGCCGCTACTCGGTCGACGGCACGGTCACCAACTGGGTGAAGGTGCAGTACAACGAGGCGCGCTACGGCCGCAACGACTGCGGGGACATCGTCTGCACCAACACCTGGGCGCTGATCCGCGACGCCGCGAACCAGTGGGTCGCCGACCAGGAGGCCGCGGGCCGCTCCAAGGCCGACATCGCGGCTGAGCTCGCGACGTTCGACCAGTGGGACCGCTACGACGTCGACGGCGACGGCAACTTCAACGAGCCCGACGGCTACATCGACCACTTCCAGATCGTCCACGCCGGCGGCGACGAGGCCGACGGCGACCCGCTGCAGGGCGAGGACGCCATCTGGAGCCACCGCTGGTACGCCTTCCTCGACGGCTCCGAGGGCGACGGCCCTGCGAACGCGCCGCTCGGCGGCACGCAGATCGGCGACACCGGCCTGTGGATCGGCGACTACACCATCCAGCCGGAGAACGGCGGCCTGTCGGTCTTCACCCACGAGTACGGCCACGACCTCGGTCTGCCGGACCACTACGACACCGCCGGCGGCCCGGACAACGGCGTCGACTGGTGGACGCTCATGGCGCAGAGCCGTGCGTGGCGTCCGGGCGACCAGGGCATCGGCACGCGCCCCGCGGACCTCTCCGCGTGGGACAAGCTGATGCTGGGCTGGCTCGACTACCGCTACGCCGAGGCGGGTCAGACCAAGACCCTCAAGCTCGGCCCGCACGAGTACAACACCAAGAACCCGCAGGCGCTCATCGTCGGCCTGCCCCCGAAGGACGTCACGCTCGACCTCGTCGAGCCGTTCGCCGGGAGCAACGACTGGTGGTCCGGCGCGGGCGACGAGCTCAGCAACACGCTCACCCGTCGCGTGACGGTGCCGGCGTCCGGCTCCTCGAGCCTGTCGTTCCAGGCCAACTGGGACATCGAGGACTGCGGCGACACCCCCTGCGACTACGCCTACGTCGAGGTCGACGCCGGTGCCGGCTTCCAGGCCGTCCCGGTGCCCGGCATCACCAACCCGGCCGAGAACAACGGCATCGACGGCACCTCGGGCGGCTGGAAGGCCGGGACGGTCGACCTGGCGGCGTACGCCGGCAAGACGATCGACATCCGCTTCCGCTACGCCACCGACCCGGCTGCCGGCGGCATCGGCTTCTTCGCCGACGACGTGACGCTGAACCTCGGCGGCACGACCGACGTCGACGGTGCCGAGGACGCGGCGAACAGCGCGTGGACCGCTGACGGCTTCTCCGCCGTCGGGGCGACGTCGACGTTCAAGGCGAACCACTACTACATCGCCTCGTACCGGGCCTACACCTCGTACGACGCGTACCTCAAGACCGGTCCGTACAACTTCGGGTTCCTCAACACCAACGGCAACAAGGTGGAGCACTTCCCGTACCAGGACGGTCTGCTCATCTCGTACTGGGACACGTCGTTCACCGACAACAACAAGAGCGAGCACCCCGGCCAGGGCCTGATCCTGCCGATCGACTCGCACCCCGTGCCCCTGATGCGCAACGACGGCACGCCGTGGCGCGCCCGCGTGCAGGTGTACGACGCCCCGTTCTCGGTGCAGCGCACGGACGCGCTCAAGCTGCACCTCAACGGGGTCACGAACTACATCCCGAGCCAGAAGGCCCAGCCCGTCTTCGACGACAGCCGGACCTACTGGTACGCGTCGGCCCCCACGGCCGGCGTGAAGCTGCCCGACGCGGGCGTCCGCATCAAGGTCATCAACCAGCAGAAGACCACGATGTGGATCAAGCTCACCCCGGGCTGATCTGACACAGCACGACAGCACCACGGGCGGGCCAGGCGCGAGAGCGCCTGGCCCGCCCGCTTTCGTCGCTCTGGATGGGTAAGCGACGCCTATAGACGTCGCTCACCCATCCAAAGCGGGGACGCCACGGACGGGTGGTTCCGTTGCGTGGTTGACCGTTCACGCATCTACCCTGCGAAGGTGGCCGGCAGGAGCGGATCCGGTGCGGGCAGCCGTGGGCTGGTCCGTCCCGTCGCCATCTTCGCCCTGACGAGCGCGATCGCCGTGGCCGTCATCGGGGTGGCCGTCGTCGTCATCCTGCAGAACAGCTCGAGGGCCGAGGCCGAGCGCGACGCGCTGCGCACCACCGAGGCGTACGCGCGCGCGGTCGTGCAGCCCGCGCTGACCGACGCCGTCCTCGCCATGGAGCCGGCGGCGCTCGCGGAGTTCGGCGAGCAGATGGGCGCGCGGATCCAGGACGACCGCATCACCCGCACGAAGGTGTGGCGCGCCGACGGCACGGTGGTCTACAGCGACGAGCCGCGGCTGCAGGGCCAGACCTTCGAGCTCGACGGCGGCTCGCTGGACGTCTTGCAGAACGGCGGCACCGAGACCGAGATCGGCACGGCCGACGGGCCGGAGAACGTCTTCGACGCCTCCGACGAGGAGGTGCTCGAGGTCTACACGCAGGTGCGCACGCCGACGGGCCAGAACGCGCTGTTCGAGATCTACGTGCCCTACACCGCGGTGCAGGCGGCCGGATCGTCGATCTGGTGGGCCTTCGCGCCGGTGGTGGTGGGCGCGCTGCTGTTCCTCTGGCTGGTGCAGGTGCCCAACGCATGGGGCATGGCGCGTCAGATCCGCGAGGCGCAGGACGACCGCGAGCGCTTGCTGCGCAGAGCGCTGCAGGCCTCGGACGCGGAGCGCCGCCGCATCGCCAGCGACCTGCACAACGGTGTCGTGCAGACCATGGCCGGCACTGTGTTCACCCTCGGCGGGGTGGAGCGGCTGCTGCCCGGCGACACCCCTACGGAGGCGCGCGACCTGCTCGACGACGCCTCGACGGCCACCCGCTCCTCGATCCGCGAGCTGCGCAGCCTGCTCGTCGACATCTACCCCGCCCGCCTCGCCGAGGTGGGGCTCGAGGCGGCTGTGAAGGACCTCGCGTCGCCGCTGCAGGCGCGCGAGGTCGACGTCGACGTCGAGGTCGACCTGCCGGAGGAGCCGCCCGAGGACGTCGCGGCGCTGATCTACCGTACGGCGCAGGAGGCGCTGCACAACGTCCGCGACCACTCCGCGGCGCATCGCGTGCAGATGCTGCTGGCCGCGACGCCGGACGCCTGGACGCTGACGGTCGACGACGACGGCCGGGGCCTCGACGCCGGCGCGCAGCAGCTGCTCGCGCCCGGCGCTCCGCCGCCCGACTCCGGCGAGCACATGGGGCTGCGGCTGCTGCGCGAGATCGCGGCCGACGAGGGTGGAGAGCTTGCGGTCGGGCCGTCCTCCCTCGGCGGGGTGCGGGTTGGCCTCATCATCAGCCGTGGGAACGACTCGCAGGGAGGCCGCCGTGGGCGCTGAACCGGTACGGGTGCTGGTGGTGGACGACCACCCCATCGTGCGCTCGGGGCTGCGCGGGCTCATCGAGTCCGAGGAGGGCCTAGTGCTCGTGGACGCCGTCGACGGCGGAGAGGCGGCCGTCGCCGCGGTGGGCGCGCAGCAGGTCGACGTGGTCCTCATGGACCTCAAGCTCGACGGCATGAGCGGCATCGAGGCGACGCGGCGGGTCCTGGCCGCCTCGCCGTCGACGGCCGTCGTCATGCTCACGACCTCGAGCGACCAGTCCGACATCGTCGACGCGTTCGACGCCGGCGCCCGCGGCTACGTGCTCAAGGACGCGACGCCGTCCGAGCTCGTCGAGGCCGTGCATGCGGCGTCGCGCGGCGAGTCTCCGATGACGTGGCGCACGGCCAGGGCGCTCGTCGACGCCCGCAACGGCCCGCCGTCCGGACGGGCCGACGCCGGCCCCGGCGTGCCGCCGCTGACGGCCCGCGAGCTCGAGGTGCTGACCGCGCTGCGGGAGGGCCTGACCAACAAGATGATCGCCCGGCGCCTCGGCATCAGCGAGGCCACGGTCAAGGCGCATCTCACGTCGGTGTTCCAGCGGCTCGGCGTCCGCGACCGCACGCAGGCCGCGCTCTGGATGCAGCGGAACCTCCCGTAAGCCCGGGGGGAGCGGGCTCACGGGAGGTCCGTCGACCGGCTACTTGCCCGTGCCGGTCACCTGCACGCTGCGGGTCCTGGGCAGCGTGGTGGTGTCGCCGGTGACGACGAGCGTGCCCGTGTAGGCGGTCGCCGCCGTCGGCCGGAACGAGACCGTCAGGTTGCAGCTGCGCCCGGCGGCGAGCACCGAGTTCAGGCAGCCCGGCCCGGTGACTGTGAAGAACGCCGACTGCGCGCCCGTCACGACCGCCCCGGTGATGGTGAAGCCGGTCGTGCCGGTGTTCTTCACCGTGACGGTGGCCGTCTTCGTGGTGTTGCGGTTGACGGTGCCCAGCTTCACGGGATCGGGAGACACCGTGAACGTCGAGCCCGCGCCGGTGCCCGTGAGCGAGACGACGGTGGTGCCGCCGGTCGCGTTGTGGGCGACGGTGAGCGACGCGGTGCGCGCACCCGCCGCGGACGGCGTGAAGGTGACCGCCACCGTGCAGGTGCCGCCCGGCGCCACCTGCGCCGGGCAGGCGCTGACGGCGGCGTAGTCCGACGCTGCTGGCCCGGACACCGCCGCGCCGAGCACCGACAGCGGTGCGTCGCCGATGTTGGTGATCGTCGTCGTCAGCGTCGCGCTGCCGGGCGAGGTGACCGTGCCGTAGGAGAGCACGCCCGGCGTGACTCGGATGGCCGGCGCGGGCACGGCGTCGCCGAGGCCCGACAGCGGCACGACGACCGCCTGCCCGCCCGCGGCGACCCGCAGGCTGGCCGTGCGCACCCCGGCGGCGCGCGGTGCGAACGCCACCTGGACCGTGCACGAGCCATCGAGGGCGAGCGCTGCGCCGGAGCAGGTGCCGCCGACGAGCGCGAAGTCGCCGGCCTGGGCCCCGGTGAGGGTGACGCCGGTGATCGGCGTCGTGCCCTGCGCAGCGCTGGTGACGGTGACCGTCGTGGACGCGGTGGTGCTGCCGACCGGGGCGTGCCCGAACGCGATCGAGGCGGTGTCGCCCTGGAGCGGACCGGCGATCTTGGCGGACACGAGGAACCGGTCGCTGCTCGCGATCTCGTTGCCCGCGCTGTCGGAGATCACGAACTCGTCGAGCGGCGAGCTGTCGCCCGGACGGGTGTACGTGCCGCCGACGACGTGGTGGAACGACGCGCCGTCGCCGAGGTAGCCCGCCGGCGGCGCGACGCCGTCGGCCGGGGACCACCGCAGGAAGCTCTGCGCCGGGCCCGAGACCACGGCCTCCGCGAAGTCGCACGGTGCGGCGCCGCAGCCGGTGTCGGTGGTGCCGACGTTGCGGGCGAACCCGCCGTCGCTGTTGGTGGTGAAGGTGAAGCTGCCGTACGGGGTGTCGAACGTGTACGGCGTGCTCGCGCACAGGCCGGAGGTGACGACGATCCGGACGCGGCCGAACACGATCTGGTCTCCGGCGGTGGGATCGCCGTTGGCGAACGAGCCCTCGAGCGCCACCCGGGCGAACGCGATGCCCGCGGGCGTGCCGGCGCAGCCCGGGAGCGAGATCGGCTCGGAGTCGGCCACGGCGTAGAAGAACTCGCCCGGGAAGTTGTCCGGGAAGCTCAGCGCCTGCGCGGGGTCGTACGTGGCGTCGCCGAGGACGATGCAGTTGCCGCTCGTCGTGTCGAGGCACGGCTCGAGCCGCACGCCGTTCTCGTCCTGGTACCACTGCGGGAACCCGTTCGCCGGGTCGGCAGTGTCGGACACGTCCGGCACGGCGTCGGAGCCGCGGCCGGTGAGCGCCAGCGAGTGCGTGAGCCCGGGCGCGTTGTCGTGGACGACGAGGGACGCGCTGAGGCTGCCTGGCGCCTGCGGGGTGAACGCGACGTCGATCTCGCAGCTCGCGCCCGGGTCGACCGGTGCGTCGCAGCGGTCGTGGACGATCGCGAACGACGCGTTGCCGGGGCCGGTCAGCTCGGCCGGCGCGGTGAACGTCAGCGGCGCGGTGCCGCCGGCGTTGGACACCGTGACGGTCTGGTAGGTGCTCGTCCGGCCGACGTGCAGCGGCACGAAGTCGAGCGAGCGCGGGGCCAGGCTGATGGCCGCAGCCGTGCCCTGCGCCCCGCCGACGCCGGTGAGCGCGACGCGGAGCGGGCTGTTGAGGCCGGTGTGGCGCACCTCGAGGGCCATCGACCGGTCGCCGGTGGAGGTCGGCGAGAAGCTCGCCGACACGGCGCAGGTGGCGCCGGGGTCGAGGCTCGTGCCGGTGCACGAGTCCCCGGCGACGGCGAAGTCGTCGCCGTCGAACCCGGCCAGGGACACCTCGGTGACGCCGATCGGCGCGAGGCCGGTGTTGGTGTAGGTGACCGTCTCCGTCGCCGACGTCGAGCCGACGGGCACGGACGAGAACGTCACGGTCGGCCGGTCGGCCTCGAGGGGGCCGCGCAGCTTGCCGGATACCGCGAACAGGTCCGTGCGCCCGACGCGCACGCCGTCGCTGGCCCGGGTGACCTCGAAGTAGTTCGCCGGCGCGATGCCGTCCGGCGAGAACGGCGCTCCCGTGATGCGGTGGAGCGTGGCGCCGTCGCCGATGTAGCCGGCGGGCGCGGCAGGGGCCACCGCCGGGTCCCAGCGGACGAAGCTGCCGAGGACGCGGCTGGAGAGGGCGTCGGCGAACACGCAGGGCGCGCCCGGCGCGGGCACGCAGCCCACGTCGTCGGTGGCGGCGCTGCGCTTGAGGCTGCCGCTCGTGTCGGTCGTGTAGGAGTCCGCGCCGTACGGCGAGGTGAAGATGTACTCCGTTCCCGGGCACAGGCCGCCGGTCACGGAGAACCGGATGCGGCCGAACACCATCTGGTCGCCGTCGGCGGGTGCGGCATCGACGAAGGTGCCCTCGACCGCCGAGCGCATGAGGGCCTTGCCCGGCGTGGCCGAGCATGCGGGGTCGCGGATGGCGACGACGTCCGACGTCGAGACCGTGTAGAAGAACTCGCCCGGGAAGTTGGTCGGGAAGACCACGGGCTGCGCGGGGTCGAAGAACTCGTCGGGCAGGACGACGCAGTTGGGGTCGGACTGGTCGAGGCAGGGCTCGACCTTGATGCCGTTCTCGTCGCGGTACCACTCCGGGAACCCGTTGCCCTGCTTGTCCGCCGAGACCGCCGCCAGGCCGCCGGTGCCCGCGCCGGTGACGGCCACGGCGTCGAGGCCGGTGCCTGCGTTTGACGTGATGAGCAGGCGGGTGGCGTGGGGGCCGGACAGGAACGGAACGAAGCCGACGTCGATGGTGCAGCTGCGGCCCGGATCCACGAAGGCGCCGGTGGAGCAGCTGTCGGACAGGATGCGGTACTGGTCGGGCTCGGGGTTGGTCACCGGGTCGAACGAGACGTCCGTGATGCCCAGCGGCGCCAGGCCGGTGTTGGTGATGACGAGGTGCTGCACGGGCGACGCCGTCCGGACGCGGACGTTGCCGAACGCCAGCGACGCCGAGCTCGCCGACAGCGCCGGCGCGTCGCCGACGTTGGTGGCCGAGCCGGTCAGGTGGAGGTCCTGCGGCGAGCGGATGCCGCCCGTCGACGGCACGGTCAGGGTGATCGCGCGGCGTCCGGCCAGGCCGGTGGGCGCGAAGCGCAGCTGGTAGGTGCAGCTCTGGTCGCGGGTCAGCACCTTGCCGTTGACGCAGCTGCCGCCGGTGATGGTGATCTCCGGGGACGACAGCGAGGCGGTCCCGATCGTGACAGGGGTGCGGTCGACGTTGGTGATCGTCACGGTCTTGCCGCTGGCGGAGCCGAGCCGGACGCCGCCGAAGTCGAAGGGATCGGGCGTCGACGACAGCGGGCCGGCCAGCTTGCCGGCGACCGTGAACAGCGAGGTGCTGATGCCGGTCGGCGCGCCCGCGGCGGTCTGGATGGTGAAGCTGTTGCCGTTGGTACCGCCGACGACCGGGTGCAGTGTCGCTGCGCCGTCGCCGAGATAGCCCGCCGGGGCGGCCGGTGCCACGGCCGGGTCCCAGCGCAGGAAGCCGCCCGCGGCGGCAGTGCCGAAGACGGGGCTGGTGGTGGCGGTGGCGAAGTTGCACAGCACGCCGGTGGTGGGCACGCAGCCGACGTCCTGGGTGCCGACGTTGGCCGGGATCGCGCCTGCCGCGTTGGTCGTGAGCGTCGTCGTGCCGAACGGGTGCTGGAAGCGGTAGGTCGTCAGCGGGCACAGGCCGCTGGTGACCTTGACGCGGATGCGCCCGAACACCATGCGGTCGGCGGCCACCGGGTCGCCGTTGATGAACGCGCCCTCGAGCGCGAGCCGCACGCTGGCCTTGCCCGGCGACGTGCCGGCGCAGCCGGGGGTGCTCAGGATGTCGGACTCGGCGAGGGCGTAGAAGAACTCGTCGGGGAAGTTGGTGGGGAACTCCAGCGGCGCGGCCGGCGTGAACGTCGGGCTGGCCAGGACGACGCAGTTGGGGTCGAGCGGGTCGAGGCACTGCTCGACCCGGTTGCCGGCGCTGTCCTGGTACCAGGTCGGGAACCCGTTGGTGGTGCTCGCGCTCGGCGACACGGCCCCCACGGCGCTGGCCGGCGCCGTGCCGCCGACCAGCACCGCGAGGAGCGTGAGGGGGAGCACCAGCACTCCCAGCAGGATGCGCAGCAGGCGGTGGTCCGCCCGTCGCACCGAGAAGGTGATCTGCGTGGTCTGCCTCGATGCGGCAGAGCCCTTGACCCAGACGTCGCGTGTTGTCGCCATAGCGGTTGCCCCGACTTCTCCCCATGGACGGACGGGCCCGTCCACGCGGGCCCAGTGGCCCACCGCCGGGGTCGAGGCGGTTACTAGACGTTGGTCGTACGCCCTGCCCGGCGGCGTCCTGAACCCGCGGTTAGGGCCGAGATCGCCTGTGCTGCAACGGTTCTCGCGAGGTATCGATGCGTGTGCATCCGGCTACCGGACGTGAGCCACCCTCCTGGGTGACAGCGCTGGTTCCCCACGACCGGTCATCCGGTGCTAATGCGCGACGCCGTCCGCGGCGGCGCGAGGCCCCTGCGGGCCGTCGTCCGCGGCCGGGCCTGAAAGGATGGCGCTCCCCGGGGCGGTAGCTCAGCCGGTCAGAGCAGCGGACTCATAATCCGTCAGGTCGTGGGTTCGAGCCCCACCCGCCCCACGAGACCCGTGTTCAGTGCGCCAGCGTTCATGCGTACGTCGGGGCAGCTGCGGAAGACCCGCTGAGGGTGCCCTGACCTGGGCGTTCGGATGTCGTTCTCCGGTCGCAAAGGCGGGGGATCCCTCCCGGGGAGGGGGCCGCGTCCCCCACAATCGGGTGACGAGGTCCCCGGGGTCGGGCCGTGGGCCGCGCACGAGGAGGAGCGACGGCATGCTGGTGTCGGACATCCTGAAGTCCAAGGGCTCGAACGTGGTCACGGTCGACCCGGGCATCTCCGTCCACGAGCTCGCCCGCGTGCTGGCCCAGCACCGCATCGGCTGCGTCGTGGTGTCGTCCGACGGCACGACCGTCGCGGGCATCGTCAGCGAGCGCGACGTCGTCCGGGCACTGGAGGCCGAGGGCCCGTCCGCGCTGGAGAAGCCCGTCGGCGAGGTATGCACCCTCGAGGTCTTCACCGTGCAGCCGGCCGACAACATCGAGAAGGTCGCGACCCTCATGACCGACCGCCGCATCCGGCACCTGCCGGTGGTGGTCGACGGTTCGCTCACCGGCCTGGTGAGCATCGGCGACGTCGTCAAGGCGCGCCTCGCCGAGCTCGAGGACGAGCGCGCAGCCCTGACCAACTACATCCAGGGGTGACGTACCCGCTTTGGATGGGTGAGCGACGCCTATAGGGGTCGCTCACCCATCCAAAGCGACTCGAGGTCGGTGGCGATCCACTGCGGGATCTCGTGCATGAGGTGCTCGCGGACGATGCGCGACTTCAGGGCGTGGTCGGTGTGGACGGTGACGTCGACGCGGACATGGTCGGACGCCGCGATGCGCTGCTCGCCGCCGAGGCGCAGGAAGCGGTGGTACTGCTCGAGCTCGACGGTGCCGAGCGCGACCGTCACCCGGGTGCCGCCGCGCACGAGCGAGAGCAGCCGGCCGTCGGCCGAGCCGACGGCGCCGACGCGCACGAGCGAGTTGCGGACGGCCTGGGCACTGCGCCGGACCGGTTGGTTCTCGCGCACCCAGTGGCGCGCGCGCGACTGGAGACTGGCGGTTCCGTCCGCCACGGCGACGGTGCCGCTCACCGTCGGCCCCATCTCCGGCGGGTGGGAGCCCCAGATGAGGGGGTTGAGCAGGTACAGCGCGTCGGGCGAGAGCTCGCGCGCGGCCATGAGCGACGCCCACGAGCCCGAGCAGTGGGCGAGCAGGAGCAGCGGCCCGTCGCCCTGCGCGGCACGCGCGGCGTCGACGACGTCGCGGACGCAGGAGTCGTTGTAGTAGCGCGGGCCGTCCAGCGACGTGCCGTTGGGCGAGTCGCCGATATCGAGGAAGTCGTAGCGCACCACGCGCAGCCCCTGGTGCACGAGCGTGCGCGCGAGATCCACCCACATCCGCGCCGGTCCGGCGTGGTAGGTCGTCGCGGTGTCGGAGATCAGCACCGTGCCGCGTGCCTCGCCGTCTACGGGCTCGGCGACCACAC
>Ga0102832_1001132_pt1 | contig 23498 bp, 20 predicted proteins | sample EBPBio282013_DNA_FD_88942 | JGI IMG/M metagenome (GOLD analysis project Ga0102832, IMG submission 88942) | Wastewater treatment Type I Accumulibacter community from EBPR Bioreactor in Madison, WI, USA - Reactor 2_5/28/2013_ DNA (Illumina Assembly) | ecosystem: Engineered > Bioreactor > EBPR >... | reverse complement strand
CCGGATCGTACTTCTTGCGCTTCTCAGGCATAGCTACTCCTTATAGCTGATGCCTCCACGATCCGGGGGGAACCTCAGGTGACGGAGTTCATCGACCAATGGCAGCAGTTACACACCGCCACCGGCGAGGGGGTCCTCGCCATCAAGGGCAACCTTCCCGCCCAGCCCATCGCGACGTCCCGGCTGGTCACAGTACGCCAGGTGACCGGCCCGCGGGGTCCCTCCTCTGATGATGGTCCGATGCCGCTGATGATGAGGCTGGACGAGTTTGAACGCGAGTCGCTCGGCTTTGAACTGCGCAGCTACGCCCTCGTGATGCAGGTGTGGGGCTCAGAGACCAGTGAGTCATGGACAGGCATGGACTTCGATGATCCGGCGCGCGACTCAGTGATTGCTTCATGCCTCGACCAGGCTGGCAGGTTCTTCGGCATCGCAGATGACGCTCGTGCTCTCGCCGTCGCGGTCGAAGCAGACCCGAACCTGGTTCTGCGCGGTCCTGACATCAACCTGATCCGCCGCGCCCTGGACGAGTGCGGGCCAGAAGTGCCGTGCGGCCTAGAGCAGGTGGCGCGCCTCGTTGAGCGCTGGCGAACCACCGAGAACGACGACGACTTGCTGGTGCATGTGATACCCCGAACCCCCGACGCAGCATCAACAGCTGCGACGAGCATTGGACACCGCCAAAGTCAGGTAACCCACGGGCCGCACGAGACGGTGACTCCACCATCGCTGGCTGCCGGCGAGAGTGAGCGCCGGAACCTAGCGTGCACTTTCCCCGAATCGCCGGGCGGAACCCGAAGCTCTGTCTCCCGCTGACGTTGGCATGGGGTAAGGATCCCCGAGTTGCCTGACGCCGTGGCTTTCAGGCTGTGATGTCCGAATGGGAGCGGCCTTGTCTGTTTAGTGGGCCAACGATCTGTTGGACAGGGAGCTGAGTTCAGACATGCACGGTCAGGTGGCACATGAACGTCCTACTGCGGGTGTAGTCAGGGACACAGGCCTACAGAGCGGGTCGTCGGCGGCTCTAGCACCTGCTCGCTACGTCGCGGGCTTGTGGGCTTCTCGATGAGGGCTGCTTCATGAGTGCGACGCATCAGGCACTTCGACGGTGGGCCAAGGGCTCCTACCCCATGGAGGCGGGGGTCGAGTTGCTCATCCGAGCTGGCGGCGGCCGACTCGCCGCGAAGGGATGGCCTTGGGTCCAGGAAGGCAGTGTCGCCGGCAGTTGGTGGATCAACGTCGAGGAAGTCACTGAGGAGAACTTGGGCGCACTGTCTGGCGGTGAGACCAGACTGTTGAGGATCGCCGCGTCCCTTCTCGCCGGACCGCCGGTTGACCTCTACTCGAGTATCGCCGGGCTCGACCGCGAGAACATCGCGCTTGTCTTGGCGGCGATCTCGCACGCTGGCGGTGCGCATGAGCACAGCGGTCCACCAGCACCCGATCCGGTGGGCCGCTACCTGGTAGGCGGGGTTCGCATGGGATTCCCGCGGCTCGGAAGCCTCTACCCATGGCCGGCGGAACCGCTCGCCGATCAAGGAGAGCGCATCGAGCCGACCGAGAGTTCCTCTCGGCGGCCGCGACCGCCGGGGGCAGCTGGATCGTCCGGCGTGAGCCTGGAGGGCACTGGTCATGGCGCGCCGCACTCGTGGGGGTGATCTGCAACCTACTCTGGAGGTCTGGTGGAGCGAGGGCGAGGAGGATCGAGATGAACAGGTTCGAGCGGGCCGCACGCGAGGCGTGGGCCGAACTGGCGCCGAGCGCAGTCGCGACCCTGGAGGATCCCAGCCTGTTCTTTTCGGAGTTGGCCAGTCAGGCGGAGACAGCGTGGCTGGAGCTGTCAGCCCAGCTGGCAGGACCGATGCCTCCGGAGGAGACCTACCTGGAGCGAGTGAGCCGGCTGGAGTCAGCCAAGCGACAGGCGGCGGAACTGGTGATCAACGACTGGTGTCGGCCACCGGCAGCGGCGATGGAGGACTCGGCGGACGAGCAGGATCAGACGAGCCGTCTGGTGCATCAGCTGGCTCGCGAGGTGGCAGCGGCGACCGACACGGACGTCTAGCCGCATCGGCCTTCAGGCCGACATCCCAAGATGTTTTGGCTCCGCACGGGGCCAAGTCGAGGTTCGCCGCAAACGTCGCGGCGATTGAGACCGTCCGGCTGCTGCGGGCTGAGGGTCGACCGGCGACGCCCGATGAGCAGTTGGTGCTCGCGCGCTGGGGTGGCTGGGGCGCGTTGTGGCAGGTGTTCGATGAGGACAAGTCGGTCTGGTCGAAAGAGCGGAGCCGCCTGAAGGAGCTGCTGTCTGAGGAGGAGTACCAGGCTGCCCGGCTGACCACCATCAACGCGCACTACACCGACCCGGCGCTAGTCGCGCCCATCTGGGGTCTGCTGAAGCGGCTGGGGCTGTCTCAGGGACGTGTTCTCGAACCCGGATGCGGCGCCGGTACGTTCATCGGCATGGCCCCCGCCGGGGTGAGCTTGACCGGTATTGAGCTGGACCCCCTGACTGCTTCGATCGCAGCTGCGCTGTATCCGTTGGCAACTATTCGTGCTGAGTCGTTCTCTGATACCCGGTTTACGGCAGGTTGGTTCGATGGCGCGGTAGGCAACGTGCCGTTTGCCGATGTGGTGCTGCATGACCCTCGCTACAACCAGGCCCGGCTAGCTATGCACAACTATTTCATCGTCAAGTCGTTGGAGTTGGTCAGGCCTGGCGGGGTTGTGGCCTTTCTGACCTCCAGCTTCACGATGGATGCTGTCAACCCGGCGGCCCGGCGGGCGATGGCTGCACGGGCTGACCTGATCGCCGCTGTTCGCCTGCCGACCGGCGCCCATCGTCGGGCTGCGGGTACTGATGTTGTCACCGACCTGGTGGTGCTCCGCCGACGGGGTGTGGACGAGCCGCCCCGGGACGCGGAGTGGGACAAGGCCGTTCGATGCGAGTTGCCGGGTCCGCACGGCCCGGAGGAGGTCGACCTGAACGAGTACTGGGCGGCGCACCCCGATCATGTGTTGGGCCGCCTGGAAGTGGCTGTCGGTATGCACGGTGTGGCTGGCTTGGTGGCGCTCACTGGTGATCTGGGCCAGACAGGTGCCCGTTTGGAGAGGATTCTCGACGCTGTGGCGGAGGAGGCACTCGCCAGCGGCCTCGGTGTCACAGCACGCCCGGAGCAGGCCGCAGAACAACTGCCAACTCCGGTGATGACTGATGAACTTGACGGGGTGATCCTTCGTGAGGACGGCGCGTTCTCGATAGTCGAGGGCGGGCAAATGGTCCCCCTGTCAGTGCCCAAGTCGCAACAGGTTGAGCTTGCGGAGCTGCTTCGTATGCGGGACCAGATCAGAAGCCTGATCGCAGCGGAGTCGGCCACCGTTGACGACACCGCGGAGTTGGACCAGCAACGCTCCCGGCTCGCGAAGCAGTGGCGGTCTTACGTCGATCGATTCGGCCCGATCAACCGCTACACGCTACGCCGTACCGGTCGAAGGAAGGACGACGGCGAGGAACAGCTTGCCCGGATCGTCCCAGCCGCGATCCGAACCTTGCGCCGGGATCCCTACGGCACATTGGTGATGGCGCTGGAGGTGTTCGACGCCGAAACCCAATCCGCGGAGCCGGCCGGCATCCTACGGGAGCGCCAGGTCCTGCCACGCGAACCCGTGCATGGCGTGGAGACAGCAGCCGACGGCCTGGCCGTCGTCCTCGATACCCTCGGCCGGGTCGACGTGGACGAGATCGCCCGCCTGATGGGCACCGACGTGGACCGGGCGCTCTCCGAACTGGACGGCTTGGTGTTCGAGGTGCCCGGCAACGAAGGCTCCTACCAAACCCGCGCGGAGTATGTGTCGGGCAACGTCAGAGTCAAGCTGCGACAAGCCAGAGCCGCTGAGCTAGCTGTACCCGGCAGATGGTCGCGCCAGGTGTCAGCCCTGGAAGAGGTGCTACCCGTCGACATTCCACCCGGCGACATCACCGCCAACCTCGGCGCGGTGTGGATCTCGGACCAGGACCATGAAGACTTCCTGCGAGACCTGGTGGGCGGCAGGCCGAACGTGCGACGGCTGGTCGGCACCACCTGGCAGATCGACTACGCCAACTGGGGAGTCCAAGCGACCTCGGAATGGGGCACCGAGCGGTGCCCAGCCGGGACATTGATGCGGCTCCTACTGGAACAGAAACGGATCGCGGTCTACGACAAGATCGACGACAAGCCAGTCCTCAACCCCGATGAGACGGCAGCCGCGGTCGAGAAGGGCCGCCTGATGAAGGAGCGCTTCGCCACCTGGGTGTGGGAAGACGACGCCCGAGCCGCACGTCTGGCAGAGACCTACAACGAGATGTTCAACAGCAACGCACCGCGCGACTACACCGACGAGGGCAAGCGGCTGTCTCTTCCAGGGCTCGCGCGGACCTTCACACCGAGACAACACCAGCGCACCGCGGTGGCCAGGATGCTGGCCGAACCCTCCGTCGGACTCTTTCACCCGGTCGGCGCAGGCAAGACCGCAGAGATGGCAATAGGCGCAAGCGAACTGAAGCGCCTAGGACTGGTCCGCAAACCCGGCGTCGTCGTCCCCAATCACATGCTCGAGCAGATCGCCGCCGAGTGGTTGCAGCTCTACCCCCAAGCCCGGCTCCTGGCCGCCGGCTCCGACGACCTGGCCGGAGACCAACGCCGCCGATTCGTGGCCCAGGTTGCGACCAACGACTGGGACGCGATCATCCTGACGAGAACTGCCTTTCAGCGGCTGCCGTTGTCGCCTGAGAATGAGCAGGCATTCCTCATGCGGGAGATCGCCGCCGCGCGCGATCGCCTCGAAACCCTCAAGACCGCCTCCGGATCCAGTGCGGCGCTGCGCCGCATCGAGAAGGCCGTGCTGCGCCAAGAGGAACGGCTCAAAGCGATGCGTGACGTTCCGGTCGACGCCGGAGTCACCTTCGAACAATCAGGCATCGACTACTTGCTGATCGACGAGCTGCATGACTTCAAGAACCTCGCCACGGCCTCCCAGATCAGCGACGCCAGCATCGCCGGCTCGAAACGAGCGATGGACCTCTACGCCAAGATCGACTACCTGCGCCACACCCAAGGTCAGCGCGTCGTGACCGGTGCGACCGCCACCCCGATCGCCAACTCGCTGGCCGAGATGCACGTCATGATGCGCTACCTCGACCCCGACACGCTGGACGACCTGGGGCTGTCCGACTTCGACGCCTGGGCCGCAACCTTCGCCACCGTCTCCACCTCGATGGAGCTGTCCGTCGCGGGCGGCACACGGTTCATCCTGAAGTCCCGACTAGCCAGCTTCACCAACGTCCCCGAGCTCCTCGGTCTCTTCCACCGCTTCGCCGACGTCCGCACCGAGGAAGACCTCGATCTACCGGTGCCACTGGTCGCGGCCCGGCCCGACACCGGTGAACGGCAACCCCGGCTGGTCGTGGTGGAACGGAGTCCTGAACTCACCAGGTACATCCAGGACATGGGTCAGCGTGCCGACAGAATCGCCGCCGGGTCTGTCGATCCGACACAAGACAACATGCTCAAACTCAGTTCAGACGGCCGCAAGGCCGCCCTCGACATGCGCCTAATCGACCCAAGCCATCTCGCCCTTGGACCCACGAAGATCGACGCTGCAGCCGACGAACTGGCGTGGGTCTGGCAGCACACCAACGACTGGCGCTACCTCGACCGCGCCACCGGCGACCTCTCCCCAATCCCCGGCGCTCTCCAAGTCGTCTTCTGCGACCTCGGAACACCCGGGGACCGCTGGAACGTATACACCGCGCTGAGACAGGCCCTCGCCGTCCGGGGCCTGCCGCAGGAGAAGGTCCGGTTCATCCACGAAGCGAACACGCCCGCAGAGCAGGCGAGGCTCTTCCAGGCCTGCCGTGCCGGCCGGGTTGCCGTACTGATCGGCTCAACCCAGAAGATGGGCACAGGCGTCAACATCCAGGATCGAGTCGTCCACCTGTTGCACCTCGACGCGCCCTGGCGGCCGGCGGACGTCACCCAACGCAACGGCCGCGGGATCCGACAACTGAACCAGAACAGCGAAGTCATCGTCACCAACATCGTGACCGACGGCAGCTTCGACAGCTTCATGTGGCAAGTCCTTGAACGAAAGAGCCGGTTCATCGCCCAAGTCATGTCCGGACGGGCACTGAACCGCGAGATCAGCGACATAGGCGACGACACCCTGACGTTCGCCGAGGTCAAGGCCATCGCGTCAGGCAACCCTCTCCTTCTGGAAGGCGCAGCCGCCGAGCAAGAACTCCAGCGGCTCACCCGCCTCGAACGCGCCCACCAAACCAGCCAGCGCAACCTCGAGTTCCGGATCCGCTCCAACACCAGAGAGATCACCGACCTGGACCGCCTTCTACCCGAACTGGAGACGATCCAAGGGAACCTGACAGCCACCAGAGGAACCGCGTTCGCCCTCAGCTCCGACGGGCGACTGTTCCACAGCCGAGGCGACGCCGCCGACCACCTCAACGACCAACTGCAGCGCGGCACGCGCCCCCACGTCGTGCTCGGCGGCCTTAGCCTTGAAGTCGACGAAACCCACCACATGGTCCCTTACGGCCAGTGCCGCTGGATCTGGCACGCCGAGCTTGACCCGACCCTCCGAGTCCTCGTCGATGCCTCCCGCCACCAGCCACAGGTCACCCGAGGCGTCATCGCACGCCTGGAAGGCCTGGTCGAGTCGCTGCCGACGCACATCGCCAACCTCAGGCTCCGCCGCAGTGAACTGGAGCACTCCGTCGATCAGTGCCAACGCCTACTCGGCAAGCCGTTCGAACACGCCGACGGCCTCAAAGCGGCACGCCACCGTTTCGAGCGGATCACTGCGCAGATAGCCGACATTGAGCGACAACCACCTGCCGAGCCACGCGGTGCGGAGCACGTGGCCGCCGTCGAACGCGTTCTCCGACCGGTGCCAGCGCCAGGAACTGCTGCGCGGCCCGCGCTATCGCCGCCTCCCAATGTGGACACAGGCTGGGAGACGGTTCAAGCCGAGCACTCCCATTCCGCCCGACAGGCACTCGATGCCCCTCGGGAGAAGGCTCGGATGACCTTTTCGCCTTGATGGTCGCGCTCGGACCGCCGGAACTCGGAGCGCGCATCGGTTGAGCAGCCTCAGGACATGTCAAACCAGATGGCCACATCGAGGCCTGCGTCCGAGTGACCCCTCCCGAATCTGCTTAGGAGGTTCATGAGGGCGAACAACGACAACCGACCGAGTGGCCCAGATGTGACGGATCTGCCGCTGATCCTGCAGGACCTGCTGGACCGGATCGAGGCCCAGCGATCGGCGGAAGGACGTCACCCAGTCATCGGCGAGCTGGAGGTCGAGTACCGCGAGCTGCGGGGCCAGTGATGGCCGCCCGCCACTACACCGCGGCACAGCGCGAGGAAGCCGATCAAGCCCGCCGAGAACAGATCGAGCAAATGCACCAGCAGCTGGCTGAACGGATGAAGACCTTCGACGACCGAGAGAACTGGCAGAACTGGCTGACCTTCAGCCGCAACTTCCACCGGTACAGCTTCAGCAACTGCCTGCTGATCCAGATCCAGGCACCACACGCCACCCTGGTCGCCGGTTACCGCGCATGGCAGGCCAAAGGTCACCAAGTCCGCAAAGGTGAGAAGGCGATCAAAGTAATGGCGCCGATCCTGCGCAAGGTGCCCCTCCTCGACAGCGCAGGCAATCCCGTTTTCGATGCGAACGGCGACCCGCGTCTCACCCGCGAACTCGTCGGTGTCAAGCCAGCCAGCGTGTTCGACGTCTCTCAGGTGGAGCCACCACCACCACCAACGCCGCCAGCCCCCATCTTGCTCCAAGGCCAAGCCCCTCCCGGTCTGTGGGACTCCCTGGCCGAACTCACCGCGAAAGAGGGCTTCACGCTCGAACGCGGCGACTGCGGCGGAGCCAACGGCTTCACAAGCTTCGACTCCGGCGTAATCGGCGTGCGTGACGACATCGACGAACTCGCGCAGACCAAGACCCTCATCCACGAACTCGGTCACGTCTACACCATGGGCCCCGCAGAACGACTTACCTACGCAGAACAGGGATGCCGAGGGCTACGCGAAGTCGAGGCCGAAAGCGTCGCCTACGTCGTGCTTCAAGCCCACAACATCGACAGCAGCCAGTACACCTTCAACTACGTGGCCGGCTGGGCCAGCCAGGCAGCACGCGGTGACAGCAGCAAGATCGACGAGATTATCCGCGCCACCGGAGAGAAGGTCATCACCGCCGCCCACCGCATCCTCGCCCACACACAACCTGAACCCACCGCCGAGGACGAACTGATCGATGCGCGCGCCGATAGAGTAATTGCACCCCGGTCGGGCCGAAGGCTCACCGCGGCAGACCGCAGTGACGGTCGGACTGCTGGCCTGGCCAGCTGGGAGACCGTAGCTGAGCCTTCTGCCTCGATCCACGCACCTGTGGCCACCGTGGCACAGCCTGGGATTGAGCTGCGTGTCTAGCGAGCAGGCCCTTGGCCACTGATGCAGGTGGTGGTCAGGTTCAGGTCCGGCCTAGTCCCACGACCATCTGGGAACGAAGGAAACTGGGTCATGCCAACAGGCGACTACCTTGTCTACTCTCTCCCGCAGGTCAGTGGATGACTCCAGCCGAATCTCCTCGCGGGTAACCGGATGAAACCCTGTCGCTCGATAGAACGTGGCCGCTGCGCTGTCGACCCTCCACTGTTCAATCAGGCCGATTTGGTCTTGTCCCAGCCACACAGCCCATCGCGGCAGGTGATTGCGTGTACGCCGGGACAGCGGCGGTAGCTCCAGCATCTGTACGCCCGGTGGCAACACAGGTAGCTCTGTGTACATCAGGCACCCCTCATCGATGTACATGCCCGGGCTCGGGCACGGGTACGGAAGAGGGCCGAGGCGGGTGTGCCCAGGCACTGACGACAACTTCTTTTATCAAACATGCGTTCGATAATAGGGGAGTTCGGCTAAAGGGGTCCAAAAGGGTCAGGGTCAGCTCAACTACCAGCAACGGCCAGACGCTCGGCTCCTATCTACTGGTGCTGCGTGCCATCGCCTGGTGTCGGCGGGGAGGGTTGACCGACCGTGCGCGGTCGATCCGCGTCGAGTCTGGTCAACGCGCGGTCGTCGTACTCGGCGATGGTCACCGTGTCGATGACCGTGCCGCCCGCTCGGATGGTGTTGACGAGGGCGCGTGCATTCTGCCGGCAGAGGCTCGACCGACCGTCAGGCGGGTAGGCCGCTTCTATGGTCTCGGGCAGCACAAGACGTCCACCTTGATCCAGGTTCTCTTGGCGCCCTTGCCACCACCGGTCTACCGCCCTGGACTGTGCGGTGTCTCGGTCTACCTCGACCGAGACGATAACGAGCTTGTCGTAGTCCGCCTTGGCCAGAGAAAGCAGAAGCCGTTCGCCAAATGCCGGTGAGGCCATAGTTGTCTCGACCACTACGTCCGTGTGGGCCGCTAGGGCGAGGCGTCGGACCGTGTTGCAGGACTCCGTGGACATGGTCTGAAGCAGAGGGGAGAGTTCCAGCTGCTTAATGGTCCCGCCATCAGGCAGACCTGTACTCAGTAGTTCGCCATAGAGGTCGTGGTTGACGCACCATTGCGCCAGATAGGCCTTGGCGATGTCGGGATCAATGACCAGCCGATCCGCCACGTCAGGGATGGCAGACGTCAGCAGGCTCGACTTCCCAGCGCCAGGCGGGCCAGCTGTGACCACGACGCAGCTGCCGTTATGCGTCGCTCTCCCATGGCTATCTAGGTACCACTCGCTGACCTCGCGAACCAGCCGTCGCTGGTCGCCGCGTGACAACAAGGACTCCAGCCCAGGGCCCGTTCGGATCGTGTTGATCAGCGCCCGGTGTGTATCGTCTCGCGCTTCATTCGTGTGCATCAAGCACCAGATCGACTTCCGCCTCGGCCAGGAGTCCGTCGTCGAGCAATGCCTCAAGTTCGCCCCGGGAGTCCTCGCCGATGACTCCGTCCACCGGGTCCACGACCCGCGGCCGCCAGTTCTCGTACCCTCTCAGCCGCTCCAACATCACTTCGGTTGAGATTTGTCCGACGAACCGCTGGAGGGCGATTTCTTCGATCAGATCTTGGGCGAGGTCGAGTGCCTTGGCGCGCAGGATCATCCGGTGCACGGTGGCCTGTGACAGGTGGGCGGCGTTGGCAATCTCTCGCTGCGGCATCCCGTCCAGTGCGGCCAAATACACCTGACGCATACGTTCCACCTCAGCAAGGCGAGCGCGCGCGTATGACAACTTCAGGTCCGGCCCGCGAACCGCGGCGGCGAGTGACATGGTGAACCTCCACGCCCCATGGTAGGCGGTGATTCACCGTGAATCAAGCTGTTCCTCCCGGTGGCGACCGGACTCCCGGAGGTGAGATCGGGCAGCTGAGGGAGCCGGTTCCTTCTCTCGCGAAGCCGTGGGTCCGAGTCGGGGCCGGCTCACCTGCTTAGTGAGCACATGGAGCGGAGTGAGGCTGGCGTCGAGTGTGTTGGACAGGTAGGTCAGGCGATGGCCACCAGCCCACCGGCCGTGTGTCGCTCAGGCCATCCATGACCACCGCCAGGAGGCCCGAAGAGGCCAACGCGCTAGTCGCTCTGCCGACAATGGTGCTCACTGTCGAGGAGGCCGCCAGTGTTGCCAGGTGCTGCCCCGAGACGATCCGCCGAGCTATCCGAAAGACTGTCGATGACGGACGCTATCCGCCACCCATGCCAGTCGCAGGGCGCCACGGTGCACGTGGCCAGTATCTGATCTGGCCCGATGATCTACATGCTTGGTTGACCGGCCTAGTCCGCTTCGTGGCGTGAGCGACCACAATGCTGCGGCGGTCCAGGTGCGGTGGGTGGTCACGTGCTAGCCATGGACTCGAAGGCGTCCGAAGCGATGGCGTCATAGCGGGTATCCTTTGACACACCCCGAGAAGGGATGGCCAATGACACCTGTCGTCTTTCTTGCGGGCCTTGCGCGCCGCTGCGATCTTGATGGCCTGCGTCATCAGCATGGTGTTGGTGCCAGCTCCGGCGAGTGCGGATCCTGTCTTCATTGATGGACCGCCAGACAAGGGACTGCACTCCTGGTGCTACACGAGCGGGTTCTCACAGCAGACCGCGGCAGACGCGGCGATGACTCGCCTACGCAACCAAACGGTCGTTGACACTGCCTGTTACAACCCTTGCCAGACGAAGACCGATGTGCGCTGGTCACAGGGCGATCTTGTGGACGCCTACGGCATGGCGGAGTGCAGGGTCTGGGCGAGCAACGGCCGGTGTGATCGCTACCAGATCACGCTCGATATGGATGAGATCAACGCGTCGGACTTCCCGACCAGACAGCGAAGCAAGACGTCGTGCCACGAACTCGGCCACACTGTCGGTGTATCTCACTACTCCGGGACCAACTACCCGTCCGGAGGCGGCGTGAACGACACCACTCACAGTTGCATGCGTTCGGGTGCCGTCACCAACAACACGGCAGCTTGGCACCCTGTTGTACGGAAGGCATCACCGAGAAGTCCATATCGATCCTTGGTTCGGCTAAGGGCGGAGGCAGTCAATGAGAAGCACACTTGCTGTGGTGGCGGCCTTGGTGATGACCGTTACTCTCGGGGCGACCGGATGTGCGGCCAGACCGGACTCAGAGTCTGCGGTTGCAGATCGAGTTGCGGCGCCCGAATCAGGAGTCTCCACAACGGGTTCGCAGACCGCGCTGCCTGATGTGGACCCTGGCCCGCTGAGAGGAAGTGCTCACTACGACTTTGAGCCTGCCGCATCGGTGGTCGCTTTGGCCGAGCGGGGCGCTGTCGCGGTTGTCGGTGCGATCCAGAGCTGGGATGACGGCCGGACGATCCTGGATGGCGACGAACTTCTCCATTTCGCGGTCTTGACCATCAAGGTCACCGACCAGTTCAAGGGTGAAGCCCCAGGCGGAGAGGTGAAGGTCGAGTTCCGTCGAGGCGGCGTCATCGTGGATGAGACCGGCGCTGAGGTGCCGCTTGAGAGAGGTGCGCGCTACGACATCCGGTCTGTAGCGGATCTCGAGAAGGCCGCGCCGGTCGGCACCAGAGTCATCCTGATCGGCGCTCCGATTCCTACTCCAGAGGAGATCGCCACTGAGCCGGGCCAGCGAGTGGTTGGGCTGGGTAGCCTCGCTGGGAAAGAGGAGTTTGCGGTGCGACCGCTGTCCCAGGGCTTCTTGCTCCAGGATGCGGATGGCTCCTATGTCAGTGGTGTGGCCGAGCAGGAGTTTGTTGAAGCCGATGGGTGGTCCACCGCTGCCCGGGCTGGAAGCTCCGGCTTCGACGTCCTTGTGGAACAACTCGCAGACACGTATTCCAGGTAGGTTGCCTCCCTGCACGGAGTCCCACTGAAGGGGCTGGCATGTCTTCGAGGACTACACCGGCGCTAGCCAACTATCCGAAGCGCTCCAACATGTGCTTGCCCGGTAGCCTACGGCAGCTAGAAGGTCGACCGGCAGGTTTGTGGTCAGCCGATCCCGTTCGTCTCGCCGCCAGGCGGTCTTGCTGCTTTCCTGAAAGCCCGTTCTGCCTTCTTGAGTGCCTTCTCCCGCTGCCTTGCCGACTCCTTCGTATAGATGTTGCTCGTAGAGACGTCAGTGTGTCCGAGGATGCTTGCGATCACCTCGCGTGGCACCTTCAGATCTGCCAGGAGCGTTGCGAGTGAGTGGCGCATTTCGTGGACCAGGTACGGCTGGCCGTTCGGCTTGCACACCCCTGCGCGTTCCTGGACCGCTCGCCAGTTCTCCCGGTCGGTCGACTCTCGTCGCGGATAGCCACCGTTGTTGTCGGTGAACACTAGCCCCCAAGGGTTTGCCGGAGCGACGGCTCGCCAACGGTTAAATGCCAACACGAGGTCATCCGGCATGGGCAGAACTGGCAAGTCCCTCTCGTCCACGTCTCGCATCCACTTCGGTCGCGTGAGATGTAGTGAGTCGACCAGGCGGATCGCCTCGAAGTCGTCCGGCACCCGGAACCGGCCCTCTTTTCGGGGACCTTCGTAGGGCAGCGGCTCAAGCTGCCACCGGACCAGATATCGCTTGCCGAGAAGGTCTACCTCGGTCCAGCGGAGCCCCCTAACTCCGCCTCCGCGGAGGCCGTAGTAGATGCCAATCTTCACCCTCAGGTGCTCCTGTGGATCGTCCTCGCTCGCATCGAACATCGCCCTCGCGTCATCCGCGGTGAAGCTGGCGCGGCGACGCTTCTTCACCTTCACCTGCCGTCCCGGTTGCCAGTAAGGGAGGAAGCTTGGCACCGCGTGCCCTTGCGCGCCGGCTGCCATCAGGGCGGTGCGGAAGTAGCGGATCGCGTTGAACGCGTTGACATCCGAAGTAAGGGCCTTCACCTTGACGACAAGCTTTGCGAAGTCGCCGGGGGTGATGGTCTCGAGGGTCCGGCTACCGTAGGCCTCCACCGCGTGGCCTAGGGCGCTGCGGACGGTGCTGTATGTCTGTGGTGTCACCCGCCGGACATAGCCCGGCAGGTAGTGGTCCTCTATCCACGTGCGCACAGTCAGCGGTTCTTCTGTGGGCTTGGTCTTGCGCCTGCCGCGCGCTGAACCCGGCCGCTCGCCCTTGACTCTTGAGACCTCCGCTTCGGCCACCAGGCGTTTAACGCCCTGCTCAGCGGCCCTCCGGGAGGGGAACACTCGTGAGATCCGTTGCTGACGCCCTGCTTCGGTGCGGCCAACGGTCACTGTCGCGACACAGCGGCCGTCCGGCCTGTCCTTGAGGGTTCCCGTTCCCTTTGCACGACGGGTGGGCGTATCGTCGAGATCTGTCTTTGGGGGCATACCTCACTGTAATCGAACACCACAGGCGCCGATAAGCCGAGCAGATCAGCAAACTCGGCTTATCCGAGTCGTACAGGGTCGTCTCCAGTGGTCGTCAGTCGTAAGTCTCCAGCGTCACGCTCGCGGTCAAGCGGGCGGACACCAACCTTCCAAGCTGGTCATGCGGGTTCGATTCCCGTCATCCGCTCCATCGCGAATAGCGTTGCGGCTGGGAATACGCAAACGATCGGTAATCGAACACGGTGGGAGATGTCTTCACCTGACACACGACGGTGTGCATCGCTCCGGCAGCGAGCACTGCCATAGATCCGATCATGAGGAAGGATCTGTTTCACGACGACCCTTAGCTCCGGGCGTGGTAGTTGACAACCAATGGCGATGGAAGTCCGTGCGGCCGACGCCTTCGAAGGTGCCTTCGATCGATGATCATCAGTTCCAGCTCGGATTTGATACGAGCAACTGGCGAGGCATTTGCCGTGCAACCAGACGGTTCGTATCCCTGGGACGGCTGCCGCGTCCATTCGCCGGCAGAGTCAAGGCCAGGAGACATGCAGCGACGACTCGCCGCTGCATCAGAGAGGTCAAGTCCTGCGAGGGACATCGCGGTCGAGGTCTCCACCTCGATCACTGCGAAGGTCGCAAAGAGACACAAGCTAAGCGCTTTCGGCTCCAGCTACGTACAGCCAGTAGCTTCAGCCGAGAGTTGCTTTCTTGTCAGGACACGAGGTGATCATTTCGGGCCGGTCCCAGCTCTCAATGCTGCCCGAGACAGAGTGGTCTGTTTTCGCCGGTGCCGCCCAATAGGCAACGCAGGGATCGACTTCTCAGCGGATCGTCAGCCGCCCCGCAGAATGGAGGTCATCTTCTTGCCTCGGGCGAGTTCGTCGACCAGTTTGTCCATGTAGCGGATCTGCTGCATCAGCGGATCCTCGATGTCCTCCACCCGGTAGCCGCAGATCACGCCGGTGATGAGCGAGGCATTGGGGTTGAGCGCGGGTGCCTGGGCGAAGAAGGTCCGCAGGTCGATCCCGTCGGCGATGGCCTGCTGGAGCCCGACGGCGTCGTAGCCGGTGAGCCAGCAGATCACCTGGTCCACCTCGCCTGCCGCGTGGTTCTTCCGCTCGGCCTTCTCCACGTACAGCGGGTAGATGCTGGCGAAGCTCATCGCGAACACGCGCTCGTGTGCCATGCTCGGTCTCCTCGGGCTGGGGTGGGAGCCACCTTGCCAGGTGGTCCGCCGCCGCGCCACCCGGAGCCTCCCCGGCACCCCGCGATCATGCCAGACTGGGGTCGAAGGAGGAGGTCGGGATGGAGGTCGCGATTGCGCCTGGCACTCTGCTGATCGCCAGCATCGGGCTGTCCGACGGAGTGTTCGACGGCTCCGTCGTGCTGCTGCTGGACGCTGACGAGAGCGGCACCGTCGGCGTGGTGCTGAACAAGCTCACCACCATCGAACTCGAACGTGCCCTCCCGCAGTGGGCGGAACTGGTCGGCGTCCCGCATGCCCTGTTCGACGGCGGACCCGTCTCACAGCAGGGTGCGATCTGCCTGGCGCGGCCCGCCGATCCGGCGGACGAACCACCCGGCTGGCGTCCGCTCTTCGAGCACGTCGGCCTGCTCAACCTCGACACCCCGATCGAGATCGCCGAAGGCGCCTACCGCGATCTGCGGATCTTCGCCGGCTATGCCGGCTGGGACGCCGGGCAGCTCGAGACCGAGCTCGCTGCCGAGATGTGGTACCCCGTGCCGGCCCTGGAGGCCGACGCCTTCGACCCGGATCCCGCGACCCTGTGGCGGCGGGTGCTGCGTCGGCAGGGTGGCAATCTGGCACTTTTCTCCACCTGGACCGCCGATGCGGAGTCGAACTGAGCCGCCCCCGGGCTGGGTCGGCGGCATTACACTCGGGAACGTCGGGCTACCAAGGGAGGGTGGTTGATGTCCGAGGCCTATGAGGGTCCGCCGCGGATCCTCGTGATCGACGACGATGAAGCGCTCGCCGAGATGCTCGACATCGTGCTGCGCTCGGAGGGTTTCGACGCCCGGCTGTGCCATGTCGGCGACACCGCTCTGGCCGCCTTCCACGAACACCGGCCCGATCTCGTGCTGCTCGATCTGATGCTCCCGGGCCGCGACGGGGTGGACGTCTGCCGCGACATCCGGGCCGAATCGGGCGTCCCGATCGTGATGCTTACCGCCAAATCCGATACCACTGACGTCGTGAAGGGCCTGGAGGCTGGCGCGGACGACTACGTTCCCAAGCCCTTCAAGACCCAGGAACTCGTCGCCCGGATCAAGACCCGGCTCCGTCGGCATGTCTCCACCGAGGCCACCGACGACGTGCTGCGCATCGGCGACATCGCGATTCGCGTGGACGAGCACACCGTCCGCCGGGGCGAGCTGGAGATCCCGCTCACCCCGCTGGAGTTCGACCTGCTGCTGGCGCTGGCCCGCAAGCCGCGGCAGGCCTTCACCCGCGAGGTGCTGCTGCAGGAGGTATGGGGCTATCGACATGCCAGCGACACCAGGCTGGTGAACGTCCACGTGCAGCGGCTGCGTTCCAAGGTGGAACGCGACCCCGAACGACCCGAGATCATCGTCACGGTCCGGGGGGTCGGCTACCGCGCCGGTGAGCCACGGTAGCGGTGAGTGGCATCGCCAGGTTCGCGCCGGTCCGGCTGTGGGCCCGTTCGCTCCCGTTCCGCGTGGTGATCCTCACGCTGGGGGCGTCCATCGCGATCCTGGTGGCCACCGGCTGGTTCCTGCTCGACCAGTCCAGCCGGGGCATCATCGAGGGCAAGACCCAGGCCTCGGTGGCCGAGGCGTCGGCGGTGCTCCAGTCGATGCAGACCGGGCTGAACAGCACCGACCTGCGCACCACCTCGATCAACGAGCGGATCACCCGGTTGGCTCGGGAAGCCGCCACCCGGGGGCAGTACGGCAATCAGTACTTCGTCGTGGTCGAGACCCCGATTTCGACGATCGCCCCGGACGGACTCGACGCGGCGAGCATCCCCGAGAGCATCCAGCAGTCGATGACCGCCGGGGACGGGCTGTGGAGCACTCCCACGCTGATCCGGTTCACCGACGGCCGCGACAGCGAACCCGGTCTGGTGGTGGCCTCCAACCTGCAGCCGCCCGGCCAGCAGCTCTACCCGGTCTTCTTCATCTTCTCCACCGCCGCCGAGCGGCAGACCCTGGCGGTCGTCCAGCAGGCGACGTTGGCCACCGGGCTGTTCCTGCTGCTCGGCCTGTCGCTGATGGTGTACCTGATCTCGATGCAGGTGCTGCAGCCGGTGCGGGCCGCGCGCCGGGCCGCCGAACGGCTGGCCGCCGGACACCTGGACGACCGGATGGCCGTGGTCGGCACCGAGGACCAGGCATCCCTGGCCACCTCGATGAACCACATGGCCGAGCAGTTGGCCCGCAAGATCTCCGAGCTGGAGGGCCTCTCGCTGGTGCAGCAGCGATTCGTCTCGGACGTCTCCCACGAACTGCGCACCCCGCTGACCACGATTCGGATGGCCGGCGAGGTGCTGCACGCCAACCGTTCGGCCTTCGATCCGCTGACGGCCCGCTCGGCGGAACTGCTGGCCGCCGAGATCGATCGTTTCGAGGAGCTGCTGACCGACCTGCTGGAGATCTCCCGCTTCGATGCCGGCGCTGCCGAGCTGTCGCTGGACGAGGTGGATCTCTCCGCCGTCGTCCACGAGGAGGTGGCCGCGGTGGCACGGCTGGCCGGTGAGTTCGGGACCGAACTGATCCTGGACGCGCCGCAGCGATGCCACGCGGAGGTGGACACCCGGCGGATCCGGAGGATCGTCCGCAACCTGCTCACCAACGCGATCGAGCACGGCGAGCGGCGGCCGATCAGCATTCACGTACGCGGCAACGACGACGCGGTCGCGATCGCGGTGCGCGACCACGGGGTGGGCTTGTCCAAGACCGACGCCAAGCTGGTCTTCGACCGGTTCTGGCGGGCCGACCCGGCCCGGGCGCGGCGACTGGGCGGAACCGGCCTGGGCCTGTCGATCGCGCTGGAGGACGCGCGGCTGCACGGCGGGCGGCTGACCGCCTGGGGCCGGCCGGCTGAAGGCGCGCAGTTCGTGCTGACCCTGCCGCGGCGGGCGGGGGACCAGGTGACCGAATCGCCCTGGCCGAAACGGCCGCGTGACACCCAGGGAGGTTCCGATGCGGTGGCGTGAGCTGACCGCGGCAGTCGCCGCCACGATGCTGCTGGGCGGCTGCGCAGCGGTGCCTACGGTAGGACCGGTGCGCGAGCACGGCTCGCGTCAGGAGCAGGTCGATTCCAGCGTGCGGGTGGCACCGGTGCCGCCCGCGCCCGATGCCACGGCGATGCTGGTGGTCGAGGGATTCCTTCACGCCATGGGCACCGACCAGGCCGACTTCGCCGTCGCCCGGCAGTACCTGACGCCCGCCGCCGACCTGGCCTGGCGACCCGAGGACGGCACCTCCATCTACGCCGACGGCTACCAGCTGCGAGAGGCCGAGACGAGCACCGAGGATCAGCCGGTCATCACCCTGGAGGCAGTGCTCACCGGAACGCTGAACGCGAAGGGCGAGTACCGGGAGGCCAGTGGCGGCCTACGGCCCGACTTCGGGGTCGTGCGCGACGAGGACGGCCAGTGGCGGATCTCCCGGCCGCCGGAGGGCCTGCTGATCTCGCGCTATCACTTCCTGACCAACTACACCGCCGTCGATCTGAACTTCCTGGATCTCTCGGGCTCCGCGTTGGTGCCGGATCAGCGGTTCTTCGCGGTGAACTCGCTCACCCCGGAGACGGTCGCGGCGGCGGTGCTGAGCGGGCCGGGAGACTGGCTGGCTCCGGCGGTCCGCAGGACGACCTGGCCGAGCCTGCGGATCGAGGAGGTCGACTCGCTACCGCAGGGTGTGGCCCTGGTGCAGCTGAGCACCAGCGCGCTCGGGCTGACCGACGCCGAGCGGTTGACGGTGATGGCCGAGATGACCCAGACCCTGATGGAACTGCCCGAGGTGACGGCCGTCCAGTTCGGGGTCGGGTCGACCCTGCTGCCGTTGCCCGGCACGACGGCCGTCACCCTCACCACCAAGGACTTCTCCGAGCTCGCGCCGGCGACCGAGCCGGGCGCCGGCCAGTTGCTGGCCGTGCGTGACGGCTCGGTGCGGGTGGTCACCCGGACCGCGTCGTGGACCGAAGGCGACCAGATCGCCCCGGCGTTGACCGAGGTCGGTACGGTCGCGGCGGTCGGCAACCTCTCGGAGGTGGCGGGGGTCACCGCCGACGGCACGACCCTGGCCGTCACCGTGGCCGGCTCCGACACCCAGACGGTGCTGCTGGAGGGACGGAACCTGTTGCGTCCCGACTACTCCCGGCAGCGGGAGCTGTGGGCGATCGGCAACGATGCCGATGCCGCCGGGTTCACCGTCTTCGCCGCGGGAGACCACGCCCCGATACCCGTGACCGCGCAGGACATCCCGGTGGAGACGGTGCGGGCCTTCCGGATCTCGCCCGACGGCGTCCGGATCGCCCTGGTGCTGGACGGGCTGGTGGTCGACGGTGAGGCCGTCGAACAGCTCGGGGTGGCCCGGATCGTCCGGGACGCCGAGGGGATACGCCTGGAGGCCTTCCGGACGGTCTCCGTCAGCCCGCCGGCCGAGGCCGGGCGCCGGATCGTCGACGTGGGCTGGCAGACCGCGACCGAACTGCTGGTGCTGCTCTCGCATCGGGTGACTTCCAGCGTGGTGCGCGTGGACCAGGATTCCGCGCTCCCGGAGGACATCGGGCCCTCCGAGATCTCCGGGCTGGTCGAGCTCGCGGTCGTCCCCGCCGGCCAGGCGGTGGTGCGTGGCAGCGCCTCGCTCTACCGCTATGAGGGCCCGTTCAACTGGAAGCCGATCACGGTGGCAGTGGACGCGATCGGCTATTCCTGACGGCTCGACGGCCGGCTGTGGACAAGTGGCACCGGGAACGCACGACGCGCAGGATCACCGGGCATGGGTGCATTCCTTGATGCCTGGGGAGACCTCGTCCTCGGAGCGTGCTGCCCCGGCTGCGGCCACCCGGCGCTGGGCATGTGCCGCGAGTGCGCCGCGGGGTTGCGGGCGCTGCAGCCCGGCGCCGTAACGCGGACGCTGGCCGGCTTCCCGCCGACGGTGGCGGCGGGGGAGTACGCCGGTGCGTTGCGGCGGGTGCTGCTGGCCGCCAAGGAGCGGCAGGCGCTCAGCCAGCTCCCGCTGCTCGGCCGGCTGCTGACCCGCGCGGTGGCCGGATTGCTGCTGGGCGAACGCCCGGTGGGCCCGGTCTGCCTCGTCCCCGTGCCGTCGGTTCGCGCCCGGGTGATCGAGCGGGGGATTGATCTGACCGGCACCCTGGCGGCCGGGACGGCCCGCCGCCTGCGACGCTGCGGCGTCGAGGTCAGCGTGCGGTTCGCAGTCCGGCTGGAGCGCACACCCGCCGACCAGGCCGGGCTGGGCCGGACGGCCCGGATCGTGAACTCGAGCGGTGCCTACCGGTGCGTCCAGCCGCCGCCGGGCTCGGTCGTGATCGTGGACGACGTGGTCACCACCGGCGCGACGCTGGCCGCCATGGCGACGGCGCTGCGCACCGCTGGATGCCTCCCCGTCGGTGCGGCGACGGTGGCCCACACAGCACGACGCGGGAGCCGGTAGGGCTCCCGCGTCGCGTCATTCGGTTGGGTCAGATGGCTCCGCTGCCGCTCTCGCCGGTGCGCACCCGCACCACGATGCCGACGTCGACCACCCAGATCTTGCCGTCCCCGACCGATCCGGTGCGGGCACCCTGCAGGATGACACCCACCAGGGTCTCGGCCTCGGCGTCGTCCACCAGCACCTCCACCTTGACCTTCGCGATGAAGTCGATGGTGTACTCCGCGCCGCGGTAGACCTCGACATGACCGCGCTGCCGGCCGTAGCCGGAGACCTCGGTGATCGTCATGCCGGCGACGCCGTGGCGCACCAGCGCCTTCTGGACGTTCTCCAGCTGTTCGGGCTGGATGATTGCTGTGACCAGCTTCACTTGTCAGGCTCCTGTCTTCGCGGTCTCGGGGAGGTCGTCCTTGGTCAGCACCAGGGTGCGCTGCACCTTGCTGGAGTAGTACACCGGGCTGAGGTCGTACCCGGCCTCGGAGTGCTCGGCCAGATCGATGCCGCCGAGTTCGTCGGCCGCGCTGACCCGCCAGCCCATGATTGCCTTCAGCGCCAGCGCGATCAGCAGGGTCGCCACCAGCGAGTAGGCCATCGCGGAGAAGGCGCCCAGGGCCTGCAGCCCGAGCTGTCCGAAGCCGCCACCGTAGAAGAGGCCGGTCGCATTGTCGGGGATCGCCGGGTCGGCCAGCAGGCCGATCAGCAGGGTGCCCACCAGGCCGCCGACCAGATGGACGCCGACCACGTCGAGCGAGTCGTCGTAGTTGAACTTGTACTTCAGGCCGACCGCGTAGGCGCAGGCGACGCCGGCGACCAGGCCGAGGAGCAGCGAGCCGACGGGATTCAGCGACCCGGCCGCCGGGGTGATCCCGACCAGGCCTGCGACGATGCCCGAGGCGGCACCCAGAGAGGTGGCGTGGCCGTCACGCAGCTTCTCGACCACCAGCCAGCCGAGCATCGCGGCCGCGGTGGCGACCAGGGTGTTCACCCAGGCGAGTGCTGCGATCGCGTCGGCGGCGAAGGCGGAGCCGGCGTTGAAGCCGAACCAGCCGAACCACAGCAGGGCGGCGCCGAGCATGACCAGGGTCATGTTGTGCGGGCGCATCGGCCGGGTCCCGAACCCGATCCGGGGGCCCACCACGATCGCCAGGACGAGGGCGGCGGCACCGGCGTTGATGTGGATCGCAGTACCACCGGCGAAGTCGATCACGCCGAGGCTGCCGATCCAGCCGCCGTCACCCCACACCCAGTGCGCGACCGGGAAGTAGACCAGGGTTGCCCAGATCACGCTGAACACCGCCCAGGTGCTGAACTTCACGCGATCGGCGATGGCGCCGGAGATCAGCGCCACGGTGATGATCGCGAAGGTCGAGCCGAAGGCCACGCCGGCGAGGGCACCGGGGTCGGGATCGGTCACGAGACCGGCCAGGCCGAGGTACTCCAGTGGGTTGCCGATCAGGCCCCCGATCGAGGTGCCCGAGGACATGCTGTAGCCGTACAGCACCCACAGCACGCCGACGATTCCCATCGAGAGGAAGCTCATCATGATCATGTTCAGGACGCCCTTCGCCCTGACCATGCCGCCATAGAAGAGAGCGAGACCGGGGGTCATCAGCAGCACGAGCGACGCACTGGTGAGAACCCAGGCGGTGTCGCCGGAGTTGAGTTCGAGAATCATGGGAGTCAGCCTGTAGCACCCCTGTTACGCCGATGAGCGTGCGGTGTTACGGCGCGGTTAGCCGCTGTTACAGCCTTGTTGCGGCAGCACGGGTGGCTAACGCCGACGGGTGCCGTGGTGCGCCGACGCGCCGAGGCGGAAGGACGATTGTCCCGCCGTCCTCACGGCACTACGGTGGGGGTATGGCACCCAGGCCGGTTCCCTCCGCTTCGCGGCAGGGGCAGGCCCGGTGCCACGGCTGTCTTCGGGCACGCCTCGTCCCGAGGGGTGCTGACCCCGACACCGTTGAGCAGGAGGGTTGACATGGATGTCCTTGTGACCGGTCGGCACTGCCAGATTCCGGACGACTACCGCGCCCGCGTGGAAGAGAAGCTCGCCTCGATAGAGAAGCTCAAAGACCGCGTCATCCGGATCGACGTACAGGTGACCGCCAACAGTTACAAGCGTCAGCCCGACCAGTCGACGAAGGTGGAGATCACCCTGCGCAGCAAGGGCCCGGTGGTGCGGGCCGAGGCGACCGCTGAGGACAAGCTGGTGGCCTTCGATCGCGCGCTGGATCGCCTGAAGGCGCAGCTGCGGCGAGCCTCCGACCGGCGCAAGGCGCACCGCGCGCTGAAGACCGAGCCGGCGCTGAGCGAGGCCGGTGTGGTGACCTTCGAGCCGCTGCAGACCGAGGAACTGGACGTCCAGACCCTGCCCGGCGGGCTCGAGGTGCAGGGCGACGGACCCCTGGTGGTGCGGGAGAAGTTCTTCGAGGCCACCCCGCTCTCGCTGGCCCAGGCGCTGGACGAGATGGAACTGGTCGGCCACGACTTCTTCCTCTACGTGGACGCCGAGAGCGGAGCGCCCAGCGTGGCGTACCGCCGTAAGGCCTACGACTACGGCGTGATCCATCTCAGCGTCGGCAAGCACCCCGCTGAGTAGGGCGGCGCTCAACCCGGCCCAGGCGCGGCGGGTGGCCCTCGCCGCGCAGGGGTTCGGGCGTGGCCGGCCCGGCACCGTCACATCCCGGCAGGTGCAGCAGGTGGTCGACCGGATCAGCCAACTGCAGATCGACTCGGTGAACGTGGCGGTGCGGGCGCACTACATGCCCCTGTTCGCCCGGCTCGGACCCTACGACCGTGCCCTGCTCGATCGGGCGGCGGGACGGGCGCCACGCCGGCTCTTCGAGTACTGGGGCCACGCGGCCTCGCTGATCGACGTCGGGCTGCAGCCGGCATTGCGGTTCCGGATGGACGGACAGCGCCGGGCCGAGCCCTGGCCGGCGATCCAGGCCATCCGGGCCGAGCATCCCGGGCTGGAGCAGCAGGTGCTCGACTTCGT
>Ga0102832_1001129_pt1 | contig 23534 bp, 14 predicted proteins | sample EBPBio282013_DNA_FD_88942 | JGI IMG/M metagenome (GOLD analysis project Ga0102832, IMG submission 88942) | Wastewater treatment Type I Accumulibacter community from EBPR Bioreactor in Madison, WI, USA - Reactor 2_5/28/2013_ DNA (Illumina Assembly) | ecosystem: Engineered > Bioreactor > EBPR >... | reverse complement strand
TCGGTGCCATCCGCACCGCCCTGGAGAAGGGCGGTTTCTTCAACACCATGATTCTGTCCTACGCCGTGAAATACGCGTCGGCGTTCTACGGCCCGTTCCGTGACGCCGTGGGATCTTCGGGCGCTCTTGGCGCGAAAGGCAAGCACACTTACCAAATGGATGCGGCCAACGTCGACGAGGCATTACGCGAAGCATCGACAGATGTGACAGAAGGCGCAGACCTTATCATGGTGAAGCCGGGTATGCCTTATCTGGATGTCATCGCCGCAGTGAAGAACGAGGTCAACGTGCCGGTGCTGGCCTATCAGGTGAGCGGTGAGTACGCGATGATCGCGGTCGCAGCCGCAGCGGGGGCCTTCGACCGTTTGGCGGCCTTCCAGGAATCGCTTCTGGCCTTTAAACGCGCGGGTGCGTCTGCCGTTCTCACGTATGCGGCAATGGATATCGCCCGCGCCCTTAAGAAATAACGATTATTTTCAATATGATAACCAAGGGCGATTGGCGCCGGGCTACGTAAACTCCCCTACAGTACCGTACGGTCTGATCGGGTAGATTGAGGGCCGTTTTTCACCCGCTCCAAGCCTTTTCATGACGCAAGGCGAACTTATCGTTGTTCTGCTGATCGGACTGCTGTTTGCGGTCGTCGTCGTTGCGCTCGTCGCGCAAGTCATCAGACGCAAGTCGGCGGAGCGAAACCTCACCGAATTAAACCGCGCTATCGCGATGAGTGGTACGGCCACATGGTCGATCGAGATTCAGACCGGCCTATTCGATGCATCTCCCTCCTTTGCCGAAATACTCGGATTGAGTCCGGAGATCGCTATCACGCGCCAACTGCATGAGGAGTTGTGCCACCCCGAGGATCGTGAGCTCTACCGCGTTTCGATTGAGACCCATGTGAGCGAATTCGAATATCGAATCCGTCATGCGGCCGGGCACTACATTTGGCTCAACTGTCGCGGGGGTGTCCTGGCCGGTGTAGGTCCGCGGCCTGCGGTGTACTTGGGGGCCGCAATTAACGTCACCGAACGGCGTAACGCAGCTGAGGAATTGGGACGCCACCAGGAATCATTGAAGCTTGCAATGGAAACTTCGCAAGCAGGCTATTTCGATATCGATACCCGCTCGGGAGCCGCCTACTGGTCGCCACGCGTCCTGGAGATCCTCGGGCGTGCGGAGACCGACTTTCTTTCAACCGCGATGCTGCCGACGCTGGTGCACCCCGACGACCTCACCGAATTTCTCGCCGAACGCGAAGATTTTCGCGTCTATGGACGCCCTCTCGACATCGAAGTGCGGCTGCGTCATGACGCCGGGCACTATGTGTGGGTTCATTTGCGCGCGATTGCGCAGAACCCCGCACACGGCTCCACCGGGCGTGTGATCGGGCTGGTTCGTGATATCTCGCAGCGACGCCGCGCCGAGCAGGCGGTCGTCAGCAGCGAAAAGAGGTATCGCGACCTGATTGAAGGTTCGATTCAGGCCATTCTCATTCTCGACCGCCGTACGCCGCTGTTTTGTAATCGCGCGTGCGCGCAGCTCTTCGGTTACGATTCACCAGGCGAGATGATCGCATGTGGAAATATCACGGCGCACTTGACCGCCCAGGATCAGGCGACTTTCGATAGGCTTTGGGATCGGCTCATGGCGGGAGAGCAAGATGGGCTGATGCGTCGGCACCATCTCGTCAATACCAGTGGACGCCGCGTGGAAGCCGAAGTTGTCGGGCGATGCGTGCAATGGGATGGAAAGCCTGCCTGGCAGGTCACGATGTTCGATGTGACTGAGCGCAATCGCATCGAGCGGGCGCTGCGTGCAAGCGAGGAACGGTTCCGATTGCTCGCAACCAATTCGTCGGACGTCATTCTAGTCTACGATGTCGCCGGTATCGTCAGTTACGCGTCACCTTCCGTTGAACGGGTTTCCGGTTATTCCCCTGCGGAAATTGTTGGCCGGACAAATTTGGAGATCGTGCATCCGGAGGATCTTCCGGCGTTGCTGCAGAGACGCAAGAGCCTGCGCGATGGTACGCAGGAGCCGGGCACGTCCTTGCGCTGGCGCATCGTTCATCGCAACGGCGCGATTCGGTGGGTCGAAACGACAAACTCAATACTGCCCGCCAAGGATGGCCAGCCGCCGGATATCGTCAGTGCGTTGCGCGACATTACCGAGCGTGTTGAGCGCGAAGTCGAGCTGAAGGCTGCGCACAACCGCCTCGAAATTCAGGCGAATGATCTGGCGATACTGGCGCAGAGTCTGGAGGCCGAACGTGAGCGCGCCGAGCAGGCGAATGCGGCGAAATCGCAATTCCTAGCGATGATGAGCCACGAACTGCGTACGCCCATGACGGGCATCCTCGGCATGGCGGACCTTTTGCGCCTCACGAAATTGAATGGGGAGCAGCGCGAGCTGACCCAGTTGCTGACCCGCTCGGCGCGTATGCTTCTCGAGCTGCTCAACGACATTCTGGATTTTTCCAAGATCGAGGCTGGTCAGCTTGAGATAGAGAACACGCCGTTTCGCATATCCGACATCATCAACGACGTTCAAAATCTCTTCGCCCCGGCCGCGGCGGAGAAAGGTGTTTCCCTTGAGTCCCGCCTTCCGACCGATCACTGGGATCTGATCGTCGGGGATCAGAAGCGCACACGTCAGGTGCTTGTCAATCTGGTGAACAACGCGGTGAAGTTCACCGAGCAAGGCGCGGTCAAAATAGGCCTTGAGCAAAGGCCTTCTTTCGCGGGGTTGACGACGATATTTTCCGTCACGGACACCGGAATTGGCATCTCCAGCAGCGATATGAGCCGGCTGTTTTCACCGTTCATTCAGGCCGATGTGTCGACATCGCGCAAGTTCGGCGGCACCGGCCTCGGCCTCGCAATCTGCAAGCGGTTGGTCGAAGCGATGGGAGGTGAGATCGCCGCCGACAGCGAAATGGGGAAGGGTTCGCGCTTTACCTTCTCGATCGCCGCTCAGCGTGCGGACGAGGGCGCCGTGCCGCCGCGCACCGCCGACGCTGGTTGGGATTACGGCAAGAGCATACAGATCACGCCTCGTCATATTCTGATTGCGGAAGACAACGAAACCAGCCGGTATCTCATCGCGACGATGCTGAAACGCCACGGGCATACTGTCGAGGCGGTAGAGAACGGCGCGCTTGCCCTTGAGGCCGTCAAACGCGGCCGATTTGATATCGTCATCATGGATATGCAGATGCCGGTAATGGATGGGCCCGAAGCCACGCGCAATATCCGCAAACTGCCGCCGCCGCTTGCTGCGCTTCCCATTATCGCCGTGACGGCGGATGTTATTTCCGATCACCGCCGCATATATGTTGAATCTGGCGTGAACGCGGTTGTCGGCAAACCTGTCAATTGGGTCGAGCTCGAAAGCGAAATCGAGCGGTGTTTGCGTGGCGAGCCGGCGGGAGCCACCGCCCCATCCGCCGATATGACCTTGTCGGAAGCTATGCCACTCGGTGTCATTGACGAGGCGGCGCTTTCGATTCTGGAGGATGATCTCGGCCGCGACATCCTCGCGCCGATGATCGACAGTTTCATGGAAAACATGCGGCGGTACGGCGGTGAGCTGCGTGCGACGGCATCCGCGGGCGATCTGAAGAAAGCCAAACGCGTTGCACACGCGCTGAAAGGGCTCTGTGCGCAGTTCGGTGCGCCGCGCGTCTCCGAGCTTGCCCGTCAGATCGAGTATCAAGCCAAGGAGGCGGCCGAAATCCGCCCGCTCGTACTGCAAGTCGAGGACGCGATTGACGAAACCAGCGCCGTTTTCTCAGCACGGCAACAAGCGCTGATTTCTCAAGCAAAAACCGGCTGAGTTATTTCGACGCAGTCGCGGCGTTGATCCCCTTGACGCGGTTCCGCCCCTCGGTCTTCGCGACGTAAAGCTGCTGGTCGGCCATCACAAGCAGTTCGGCCGGATTTTGCTCGGGCTGTGGAACCGCGCAGGCGACACCCAAACTCAGTGTGACGTGTGGCGCGGTTTTCGAGGCGGAATGGGGCATTTCAAGGGCCGCTATGGCTGCGCGAATGGCTTCCGCCACGGCAAGCGCGCCTTCCAGTTTCGTGTCGGGAAGGAGGGCGACAAATTCCTCACCGCCGTATCGTGCGACGATGTCCGCCGGCCGCTGCAAGGCGCCTTCCGCGGCGCGCGCGACGGCCTGTAAGCAAAGATCACCGCCGCCGTGACCATAGGTGTCGTTGTACAGTTTGAAATGGTCCACATCCATCATAATGACGGACATAGCTTCACCGGTGCGGGCGAGGCGTCGCCACTCTCTTTGCAGAAGATCATCAAACGTGCGCCTATTGTACAAGCCTGTGAGGCCGTCCGTCCGCGCCAGTCGCATGAGTTCGTCGCGGTTCTGCTTGAGCTCTAAATGATTTCGGATACGCGCTTTCAGAACCGCCGGATTGATCGGCTTGGTGATGTAATCGATGCCGCCGGCCTGCAGGCCGTCGATCTCGTCCTCGCCCGATGTGCGCGCTGTTAGGAAAATGACCGGTACCTGGCCGAGGCGCGGGTTGGCCTTCAACTGCCGGCAGACTTCCAGTCCGTTGAGGTCGGGAAGACCGATGTCCAGCAATACGATGTCGGGCACATATTCGGTCGCCAGCTTTAATGCTGATTTCCCGTCAGTCGCAGTTTTGACATTCCATTCGTTGCCCAGCACAGCGCTTAAAAGCGCCTGAATGGTGGCGTCATCTTCGACGATCAGTACAGATGGCCTACTTGGATCTAGCAAAGGCCCCTCCTGGACCAATCTTGAATTTTGTGAAATCTTAAGGCGAATCAATCCTCTTGCGGAAGTCCCTTGTTGCGGAAGTCCCTTGTTCGCCGGCGCCCGAGCCTCCCAAGTTTAATGTCATGAGCCAGGAACCGCTTGTCGTTACTTCGTTCGACCGCCTGCGTTTTATCGTTATCGATGACGATCGCGCAATCTTGCAGGTGGTGGAAGCTTTTCTGACCGCCGCTGCCGTTGGCGGCGTGATTCCGGCCATTAGTTGCTTTACCGCACTCAACCTGATGGCCGATAAGACCAAAAAGATCGACTGTATTATTTGTGATCACAGCATGCCGACCATGACCGGTCTGGCGCTGCTTCAGCAGATTCGGGGCGGAAAGCATCCGAATATTCCAAGAAATCTGCCCTTCATCATGCTGACTTCCTCCGGGCAGGAGGAAGTGGTGCGCGCCGCCGTTGCCCTGGATGTACATGGTTACGTGCGAAAGCCGGTTTCGAAGGACGTCCTGGTTAAAGCGATACACCGCGCCTTCAACCGTCAGCTCAATTTAAAGAACCCAGCCGATTATCTGTCGTACCCGCTGCCGGCCGAGCCGTGAGTTTCAAATCCGCTCTGCCGATCGATGCGCTGCTGCCGGACGTGGCCGCGGCGCTCGCCGCGCACGCGTGTGCGGTTGTTCTTGCCGCGCCTGGCGCCGGCAAAACAACCCGTATTCCGTTGTATCTGCGTGATGCAGCCTGGCTGGGCGAGCGTAAGATCGTCATGCTCGAGCCTCGCCGCCTCGCCGCACGCATGTCTGCCGTCCGCATGGCGGACACGATTGGCGAGGCAGTGGGGGAAACGGTGGGGTTTCGCGTGCGCCTGGAATCCAAGGTTTCCACGCGCACGCGTATCGAGGTCGTGACGGAGGGAATTCTCACTCGTCGACTCCAGTCCGATCCGGAACTCGCCGATGTCGGGCTTTTGATTTTCGATGAATTTCACGAACGCAGTCTCGACGCCGATCTCGGTCTCGCGCTGGCGCTCGATATTCAGCGTGCGCTTCGCCCGGACCTCAAGATTCTGGTGATGTCCGCCACGTTGGATGATCAGGCGGTCGCGGACGTGCTCGGGAACGCTCCTGTTCTTGCCAGCAGCCATCGCCCATTCCCCGTTGAAACACGCTATCTCGGCGCGCCCGCGGGCGATGATCTTGCCCGTGAGATGGCGGCGGCGGTGCGACGGGCACTCGCGGACGAAGACGGCAGCATCCTTGCGTTCCTGCCAGGTGAAGGCGAAATCCGCCGCACGGCGGCGCTGCTCGAAGAAGGCGGCTTGCCGTCCGGATGCGTCGTGTCGCCGTTGTTCGGCGCATTGTCGCCCGAGGATCAGAACCGCGCCATTTCGCCTGCCCCGGCGGGACGGCGGAAGGTCGTGCTCGCGACGACCATCGCCGAGACGAGCTTGACGATCGAAGGCGTGCGCATCGTCATAGATTGCGGCTACAAGCGCGCCCCGAGGTTCGATCCGGGGCGCGGCATGACGCAGCTCGTGTCGGTGCGCGTCTCCCGCGCCGCCGCAGAACAGCGCCGTGGTCGCGCGGGCCGCTTAGGGCCGGGCGTATGCTACCGCCTCTGGAGCGAACCCGAGGATCGCGGTCTGAAGGCGTACGATGAACCCGAGATGCTGCAAGCCGATCTCGCGCCGCTTGCACTCGACCTCGCATCCTGGGGCGTCGCCGATCCCCAGGCGCTCAGCTGGCTCACGCCGCCTCCTGTGGGTGCGTTTGCGCAAGCGAGCGACCTTCTACGGCGGCTGGATGCGCTCGACGGTGCCGGCCGTATCACGACAGAGGGAAAAGCGATGGCCGCGCTGCCGTTACATCCGCGTCTCGCCCATCTCGTTCACCGTGGGGTCGCGATGGGCTATGGGACCCTTGCGTGCGACGTCGCGGCGCTCCTCTCCGAACGCGATGTGCTCATGGGTACGCGCGATCCCGATATCCGCCTGCGCCTCGACGCGCTCAATGAAGGTGGCCGGTCCACAGGCTTACGCGTTAATCACGGTGCTCTAGCGCGTGTCCGCGCGGCGGCCAAACAGATCCGTGGTATCGCAGGGGCGAAACGAGAAGGAACAGGTTCGGCATCGGCGGGCATTCTTGTCGCGCTCGCCTATCCGGATCGTATTGCTCAGCGACGCGGTGGCGATGGTCGCTTTCGCCTCTCGGGTGGCGGTGGTGCGTTTCTCGATCCGGCCGAATCCCTTGCCGCGCAGGACTATCTGGCCGTGGCCGATCTCGATGGCGCGGCTCGCGAAGGTCGTATCTACCTCGCCGCATCGATAGCCCAAGGCGAAATCGAAGAAGCTTTCGCGCAGGACATCGCGGAGGGCGCGGAGGTGGTTTGGGACTCGCGCGAAGAAGCGATCGCCGCGCGCCAGACGCGCCGCCTTGGCGCGCTGGTGCTTGAAGCAAAACCTTTGCGGAACGCCGATACCGATCTTATGCAAGCGGCCATGATCACGGGCGTGCGCGATATGGGGCTCGCAGCGCTGCCATGGACAGACTCCACACGCATGTTGCGTGAGCGCATCGCGGTATTGCGCACGGCGTTTCCCGAGGACAACTGGCCCGACTTGTCGGATGCCACCTTGCTGCAGACTTTAGACGAGTGGCTTGGTCCTTATCTGCAGGGCATAACGCGCCGCAGTCATCTCACGCGCCTCGATCTCGACGCGGCGCTTCGCAGCCTTCTGCCGTGGCCACTGCCGCAGCGTCTCGATGAACTGGCGCCGACTCACCTACCGGTGCCGTCCGGATCACATATCGCTGTGGACTACAGCAATGCAGGTTCGCCGGCACTATATGTGAAACTTCAGGAAGTGTTTGGGCTGAAAGATACGCCCGCCGTCGCCGGCGGACGCATTCCCGTCACGTTGCACCTGCTGTCGCCGGCCCAACGCCCCATCGCCGTGACGGCCGATCTCAAGAGCTTCTGGGCCAATGTATATCCACAAGTGCGCGGCGAAATGCGGGGGCGTTATCCCCGGCATATCTGGCCTGAAAACCCCCTCGAAGCGACGGCTGTTCGCCGTTCGATCAAGCCTCGCGGAACCTAATCAGGCGCCCGCAGGCTTAAGCCATCGTGTGGTGTGCTGCCCATTCGCGGTCATCGTTTTCGCCATCCACGCGCCGGCCTCATTCATCGCGGTGTCGAACTGCCAGGGTGGATTGACGACAATAAGCCCCGTGCCGCGCAAACCGGGCGCGTCTTTCACCGCTTTCCCCGGCGTGAACATCAGCTCGCAGCACAAGACGGGGCAGGGGATGCCTTTTTCCAGGCCGGCGACCAACTCGCCATGCCTATTGTCCGCCAGAATCGGGTACCAGACGAAGTAGATGCCCTCTCTCCACTTGCGAATGGCCTTTCGAAGGGCCGCGGGGACGTCGGCGTACTCGCTTTTGACCTCATAACTCGGATCGATGACGACCAGGCCGCGCCGAATCGGCGGCGGCACCAGACCCACCAGCGCTTCCAGCCCGTCCCGCATGTGCACGGAAATACGCGAATCGCGCCGCGCCCAGGTCTTAAGATCGGCCTGCGCCGCAGGATGTAGCTCGTTCAATATAAGGCGGTCGCTTTCCCTTAAGGCGGCGCGCGCGAGAGCAGGGGATCCCGGATAGCTTTTCAACGTGCCATCGGGATTGGGCGGCGCCAGCGCTGCCAGGAGTTTTTTGACCGCGGCGGGGGCCGCCTTGTTTCTCAGCGGCCACAGACGTGCAATCCCGGAGGAAAACTCCTGTGTCTTTTGTGCTTCAGTGCTGCCGAGATCATACACTCCGTGGCCGGCGTACAGGTCGATCACAGCAAAGGGCTTGTCCTTCTCAGCGAGTCGCTCCAGCAGCAGGCATAGCGCTGCGTGCTTGTGAACATCGGCGGGGCCGCCCGCATGATAAGCGTGCTGGTAACTCAGCATTTTTTCGAGACGAAAACAGAGGTGAGGTTGCTTACACGCAAGTCTAACATGCGCCGGACGCCTGTCTCGGAAGTATCTGATTTTACGAAACTTTAACCGATATACGGGGTTTTGCGGACCCCGTAATCCCTTGCAGTTCCTCCCCGCTCTGGTATAACCCCGGCCCGGAAGCGCAAGGCTCTTGGGGGGCCGGGCGACGTCCATGCTCCGTTCTGATTTGGGATGACGTACGTGTAAGGCTTCGTGCCTGAGCTATGCCTGCGCGCGTCCATCTTCCCGCCATGTTTCTCGTCCAAATCAAGAGTGCCTACCGAGCCTCTCCCCGGAACGGGGAACGAGGCATGGGGTTATAAAAAGAAACGGGTTGGGAAGGCTGGTACACAAATGAGAATTCTTGTTGCGCTCCTGGTGGCATGCGTGGCTTCGGCCAGCCTCTGGGCGTCACTCGACAGACCTCTCGATGCACCGGATTGGCGGGGCCAGTTCAAGGGCGTCTCCTATTCTCCTTCGCACGTCTACACCGAAGAGCAGCTTCAGAACGGGATTGATCCGGCGATCATCCGACGCGACATGGAGCAGCTCTCCAGCATTACGAAGCGCGTCCGTACTTATACTGTGGACCGTGGCCAGGACGCCGTTCCGTATATCGCTAAGGAATATGGCCTGAAAGTCACCCTGGGCATCTGGCTCAGCGGAGACAAGGAACTCAACGAAATCGAAGTCACGAAGGCCATCCGGGCCATCAACGACAACCCGGGCGTCGTCGACCGCGTGATCGTCGGCAACGAAGTGGTGATGCGCCGCGAGCTGACGCCGGCGGAAGTCACGGATTACATCGTGCGCGTGCGCAAGGCCGTCACCAATAAGAAGGTCGAAGTCGGCACCGCCGAAGTGTGGAGCGTGTGGCTCGATTATCCGGAACTCGCCAAGGAAAGCGCCTTCGTCGGTATCCACCTGCTGCCGTACTGGGAAGGCATCAAGTCCGAAGACGGCATGGACTATGTCACCACGCGTTTCGACATGGTCGCCAAGAAATTCCCGAACAAGAAGATCGTGATCGGCGAAGCCGGCTGGCCGTCCGACGGCCGCGTGAAGAAGGGTTCGGTCCCGTCGAACGCGATGGAAGCTTACTTCCTGCGTCACTTCCTCACCCTCGCGACGGCGAAGAACTACGACTACTACGTGATCGAAGCGTTCGATCAGCCGTGGAAAGCGGGTCCCGAAGGCGCCGTCGGCGCGTTCTGGGGCATGTTCGACGCCGAAGGCCTGCCGAAGTTCAACTTCACGGGCCACCTGACGTCGTTCCCGGATTGGTCGCAGTACGCGGGCGCCGCCACGATCGCCACCTTCCTGATCGGCCTGATGGTGCTGATGTTGGTGCCGAGCATGAGCCTGCAGGGCTATGCGCTTGTCGCTGGGATCGTCAGCCTGACGGTGTCGGGCGCGCTCTTCATCATCGAAGCGTCGTCGCTGCGCTATGTGCAGCTGACCGCGCTGTGGGGCGCCGCGATCATCATCCCGGCGGCCATGTTCACTGCGCTCCTCCTGGTGACCGAAACCACCGAATGGGCCCTCAGCCTGTTCCGCGAGAAGCGTAAGCCGCGCATCGGTTCGGCCGGCTACATCGGCACGCCGCGCGTGTCGATCCACTTACCGACCCACAACGAACCGCCCGAAATGGTCGTTCAGACCCTGAATGCCCTCGCGCGTCTCGACTATCCGAACTTCGAGGTCATCATCCTCGACAACAACACCCGGGATTCCAGCCTGTGGAAGCCGGTGGAAGCTCATGCGCAGACCCTTGGCGAGCGGTTCCGCTTCTATCACTTCGACGGCGTGAAGGGCTTCAAGGCGGGCGCGCTCAATATCGCCCTGAAGCTGACGGACCCGGCGGCCGAATACGTGGCGGTCATCGATAGCGACTATCAGGTCGCGCCGGAATGGTTGAAGACCATGATGCCGGGCTTCGCCGACCGTAAGGTGGCCGTTGTCCAGTCGCCGCAGGACTACCGCGACGCCGATGAAAGCCTGTTCAAGACGTTCTGCTATGAAGAATACGCGACCTTCTTCCAGGTCGGCATGGTGGAGCGTAACGAACACAACGCCATCATCCAGCACGGCACCATGTGCATCGTTCGCCGCAGCGCGATGGAGCACGTCGGCGGTTGGGCCGAATGGTGCATCACCGAGGACACGGAACTCGGCCTCCGCCTATTCGAAGCGGGCTACACCGCGCTCTATTCACCGGCCAGCATGGGCCGCGGCCTGATGCCGGACACCTATGACGCCTACAAGGGCCAGCGCTATCGCTGGGTCTACGGCGCCATGCAGATCATGAAGCGTCACGCCGCGCAGTTGTTTACCGGTAAGAGCACGCTCACCCCGGCGCAGCGTTATCACTTCGTCGCGGGTTGGCTGCCGTGGTTCGCCGATGCGTTCGCTCTGGTGTTCGGCGTTCTCTCCCTGGTGTGGACCGCGCTCATGGCCATCGCGCCGCGTCACTTCGACGTGCCGCTGACGGCTCTGTCCAGCGTCGCGCTTACGCTGTTCGCGGTGAAGACCGCCAAGACCGTGTGGCTGCACCGCGCGAAGGTCGGCACCGGCTATATGGGCGCCATCGCGGCGGCTTTGACCGGGCTGTCGCTGGCCTTCACCGTGGGCCGCGGCGTGCTCGCGGGCCTGTTCACCTCCGGTAAGCCGTTCATGGTGACGCCGAAGTGTAAGGACATGGCCGGTTGGGCGCGGGCGCTGCGCATCGCCAGCACGGAAACGTTCATGCTGCTGGCCACGGTCGTCGCGATCGTCGCCACCGCCGTTATCGGCCGCTTGGACGATCCGGCGGAAGTGGTGTGGGTCTGCGCCCTCGCGGTGCTCGGCATCCCGTATGCCGCCGCCGTGCTGGTGGCCCTGGGTTCGACCGTTCAATTCCGCCGCCCGGTCCCGCAGACCGACCTCGCACCGGTCCTGCAGACCTCGAAGCTGGACCTCGCCGCTTAATCCCGGCGAAGACCGAAAAGCAAACGGGCCCCTCGCGGGGCCCGTTTTGTTTTGGGGCTATTTCAAATCTTTCAGAATTTCGCGCGCCGCGTTGTAACCGGGCGCGCCGGTGACGCCGCCCCCGGGATGTGTTCCGGATCCGCACATATACAGACCCGCGATCGGCGCGCGGTAATCGCCGTGCCCCAAAACCGGACGCGCCGAGAACATTTGATCGAGCGAAAGCGCGCCGTGGAAGATGTCGCCGCCGACCAAGCCAAAGCGGCGCTCGAGATCGAGTGGACTTAAGACCTGGCGGCCCACAACAGAAGCTTTGAAGTTCGGCGCATGGCGGTTCACGGTCTCAATCATGAGGTCTGCCACCTCTTCACGCGCGGTGTCCCACGACCGCTCGTTTGGAAGCTGCGGTGCGACGTGCTGACAGAACAAGCTCGCGACATGCGCGCCTTTCGGCGCCAGCGAATCATCCAGCGTCGAGGGGATCAGCATTTCGACAATCGGCGCCTTCGACCATCCCTGTTCGCGCGCGTCGGTATAGGCCCGTTCCATATACCTGAGCGACGGCGCGACGATGATCCCCGCGGTCATATGGTCCCCGGTCTGGGGCAAACAGCTGAAGCGCGGCAGTTCAGAGAGCGCCACATTCATCCGGAACGTGCCGGATCCGCAGCGGTAGCGCGCGATGCGCTCGGCGAAGTCGGCGGGTAGCGCGCCCTGATCCACAAGTTTCGTGAACAAAAGCTTGGGATTGAGGTTGGACGCGACGGCTCTGGCCTTGATCGCATCGCCGCCGGTCAGGACGACACCCGCCGCTCCGCGACGTTCCACGATCACTTCCTTTACCTCGGCCCCCGTACGGATCGTCACGCCTTTGGCAGCGCACGCTTTGGCCATCGCCTGCGTGATCGCCCCCATGCCGCCGATGGCATGGCCCCAGGCGCCTTTCTTTCCGTTCACCTCGCCGAAAACGTGATGCAGCAGCACGTAAGCGGAGCCCGGGGTGTAGGGGCTCGCATAATTGCCTACGACGGCATCGAATCCGAGCACGGCTTTGATGGGATCGCTCTCGAACCAGCCATCGAGCCAATCTCCCGCCGACTGCGAGAACAAGGCGAGAAGGTCGCGGCGGACAGTCATATCGGCATTAGCGATTTCCCTGCCGGACTTGTAGGCCTCGAACAATTGCGGGAGCGCGGCGAAGAGGCCGCCGTTGACCACATTGGGAGGTGTGCGCAGCAGGAAGGTCCGAATGACGTCCACGATGTCGTCCAGGCGCTTCCCGTAATCATCCAGGCGCTCGGCGTCGCGGACCGAGAACTTAGCCACCTGCGCTTTGGTGCGGCCTTCTCCGGTGAGGAGATAATCGCGTTCATTGATCGGCAGGAAGTTGGACGCGCGCCGCTCAACGACGCGCAGACCCTGGTTAGGCAGGTCCATATCCGCGATCACGCGCGGGTTCAAAAGTGAGACCGTGTAGCTCGCGACTGAATTTCGGAAACCCGGGTGGAATTCCTCGGTCACGGCCGCGCCGCCGACCACGGACTGGCGCTCTAAAACCATGACCTTCAGCCCGGCGCGCGCCAGGTAGAACGCGCAGACAAGGCCGTTATGCCCACCGCCGATAATGACAACGTCGGTTTCAGCCGCCATGTGACATTAAGTCTTTAGGCGCATATACCGCGTGCGGTGCCAGTTCTCGACGTTGTCCACATAACCTTCGACGCGGGGTGACACCAGACACCTCGTCGTAGTTACGTAAATGGGGATGACGCCGCACTCATCGAGAGCGATTTGTTCCGCTGTCGACATAACCTGCGCGCGGGCCTTTAGGTCGAGCATCACCTTGGCGCTGGCCATTAGTTCGTCGTATTTAGCGTTACTGTAACGCGCGTAGTTGAAGACACCCGCGGATGTCTCGATGAGGCTCAAGAAGGTTTGAGGATCGTTATAATCGCCGACCCAACCAGCCTCCGCCACGTCATAGTCGCCCTGCTGCACCTTGTTATAATGAATTTTGGATTCGTTACCGAAAGGGCGTGCGACTATGCCAACATCCTTCAGCATCGTGCAAAGCGCGACCATTAAGCGCCGCCGGTCATAATTCAGGCGATACTCGAAATCGAACGCAAGAGGCTTGCTTGGGCCATATCCCGCGGCGGCTAACAGATTCTTAGCTTCCGCGCGTCGGCGCTCCATCGGCCAATCCGCGAAATCTAGACGCGGTGATGTCGTATAATTGTCCACACCCGGCGGGACGAATGAATAAGCGGGCTGGCTTCCGTCGCGAACGACGCGCTTCATGAGGAGTTCACGGTCAATGGCGAGACTCATTGCCCGACGCACACGCACGTCGTTGAACCGCGGACGGCGTTGATTCATGAAGGCGTAGGTAATTCCAAGATAGGGCGTGATGCGCGCCTGTCCTGGCATGTTCTCCTGTAGCCATGGAAGCTGCTGAACGGGAAACCCCGTCGTGGTGACGTTCATGTCAATGCCACCGGAACGGAATTGCGTCAGCGCCGAGCGTTCGTCATCAATCGGGTAAAAATAAACCTCTTCGATTTCAACGTCCGACGCGGCGTGAAACTTGGGATTCTTCACAGTCTTTACGTAGGAGTTCGGAACGTACTCGGACAGCACGTAGGGGCCATTTGAAACCATATTGCCGGGTTGAATCCACGCCCGTCCGTATTTCTCGACAACGTGCGGCGGCACAGCGAAGCTTGAGTAGTGCTTGAGCAAACCGAGCAAAAATGGCGCCGGTTGCGCCAGTGTAATTTCAAGTGTGTAGGGATCGAGCGCCCGGATACCGATATCTTCGATTGGGCGCTTACCGGCGTTCGCTTCTTGCGCGTTTTTCACGACATACAGGATGAATGCGTAGCGAGCCGCGAATTTCGGGTCCAGCATGCGGCGCCAGCTATAGACGAAGTCCGCGGCAGTCAAAGAAACGCCATCCGACCAGACGATGTCGCGGCGCAACTTGAAGACCCATACGAGGCCGTCCTCGCTGATGGTCCAGCTTTCGGCGCACCCTGGAATGGGGCGCGATGCTGCATCGTCGGTCATCAAGCCGACGAATAGATCGCCGATGATGTTGTTTTCCCATGTTCCGCTGGAAAGGTGAGGATCCAGCGTATCCGGTTCTGCGCCGTTGCCGCGACGAAGCACTTTTGCGCCCTCTGCGCCCAGGGCCGGAAGCGCGCCAATCGCTAACGCAGCGCCGCCGAGCTTTAGCGCCCAGCGCCGCGTCCCCCGACCGAAAGGTGCAGGATTCATGTCCATACCGCCAGCCTAGCACAGGCCAGGGTGGGGTTAGCCAGCGCGGGGTTAGCCAGTGGGCTCCCAGCGCATATGCACATGGGGGATGCCGGCTTCCATGAAGTGCTCGCCTTCGCTTACGAATCCCAGCTTCAGATAGAAGTCTTCCACCTGGGCCTGGGCGTTCAGCACCACGGCGGCGGCCTTCCGGTCGGCGAGGCGACGCATGATTTCGGCCATGATGATGAGGCCAATCCCCTGTCCGCGCGCGTCCCGAAGGACTGCGACCCGCTCCACCTTGAAAATAGCTGACTTGTAAGGGCGCACGCGCGCGGCGCCGAGCGGCGCCCCGTCGACCTCCGCCAGCACATGCTCGCAGATGCCCTCGTGCTCATCCCATTCCAGGTCCAGGGGGACCTGCTGTTCTTCGCAAAAAACCGCGTAGCGGATATGCCGCGCGGCGGCCATGCGCGGATCCGCGACCGGGAAAAAGCTGACCGTGATCGCCATGCGGCGAGTTTACTGCACGAGCCAAGCCGGTACAGGTAGATTCTTGGCGCGCAGGAATTCGGGATTGTAGAGCTTGCTCTGATAACGCGAGCCCGAGTCCGTAAGAAATGTCACGATGGTCTTCCCCGGCCCCAGCTTCTTTGCCAGGCGGATCGCCCCGGCGATATTCACGCCCGTCGAGCTGCCGACACTGATGCCTTCTCCCCTCACGAGGTCGTAGATCAGAGGCAGGGCTTCTGTATCCGGGATCTGGAACTGATCGTCGACCGCAAAGCCTTCGAGGTTGGCCGTGATCCGGCTCTGGCCGATACCTTCGGTGATCGAGCTGCCCTCGGCCTTCAGTTGACCGTGCGCATAGTAATTGTACAAGGCGGCGCCCATGGGATCGGCGAGGGCGACGACAATGCTCTTGTTGCGGGACTTGAGGCCGGAGCCGACGCCGGCCAAGGTTCCGCCGGTGCCCACCACTGAAACGAAGCCGTCGATGCGGCCGTCGAGGTCATTCCAGACCTCCGCGGCGGTCTCACGCCGGTGTCCGTCGCGATTGGCCACATTGTCGAACTGGTTTGCCCAGATCGCGCCGTTGGCCTCGGTTTGGGCAAGCTCCTCCGCCAGCCGCTTCGAGAATTTCACATAGTGGTTCGGATCGGCGGCGGGCACGGCCTTCACCTGGCGCAAATCCGCGCCGAGCAACTTCAAGGCGTCTTTCTTTTCCTGGCTCTGGGTCTCTGGCAGCACGATCACGGTCCGGTAGCCCTTGGCGTTTCCGACGATCGTCAGTCCGATCCCAGTGTTCCCCGCCGTGCCTTCGACGATGACACCGCCCGGCTTGAGCAGGCCCTTGGCCTCGGCGTCCTCGATGATGAATTTCGCGGTGCGGTCCTTGATTGAACCACCTGGGTTGGCGAACTCAGCTTTCGCAAGGATGGTGCATCCCGTGAGTTCGGACGCCTTGCGCAGTTTGATGAGCGGCGTATGGCCGATGGCGGCAACGACATTAGGCAGGGCGGGCATGAAGGGTCCGGGATGGGAGAGGATTTAGCGTGAGTGCATTCAAACCGACCCCGGCGAGCCTTCCAAGACTCTAATTGAGGGGCGCGGCGGGGGGCCGATCTGGGAGAAAAACGTTCCTCCAACCGGCCTGGATCGGGGTAGTCTCTCTACTTCTTTGGCTTATATGTCCGGCCATTCACATGCATAGCCCCGTGTCGTCCGCCGCGCCTGCGGCCTCCTTTTCGTCGCGCTATTACACCTCGGCGGAAGGGCTTCGCCTCCACTACCGCGACTATCCCGGTCCTCCGCAGGCACGCCTGACCGTGGTCTGTATCCCCGGGCTAACCCGTAACGCCCGCGACTTCGAGGACGTCGCCCCTCATCTCGCGGACCGCTATCGGGTCCTATGTGTGGAGCTGAGGGGCCGCGGCTTGTCCGAATACGCCAAGGACCCGATGACCTATGTGCCGCAGGTCTACGTACGTGACATCATCGCTCTGCTCGATGCCGCTGGCGTGGCGCGCGCCGCCATCATCGGCACATCGCTCGGCGGCATTATCTCGATGCTCCTGGCCACCGTCGTCCCGGCCCGGCTTTTGGGCGTGGTCATCAACGACATCGGTCCTGAGCTCGATCCCGTAGGCCTTGCGCGTATCGGCAGCTACGTGGGCCGGGCCAAGCCGATCCAGAACTGGACCGAAGCCGCCGCCGCGATCGAGGCGATCGATGGCATCGTCTTCCCGGAATACAAAGGCGAGGATTGGGTCCGCATGGCCCGCCGTCGCTTTGTGGAGACCCCGGAGGGCGGGATTCGGGCCGACTACGACACCGACATCTCCAAGCCGTTCACCGCAACCGCTAAGGCGGTGAACCTCTGGCCGTTCTTTCGCTCTTTCCGCATGATACCGGTCCTTGCCCTTCGCGGCGGACATACCGACCTTCTGTCCGTCGAGATCTTCAAGAAGATGCAGGCCGAGGTGCCGCATCTGAAGCGGGTCACGGTTCCCAACCGCGGTCATGCGCCCTACCTGGACGAACCTGAAGCCCGCGCCGCCATCGATGCCTTCCTGGATTCTCTTCCGGCGCGCATCGGACTTTTGACCGCCGTCAAACGCAAGTTCGCAGCGGCGGCGACCCTGATCGGCCTCAAGCTGAAAGGCGAAATCTGATGCGTAATGAAACACCGGACTTGCCGCGCCGCATGTTGATGGGGCCCGGACCATCGGAAGTGCACCCCCGCGTCCTGGCGGCGCTGGCGCGGCCCACCCTCGGACATCTGGACCCCGCCTTCGTCGGTTTGATGGACGATATCGTCCAAATGCTCCGCTATGCCTTCCAGACCACCAACCAACTCACCTTCCCGGTCTCGGCGCCCGGGTCAGCGGGCATGGAATGTTGTTTCGTCAATTTGGTCGAGCCGGGCGATTCCGTGGTCGTGTGCGCCAACGGCGTCTTCGGCATGCGGATGAAGGAGAACGTCGAACGTTGTGGGGCGACGCCGATCATGGTGGAGGCCCCCTGGGGGACCCCGGTCGATCCCGAAAAACTGCGCGCGGCGCTCAAGGCTAACCCCGGCGTTAAGACGGTCGCTTTCGTTCATGCCGAGACCTCGACCGGCGTGCGCTCGGACGCCGCCGCCCTGTGCGCCATCGCCCGGGAGTTTGGAGCCTTAACGATTGTGGATGCCGTCACCAGCCTGGGCGGGATCGACGTAAACGTCGGCGCCTGGGGCGCGGACGCGGTCTATGCCGGTTCGCAGAAGTGCTTATCCTGTCCCCCCGGACTGTCGCCGGTCACCTTCAGCGCACACGCGGCAGCGCGCGTTAAAGCGCGCCGCACCAAGGTCCAGAGCTGGTTCCTCGATCTGTCGCTGGTCATGGGCTATTGGGACGACGGCAAGGGTGGCGGGCGCACCTACCACCACACCGCACCGGTTAACGCGCTTTACGGATTGCATGAGGCGCTCCTGATGCTGCGTGAGGAAGGGCTCGAACAGGCCTGGAGCCGGCATACGACCACCCATCGTGCGTTGGTCGCCGGGGTCGAAGCGATGGGGATGAAGATGAAAGTGGATGCCGCGGTGCGGCTTCCGCAGCTCAATCTCGTCGAAATCCCGCCCGGGGTCGACGATGCCGCTGTGCGCCGGCGACTTCTTAACGAATTCAATCTCGAGATTGGGTCCGGTCTCGGCGTCTGGGCGGGGGAGGTGTGGCGGATCGGTTTACTTGGCCAAAGTGCGGCGCCGGCTTACGTCCTTGGATGCCTCACCGCCCTGGAAGCCGTGCTTCATAGCGCCGGGGCCCCGATCCAGGTTGGCCGCGCCTACGGCGCCGCCCAAGCCGTCCTGTCCGCTTAACCGTGCCCCAGAAATGGTAAGGCCCGCCAAGCTGAGCTCGGCGGGCCTTCCATCACAATCGGATATCGCACCGGTACAAACTGTTCAGGGCGGAGCCCTTAAAGATTGCTCTTCCGTTCGCGCCAATGACGTAACCGTTCTTGTGTGCTGTCCCTTATTAGACTTTAGCGAAGTAGATGAGACTACTTACGCTTCGCCTTCTTCTTGGCCTTCTTCTTGGCAACTTTCTTCTTCGCAGCTTTCTTCTTCGCAGCCATGTTGGTATCCCCTATGGATGATGTTGATGTCTGGACAACAACAAAAAATCGAACTCACGTTCGAACAAATTGTCCAAACATCAATTAGATAAACGCAGTTAATTTACTTGCACAAGCGATTTTCCGCTTGCGTCTAACTTTTCTCTTGATTTCTTTCCGAACGTTACTTCGACCTGGCGTGCAGACGATGCTCACAGACTCTCGCGCGCGCATTCTTCCTCATCATTTTTTTCTTCGCTAAGCGCGCGCGCACTCTCTCGCATGTCTGCGGGTTTGAAGCCGCACGCGCGGTCCAACGATCACCTCGGACGGCTTTGTTTCATCGCGACGCGCACGCGCACGCACGCCGCGTGAACGTGACGCGTTCATCGGAATGAACGTGCATCAAACGCTAGAATTTTCGCGGCTATCTTATTAATCGCGCCGTTTTGCGCGCGTGATTTTGTGCGCGCGCACTGAAAGCAAGTTCTGGGAGCGTTGAACGAGCGCTTTCGTATTGCGATGGAGCATGGTGCGCGACGTCCATGCGACGTTTTTGAATCTAAAATTCGCGCGTGGCGCGCTCTGTGGCGGGATGTGCGCAGGGGTAAAAACCGGTTCATGCGGGGGTGACGCATGCGGTGTAAAAAATCGCTTCCTCGTCACGCATGAGCGCCGAGACCCCAAATTTTTTTTGGGCGTGGGGTAACGCCGCGGACAAAAATTTGCGCGAATCGATCTCCTGGCACCAGCGAGTCGATCACGGTCAGACGATCTCGCCGCGCTCCGACATCACGATGGCGATCGGCCGCGTCTTCGGGAACTGAGACAGGATGATCATGATCATCACCATCAACGGCACAGATAGGATCATCCCGGTTATGCCCCAGATCGCCCCCCAGACCGAGAGCGCGACGATCATCACGAGGGGCGAAAGGTTCAAGGTGCGCCCCGTGATACGGGGCTCGATGAAGTTTTCCACAAACGCCTGGATCGCCCAAAGGCTTCCGAGGACGAAGGCCGCCATCACGATTGAACCGAACTGCAATAGCGCGAGCAGCGTCGGGAACAGCATCGCGATGGGCGAGCCGATATAGGGAATGAAGTTGAGGACGAATACAAGAAGCGCCCAGAACCCGGCGAAATCCACGTTGAATAGGGTCAGGACGATGTAGCTCAGTACACCGTTCAAAAGACTGATGCCGGTCTTGATCAGCATGTAGGCCTCGATCTTGTTGCCGATGTACTTGAAGGTGGCGCGGATCGTCTGCTCACGGCTCGGGTCCGGGAACAGGAGGCTCAGTTTGCGGTCGAACATACGGCGCTCGAGCAGCAGGAACGTCACATATGCCAGGACCTGGAAGGTGTTCCCGGCTATCGATTGGAACGCCAATGCAAAGCGCTCCAGGACGTCCCGAATGTTAATTTCCTCCAGGACCGCGGTGACGGTAATTGGACGGTCGCGGTTGAGGTACTTGGCGGCGAGGTCTGTGATTTTGGTCAGCAAGTTCTGGAACTGCACTTGATACCTGGGCGCTCCATCGATCACCTCGCTGATGTTGCTGGCGACCAGTTGCACGATCAACCCGACGATCAGCACAACGGCCAGCACGGCGCCCGATAGGCCCATCCACGCCGGAGGCCGCCATTTGCCGATGTGCAGCCGCTCGATCCGGTGTCCGAGCGCCGTGATGAGGTAAGACACCAGAATGGCAAGGACAAGCGGCAGCAGGATCTGCTCGCCGATCACGAGGAGGTAGCCGGTCAAGGTGATCAGCCCCAGTGTCGCGACCAAGCTATAGAGGGGTTTGTCCATGCTGTTGGCCGTCATATTGATCAACCCGTTCCAAAGAAGAAGCGATAGCTGGCCTGTAGCACGGTTTCGTGCGCCTTGGCAGGAAAGCCAAGGAAGACCCGCTCCGGCCGGTGGCTATCGACATGCAAAACCTCCAGCGTCAGGCGCTGGCGTTCGGTTGGCCTGAAGACGTAGGCGGCTGTGATCCCGGTTCCGTGCTCGTTGTTGTTGTCGGGGAAGGTATCACCGTCGTCGGTCCCGAACTGCTCAAGGCGCAGGCTGAGGCGGTGACGGCCCCAATCCTTGCTGACCAGGGCATAAGCCGACCAGAAGTCGGTATAGACGATGGCTGTGCGCGGCGGCGGCAGCGTAATGACGGTGGTCGTCCCCGTCATGTACTGTGCGATGAAGGTGACGCTCAACCATTCCGGCGAGGCGTACCCGACGCTCCAAAACCGCGTCCGCCAGGCCCACTGTTCGTATTCCAGGTCCCGATCGTCAGCTCGGTTGTCGTATCGCAGCGCCTGAAGCCGGCCATAGTCGTCGTGCGCAAGGTGTGTGGCGGCGTAATACCCGAACCGCTCGTCGATCTCGTGGTACGGCTCTTCGCTCAGGGCCTGCTCATCCAAGGTGGCTCCGGGACGGATGATACGAACGCGCGGCAGCGGCGCCCGGTCGAAGAGACCGACCTCCCGGTCGCTCAAGGTCCAGCCACGCCAGGCAAGCAGCGTTCCCGCCGGGTCGTTGAATTTGAAGAGTGCGCCCGTGACGCCGATGTCCACGGTTTCATCGGGGCGCCACGAGAGGGAGGCCTCCCCCCCGATGGTCCGCAGTTCCTCGCCCACCCATGTGTTGATGGCCGACGAGGTGATGGTATACGGGCTAGTCCAGGCGAGGCCGTCATTCTCCATCGAAATCGGCGGGAAGAAGATCCCGGCGCGCGCCTTGACGGCAAGTTGCGCCGCCGGCGGCGTCCTGTAGGCGATGTAGGCTTCCTGAAGGTCGACGGCGGGCCGCTGCTGGCTTCCGGTCGAAAGTTGGATGAAACCCGACCAGTCGAACCCGAAGCGTGGCTGGATCACGAGCGCGCCTTCGGGCCGCGCGATCACGCCGGTCCCGGTATCGGAGCCCCAGCGCACCTTGCCCAAACCGCCTTCTTCCCAACTCTTGGTTTGTGAGGTTACGGCGAAGCGCGCGTCGACGAGCCCCTTCACGTCGAGGTCGAACCAGGACGGCAGGGCCGAATCATCGGCGGCCTGCGCGCGGCTAGCCGCGAGCAGGCCCATGATCAGCAGGGAAACGACGGCACGTCGTTGCATGGCCCCTTAATACCCCTCTGCCCGGGATGGAGTGACCAGGCGGTCTCTCATCCTCCGGTCGCCATGACCGCGTCTTGCGAGTCTCCACGGCCACGCGCCCAACGCGACGTCGTGAAGAACTTTGCGAACTCGTCGGCGGGTAACGGTTTGCTCACGAAGTAGCCCTGGGCCGTTTCGCAGCCGTAAGCCCTCAGGATTTCGATCGAGGCGGCATCCTCGACGCCCTCGGCGGTGACTTTGAGTCCAAGATTATGGCCGAGGTCTATGGTGGACCTGACCAAAATTTCGTCGCCACGACTGTTGGCCAGCTTCAACACGAATGATTTGTCGATCTTGATTTCATGTACCGGCAAGCTGCGCAGGTATGCCATCGAGGAATAGCCGGTGCCGTAGTCGTCGATTGACAGCGTTAGGCCCATTTCATTCAAGTGCTTCATGACCTCAAGCGCATGCAGCGGGTCCTGCATAACCGCGCTTTCGGTGATCTCCAGGATCAGGTTCCGGGTGGGTATGTTGTGTGCGATCAGGAGGTTAGCGATTTCGGTCGGCAGGTTCCGGTTGCCAAGGTCTTTGGCGGAGAGATTGACCGCTACCTTGATGTCGATACCGGCGTCCAGCCACCGTCGCAGTTGTTTAACCGCCGCGTCCAGCACCCAGGCCGTTAGTTTCTGGATATTGCCGGTCTGCTCGGCCAGCGGAATAAAAGAGTCGGGCGCCATGAAGCCGCGCTTTGGATGGATCCAGCGGATCAGCGCCTCGGCTGCCTTCACGGTGTCTGACGACAGATCGACCTTGGGCTGGAAATAAAGTTGGAACTGACCTTCATCAAGGCCGGCGCGCAGCTCGCTCATCATGGATAGGCGCTCAGGCTTATGCGGGTCACGTTCCGAATCGTAAGCGAAGTAGGGGCGGCCGAGTCGCTTGGCTTCGAAGATCGCGGTGTCAGCGTGCTGCATCAGTGTACGCGCCGTCGTTCCGTGTTCTGGATAACGCGCCTCGCCCACGGTAGCGGTCACGTCGATATTGAATCCAGCGACGCTGAAGGCGTTGTCGAAGAGGGCAAGGACCCGGTGGGCCGTCTGAGATACGCGGGCGCTGTTGTCGCTGTCCAGGACCATGGCGAACATGTTGTTTGCATGCCGCGCGACTGCGTTGGGCTCAGGCACGATCTGCTTCAGCGACTTGCCGACTTTGCGGATAAGTTGCTCTCCGGTGTCGTGGCCAAGGGTACTGTTGATTTCCGAGAAGCGTCCCAATTGGAGCAGAAGAACGCTGAAAGCACTGTGCGCGTCGTGACGCGCGATAATGAGGTCGGAGACGTGCCCTTCGAACGAAACGCGGTTGGGCAGT
>Ga0102832_1001128_pt1 | contig 23536 bp, 25 predicted proteins | sample EBPBio282013_DNA_FD_88942 | JGI IMG/M metagenome (GOLD analysis project Ga0102832, IMG submission 88942) | Wastewater treatment Type I Accumulibacter community from EBPR Bioreactor in Madison, WI, USA - Reactor 2_5/28/2013_ DNA (Illumina Assembly) | ecosystem: Engineered > Bioreactor > EBPR >... | reverse complement strand
CGACGAGGCTGGCACCGAGGCCCGCGATGTCGGCGTAAACACTTTGCAGAGCATCCAGCTCATGTCGGCAGTAGGGTCACCAGGACCCTCGGAAGAAGGACAGGACCAACGGCCCACCGGCGAGGAGATCGTCCGAGGCGACACGACGCCCACCGTGGTCGGCCAGGGCGAAAGCCGGCATCCGGCTCCCGACCGGCACGATGCGGTCGAGAATTCCCGTACGCCGCAGGTCTTCGGTGGCCCTGTTCATGATGGCCTGCTTGTCCGCGGGAAGGCGCGCCGCGCTGGCGGCCCGCATTGCCGAGAGCTTGTCTGCCAATGACATCGCTTACTCCTTGGTTCGGGTTTCGCCGAGGTTGCTGTAGGTCTGGCGCGTGGCGACGATGGCGTGGTCGCTGCAGCCGTTTTCGCGTTCGACGTTGGCCGCCGCGTACTCGGGCGAATTCATCATGGCGAGGAACGCGGCACGCGAGGGATAGCGGACCAGCGCCACGTAATCCCAGCGATGGCGGTCCGGTTCGCCCAGCGCCACCGCCTCGGCGTCGCCGGTCCAGATGATGGTGCCGCCCTGCGCCTTGATCAGCTTGATGGTGAGTGCGCTGTAGCGCAGGTAGGCGTCCCAGCCGCTGCCGTTGCCGTCGAGCGAGTGTTCGCGGAAGCGCATCAGGTTCAACATGACCACGGGAACATCGTCGGGCAGCGCGCGGAGGGCGGCGTCGTTCAGATGGTCGATCAATGCGGTCTCCCCAGCAGGTCGAGCGCCGGTTGCACCACGGCTTCGAGCGTCCGCCGCCGCGCGCCGGTGCGCGCCAGGACGCGCATGCCCATCAGCACGCCCAGCAGATGGATCGACAGGGCGTCGGCATCGGTGCCGGACGGCGTCTCGCCGGCCTCGTTGGCAGCCTCGACATTGCGCCGGAAGAAGCCGCGGATCTCGTCGAGATAGCCGGTGACCCTTCGTCCGAGTTCGGCATCGTGCGGTGCCACGTCGAGGGCGGAATTCACCAGCAGGCAGCCCTTGCGGTCGGTGTCCTTCAGCGACCGCTCGATCACCTCGGCCAGGAAGGCGTGGATCGCCTCGCGGGGCCGATGACTCGCCTCGAGACGCGCGATGCGCTCACGCGTCGAGCCGTTGGCATAGCGTTCGAGGACGCGCTCGAACAAGGCGCGCTTGCCGCCGAACGTGTTGTAGAGGCTGGCGCCGCCGATCCCCATTTCGCGCGCGAGGTCGCGCACCGACGTGGCCTCGTAGCCGCGACTCCAGAAGCACTCGACGGCGGCGTCGAGCGCGCGGTCCTCGTCGAATTCCTTCAGGCGGGCCATGGCTGGCATCAGAAGCATGATTTTGGATCGATCGCACTAAAATTCGTGCGCAGCTGGCCCACTCCGTGCTAGCGCCCTTGCATGGCCGATTCCACGCCCACACGGGTCACGCGCGAACATTGGGGCTTCCTGTGCGGCTCGATCATGGCGCTGGGCGCGTCACTGTCGTTCGCCGCGGCGCGCGCCGGCATCCTGGACGGGCTGGGCGCCGTGGACATGATCTTCGCCCGCTACGTGGTCGCGGGCGCGATCATGCTGCCGCTGCTCCTGCGTTATGGCGTGCGCGACCTTGCCGGCATTGGCCTGCGCCGATCGCAGATCCTGACCGTGCTGGGCGGTGCTCCCTTTGCGCTGCTGCAGACCGGCGGCTACGGCTTCGCCCCCTTGGCGCATGGCGCGGTCATCGCACCCTCGACCGTCACCATCGTCAGCACCATCGGGGCCGCGCTGTTCCTGCGCGAGCGATTGAGCCGCAGCCATCTCGTCGGCGCCGCCATCGTCCTGGCAGGCATCTTCCTGATCGGATGGGACGGGCTCACCCAGCCCTCCGGCGAACGCGCCTGGCTGGGCGATCTCCTGTTCTTCGCGTCGAGCGTACTCTGGGCGGGCTTCACCCTGCTGCTGCGGCACTGGCGCTTGCCGGCCCTGCAGGCGACCGCCGTCGTGGCCGTGCTGTCCTTCGTCCTGACCACGCCCATCTATCTCGCCGTGATGGGCGTCGCGCACCTGCAGGCGCTGCCGCTCGGCATGCTGGCGTTCCAGGGGCTGGTCCAGGGCGGCCTGCAGGGGGCCATTACCATGGTGGCCTACAGCCAGGCAGTGATCTTCCTCGGTGTCAGTCGCGCCGTACTGTTCCCGGCGATCGTGCCGGCCTTGTCGGTGCTGGTGGGCATACCGATCGTGGGTGAGATTCCCGGTGCGCTGCAGATCGGTGGCCTGTGCCTTGTCACGCTCGGCTTGATGACGACGGTGGGCCTGTTCCGCCGGCTTGGCCTGCGCTGAAAGCGCGGGCCGGTGGGATCAGCGCATCAGTGCCGGGATGAAGGACTGCAGCGAGGCCTCGGCGTCGGCTGCCGTCTGCTGGTGCGACTGCGCCCAGTCGATCCGGACCTTGATGAAATGGTCTCGGAAGCCGGTCAGCATCAGCTTGCTGTAGATGCGCGAGTTCGCCTGGGTGACGCCGCTGTAGGTCACGCAGCGGAAGCTCACGGCGCCATAGGTGCAGGTCGACGGCACCGAGGGCTTCTGGAAGCCGGTATAGCCGGCATACTTGAACTGCTGCTCGGCCGAGGCCAGCTCGCTGTTGAACTGGCCGATCACCGTCGGATTGTCGCTGCCCGACGGCACGCGACGGCCCAGGTCGAACACCTGTACGGTGATCGCGAGCCGTTTCGGCGTGGAATAGAAATAGGACATGCCCAGGCCGGGATTGTTGGCCGGCGGAGCGGAATAGTTGACCGAGCGCTCGAAGGTGGCGCCGCCCAGGTTCGATGCAAAGTTGAGCTTGGTGCCGGCATTGGTCGCGGGCGTCGACGACTGGGTCTGGGCGTATGCCGGTCCGGCGATGCCGGTGAGCAGCACGGCGGCGAGCAGGGCGTGGCGGATCCTAGACATCGAGGTTGGCGACCTTCAGCGCATTCTCCTGGATGAACTCGCGGCGCGGCTCGACCACGTCGCCCATCAGGGTCGAGAAGATCTCGTCGGCCTCGTCGGCATGGTTGATCCTGACCTGCAGCAGGGTGCGCGCCTCGGGGTCGAGGGTGGTCTCCCAGAGCTGGTCCGGATTCATCTCGCCCAGCCCCTTGTAGCGCTGGATCGTGACGCCCTTGCGGCCGGCCTCGAGGACGGCGGCGAACAGTTCGGTGGGCGAGGAGATCCGCGTCTCCTTGTCCTTCACCGCGAAGACGCCGGGCTTCTGGTAGACGGCCTGCAGTTCGTCGGCCAGCGCGTCGAGCTTGCGCGCCTCGGCGCTGCGGGTCAGCGGCCCGTCGATCACGTGCCGCTCGGAGACGCCGCGCAGCCGGCGCACGAAGGCAAGCCCGCCGTCGGCGATCGGCTCGCCGGTCCAGCCGCGCTACAGGGGTGGGCTCACGACGTCGAGGCGTCGGGCGATGTAGTCGGCCGCCTGCCTGGCAAGCTCCGGATCGGTCAGTACGTCGGGCTTGAGGGCGCCGGCGATCGCGGCCTGCTCGATCACCGACTGGCTGGTGACACGGCGCGACAGCGCCAGCGGCTTCACGAGATTGGTGACCGAGCGGGCGATGTCCACCGTGTTGCGCAAATCGTCCTTGGCCAGGACGCTGCCGCTGCCGAGCGCCAGCGTGGCGCCCTCGAGGCCGGTCTGGATCAGGTGGTCGTCGAGTGCGCGCTCGTCCTTGAGGTAGATGGCCGACTTGCCCTTGGCCGCTTTGAACAGCGGCGGCTGGGCGATGTAGAGGTAGCCGCGATCGATCAGGTCGCGCATCTGGCGATAGAAGAACGTCATCAGGAGCGTGCGGATGTGGGAGCCGTCGACATCGGCGTCCGTCATGATGATGATCTTGTGGTAGCGCAGCTTGTCGAGGTTGAAGTCGTCGTGGCCGATGCCGGTGCCCAGCGCCGTGATCAGCGTGCCGATTTCCGCCGAGCCCAGCATCTTGTCGAAGCGCGCACGCTCGACGTTCAGGATCTTGCCGCGCAGCGGCAGGATCGCCTGGTTGGCGCGGTTGCGGCCCTGCTTGGCCGAGCCGCCGGCCGAATCGCCCTCGACGATGAACAGTTCGCTGAGCGCCGGGTCGCGCTCCTGGCAGTCGGCCAGCTTGCCGGGCAGCGAGGACACGTCGAGCGTGCCCTTGCGCCGCGTCAGCTCGCGCGCCTTGCGCGCCGCTTCGCGCGCCGCCGCCGCCTCGACGATCTTGCCCAGGATCTTGCGCGCCTCGGCGGGATGCTCCTCGAACCACTGGCCGAGCTTGTCGCCGATCACCGTCTCGACCACCGGCCGGACCTCGGACGAGACCAGCTTGTCCTTGGTCTGCGACGAGAACTTGGGGTCGGGCACCTTGACCGACAGCACGCAGGTCAGGCCCTCGCGCATGTCCTCGCCGGTCGGCTCGACCTTCTCCTTCTTCAGGAGGCCGCTCTCGCCGGCGTACTTGTTCAGCGTGCGGGTCAGCGCGCCGCGGAAGCCCGCGAGGTGGGTGCCGCCGTCGCGCTGCGGGATGTTGTTGGTGAAGCACAGCATCGTCTCGTGATAGCTGTCGTTCCACTGCATCGCGACTTCGACCGAGATGCCGTCGCGCTCGCCGCGGATCGACACCGGCGGGCTGTGCATCACCTGCTTGTTGCGGTCGAGGTACTTGGCGAAGGCCTCGACGCCGCCCTCGTAGAACAGGTCCGAGACCTTGGGCTCGGCGCCGCGCTCGTCGGTCAGCACGATGCGCACGCCGGAGTTCAGGAAGGCGAGCTCGCGCAGCCGGTGCTCGAGCGTCGAGAAGTCGAACTCGGTCTTCGTGAAGGTGCCGGTCGAGGGCAGGAAGGTGACCTCGGTGCCGTGCTTGTCGGGCGGCGCGTCGCCCACCACCTGCAGGTCGCCCTCGGGATCGCCGTGGCGGAAGCGCACGAAGTGCTCGCGGCCCGAGCGCCAGATGCGCAGGTCGAGGTGCTCGGACAGGGCGTTGACCACCGCGGCGCCGACGCCGTGCAGGCCGCCCGACACCTTGTACGAATTCTGGTCGAACTTCCCGCCGGCATGCAGCTGGGTGAAGATCACGATCGCCGCCGAGACGCCCTCTTCCTTGTGGGTGTCGACCGGCACGCCGCGGCCGTTGTCGCACACCGTGACCGAGCCGTCGCCGTGCAGCACGACCTCGACCCGGTCGCAGAACCCGGCCAGCGCCTCGTCGATCGCGTTGTCGACGATCTCGTAGACCATGTGGTGCAGGCCGGTGCCGTCGTCGGTGTCGCCGATGTACATGCCGGGACGCTTGCGCACGGCATCGAGGCCGCGCAGCACCTTGATCGAATCGGCGCCGTAGTCGTCGGCGCCGGGGGTCGACTCGTGAAGGGCAGCGGGATCGTTGGTCTGGTCGGTCATGGGTCTTCTTTCGAAAAGGGGTCAGGCCGCGGCGACGGCGCCGTCGGATACCCGCAGCACCTGCGCCCGGCGGCCGAGCGGCGTGAAGAGTTCGGCGTCGGTGCCGGTCATCCAGCACTGCAGGCCCAGCGCCACCACCTCGTCGAACAGCGCGGCGCGGCGCTCGGCGTCGAGGTGGGCGGCGATCTCGTCGAGCAGCAGGAGCGGCGCGCGGCCGCGCGACAGCGCGACCAGGCGGGCATGGGCCAGCGCGATCGACACCAGCACCGCCTTCTGCTGGCCGGTCGAGCCCTCGGCGGCCGGCAGGTCGAGGTCGAGGTGGCGGACCGCGAGGTCGCTGCGGTGCGGGCCGCACAGCGTGGTGCCGGCCTCGCCGTCGCGGCCGCGGTTGGCGGCCAGCGCGGCGCGCAGCCGGTCCTCGGCGTCGAGCGCGGCCATCGTCGCGACCCAGCCATCGACCTCGCCGGCCATCGCCAGCGCGGCGCGCGGGAATGGGCCGATGCCCAGGCGTGCCGCCGCGTCGAGGCGCTGCACCGTGTCGGCGCGGGCCGCGGCCAGGGCGACGCCGTGGCGGGCCATGGTGTCCTCCAGCGCCCCGAACCAGTGCGGGTCGCGATTGCCCTCGCCCAGCAGGCGGGCGCGCTGGCGCAGCGCGTTCTCGTAGGCCGCGACGTCGCCGGCATGCTCGGGATGCAGCGCGGTGACCAGCCGGTCGAGGAAGCGGCGGCGCTCGCCCGGCCCGTCGAGGAACAGCCGGTCGAGCTGCGGCGTCAGCCACACGGCGGCGACATGCAGGCCGAGCGCGGTCTGGCTGGCGGCCGCCCGCCCGTCGATCCGCACGGCGCGGCGCAGGCTGCCCTCGGCGCGGCCGGCCTCGAGGCCGGTGCCGATGGCCAGCCGTCCCTCCGGCGTGTCGAGCGTGGCGGCGACCGCCCAGCCCGCGGCGGGAACGGTGGCGGCCGGGTCGCCGGCGGCGCCGGGCTCGGCGCCGCGCGCGCGGCGGCAGACCTCGTCGAGGCGGGCGCGGCGCAGGCCGCGGCCGGGCGCCAGGAAGGACAGCGCCTCGAGCAGGTTGGTCTTGCCGGCGCCGTTGGCGCCGACCAGCACGATCGGCTCGGGACCGCAGTCGAGGCGGAGCTGGCGGTAGTTGCGGAAGTCGGTCAGGCGCAGCTGGCGCACGGCCAAGGGGGCCGGCGCTGCGCCGCTTGCGGCGTCGGGGGCATAGGCGAGAGCGCTGCTCGGCGCCGTCATACCCGCATCGGCATGAGCACGTAGAGGGCGCTTTCGTCGGCGCCGTCGCGCACCAGGGTGGGCGAGCCGGCGTCGGCCATCAGGAAGCGCGCCTCCGACCCGGCGATCTGCTCGGTGATGTCGAGCAGGTAGCGCGAGTTGAAGCCGATCTCGAGCGGCGAGAACTGGTAGTCGACCTCGATCTCCTCGGTCGCGCTGCCGGCATCCGGGCTGGTCGCCGACAGGGTGACGACGCCCTTGGCGACCGCCAGCTTGATCGCCCGCGACTTCTCGGTCGAGATCGTCGAGACGCGGTCGACGGCGTGCGCGAATTCCTTGCACGGCACGTTCAGGACCTTGTCGTTGCCGGTCGGGATGACCCGTTCGTAGTCCGGGAAGGTGCCGTCGATCAGCTTGCTGACCAGGGTGACGTTGCCGCTGGAGAAGCGGATGCGGGTGTCGCTGAGTTCGATGTCGACCGACCCGTCACCCTCGTCGAGCAGCTTGCGGACCTCGCCCACGGTCTTGCGCGGCACGATCACGCCGGGGATCTCGCCGGCGCCCTTGGGCAGCGGAACCTCGACCCGGGCGAGACGATGACCGTCGGTCGCGACCCCGCGCAGCACCTGGGTGCCGGCCGCGGTCGCGGCATGGAAATAGATGCCGTTCAGGTAGTAGCGGGTCTCCTCGTTGGAGATCGCGAACCGGGTACGGTCGATGATGCCCTTGAGGTCGGTCGCCGGCAGCTGGAAGCGGTGCGGCAGGTCACCCTCGGCCATCGCCGGGAAGTCGGCCGGCGGCAGGCACTGCAGGGTGAAGCGCGAGCGGCCGGCGCGGATCACCAGGCTGTTGCCGTCGGAGGCGACCTCGAGCTCGACCTGGGCGCCGTCGGGCAGCTTGCGGACGATCTCGTAGAGCGTGTGGGCCGGCGCCGTGGTCGACCCGGCCTTGCCGACGCTGGCGTCGACCTGCTCGGTGATGGCGAGGTCCATGTCGGTCGCCGCGAGGCTCAGCCGGCCCTTCTGGGCGGTGATCAGGACGTTGGACAGGATGGGGATCGTGTTCCGCCGCTCGACCACGCTCTGGACATGGGCCAGCGCCTTGAGAAGGGCTGCCCGTTCGATCGTCAGTTTCATGGATGGGTCGCTGTACCGAGGGGGCCAAAAAGCGTGTTTCAGACACCCCGTTTCGCGCATCCCGACGGACGCGGCGGAACGGTTGCAGACTATAGCACGGCCGGCCCCGACGGGAAGCGATTTTGCTCGCGATTATAGGCGTTTAAGGCCCGCAAAGCCGGGCCGGACGGAACCCCGCGGGGTCCCGTCCACCGGGGCGCCGGAGCGGCCCCTCAGCCCTGCAACTGGCGCTTGAGCAATTCGACGTCTTCCGCAATCGACAGGTCGGAAATCTTGAGTTCCTCGATCTTGCGCACGGCGTGCATGACCGTGGTGTGGTCGCGGTTGCCGAAGCGCTTGCCGATCTGCGGCAGGCTGAGCGTGGTCAGCTGCTTGGCGAGGTACATCGCCACCTGGCGCGGCCGGGCGACCGAGCGGGCGCGCCGCGGCGAGCTCATCTCGGCCAGCTTGATGTTGTAGTGCGCCGCCACCCGCTGCTGGATCTCGTCGACCGTGACCTTGCGGTCGGCCTGGCGCAGCAGGTCGTGCAGCACGTCCTGGGCCATCTCGACGGTGATCTCGCGGCCGATCAGCTGGCCGTGCGCGACGACGCGGTTCAGCGCGCCCTCGAGCTCGCGGATGTTGGTGCTGATCTTGTGCGCGAGGAACTCGAGCACCGAGGACGGCACCGGGACGCGGGCATTCTCGGCCTTGGTCTGCAGGATCGACAGGCGCAGCTCGTAGGTCGACGAGTGGATGTCGGCGACGAGGCCGCTGCCCAGCCGCGAGCGCATGCGCTCCTCGATGTCCTGCAGCTCGCTCGGCGGCTTCTCCGACGACAGCACGATCTGCTTATTCTGCTCGACCAGCGAGTTGAAGGTGAAGAAGAACTCGTCCTGGCTGGCTTCCTTGCCGCAGATGAACTGGACGTCGTCGACCATCAGCACGTCGACGTTGCGGAACAGTTCCTTGAACTGGCCGGTGTTCTTGGTGCGCAGCGCCTGGATGAAGCGGTTCACGAAGCTCTCGGCCGTGAGGTAGAGGATGCGCTGCTTCGGGTCGCGCTCGCGGATGGCGTGCCAGATCGCGTGCATCAGGTGCGTCTTGCCCAGCCCGACGCCGCCGAAGATGTAGAGCGGGTTGCGCTCGGGCAGCGGCTTGTCCTGCTCGGCGATGTTGCGCGCCGCGGCGTAGGCGAACTCGTTCGGCTTGCCGACCACGAAGTTGGCGAAGGTGTAGCGCGCCTCGGGACCCTGGAAGCCGTCGTCGGCGCCACGGCCGATCGCCGGGCCGAGCCGCGGCATCGCCGACTGGTAGCCCTGCGGCGAGCTCGGCACCGGCGGCATGGCGATGATCTCGTTCGGCCGGCGCGGCGCCGGCGGCGGCACGAGGTTGACCTCGACGCTGCTGACCCCGGCATTCACCGACTGCCAGTAGGCCAGCACGCGGTCGCCGTAGTGGCGGGCCACCCAGTCGCGCACGAAGCGGGTCGGGGCGTAGAGGCGCAGCTTGCCGGTCTCCAGCTTGCCCAGCTCGACCTCGCCGAACCACGTCTTGAAGGCCTTGTCGCCGATTTCCTTGCGCAGCCGGTCGCAGACGCGCACCCAGTGCGCTTCAAGCTCCTTTCGGCCCGCAAGTTCTTCCATTTCGGCCCCCACAATTGTCTTTTGTTCGTACGATGCGTTGTTGTCGTTGCCGCCGGTGTGCGGCGCCTGGATGCGGTTCATGACTGCCTCCAGGGAAGGCCCGAGGCCTTCCAGCCCCGTGTCGAGCCGCGCTTCGCCTCGGCGTCGAGCGGTCCTTCGAACCCATCCGTCACGTTGAGGCAGGTCGCGTAGCCCGCCGCCGTCATCGCCCGCGCCGCCGCCGCCGAGCGCGCGCCGCTGCGGCAGAGAAAGAGGAGCGGCGCCGACTTGTCGGCCAGCGCGCCCGACAGGGCGCTCACGAATTCCGGGTTGACCTGCATCGACGGGAAGACCTGCCACTCGATGAGCGCCGGCTTGTGGCCCAGCGACTCGAGGTCGGGCAGGCCGACGTAGTTCCACTCGGCGCGGGTGCGCACGTCGATCAGGATGGCGTCCTTGCGATCGCCGAGCAGCTTCCAGGCATCGGCCGGGGAAATGTCGCCGGCATAGCCGCCGGCTGGAGACACAGAATACTTGCCCGCGATGTCTTCCGTGTTCGCCATGGCCCCCGCTCTTCATTATGCGGAGCTGACCTCGATGCGAGCCGATGCCGACGATGGACACAATCACGAAGGGAAGACGGCGATCGTGAAGCGCCCTAGAGGAAGCGCTTCGCATTCATCGATCGACAGTCGCTTCGTGGCTGTGCTGGTCTCCCTCGTTGGTCACGCGGCGAGGAAAGAAGCCCCCATCCCTCGCCGTGGCTCGCGTCTCGGCGCCCCACGCTCCGTCGCGATGACGGGACTCTTAGACAGACTCCCCATGACTCGCAAACGCTTCGACTCGCCATCGAGGAACATGATTCACGAGCTTCCGTGCGCGAGTCGATTGACATCGCGGCGATTCCGATTTCGTCGGCGTTCGCGCGCGCCGCGACGCTCTACATCTTGGGTTCGTTCGTCGATGCGCTTCGATAAAAGCGAATCGTATGAGGTTCGGCGGTTTGCCGACCAAATGTTCCGGGCACGACGAGTCGAAAAAAAAATCGCGCAGAACATTCGCGTCATCGCGCGACCCGAAAAAGAAAAACGCCGCTCTCGCGAGCGGCGTTCACAATGTCTGAGATCGAGAACGAGGCGCGTGTCGTCTCAGGCCATCGCCTTGATGCGCGCCGAGAGGCGCGACACGCGACGCGAGGCCGCGTTCTTGGTCACGATGCGCTTGGCGGCGCCGCGCTGGATCTCCGGCTGCGCCGCGCGCAGGGCCTCGGCGGCCGCCTTCTTGTCGCCCGACTTGATCGCTTCCTCGACCTTCTTGATCGAGCCGCGCACGCGGCTGCGGCGCGCCGTGTTCACGGCGGTGCGGCGCTTCGTCTGGCGGGCGCGCTTCTCGGCCGACTTGTGGTTTGCCATGGAATTCCTCGTCTAACGGAAGGGCGGGTGTATACGGGCCGGCCGGCAGCCGGTCAACCCCGCCCCCGGGGGGCCCAAAACGGCGATTTACCGCCGTTCAGCGGTGTTTCCAGGCCGCCTTGCGCTTGTCGGCGAAGGCCGCCATGCCCTCGGCCCGGTCGTCGAAGGCGAAAGTGGCGTGGAAGGTCCGGCGTTCGAAGCGGATTCCCTCGGCCAGGGTGGTCTCGAAGGCCCGGTTGACCGCCTCCTTGGCCACCATGGTGGCCGGCAGGGACATCCCGGCGATCTTCTCGGCCGCGGCCAGCGCCTCGGTCATCAGGTCGGCCAGCGGAACCACCCGGCTGACCAGGCCGCAGCGCTCGGCCTCGGCGGCGTCCATCATGCGGCCGGTCAGGACGAGGTCCATGGCCTTGGACTTGCCGACGAAGCGCGGCAGGCGCTGGGTGCCCCCGGCCCCCGGGATGGTGCCGAGGGTGATCTCGGGCTGGCCGAACCGGGCGTTGTCGGCAGCGATGATGAAGTCGCACATCATGGCCATCTCGCAGCCGCCGCCCAGGGCATAGCCCGCCACCGCGGCGACGATCGGCTTGCGGACCTGGCTGACCTTCTCCCAGCCGACCGTGATGAAGTCGCGCAGGAAGACGTCCTGGTAGGACTGGTCCTTCATCTCCTTGATGTCGGCGCCGGCGGCGAACGCCTTGTCCGAGCCGGTCAGGACCATGCAGCCGATGCCGGGATCGGCCTCGAAGGCGTCGAGCGCCTGGCCGAGTTCGCGCACCAGGTCGGCGCACAGCGCGTTCAGCGCCTTGGGCCGGTCGAGGCGGATGATGCCGACGCGGCCCTGGGTCTCGGTCTTGATGTTCTGGTAGGCGGTCATCGTTTCCTCCGGGGTCTGGCTCATTATCTAGCGCTGGCAGCGCGTGCAATAGAAGGTCGAGCGGCCGGCCTGGACCAGCCGCCGGACGGTGTTGCCGCAGCCCGGGGTCGGGCAATTGGTGCCGGCGCGGTCGTAGACTTTGAACCGGGTCTGGAAGTAGCCCAGCTCGCCGCCCGGCTGGACGTGGTCGCGCAGCGTCGAGCCGCCGTCGGCGATCGAGCGCTCCAGCACCTGCCGGATCGCCCGCACCAGCCGGTCGGCGCGGTCGCCCTGCACGGTGTGGGCCGAGCGGCGCGGCGACAGGCCGGCCAGGAACAGCGCCTCGCAGGCGTAGATGTTGCCGACCCCGACCAGCGTCTTCTGGTCGAGCAGCGCCGCCTTGATCGGCGTCTTGCGGCCCTTCAGCCGGCCGGCCAGCGCCGGCCCGTCGAACGCCGGGTCGAGCGGCTCGGGCCCCAGCCCGCGGAACATCTTGTGACCGGCGACCTTGTCGTCGGCCAGCAGCACCATCAGGCCGAACCGCCGGGCGTCGTTGAAGCGGACCTGCCAGCCGGCGTCGGTCTCGAACACCACGTGGTCGTGGCGCTCGAACGGGTGCTCGGCGGCGCTGGCCGCGTCGTGCAGGGTCATGCGGCCCGACATGCCGAGGTGGACGACCAGCGTGTGGCCGTCGTCGAGCCGCATCAGCAGGTACTTGGCCCGCCGGTCGATCGCGGTGACGGTGCGGCCCTCGACGCGCTCGGCGAAGCGCGCCGGCAGCGGCACCCGCAGGTCCTTGCGGCGCTGGACGAGGCGGACGATGCGATGGCCGACCAGCTTCGGAACGAGACCCCGGCGGACGGTTTCGACCTCGGGCAGTTCAGGCATGGCGCCGGGTCAGGTCCCGCGCGAGCCGAACAGGGCGGTGCCGACGCGGACATGGGTGGCGCCCAGCCGTACCGCGGTCTCGTAGTCGGCGCTCATGCCCATGCTCACCCGGTCGAGGCCGTTGCGCGCCGCCATCTTCGCCAGCAGGGCGAAGTGCAGCGACGGGTCCTCGTCGACCGGCGGGATGCACATCAGGCCGACCACCGGCAGCTTGTGGCTGTCGCGGCAGGCGGCCACGAAGGCATCGACCTCGGCCGGCAGGACGCCGGCCTTCTGCGGCTCCTCGCCGGTATTGACCTGCACGTAGCAGGCCGGGCGGCGGCCGGCGCGGTCCATCTCCTTGGCCAGCGTCGCGGCCAGGCGCTCGCGGTCGACCGACTGGATGACGTCGAACAGCGCCACCGCCTCGCGCGCCTTGTTGGTCTGCAGCGGCCCGATCAGGTGCAGTTCGAGGTCGGGATACTCGGCCTTGAGCGCCGGGAACTTGCCCTCGGCCTCCTGGACGCGGTTCTCGCCGAACACGCGCTGGCCGACCTGCAGCAGCTCGCGCACCCGGTCGGCACCGTGGGTCTTGGACACCGCGACCAGGGTGACCGCGGCCGGATCGCGGCCGGCTGCCCGCGCCGCCGCGTCGATGCGGCCGCGCACCTCGTCGAGACGGGCGGTGGCGTCGCTCATGGGCTCAGGTCGACGCGGTCAGCTTGACCAGCGCGTCGAGCGCCTCGGCATTGTTCGGATCGGCCGCCAGCGCGGTGTCGAGCGCCTCGCGCGCGCGGTCGGTCTCGCCCAGCGCGGCGAGGCAGACGCCGAAGTGGCCGAGCAGCCGGGAATCGCCCGGCAGCAGGCGCAGCGCCTTCTCGTGCAGCGGCTTGGCCTCGGTGGCGCGGCCGAGATCGACCAGCACGGAGCCGAAGTTGGTCAGCAGGAAGGGATCTTCCGGCGCCTGGCGCACCGCCTTCTTGAGGGCGCGGCGCGCCTCGTCGAAGCGCTTGAGGCCGCGCAGCGCCAGCCCGAGGTTGTTGAGCGCCCGGGCATCGCCGGGCGTCGCCTGCAGGTAGGGCTGCAGCACCGCCAGCGCCTCGTCGAAGCGCTTGTCGGAGATCCGCAGGAACGACAGCTGCAGCACGATGTCGACGTTGTTCGGCGCCTTCTCGAGCGCCTGCTTCAGCAGCGCCTCGGCTTCCCCGCCCTGGCCCAGCGCCTGCTTGGCCAGCGCCAGCGTGCGCAGCGCCGCGCTGAAGGTCGGGTCGCGCTGCAGGGCCTGCTCGATGAACGGCACGGCCTCGGCCGGCTTGCCGGCGAGCTGCAGCACGTAACCCATGATGTGGCGGACCGACGGGCTGTCGGGCGCCGCCTCCAGCGCCTGCTGGGCGCCGGCGATCGCCTCGTCGTGGTGGCCGAGCGCGCTCAGCGACAGCGCGCGGTCGCCCAGGATCTGGCCGCGGCGCGCGGCGTCGTCGCCGGCGTCGTGCAGGGCGAGGTCGAGCATCTCGATCGCCGCCGAGTGATGGCCGAGCCGGTACAGCACGTAGCCCAGCATGTTGCGGGCGCGCGACTGCAGCGGCTTCAGCTTCTCGGCGACCTCGCCGCCCTTGTGAATCGCCTCGTCGACGTTGGTGACGAACTCGCCCAGCTCGCGCTCGGCGGCGGCGAAGCGGCCGAGGTCCATCAGCACCGAGGCGAGGCCCAGCCGCGCCTCGACGTGGGCCGGCGCGTTGCGGATCGTGTCGCGGAAGTAGCGCGCCGCGTCGTCCAGCTTGCCCTGCGCCCGCACCGCGAGCGCGAGGTTGTAGGTCAGCATCGGCTCCTTGGGATCGCGCGCGATGGCGCGCCGCCACAGGCCCTCGGCCTCGACCACGGCGCCGCGCTGCGCCAGGCAGACGGCCAGGAAGTGCAGGATGTCGGGACGGTCGCCGTGGCGGCCCAGGGCCGCCCGGAACAGCGGCTCGGCGCGGTCGAACCACCCGGCCTTGAGATACTGCAACCCGGTCTGGAGATCGGGATCGGGTGCCGGCGGCGATTGCGACGGCGGAGGAGACGCCTGTGCCATGGCGGGCTGTGTAGACCCACCCCGCGGCCAAGGCTACACGAAACAGCCATGGTCAAGGACGCCGACCTCTTTGCCGCGGCGATGGCGGACGTGAAGCCGCTTCGCGTCCGCAAGCGTGCCGCGCGCCTGGCGGCGATGCCGAAGAAGCGCGCGTCCGCGCCGGCCGCGCCCGCCCCGCGGGCGAAGCCGACGGCGGAGGAACTCGCGGCCCGGCTCGCCGCGCCCCGGGCGCAGGCGCCCGCAGCGCCGACCCGGCCCGAGCTGTCGGTCGAGGACCGTGCCTTCGACCGCGACGTCTCGCGCTCGCTGTCGCGCGGCAAGCTCGTGCCGCAGGCCTCGCTCGACCTGCACGGCATGACCGTCGCGGCCGCCGAGCGGGCGGTGACGCGCTTCCTCGAGGACGCGGCGGCGCGCGACCTGCGGGTCGTGCTGGTCGTCACCGGCAAGGGCGTGCGGCTGGAAGGCGGCCGCGTGTTCGGCGGCCGCATCCGCAACGAGTTCGTCGGCTGGCTCAACCGCGCCGACAACCGCGACCGCGTGCGCGCCGTGCGGCCGGCGCACCCGCGGCACGGCGGCGGCGGCGCCTTCTACGTATTGCTGCGGCGCCGCTCGTCGGCCAGCAGCCGCTCCTTGCGCGCCACGCCCCAGCGATAGCCGGTCAGGCTGCCGCCGGCGCCGACCGCGCGGTGGCAGGGGATGACGCCGGAGGCCGGGTTGGTCGCGCAGGCGCGGCCGACCGCGCGGGCGGCGCCCGGCGCGCCGATGCGCTGGGCGATCTCGCCATAGGTCCGGGTCTCGCCCGCCGGGATGCGCGTCAGCTCCTTCCAAACCTTCCACTGGAAGGCGGTGCCGACGATGTCGAGCGGGGCGTCCGGCGCGTCGAGCGCGGTCGGCTTGCGACCGTACAGGCGGGCCAGCACGGCGCCGACCCGCGGCGCGAGGCCTGCGTCGTCGCGCGCGATCTCGGCGGCCGGGAAGTCGCCGCGCAGCTCCTTCTCGAGCGTCCGGTCATCGTCGCCCAGGAACACCGCGGCGATGCCCTTCGGCGTGGTCGCGACCAGGACGCGGCCATAGTCGGACGGCGCGATGGTGTAGCCGATGCGTGCCCCGGCGCCGCCCTTGGCGTAGGTCGCGGGCGTCATGCCCAGCGCGGCGTTGGCGCTCTCGTAGACGCGGCTCGGCGAGCCGTAGCCCGCGCCGTACAGCGCGTCGGCCACCGAGTCGCCGCCGCGCAGGGCCTGGCGGAACTTCTGGCGCTTGCGGGCGGCCAGCCAGTCGCGCGGGTTGACGCCCAGCTCGACCATGAACCGCTTGCCCAGTGCGCCGGGCGACAGGCCGACGCGGCGCGCCACCGCGGCCAGCGACGGCGGGCCGTCGCCGTCGGCGGCGTCGAACAGGGCGCAGGCGTGGGCCACCGGCCGGCTGAGGCCGGCCTCGGCCTGCCAGTCGCGCGGCTTGCAGCGCTTGCAGGCGCGGAAGCCCGCGGCCTCGGCGGCGTCGGGCGAGACATGGAAGGCGACGTTGCGGCGCAGCGGCGGCCGGGCGGCGCAGGACGGCAGGCAGTAGACACCGGTCGAACGCACCGAGAACCAGAACCGGCCGTTGAAGCGGCGGTCGCGGTCCTGGACGGCCTGCCAGCAGGTCGCGGCGTCGGGGATCGGGGGAACGACCGGGGAGGCGGTCACGGGGGAAGCGGCGAGGGTGGGTTGGGTCATGGGCGCCATCTCAGCACCCATGCCCACCCTGCTCTATCCGCCGCCGGCCGGCAATTGGCCGGCGGTCGAGGGGGCGCGATGCCCTACAGCCAGTAGCCCTTCGAGGCTTCCTGGCGGGCCGACATGCGGTCGAGACCGATGTCGCGCAGCAGGCGCTCGTCGAGCTGGGCGAGCTGGCGTCGCGACCGGGCCAGCTCGGCACGGCTCATGACCGTCTCGATCCCGACGGCGACGGCGCCGGCCAGCAGCGCCACGGCGCGGCCGATCGAGAAAGAGGGGGTAGCCGGGCGGACGAATGCCCGCACGCTGGACAGGGACGACATGACTTAGCTCCGTTTGAGGCGTCGCGGTCGAATGACCGGGAAGCACCTCGTTTCCTTGCCCTATTTGCGCTAAGGTACCGCTGTGCGCAAAGGACGATTGCTCGGGGGAGACTTAGAATAACTATGATCTCGGTATCGCGATGAGCCGCTCCCAGCTGCCCCTCAACGCGCTGCGTGCCTTCGAGGCGGCGGCCCGTCACGCCAGCTTCACGCACGCCGCGGAAGAGCTGCACGTCACCCAGGCCGCGGTCAGCCACCAGGTCAAGGCGCTGGAAGAGCGCCTCGGCGTGGCGCTGTTCGTGCGCCGCCCGCGCGGCCTCGAGATCACCAGCGAGGGCGAGGCGCTGCTGCCCGACCTGCGCGATGCCTTCGATCGCATGACCAACGCGCTCGAGCGGGTTGGCCGCAAGGCCAACTCCGGCACGCTCAACGTCAGCCTGGTCACGACCTTCGCGCTGGGCTGGCTGGCGCCGCGCCTGCACCGCTTCCAGGCCAAGCATCCCGAGATCGAGGTCCGCATGACGACGACGCAGCGGCGCGTCGACTTCGCGCGCGAGGACTTCGACTGCGCCATCCGCTTCACCGTGCAGCCCGAGCCGGAACTGCATGCCACGCGGCTTTTTTCCGACGTGCTGACGCCGCTGTGTGGGCGGCGCTACCGCGACAAGCTGAAGACGCTCGACGACCTGAAGCGCGTGCCGTTCATCGACATGACCTACGATCCCGAGTGGTCGATCTGGCTGCGCGCGGTCGGCATGGGCGACTTCAAGCCCAAGCGCGTGCTGACCTTCGACTCGACGATGATCGCCGTCGAGGCGGCGATGGAGGGCGCCGGCGTCGCGGTCGGGCCACCGCAGCTGTTCCGCGAGGAGCTGGCGTCGGGCCGGCTGTTCCAGCCGTTTCCGCAGATCGTCGACTCGGGCAAGGCGTGGTGGTTCGTCTGCCCGCCGGCCACCGCGACGCGGCCCAAGACCAAGGCGTTCGAGGAATGGCTGGTCGAGGAGCTGAGCGCGCCGCAGTCGCGCGCCAGCCGGACGGCAATCGCCGCGGTCGGCCGTCGCTGAGGCGGTCGCGCCGGGAGCCCCAGTTCGGTTCATGGCGCGGCCGGTCGCCGCGCGGGCTGGACGAACGGCGCGAACCGGTGCAGTTGAAAGAAATTCTAATGGAGCGGTCGCCGCGATGAATTGGTTCAAGCGCAAGGAAAAGCCGGCCGAGGCGCCGTCGCCGCCGGCGGCCACGCTGGGAGCGATCGAGTTCCGCAAGCCGTGGGCGCGGGCCTCGGCCGACGTGCCGGGCCTGGCCGGCGCCTACCTGTCGATCATCAACACCGGGACCACGGGCGACCGGCTGGTCCGCGCCGAGAGCAAGCAGGCTGCCACGGCCGAACTGTGCGGCATCAAGGTGGTCGGCCCGAACATCGAGATGCGGCCGCTGGCCAACGGCCTCGCCCTGCCGGGCGGCGAATCGCGCGACCTCAAGCCGCGCGGCTACCACGTGCTGCTGAGCGGGGTCACCGGCCCGCTGCCGACCGGCAGCCGGCTGTCGCTCACCCTGCATTTCGAGAAGGCTGGCGCGGTCGAGATCGGCTGCGTCGTCGAAGCGCCCGGCGCGGTCGGCGAAGCCGCCCTCGACACGACGCGCCAGTAGGCGTCCCGGCGGGCGTCAGCCCGGGTAGCGATGCTCGCCGCCGAACGGGTCGCGTACCGCCAGCCCGTCCGGCCCTGCCGCGCCGGGATCGTCGCCGAGGTAGCCCGGGCCGATCGGCACCTTGCCGTGGCCGCCCGGCACGTCGAGCACATAGGTCGGCTGCGCCAGGCCGCTCAGCCGGCCGCGCAGCGCCCGCATCAGCGCCTGGCCCTTCTCGATCGACACCCGGAAATGGCCGGTGCCGCGCACCAGGTCGGGATGGTGCAGGTAGTAGGGCTTGACCCGCGCCGTCACCAGCGCCCGCATCAGGGCGTCGAGCGTGTCGGCGTCGTCGTTGACGCCGGCCAGCAGCACGGTCTGGCCGAGCAGCGGCAGGCCGGCCTCGGCCAGCCGGGCCAGCGCGGCGCGCGCCGCCGGCGCCAGTTCGCGCGGGTGGTTGCAATGCACGGCCAGCCATCGCGCGGCCCGGCGCGGCCTGAGCGCCTCGACCAGCCCGTCGGTGACGCGGCCGGGATCGACGATTGGCACGCGGCTGTGCAGGCGGATCACGCCGACATGGTCGATCGCGTCCAGAGCGGCCAGCAGGTCGGCCAGCCGGCGCGGCGCCAGCATCAGCGGGTCGCCGCCGGTCAGGATGACTTCCCAGATCGCCGGCCGGGCGCGGACGTAGGCGACGGCGGCGGCCATCTCGTCGGCCGACAGCGCGTCGCCGCCCGGCCCGACCTTCTCGCGGCGGAAGCAGAAGCGGCAATAGACCGGGCAGGCGTGCAACGGCTTCAGCAGCACGCGGTCGGGATAGCGATGGACGATGCCTTTTACCGGCGAGCGCGCCTCGTCGCCGATCGGGTCGGCGAGTTCGGCGGCCGAGATTTCGGCTTCCTGGCCGCTGGGCACGAACTGGCGCGCAATGGGATCGTCGGCCAGGCGCGAGCGGTCGATCAGCGTCGCCATCTCGGGCGTGATCGCGATCGCCATCGATTGCGCGGCCTCCTGCAGCCGCGGATCGGGCGACAGCAGGCCCTCGCGTTCCAGGGCGTCCAGGGAGCGCAGCGTTGGCATGACGGCGGGGAGATAGGGGGCAGCGCCCCTCAAGTCCAGCGAGCCGTGTCCGCGCGGTCGACGGCGGTGAGAAGCGTCGCGGTCGAGACGACCGTCCAGTCGCAGAGGTCGTAGCGTCGGCTGAGCTTGTCGCGCACCGCGGATTCCGCGGCGCCTTCGGGGATCTTCGAACGTTCCCACATCGCAAGATTCGGCCGCCGCGTGAGCAGCAGGCTGCGGACGCCGCCGTGCCGGCCCGCGCCCGTGACGTCGTCGGGAGCCGTGCCGGTGCGGTCGCCGGTCGCCTGCCAGAGGCCCACGACCTGCGAATCGTAGGCCCCCTCGAAGCCCGGCCAGGCGGCCGCGCAGAGATCGAGGAATTCCGGCCAGTGCGGTTCGGGCACCGCGAACCAGCGGAAGGCGTAGTTGCCCTGGCGGGTCGGCGGAACGGTGTCGGTCGGGCGCAGCGTCGGCATCATCGCCTCGCCGGTCGCGGAGCGAATGTCTGCCTTGTCCGCCAGCAGGGCACGCTCGGCTGCTGCAGCGGTGATGCCGTGCGGCCAGACGCTGATCGCCTGTACCTCGTCGCGCGGCCGGCCGATCTGGCTGCGCCAGGCGCCGTAGAGCTGGCCGCCGGCCTCGGCGACCCGCCGCGCGCCGTCGCCGGTCAGCCGGTCGGCCACGGCCTGCCATCGACGCGGCGCGGCGTCGATGCGGTGATGGACGTAGGTGGTGTTCACGCCACCTCGGCTTTGTGGCGGCTCAAGGTGAAGCCCTCGTAGCCCTTGCCTACGATCTCGTCGCAGTGGCGCTTGTAGCGGTCGAAGCCGCCGACATAGGGCATGAACACGCGCGGCTTGCCCGGAATGTTGGCGCCGACGTACCAGGAATTGGCCAGCGGATAGAGCGTGCTGTCGGCCACCGCGTTGACGTGTCCGACCCATTCGCTCTCGGCCTGCGGCGAGGGCTCGATGCGGTCGAGCTGGTGCTTGCCGAGATGGTCGATCGCATCGGCGATCCAGTCGACATGCTGTTCGATGGACGCGATCATCTGCGTCTTAACGCCGGGGCTGCCGGGGCCGGTGACGACGAACATGTTGGGGAAGCCGGAGACCATCAGGCCGAGATAGGTGAGGGGACCGCCCTCCCAGTGATCGGCCAGCACCGCGCCGTCGCTGGTGCGGATGTCGATCTCGCGCAGCGCGCCGGTCATGGCGTCGAAGCCGGTGGCGAAGACGATGGCGTCGAGTTCGTACTCGGCCTCGGCCGTGCGCACGCCTTTCTCCGTGATCTCCTGGATCGGAGCGGAGCGCACGTCGACCAGCACCACGTTGTCGCGATTGTAGGTCTCGTAATAATTCGTATCGAGACAGAGGCGCTTGGTGCCGATCGGATGGTCCTTGGGCGCCAGCAGTTCGGCCGTCCGCTTGTCCTTCACGATGCCGCGGATCTTGTTGCGCGCGAACTCCGAGGCGGTGTCGTTGGCCTCCTTGTTCACCAGCAGATCCGTGTAGGTGTAGAGGTAGCTGATGCTGCCGCCCTCTTGCCACTTGGCCTCGTAGGCGGCGTTGCGCTCCTCGGCCGACACGTCGAGCGCCGACTTGGTCGGGCGCGGATAGCCGCCGATCGCGAAGGGCGTGTCGTAGGCGGCGCGGCGGCGGGCCGGATACTCGGCCTTGTGACGGCTCTCCCGCGCCTCATCCATCGGCGCATTGCGCGCCGGCAGGCTGAAATTGGCGGTGCGCTGGAAGACGTGCAGGTGCTTGGCCTGCCTGGCGATCAGCGGGATCATCTGGACACCCGAGGAACCGGTGCCGATGACGCCGACCCGCAGGCCGGTGAAGTCGACACCCTCATGCGGCCACAGGCCCGAATGGTACCACTTGCCCTTGAAGCTCCCGATGCCCTTGAAGTCGGGCACGCGCGGCGTCGAGAGATTGCCCGCCGCCATGATGCAGTAGCGAGCGCGGATTTTCTCGCCGCTTTCCGTGCGCAGCGTCCATTCGTTGGCCGCGCCATCGAAGGTGGCGGCCTTGATGCGGGTGTTGAGCTGCACGTCGCGGCGTAGGTCGAACCGGTCGGCGACGTGGTTGATGTACTTCAGGATCTCGGGCTGCGTGCCGTAGCGCTCCGGCCATTTCCATTCCTGCTGCAGCTCGTCTGAAAAGCTGTAGGAGTATTCGAGGCTCTCGACGTCGCAGCGCGCGCCGGGATAGCGGTTCCAGAACCAGGTGCCGCCGATGCCCGAGCCGGCTTCATAGGCCCGGACCTTGAGGCCGAGCTTGCGCAGGCGATGGATGGCATAGAGGCCGCCCAGGCCGCCGCCGACGATAGCAACATCGAGCTGGCGGGGAGCGGAAGCGTGCGAAGCATCGGGCATGGGGACGAGGTCCTGGTTGGGGGTCCTGGTTGAATTTTTGCTGTGCGAGCGGTGTCCGTGCGGGCTGCGTCGTCAGCGTCGACCCGGTCGTTCGTTTTGGCAAGAGCGGCGAGCACGGATGCGGAACTGCGGGGACGGCATGCGTTGCGCGCGTTGCAGCAAGGCGCACCCTTTGCGCGAAGATCGTTGGCCCACCGATTGGTTCGGCCTTATTCTTTTTCGATGACAGCAGCGCGAACCCCCGGTTGAGAACGGCAGGATAGTCGTGGATCAATCGGTGCCGCCGCCCGCCTTGAAGACTCCGCCAGCATCGCCTGCCGTCGGCGTGGTGCCGCGTGGGCGGCTTGGCCGGACGTCCGGCCTCGTCCGCGTCCTGCTGCGTCCGCGCTTCATCGCCATCGGCCTCGCGTTGCTCGTCGCCGTGGCCTATGGCGGGCGCGAACTCCACCTGCGCCTGACGCACGTCTATGAGTACGACGCCCGCGTGACGGCCGACATCGTGACGGTGTCGAGCCGCGCCGAGGGCTGGATCGTCGACCTGCCGGTGCGCGAGGGCCAGCGCGTCGAGGCGGGGCAGACCCTCGTGAAGATCGACGATCGTGCGGCCAAGCTGCGGGTCGAAGGCCTGAAGGCGCAGATCGAAGGGGTCCGGGTCGAGCGCGCCCGCCTGCGCGCCGAGCGCAAGCTCGACCAGAACCAGGCCGATGCCTCGATGCGCACGCGGACCTCCATCATCACGGTCCGCGAGAAGGCGCTGGGCGCCCTGCGCGCCGACCTCGATTTCGCCAGGCTGGAACTCGAACGCAGCAGGACGCTGTTCGCCGGCAAGGTGATCAACGAGCGCCAGTTCCAGATGGCGCAGACGGCGGTGACCAAGCTCGAGATCCAGATCCTGCAGCTCCAGGCCGAACACGAGCAGGCCGAAGGCAGCCTGGCGGAGGCCAAGGTCGGCCACGACCGGCTGGGCGTGATCGATGCCCAGATCGAGGCGTTGACCCATCAGGTCGCCGTGCTCGCAGCGCAGATGCGCCAGCAGCAGGTCGATGTCGAGGATCGCACGATCAAGAGCCCGATCCCGGCGGTGATCGACCGCACTTTCACGCTGCCGGGCGAATACGTGGCCGCGGGCCAGCGCATCCTGATGCTGCACAATCCCGACGAGGTCTGGGTCGAGGCCAACATCAAGGAAACGCAGGTCGGCAAGCTGAAGATCGGCCAGACGGTGCGCGTCTCGGTCGACGCCTATCCCAGCGAAACCTTCGTCGGCCGCGTGGCCCGCATCGGCAGCGCCACGACCGCGCGCTTCGCCCTGCTGCCGACGCCCAATCCCTCGGGCAATTTCACCAAGATCACCCAGCGCGTGCCGGTCAAGATCGACATGGTCCAGATGCCGAAGCCGCTCACGCCCGGCATGATGGTCGAAGTCGAAATTGACATCCGGTAGGGCCATGACCGCTGGGGGCGCGCCACTCCAGTGGCGCGATCTTCTCTTTTCATCAGTCATGACGCGCCGCTGGAGTGGCGCGCCCTTGGCGGCATGAGCACCGCTGCCATTCCCCTGCAGACCGCCGCGGCGCTCACCGAGCGCTACGGGCCTTCCTATCGCTGGCTGGTCACCATCACCGGCATGATGGGCGTCGTCTCGATGGTGCTGGCGATGACCACCGTCAACGTCGCGGTGCCCGACGTCATGGGCGCCTTCGGCATCGGCCAGGACAAGGCGCAATGGATGTCGTCGGCCTACATGGCGACGATGACCGCCGGCATGCTGATCAACGCCTGGCTAAGCGGCATCCTGGGCGAGCGCCGGACCTTCGTCGGCGCGCTGTTCTTCTTCTCGGTGGGCGCGCTGATGGGCGGCA
>Ga0102832_1001127_pt1 | contig 23554 bp, 16 predicted proteins | sample EBPBio282013_DNA_FD_88942 | JGI IMG/M metagenome (GOLD analysis project Ga0102832, IMG submission 88942) | Wastewater treatment Type I Accumulibacter community from EBPR Bioreactor in Madison, WI, USA - Reactor 2_5/28/2013_ DNA (Illumina Assembly) | ecosystem: Engineered > Bioreactor > EBPR >... | reverse complement strand
TAACAGCTTATATTTTCTTAAGTGTTGCTTAAACGTTCGAAACATCTCAAAAGCTGGCGAGAGTATCATTTTTCTTGAAGTTTAGACGCAAATTAATTTTAACTAAAAATATGATTGGCACATTTAAGATAAAAAAGGACAAAGTATAAGCAACGGAGTGGATTCCACTAAAAACGATAACGAGTTGTGTCTGTCCAGTCTTATAAAAAAATGATCCTTAAGGTACTTTCCTTTTGGTACTTTTTTGTTTATAAAAAGAGTTTTTATGGTGAGGATAAGAATCAGGCAAAACTTAACTTCAGGTTTTCATGTAAAACAAAGGAGCAAAGAGATAAATGGATAAATTTAATCAAAGCCAATGCCCCAAACTGTCCAAAATGAGTTAAATCAATTTGATTCAGCTAAATTTTTAATTACATAAGAATAAATTACTAAATTAATAAAATTGGCATATAAATGACTTGATACTATTAAGTTTAAAATTTAATAAAAATGAGTTAATTTTTTGTCAATTTGAAAGTTTTAAATAATAAGCTAAGCAATTTATAATATTTGAAGTGAAATAATTAATAATTAAAAGCTTATAAAACAAAATCTATCTTCAAATAATGGCCTACATTTCCAAATTGCAATAACTCAATAAACTCATCAAGTAGGAAATCTCAATGATTGAAAAGGGCGGTAAACTTTCTACGTTCAAGCGAGATGAAAAGCCCAAATAAAAATAACTTAAAAGATAACTTATCGATGTATTTTCTTTTATAAAATAGTTACTCAAAGGAATAGCTAATACCGGCGATGTTGACCAAGATTTATGGACCGAAATCAGAAACTACATCACAGTCCTAATTAGAGAAACCCTTGATCGCTTCAATTAAAAATATAAAGATAGCAAAACTTTCGAAGATTAAAAAGAAGTCATCCTACAATATATGGTCTATTTTGACAAGTAATTTCTATTCTAAACTTAGGCCTCCTTTTACACTCCAAAGGATCTGCGAACTCACTCTTTAGCCCGAAAAGTATTACAAATCTTGTAAAAAGATACTTTATGCATATGAAAAATTAGTCAATGTCAGTGATCCTGATGAAAGATGATCTTTTTTTTGTCTTTTTACTAAAATAATTTTGAATTTTGAATATAAAACTACTTTAAGTTCACTTTTTTTAGTTAAATTTTTTATTGAAAGATTTTATTAGATATTCTTCCTAAGAAGCCTTCATAAACTTTTGGCTTTCTTAGTCAGAAAAACTGAGGTTTTATTTTTAAAACATTATTGAAATTTTTGAAAAGATTTAAATATTTATCAAATATCTGGCAAATTTAATTGAATTAAATACTTTTTCAAATCGATATTGAAAATATACTTTTTGAGTTACTTTTTTATATTATAAAGTTTAGATGTTAGGATATTTGATCAAATTTGTATTCATTATGTCATGCAAAATGCACTTTGATTGCTATGGTTGAGTCCTTGAACAATTTGCCCCTGTCCTTTGAGCAAAAGCATGGTCATCTTCATTTTAACGACAAACAATTAAACTTAACTTTTTGAAATGAAGTTGGATAAAGTTTCGAGAATTTTAAATTTGGTGAAATCAGCCACAGAAAAGCTCACTCCTTTTGTGACTAAATTAGCGATAGCTTTATTGAATACTTTCAATGTAAAGAGTTATTCGATAAGTTCATAATTATTAAGTAAGGCCTTCTTGAGATCGTTAGTAATGTTGTATTTATTCACAAGCCTTCCTTGTCGGGAAAGGTTTTCGTAGATAACGGCCAAAATAGCAAGAATATCCTTTCTTTTTGGAGACTTGATGAGAAGCTCATTATCAATTCTGAACATGGTCATCAAGAATTTTCTGGTGAAAGGGAAATAAAACTTTGGATTTTATCGAATAAGTTCTGCAATAATTGAAAGGACATAAAGCATTTTAACTTAAATGCTATAATCGGCTGTTTAATCCTTGAATTAAAAATTTATATACCTCGAGACATTTTCCTAATTTTGTAAAGTAGTTCATCATTTTTCTCATTAAGTCATTATATGTCATTAAAATTGATGAATATCCTTTTTCAAGAATAATGCTGATGCCCTTAAGGCCAGTCTCAAAATCTGATTATTGTTCTCCTCTCATGTAATCAGCAAGCTTGATCATTAATTTCGAAACAGATTATTAATCCTTTGCAGATTGGATGTTCTGCACTAAAACCTCTATTGGAGGTTTTTCCTTTATCGAGTGGGGGTAAGTAGCCTCGGACTAAGATGAACTTGAACCTGACATTTTAAGCTTTCCTTCTTTGAGTTATAAAAAACTAAACAAATAAAAAAAAATATTATAAAACCCTCTTCTCCAATTTAAACATCACTGGCAAACAAATCAGCCCAATCTCTTCTCATTCTACATCACTCTTTAATACCCTTTGAACCAATTCTTTCCCGCCTAATTTACTTAAAAAACTTGGCAGAAAACCTTCATCCAGTCTCAAAAACGTATTGTCTTCAACTAAATTTTTAATAAAAGAATTTTTTTTAATTTTTATAATTTTTTAGTTTAAAAACTATTTAATTCAATTGAGGTCGATATTTAATCTATCGTCCATTCAAATAAAAATGATGATATTGAGATTTATCAACGAAATTAATGATTAAAAGTAAAAAGTTCGATTAAATTGAGAATTTAGAGATAAAAATGGATAAAGAAAAAAGTGAATAGATGTAGAAGTTTGTTTTTTTGTTTGAAAAAACATATTTAATTTTGAGATTCATCTTTTTAGCATTTCCTTAACTCTTTTATAGTATTTATCTTGTTGAGAACTCGAATTTTTAGTAGAATCTATTGTAAACTTGAGTCTTTCATTGGTCGATCCGAGAATTTATGAGTCATTGAGTTTGCCTTTCTGACCACCTTCATATTTTCTATCTGTTAGTGTTTACCTGTATATGGCCTCACGATGAGCACTTCCCACAGGGCTCCTCAGATTGGAGCCCAAATCTAATGAGTCATGCATCGAACTGTTAATTCTGTTACTGTTTATGTACTCCCTGTAATCTTTTTTAGTAGGCGTCATGATATAAGATGATTGCTCTTTCCTGGAAGAAGATGAACCGATATTATTACTGGTGAGTTTATTGCTACTATTAACCATGTAATCATTTTTGTGGTTTCTTGAGGTATTAGGTTTGTTGAAATCGCGTTTTTCATAATTTTATCTGTAAGATGAAGATGATGAAGGACTGTCTCCTTTCCGTTGGCGAAATTACAAATAATTTTTATAGAAAGTACTACCTATATTAGATCCTTATTTCCTTGAACTACCTCCACGGCTGTCTATACTGCGAATACTTTTTTATTTAGAGGTGCTGTCCACTTTTACCTATCGCCTCACTTCTTATTTGCGCTTTTTACTTACATAGGTAAACCCAAATATATTTCTGTTGGGATCGAGAAAAGTGAAGGACGAGTACTTTTTATAGTCGAAAAACTATATCTGCAAAACTTTTCTATCTAAATTAATGGTCCAACAAAATTTTTATTCTTAATTCTACTTTAATGCGGACTTCATTAATTATATACATTCTAACGTATAGATGGTAAGGTACTTTTGAAAGTGGATGGATACTTTTGAATTTGTTGGGGTATTTGATTGAGACAGATCTGATGTAAATAAAAATTGTACTCTGCCTTAGGAAGGATAAATATCGAGTAACTGGGTGGCTCTAAGTTTGATGTCATCATTGTTGTAAAAAAGTTAAGCCAAAAACAAACCAGAGATTCTTCTTAGATCTAACAAATACATTTGTTAATATACATTAGTTATCATCGGTAAGATTGGTGATGATCTTCAGCAAATCATTTCGAGTCAACGAGTCGAATATCTATTTTTGACGTACTGCATTGTTTGATATGTGACTATAAAAATTTATTAATAGCTTTACTGAGTAAGCTTTTTCATCGACTCGATTAAATTTTTCTTATCCTAGCTTGACGGAAGCATTCACTACAGTTGTTCTTTGAATTATTAATTTTTAGTTATAAATGCTTTATTTTCAAATTTTAATTTACTCATCTTTTATCTATTTTGATGGGGTCACTTATCTTCTTTTATTTTAAAGAAAAGACCTCAATTCAAAGTTTATTAGATTAGATGAAATCATTGAGAAAAAAGAAAAATATTTATGATAAAAAAGTGAAACAAAAGATCAGCCAATTTTATAAAGCAGAACTGCAAGCTGTCCTTCATAGAAGAAAATATAATTTTTGGCCTCATAACTGACATAAGAAGAGAAGTTTTTTCCAACAATACAATGCCAATTAGTGCCATATTTTTAGTCGAACTTTTATTTGATATGTTTAGACATGAGGTACTCAACTTTGATATTATCGACAGCATATTTAGCCTTTGAATAAAAGAATATGTTACTTATTTCATAGCTTCAGCAATCATGTCAGAATTGTCAGGCATATCGACGATTGAGTCTTTTGAAATGACTTCGGCCATTTGTATTTTTATAACTTTTTTATGTAATGTAAGTTTTGAATTTTTTATTTCATGTTTTTAATAAAAATCATTAGCATGTTTTTAAATAAACAAGATTTGAAAAATACATTTCAGTAATTTTTGCTTAGAAAAGAAAAATTTAAAGAGATGAAAAGAAAATAATCATCATTTTTTAAATGCAAGTTCCATTTGGTAGAAAATTTTAACTTAGCAATCAATATTATGTTCTTTATCCTTTAAGCAAAGATAAATTAAGACTATTTTAATTTCTTCATAAATCTTTGAGTTCATCAAGGAAAGGATCATGATGCTGAGGTTGTTGCTGTTGAGCAGGAGGATAATTGTACTGTTGCTGTTGATTATTTGTCTGTTGATTGACATTGATTTGTTATTGAGGTTCATAAACGTTGAGATTATTTTTTTACTCGAGAGCAATTTATTGTTTCAATACGTTCAACATTTGATCAGCCGTAGCGTCTTCTGTTAATGTGTTTTGTTGCATCATCTCCCCCATCATTTTGTTATTTATCATAATGTTATCCATCTGCTGGTTTAATGACTCCATTGATTGCGCCATTTGTACGGCGTCGACTGAATTCATTTGTTGATTCATAACTTGTGCCAGTTTGCCAAACATTGCTACTGTCTGTTCATTGGACTTCATTGACTTAATCTTGTCACACATTAATTACATCTTAACAGCTGTGCGTTGGAAATTCAAAGCTATCGATCATAATAAATTTTTACATTCATTCTTTTTCTGCGATGCGCTCATTAAATATAATTTTGCTCCTTCTTCATTGTTCTTTTTCAATGCTTATTTTGCTCTCTTCATGTATTGATTGCTTTATTTTTATGAATTTTTGGCTGCACGGGCCACTTGCTTTGATTGAATCTTCATGTCGATAATGGTGTCTTATAAAGTAACTCTAGGTTGAGGCTTAGGCTGAGGTTGTTGGTTTCCCATCAGAATGATTTGTAAAAAAAATTATACAAATAAGTACAAAATGATACTATTTGTAACTGTATATAATTGACGAAAAGTATAAGAGTAAAATTACAATATATGTGCATGAAATATTAGACAAAAAAAATAGAATTCAAAAAAAGATAAACAATTGATCGATGAATCAAAGAATCTAAAACGATTGTTGAAGAGCTAATCATTAATCTCTGTAAATATCCTCAATAAGGTTGAAAGTTGAGGGTCCTTCTCTGGAATCCAAACAGTTATACAAGTTATAAGTGGGACATCTTGATTTATAGAAAGGCAAATATTTTCTTCCGATCTTGTCAGCTCCTTGAAGTTATCCTTGATAGAAGAGTCCCTTGTTATAAGTGACTAAAAATGTCAAATAGCCCAATCTTTCATGCTTACTATTGTAGTATTCGACCTTATCTGAAACATAACGAAAATTTTACATTCGTGTGGTCTTCCGTCATCCCATAATTATCTGTTTTGATCGATAGTTGACTCAGCCCAGAAATCTCGCCTTGCAATAATATCGTTTTGAACTGGATGGACTTCACTGTGTTTACCGCAAATAATAAATTCCAAGTGATCCTTTCTTGAACATCTTATAAGTTGAGGTAACTTTCTAGCTGACAATCTCAATGAACCTGATTGTCCTCCGTCAACATAAATGTATTATGGCTGTTTTATTAGTCAAAATGTACTGCTGGTGATCCTGATACACTGGTGAGTTTCAATTCTAAAGTCATTTATTGATTTATTTATTTATTGATTTGAATAAATTATATTTTTAACTCTTAATTTATAGCATATCTTTTCAAGTAATGAAATCTTTTAATCTTTAATCTAAAAAAAAATTCATTTCGATTTTAAAGTAGTTCTTTATGAAGAAGAAATAAATAAATTGAATAAATTAATTAGAAGAGTTCTATATTATTGTAAAAAATATACGATCGGAAAATTTTTTAAAAATCACAGTATCATTTTACTGGATGAAGTACCTTTAGCGCTTTTGAAATTATTTACCTGGTGAAAAGACAACCCTGAAAGTCCATATTTATGTCCACCTCCGAAAGCCATTGCCTTATTATTCATACTTTTAGGACTGGTCATTATATTACTAAATTCTGTAAAAGTATTAACCTGAGAACTTTTTATATGAGATTATTGCGTAGCCATGGTCTCCATTCTGGTTTTTTATCTTTTTTATTCTTAATCAACTTCATAGAGAGAAATTCTTTTTTATGTAAGTCCGTCCCATCCACGACCTACAACTTAAGAAAGCCTATCAGAGGAATCCTAACTATTGGAGTCTTTCTCAGATTAAATTTATTTGGGTAAAATTTTGTTTTTTTCTTTTTTAATTGAGATCTTTTATCTGTTGCTAATAGAGCTGTTTCTGAAAGTAATGGCTCTAGAAGCGGATTTTTCATGTTAAAATGAGGATATAATATGTTATGTTGCAGAATATCGGTTTTCATACTCATAATCGTTAATATTTAATCTTTCCAATTGACTTTTAACTCCCAAAGTCGAATCCCTTCTTTTTTTATGACTATGCTTTACTTGAACATTTTTATTTTATATATTTTACATCTAAATCTTAAATTCTTGTAAATCCTTTTCAAATTATTCACTAATCTTTTTATCATATTCCTACGAGTCGATTATTTTTCTTTAAGAATAAGTCATCATAGGAATATCAGGCTATTTTTTATAGTTAAACTGAAACTCCAGCGGTTCAAATAAAACAAGCGGTTTCGGAGCACGCCAATTATGGACTGGTTTTGTACGCTATGATTTAATTGGCATAAACTGTGACTGGTCATAATGCTGCTCAAATACGATAATCTTCTGCTACTTTTTAACCTGATTCGAACTGAAAGCAGCCTGAACATCGGGAATACAAATGGTATTGTTTACTTACTACTTTTCTTTAGGATCTTTTTATGAACCAAAATTAGAGAACTGTTTTTATTTCTTTAACGATCTCTTTTTTTGTTTTCCTTGTTCACTGTTATTTCTTAACGATGTTTATTTATTTTCTTTGGAATTATTTTTGTTAGAATTATAAGATTACGTTCTAAAGATTCTGGGTGCATTTTTAGGACTATTGTCAAAACAATTACAGTTTATTTATTCTTTTTAGAGCAAAAAATAGCTCATAGTGTCTGCTTTTAATTAATTATATTCATTTTTAATAATTCATTTAAACTTTTAACAAAAAAATTAATATCTAAATTCCTATTTCTTACTTCTTTTAGAACAATATTTATCTTTTTTTTTACTTAAACAATAAAACTAATATTTCTAAAAGACTTTTTGGCACAAAGATATTAAATAAGCATTCGCAAAACAACAAAAATCCAATTAGAAATGTCGCTATCATGTTGGCCATTAAAGAAGCTTTGAAGTTTAGAACATTTTCTATTGATTCTTTAGGATTGAATTTTAGAATATCTAATACAGGTTATGATTTATAAAATGGAAATTCTCATCAACAAAAGAAAACTAACAAGATTTAATTAAAAAGTGATTATTTCTTGAATTTTATTTTATCGATTAATAGAAAAGTAAGGAACTTTTAAGTAGTTAATGAATAGGAAATTTTTACTGACTTCTTAAGCTATTTTTACAATTGAAAATGACTGATTATTACCATATTGCTCATAAATCACTGAATTTTAAGACTATGTTACAAAGTTTATCATTTTTTTAGAAATTCAAATGGTAGTTATGTCATGAAAAACCTGTTTATTTTCAAATTAGGAATCGCTGACAAAATTAAAAATTGGAAAAATTAAAGTAAAAATAAATGTTTGAATAAGAATGAGAAAGTTCGAAAAATAAAAAATGCAATAAAATACTATCTTCTAATCAAGCGACGATTTAAATAAATTTTAGTTGGAATAAAAATATTTCTTTTCTAAAGATACACCCATCTACAGCTAAATAATCATTAAGAGCATAAGAGAGTGTTGATTCTAAAACAAATCAAATCCATTTGAGAAATTTAATTCAAATTAGCGTTTCACAGCTTTAATGCTGCTTATTTACTTTAACTTTTTTATTATTATTTAAAATATCTATGGTCTTTAAAATCAAAGTTGACGAACTTACGTATTTTCCTCCTTAATTCTTAGGTCACTCTTTGAGCCAGACAACATTCGACATGGTGACTCCATCGATTCACTTAAAAAGTGGGGAGGTGTCGAATCTTTAGAATCCCATCTTGCAACTAATTTCAGAGTATGATATTTGATCTTATCTCAGAAAGGAATCGTCAAAGACTCCAAGGATCATGACAAAAGAGTTGAAAGTTATGGAGATAATAAGCCTATCATTAAGCCACCAAAAACAATCACCTAATTGGTAAGTTCTTGATTTACTCAGATTATGGAAAATTTCGAAGATGATATGCTTCAAATCCTTTGTTATTCAGCAGTTGTATCCCTTGTTTTGGGTATATTGACTGAAGGTTTGGCCGAAGGATGGTTAGAAGGTGCATCAATCTTGCTTGCCGTCGTTATTATTATTTCAGTCACTGCAGGAAACAATTACATCAAAGAACAACAATTCCAAAAACTCAATGCAATTGCAACTCAAAAGAATGTTAACTGTTACAGAGGTGGAGACTTGGTCAACATGTCTGTTTATGATTTGCTCGTCGGAGATATTGTTGAAGTCGAAACAGGTGAAATTTTGTCAGTCGATGGTATTTTGATCGAAGGAAATAACATTTCAGTCGATTAATCTTCTCTTACTGGTGAGACCAACGAAATTAAAAAGAGAGTCCCAACCACCTATGACAAAACTTAAAATCCATTCCTCATTTCCAGCTCTAAAGTCATGTCAGGAACTGGATTGATGGTTGTTGCCGCCGTCGGAAGAAATTCTTACTATGGAAAGCTTAAATTGAAAATCCAACAAGATTAAGACGAAACACCACTCCAACAAAAACTCACTGTTTTAGCCGATCAAGTCGGTAAAGTCGGTATGTTCAGTGCTACTGCTACTTTTGCTGCTATGTTCCTCCATTATATTTATGACTGCTTCATGGAAGAAAGCTTCGTTGATTCTTTCATTTCAGTTACTACCATTCACGAACTCATTGAATTCTTTATTATTGCAGTCAGTATTGTCGTCGTCGCTGTCCCAGAAGGTCTTCCACTTTCAGTTACTATCGCTCTCGCTTATTCAGTTGGAAAGATGAAATAAGAAAACAATTTGGTCAGATATCTTCAAGCTTGTGAAACCATGGGTGGTGCTGACAATATTTGTTCAGATAAAACTGGTACCCTCACTAAAAACCTCATGACTGTAACTAAAGTTTTCGTCGAATCACATGTTCATGAATCTCTCGATAAATAAATCATGAGTGACAAAACCTGCAGATTACTCTGTTTGGGCGTTTGCAATAACTCTAATGCCAATCCAGTCATAACTGCTAAATCCAACTAACAAATTGGTAACAAGACTGAATGTGCTTTGTTAGAAATGGCCTTCAAAATGGGTTATGATTATAAGAAATTCAGAAGCAGAGACAAAATAAAAAAAATCTTCCCATTCAGTTCTGCTGAAAAGAAGATGGCTACTATTTATGAAGATGAAAAAGGAAAATTACTTTGCTTTGTCAAGGGTGCTCCAGATTTCCTTTTATCGCATTGTAATTCTTACATCAATGCTGATGGAAACGTCAGTAAAATTGATGCTTCATTCACCAACAGAGTTCAAGAAGTTATTGAAGAAATGGCTGCTGGAAGTTTAAGAACTTTATTACTCGTTTACAAAGAAGTAAGATCAGTTCCAGAAGAATGGGATGAAATTAAAACCGATTTGACCATTATCACAATGGTTGGTATCAAAGATCCTTTGAGAGATGGTATTCCAGAAGCCGTTAGAGCTTGTCACGAAGGAGGTGTTAGAGTTAGAATGGTTACTGGTGATAATAAATCAACCGCTATTGCCATTGCCAAAGAAGCTGGCATCCTCGACCCCAATTGGGTTGAAACTGAAGGAGACTGCACTGTCATGGAAGGAAAAGATTTCAGAGAATTCGTCGGAGGACTTGTTAACGAAGGAACTGAAGATGAAACTGTTGGAGATTTGTAAAATTTCAAACAAGTCAGAGACCAACTTTGTGTTCTTGCTAGATCATCACCTGATGATAAATATCTTATGGCCACAGGTCTTAAGAAACTCGACCACGTCGTTGCTATGACTGGTGATGGTACAAATGATGCTCCCGCTCTTAAAAAATCAGATATCGGTTTTGCCATGGGTATTGCTGGTACCGAAGTTGCCAAAGAAGCATCAGGAATTATTTTACTCGATGATAACTTTAGCTCAATCGTAACTGCCATGAAATGGGGAAGAAACATTTTTGATTCAATCAGAAAATTCTTACAATTCCAGTTGACTGTTAACTTTGTCGCCTTGGTTATGGCCTTTGTTGGAGGTGCCGTTCTTAGAGAATCACCTTTGAATCCAATTCAAATGTTGTGGGTTAATCTTATCATGGATACCCTTGCTTCACTCGCTCTTGCCACTGAACCACCAGGAGATGACCTTCTTAAGAGAAAACCATATTCAAGATTCGAAAGTTTGATTACTCCCAACATGTGGAAAAATATTATCGGACAAGGACTTTGGCAAATCGCTATTTTGGGAACTATTCTTTTCAAAGGTAAATATTTCGTTTTATTCAGGACCTGAAATTTTCGGAGTTCCATCATCAATTCAAGTCTAAGACTGGAACGATTAAACTGGTAAACATTACTGCATTTTCTTCAACGTTTTCGTTTTACTCCAAGTTTTCAATGAAATCAATGCCAGAAAGTTGAAGCCAGAAGAAGTTAACGTTTTTGAACATTTCTTTAACAATCCTCTTTTCTTGATCATCATCATCGCAACAATTATTATCCAATTGACTATGGTCAAATATGGAGGATAATCAATGAAAACAGTTGAACTTTCATTCCACGAAAATCTTTTGTGCCTCTTGTTAGGATCATCAATTCTTATTTCAGGATTGTTGATTAAAATAATTTTACCCCACAACTTAATCATCTCAAAATATGGTATTGAAATCGGAGATTATAAAAAATATTGGGCTGAAGTTCCAGATCCAAGAGAAGAAGCTGAAAAAGCTGAAAAAGAATAATGAAAAAGTTTCACAACAATGTGACAATTCTATATTTGAATTTTGAATAAATATTTTAGATATTTAAAACATTGAAACTTTAGATTTTTTAAATAAATAAAAAAAAAATAATAAAGATAGAATAAATTCGCTATAAATTCATTAACATGAGAAAAATAGAACTTTTGTTCATTTTTTATTCATTTTCTGTTTTCGATTCTTTTATACGAAGGAATTTGAATATTTTCTTTAGAAATGTCATTAGTATTTATTGGCGAATGATTTTGAAAAATTCTTGAACGATTTTTTGAATTGATTGAACTTTCACTAATTCTTGATTTATCAACTGTCTTGCGCTGTTCTCTGTAGAATGAAATTAAACTCTGGTTTTTTTTCATTTGACTTACACTTTAGGAATTGTTAAGCTGAGGTGTTTGTAAAGATTTGAGGCTCGGAGTATTCGATATCTTTGTATATGAAATGGGCGAAGTTGATCTTTAATCTCTATTTTTCTTAATAACTGAACGAATCTTTTAATCTTTATTGTGCTATAAAATTAATCTCAAACGTGATTTAGTATTGGGAGATACGTCGTCTGGCTTTGAATAAGATTTTTATCGATTGCCCCTTCTTACAACATTTTGTAAGTTTTACTTGATTAAATCCTTTGTAAATAGTTTTTTTTGTGGCTCTAAGGAAAGTTTTTGATGAAATAAATTATCGATTCCTTTTAAGACGAAATCAGCAAGCATCTTTATTTACTATTAATATCCTGTGTTAAACGATCAAATTTTTATTTATAAATTTTATATCATAATGAAAAAGCTCTTTAAAGAAACTTTGCATAAAATTAAAAATATTTAATACAACTTTTTTGTTTGAATTAGGTAAAATTGAGTAGTTTTGTCAATATACTTCTTATTTTTGGTTGCCACTCTTTTTTTATTTTACTAACTTTTAGTAATAACCATAAATAATTGAAACAGCAAGGAGGATACCAGTTCCTGAACCTATGGCTCCAACTAAGTCTGAAAAAATTGAAATCAGACCAATTATCATACCGCCCAAAGCTGCTGCTACAGGAATATATTTGTTTAAGACAGAAATAGTTGACGAATCTTGATGTCCAGCAATGCTCATTCCTTAATCTTTGAGTTTTTTAGCAATATCTCTTGGAGATTATTTAGTCACTTCTAGCCAAAATCTTGATTTAAATAAAAAATACCTTGAGAAAAATGCACAACTTATCATCATGAATAACATATAAACTAGACTATGTAAAGGCTCATACAAAAAGGTTAGGAAATCTCTTGGTGGTGATATCCAATATGCTATACCACTGATTGGGATGCTGCCACCATCAACATCTTGCCAAGTACCAAAGAGTCCTACCCACCAGCTTCCTTTAAATCTTTTGTAAATGATTTGCGAAAGGAAATACATATTTGAAACCAAAGCTGATTGGAAAATTACACTGATATTTGATGTGTAAAATAATTTTATCGGATATCGGCTTTAATATCCACGATATCTTTTATGAACCAATCTCAACTCGACTCGGTATCCTTGCAAATATATCACAAGGAAGAATACTAAAATAGTGGCTAATAAATTTGATAAATTTGGACTCGAAGAACGATAAAAGGCTTGATACAATGCTGCTCCTTTGGAAGGTTTAGAAATTAGCAAATGAATTAAGGCGATTAATGAACCTTCGAATTAAGTTCCATATTATGACTTTATGGTGATTGGACTTAAAGTTCTCCAAATGATATTTTCACAAATATTTACTGCAATAAAGAGCGAAACACCAGAACCCATACCGTAACCTTTTTGAAGCATTTAATCCAGTAAAATTACTATGATTCCTGAAACAGTTAATTGCAATATAATCATCATTGCATTTCCTGCACCAATTTGATCCAAGCTACCGTATGCCCCTGACCAAGTGTAGGCAAAAGCTTAACCGAAAGCTAAAATGACAGCTAAAAGTTTTTGGCATCCCTCGTAAAGATTTCTATCTTGTTCAGTGTGTAAATCAGCGGTGATGATTCCAGTTCCGATGAGTAATTGTAAGATCCAGCCAGCGGAAATAACTGGTGAGAGTCCTAGCTCCATTAATGTACCTCTATTAGACGCAAGAATAACTCTCATCCAATAAAACGGATCACTACCTTCAGATCTCAAAACGCCATAAATTGGTATTTGACAACAGACGAGATAGATGAACAGAGTAATCGCTGTATACATTAGTTTTTATCGGTTATTTATTAATCTGAGTGGTTTGCTTATTGTTGGAAAAATCCTGGTGGCAGGCTCTAAGATATGAAGAAGCCGAATCCCCATTTTATATTAACTTAAACAAAATTTTATTATTTAACATTAAAACAAAAAACACGTAATTTTATCAACCTATTTATCTATTTCTTCTTTTTAACATTTTTTTGAATATACATACCCGTCTAACTTTTATCTAAAAAAAGCTTAATAAATATTATTTTCCTTCATCAAAATGATTGAGATCTCAGTATGTGGTTCATCTTCTTTTCTATGATTTAAAAAGAGCCTTAATTAATTAAAAATTGTTGATAATTTCTAAAACTTCTGGATTTCTTATTTTTATATCACCGAAATCGGCAACGAATTATGGAGCCGTTTGCTATTAAATTTCGATTTTTTAAACTTTGTTTTAATCAGGCTCAAAATTCGTTCTTTTACTAAATTGGCTTAAAGATTGTAATTTGTTTTATTCTTCATTTTTTAACAAATTTTAGTTTAGATTTTTAGAACTAATTTATTCAAAATTTGAGGGTCTGTTATGACTTTTACTTTAATTGAACCTGAATCTTGGCTACCTAGGTTTAGATTAGGGCCTCAATGCCCATCTTAGATCCTTTTTAATGAATTTATAATTGCAATGATAAACGATTTCTTAATTTTCTTATCTGTCAGGAAAGATACTTTTTCGTTGGTAGAATTTTACATTTTATCTTTGAAAAATCTTTACAAGCTATACTAGTTCATCTTAGTATTTACAATAAAGGAAAAATCTTCTCTTTGAGTTAATAAAGTAAGTAGTGAAACTTCTCGGTACGTAAATTAAGGGTAATCGATTTTCTAAGATTAAACAGTATTAAAGTGAAAATGAAGGATGATGGGTTCGATGCATTATATTTAAGTTATGGCCTCTCTGCTATGGATCTCCTATTAATTTTTCAGTAAAGTAAGAACAGAATCAAATTTATTATTTAAAAGGTCTATGAATGTTTTTATGAATATGAGTTATTTTTTTAGTATTTATTACTTTAAATTAAAATTGAAAGAAAACTTAATAAAAAATAATTAAGAAAAGACTTCAAATATAAAATTAATTTGTTGCAAAAGATTTTATAATTACATTCAAGCCTGTTATCTACAAAATGAGCAAGAAGAAATTGTCTAAAGTTATTATTTTGGGTGACTCAGCGTAAATATTTTTTTTATTTTTAGTGTGGGAAAAACTTCGCTTCTCAACTCGTAAATATTGTAATAATGATAGTTATGTTGATCAAAAATTCCTCCAATCATATAAGGCTACTGTAGGAGCTGACTTCATGTAAAAATAAGTTGTTGTTGATGGAAAAGTCATTAACCTTTAAGTAAATATCTTGAAAAAAAAATAGATCTGGGATACTGCAGGTCAATAAAAATTCAGAAGTTTAGGAGGTGCTTTCTACAGGGGAGCTGATTGTTGTGTTTTGGTTTACGATATCACTAATAAAAAAGTATTCATATATTTAGTAAAGTCTTTTGATAACATTGAATCATGGATTCAATAGTTTTTAAACCAAGGTGCTCCAAAAGAACCTGAAAAATTCCCCTTCATTTTGGTAGGAAATAAAATTGATCGATCTGAAGAAAGATAAGTCGAATAATAAGCAGTCAATGAGTTTTTAGCAAAGCATCCAAAGATAAAGCACTTACAAACAAGTGCTAAAAATAGCGAAGGAGTTTCCGCTGCATTTTAAGTAATTGCATTGGCTTCAGTCTAAAACAAGCAATAAGAAATGTACTTTTTAAAATAAGCAAAGCTTTATTCCAGTATAAGTTCCCACAACTAAAATCACAAAGAAGAAAAACTAAAAACAAAAAAAGAAAGGTTGTTGTTGATATTTACATTTATCTTGCTCTTTAAATATTTAAAAAATACAATTAATTGTAAAAAAACCAATAGTTCTATGTTAAATAAAATATAAAACCATCATTATTCTAAACAGAAATAGTTTCCTGAAACTTTTTGTTCCTTATCGAGAACGGAATTAAGTTTGTTGATTCTTGGTCTAAAGTTAGAGGGGTCTCTTCTGAAAGTGATTTCAAGCATACCCAAAAATTTGTTCATACCCTCCAAAAGACCTTGAGGTGAACTAGCAACACATTTCACACCTGGTTCTCCTTCATAGACAATAACTTGGTCAGCCAAATAGGTTGACATAATAAAATCATGCTCAACAATAAAGGCGCATTTTTGGTTATTAATGATAAATCTCTTAAGAACCTTTGCAGTTACGACTCTTTGTTAACTGTCCAAATAAGCTGATGGCTCATCGATCAAATAAGTATCAGCACCTTTTGCTAAGGCCAAAATAATGGCAACTCTTTGAAGTTAACCTCCTGAAAGTTTTTGAACTTCATTATCAATAATGTTATCCAACTTCATTGGTTTGGTGACTTCAGATGTGAAAGTAGCGGTCATCCAAGTGTCACCGCATTTTTGATAAAGTAATTCTCTAACTGTACCTTCGAATTTAGGGGCAATAGTTTGAGGTTTGTAACTGATATTCATTTCAGGAATCTAAATTTGAAATTAATCTTACCTCGAGACTTTAGTCTTATTTGTTATCTTTCTTTTTCTTTTTACCAGCTTCTGCCAACATTTTAATGAAAGTAGTTTTACCAGTACCGTTTTATCCAAGCAAAACAGTGATTTGTGAAGTTTTAAATGAACCAGCTTCAATTGTTAGTTCGAAATCTCCTTGCTTTTTATATAACTAAATTAATAAAATTGAATACTTGTGGATATTTGTAGGATCCTGTCTTGTCTAATTTGTGTTCTTCGAAAGTATCAGAAATGTGGAAGGTAAGTTATTCATCTCTGAATCTCATATTTTAAGTTGGTACGAAACCAGCCAAGAAAATGTTGATACCTTATCTGACTGTAAAAGGCATAGTGACGACACCATAAGCACTTGGCTCACCATAAAGGCAACAGATGAAATCTGACAAATAATCCAAAATGGAAAGATCGTGTTCAACCAAAATAATGTAGTTATCATGGGTTTGAATACCTCTAACAAGTTTGGCCATTTTTATTCTTTGTTTAACATCCAAATAAGATGTTGGCTCATCAAAAATATAAACTCCAGCTTTTTGAATCAAAACAATCATCATAGCAAATCTTTGGAGTTAACCTCCTGAAAGTTCAGAAATATCTCTTTCGTAAAGTTTTCCTAATTAAAGGGCATCTTTATATTTCTCCGATAAATTTAAGATATCTTTCTTGAGAATGTATTCTCCAACTTTTCCTTTTACTTTTTGAGAAATTCTATCAACGTATTGAGGCTTAATAGCTGGCTTAAGATCTTCTTAAAGCATTCTTGTAAAATAATTTTGAAGTTCAGAACCTTTGAAGTATTTTAAGATTTCTTTCCATTCTGGTGGATTGGCGTAGTTACCCAAATTTGGCTTGAACTGATTTCCTAATACTTGAAGAGCAGTTGATTTTCCAATACCATTGATACCAACAAGTCCTAGAATTTGTCCAGGTCTTGGAGTGGGTAATCTGTGTAACTTAAAAGCGTTTTTTCCATATCTATGGGTTGTTAATCGAGCCATATCTTTTGGCAAGTTAACAATTTTGATAGCTTGGAAAGGACATTTTTTAACGCAAATACCACAACCAACGCACAATATTTCAGAGATTTCACTCATTGGTGAAGTTGGCATGACTTCAATACAGATTTTTTCAGTTTTATTTACTGGACATCCCTTTTTACATTATTGTTTGCATCTTTTTGGTTTGCATCTTTCTTTATTAACGATGGCGATTCTGTGTTTGTCTTACATTTGTTGAATATTATATTTATAGAAAATATTTAAATCTTTTTTTAATTGGTTAATTAAAGTTATAGTATATCGTTTTCATTTTTTTATTCAAATAGATATGGTTGCAATAATTATAAGGGATATTTGTCGTAATATAAGAAGGGATTTTCATTAACGCAAAAGTATTAACTTTCAGATTGGGTCAAACGGATCAGAAATTCAATCGGTATGTGGGGATTGAATTATAAACAGATTTGAGATAAAATTGTAAGATTCCTTGTCTAACCAGATGATAATTGTTGTTGGGAAATTCTCATAAAAAAATGAACACCTTTACATTACCGTAAATTTTACTTATACTTACTGTAAATCTTCCCTTATTAAAGACATTCCATACTGCAAACTGTTATGTAATTAAAACTTTTATTTATTTGAATCAACTAAGAAATGATTCAAATTTTGTAAAAAAGTTTAATTTGGAAAAGTAATTTGATATTTTTTTAAATCAAAAAAATTTAGAGGATAATTATTTTGTCATTTAACATTAGACTTACGTCAAATAAAAAAGTTCAAAAAATTTATAATATTTTGACTGGATTTTAGAGAATGAATACATTAAATCTTTCTCGGTTTCTGAAATCAATCGAATATATTATATTTTTAACACTTACTTGAATAGACTAAAAAAATTTAATATGTTTTAAATTTAAATCCATATGATGAATGAAAAAAACTTAAGCTTTAAAGATAAAGTTTCTCGAATAAAGGTTGATTTTAAAGTTTATTATTAAGATAAAATGGAATAAACGAGTTATTGAAAAGATTCAGTGCAAATGGTTGAAGGTCAGCTTTTTTGAAAATATTTTTTGTTCATAATAATAAAAATATCACAACTAAAATGATGGAAAAAAAAAAGACCCCAAAAGTTTAAAGTTTGCATTAAATATTGATATCCTTACCTCGTAGAAAGAGAAGAGTAACAGAACAAATTAGTTGTGTTTAAAAACAAAAAAACTTCGAAGAGGAAAGACAAATATCTCCAAAATAAATAAACCATTAAAAAAAATATTCTGATCGTTTTTCAGTTAGCAAGAAAAAGAAAATAAAAGTAAAAAAGATCATTAAAACTGAAATTATTCTAATTGAAACTGTTTAATCGCCGTGTAAATGTAAGAATTAAAGCTGTAGAAATTCATTGAAGAAATATTCCCAAAAAAGGAATTCTATAAAAAAACCGAATTTAAATAGAATTTCTTCTGAAAATGCATTGAGAAAATTGAATATTAGGCAAAGGAGCGGAACTTCTACTTTAGCAAGTAGTTAAAAGTCAGAGAAGTAAAGCATCTTGGTTGCCTAATCAACTTAGTAAGATTAGTTGGAAAAGTTGAATAATTTTTTGGTCAGAAAAAATGATATTTCATTGAACAAAAAATATAAATAATTTAAGACTTAAAATGATCGAAACAAAACTCTCAAAATTTCAGATTTCTAAATTCTTAATTTTTGTGGAGAAGGTACTTCTGGCTCTGTATTTATAGCCCGGCATAAATAAACTGGCTATGTATGCGCATTAAAGAAAATTATAAAGAAAAGTGTCAATAATAAATAAGATCAATAATCTTTAATTAGGGAAATAAAAATTCACATGAAACTTAATCATCCAAACATCATCAAATTTCATGGATTTTTTTCTTGCTAAAAAGCTATTTACTTTATTTTGGAACTTTGTAATGAAGGAAACCTTTTTCAAATGTTACAAAAATATGGAACACTTAAAGAAAAATAAGTGAAACAAATTACGCGTCAAGTGTGTAATAGTATTGACTATTTGCACCATCTTGGAATTATTCACAGAGATATTAAGTCCTAAAACATTGTAATTCATGATAAAGTGGTAAAGATTTGCGATTTCGGTTGGTCTACAAAAGGAGACCATCCTAGAAAAACTCTATGTGGAACTCCAGCCTATGCGTCACCTTAATTAATTCGTAACGAACTTTATGACAAAAAAATTGATATTTGGAGTTTAGGTGTTTTGACATATTAACTTTTGTTTGGAAGAATCCCTTTCTAATTAAGATGTAATGATGATTTTCAAAAAATAATCAAAGAAGACCTTGCTTTTCCTCCTGAATTTCAAATTAGTAACAGTTGTAAAGATTTCATTACTAAATGTCTTGAAAAGAACCCTTCAAAAAGATTAGACGCTTCAAAATTACTCGCACATTAATTTCTTCAAAAGCAGGAAATTTCATTATAAAATAAGTATTGACAATTAAATCACACTCAAATAATTTTCTACCTTTTTATTTTTTTTAAATTTTTTAATAAAGCCTAAATTATTACAAAAAACTCTTTTTGTAAAAATGACAAAACAAGATGAGCTTTTTATGAAAATCATGATGCAACTAATAGAAGCGTTAATTTTATTTGTTAACGTAAATTCTTTTCACAAAAAAATTATAGCGATTCCATAAAATCTTAAATATGATCATTTCAAGCGATGAAATCAATTTCAAGCTCAATTGATGGGAAATGAAGTTTTCCTTCAATCTTAATTTCAGCTGATTCAAATTTTTCTTCCATGGATCCATTTTCAGAATGGTTATCGGTTGATGAATCTTCAGAGACGATGCTGAGCTTTCTGGTTTCTTAATTGAAGGAGTTCATTTGTTTGAAGTATGAGTTGAGGAATATTTAACAAGTTCACGTCAAGAATCTTTTTCTTGTTTTAAATTTTTATAAGTTATTCTTTTAATAAGTTTGAATAAAAAGTCAGATCAAGGATAAGTTAACTTTTCGACAATAAAAGGAGTTTTTCAATGGAAAATATAAACAAGAGCATTATTTATGGAAATATCCATCAAAATCGGTATGGAAAATTTTTACCCGTTTGCTCATCGATTAATGACAGAAGTAACGAATGATTTATGAAGACAATGTGACATCAATTTTAGACTATATTCATTAAAGTGCACATTTTAAAAAGTACAACCGAATCGCATACGCATTTCGAGTTTAAGAGATTCCAATAGTTTTCATTACTGAAAAAAAGAACGTTTAAACACAATACTATGAAGATTGTCACAGTGATTAGACTATCTAAGGGTCAGGTTAAAAGTTATTACATTTGCTTTAGAAATTCAGTAATATTTCGTTAATTAAGATATAAAAAATGTGTTTATTGCTTGTTTGATTCAACAATATAACCCGCTCCTTCCATTTTAAACCACAAATTATCGAGCGATTGTATAAAACTCAAGGCTTCTTCTTGATTAATTGTACAAAAAAGTTATAAATTTAAAAGATAAATACGACCAAAACAAAAGTTTGGGCGATCTTTTACTAAAGGATAACAAAACAATAAAACTAAAAAAATGCAACATTTCTTAAAACATTTAACTTGAGAAAGTTGTTTCTTAAAAGAACGTCTATCCATTAAAAGAGCGACCTAATCATATTTATACAATGGGCAAACCTTCATTTGTTTCTTCTTCATCGGCAAAAAAGAACCCCTCTTCAACTTATGAGATAAAGTTTATGTGGTAACGCTGTAAGTTAATGAGGTAACAATTCACACAATTAAAATAATCATTGACTGAAAAGTAAATCTAACAGTTAAGATATTTTGTTATGTATGATAAAGATGCCACTATCAATCTTGTAATCAAATTGTTCATCATCTATTAAGGTATTACGAAAGAATATTTGATGAAAGAGTATGAGTTTTAAAATGTTAAAAAAATGTAGTTTTAGGTCATTGAAAAAGAAAAACTCAAAAAAATGTAAGACATGATCAAATCTCATAAAAAGCTCAGTGTTGACTCGATTATCAAAATTAACAGAGCAATGGGAATGCTTTTGTCCATGATTGAACTTAAAATAAAATTTACTAAAATGTTCAATAGAATTGCATAAATCATCCAGAAAAACTAAATTTCTGAAACTGAACTTAAACAAATTGACCCCAATGCAGAACTAGATAAAAATAAAATAGAAATCAAAACTCTAAAGTCTAATTGAGTATTAATGAAAAAATAAATACTCTAATATCTATGACTCATTTGATTTTTCCTTCATTTTTAAAATTAAAATCTCTTGGATTCATTAACAAATAAAGTATTTAATATCAATCGGATAAAAGATAAAAATGATTGAAAACATAAGAAAAAAGAAAATAGAAGTTTTAAATAAAGTGATTTAGATCAGAAGTCTCCACCGAACAAATCAGCACCGCCGAATTCTTCTTCTTCTTCAACCTTAGGTTCTTCCTTTTTGACTTCCTTTTTAGGTTATTATTTTTTAGGGGCAGACTTTTCAGCTTTTGGAGCTCCGCTTGATCCACCGACTGATCCTACTTTAGCTGAACCTGCTTTGATTAACTAATTTTATTTTTATATTTTACGTCTTCAATTTTCTTTCCTTTCAAGGAATCGACGACTTTAGCGATTTCAGCTTCTTCGAACTTTTGTCCAGTAGCTTTTAAGATGTTGGTAAGTTGATCCTTGGCTGAAATAAATTTTTATATTACTTGGTTCAGATCCTGAGAGTGAGGCCAAAGTATAAGCAGCAAGGTATTGCATTGTTTCTGTTTGTGATTATAAAAAATAATTGATATTAATTTATTAAAATAATCCATTTATTATTCTTAAGGATTGCTAAGAATTTCTAAAAAGACGCTTTACTACTCAATAAGTTTTTATCGAATCGGAGCCGCTCAATAATTTAACCTTAAAAAATAGTGTTTTATTCGAATCATGTGCAAGTAGTTCTTACTCATACGTCCATGTAAAAGCCTTGTTTAGCGCCTTTTTGCTTTAAATATTAAGCTTCTTAACGTTCGTATTGAAGTCTGGCTTCTCTTTCGAGACGTTATTTTTATTTTCTTTCCAAATCAAGCATTTGATTGGTTTGCTTTAAGTCATTGACAATGCTAGTTTTAGTTTGCTGAAAATTATCTTCCAACATGCCTCTCATTCTGTTGAGTTACTGAGTCTGCCTGGCGTACATATTTTCTTAATATTTTTCTTGTTCTGCTTTTTGTCTTTTTTCTTCGATTTGTTGATCTAGCCATTATTTTTGTTTGTTTTTGAAGAATTATCTTCTGGCATCATATTCTAGAATTATGAAAAATTTTACTGAGATCCTCGCCTTCGAATTATCGACATCCTGAGATTCCATCATTTTGATTTGGATTGTGGTATTCTCTGAAGAATGTTTACTTTGTTTTTTTCATTGCTTTTATATATTGTTATCTTTTTATTCTAAAACTATATTAATAAAATAATTCCGAGAAATAAGTTGTATTTATTCTTTTTAACAATCTAATAGAAAAATTTACAATCTAATAGCAAATTTTTACAATCTAATAGCATATAATTTTCTACTGATTAATAAGAATCTGGAAAAGAATTACTTAAAGAGCTATCAAAAGGATTTTTCTCAATTATTTCAAATTTAGAATTTATTATACGGTTAATTAAAGGAAAAAGTCACATAAACTGAAGCTGCCATTTTCATTTATTCTATTTAATAAAAAAACATCTTTTTAACTGATAATTCTTTTAATTCTAGAGTTTATTGTAAATCGGGGAAATTTTTTAAGTTTTTGTTTGATTTTCATATATTCAATTAACTCCATATTATGTTAAAATTGTATTGTTGAGTCGAAAATTATATGCAATTTATTTCATTCTTTTTTACCATACTATCGCATAGTTTATGAATTTTTTTAAAAGAAAAGTCTTGAATACATCCATCAATTGATTTTAGCAGAGAATTTCGCCGAACCTACTTATTTAAAACTTAGTTTATAATTTTCATTTTGGAAGGAATAAATTAAAAAAAGTAAACT